>Ga0073928_10003162_pt1 | contig 26449 bp, 25 predicted proteins | sample PaiPotPPA55metaG_FD_76969 | JGI IMG/M metagenome (GOLD analysis project Ga0073928, IMG submission 76969) | Iron sulfur acid spring bacterial and archeal communities from Banff, Canada, to study Microbial Dark Matter (Phase II) - Paint Pots PPA... ...
CACCGAGTAGAACGCCCCTGCCTTAGTCAAACTGACGGTGTTCACCGAGATGGAGCCAAGGGTGCGATGCAAACCAAAGAGCGAGCCAAGCCGCAAAACCAGCAGCAAGCTCGAACCGCCAGCCTACCCGATACCGGGAGACCGGTCCGCGAAATCGGCCAGGGCCGTGCCGACTGTTGTCGCCATGATGGCGGATAGGGCTTCGCGGCGGTCGGTCAGACCTTGCCCTGGAGCGTGTCGAAGGTTTTCAGCAGCGCGTCCATGGAGGCCTTGCAATCGGCCTGACTCGGCGCGTTGGCGCGGAGCGCTTCCAATGATCGGTCAACGGCCTTGTCGAGAACATGCCAGTCATTCGCGGCTCGCGGTTTCAGGCCCGCTTCGGCAGAATCCCACGCGACTTCCAAATCCTTTATGCGTCTCTTCGCATTTGGCAAATCTCCCTTCTCCACAGAGGCGGCAACGTCAGCCGCAATGCTGCGAAACGCCGTCAGATCGCCAAGATTGGAGGCTGTCTTGGGCTGAGATGCGGCGGCGGGGGCCGATACAGCGGGGGCCGCTTCCGCTACTCCCTGGTCGCCAGGCTTGGAGCAGCCCATTGCCAGGGCCAGGAGCACAGTTGCCGAGACGGCGATGACGGTGCGGGCGAACGCGTGACGAGGGCGCATGATTTCTCCTTGAATGATGGGTTGAGGCTTATTGGGCAGCGCGGACAGCGCGGGTGGTCCGGCGTGCGCCCGCGCTGAACTGCGCGACGGCCACCAGCGTGACGATCACGCTCAGGAACACGGCACTGGTCCACATGGCACCGATGCCGAGGCCGCCGTAGATCTTCGCCTGCGTCAACAGATCGCCAAGCGCAGCGCCGAAGGGGCGGGTCAGGATGTAAGCGCCCCAGAAGGTCAGCACCGCGTTACCGCCCATGCGCCAGATCCCGTAGGTGGTGACGATCAGCGTGCCGAAAACCACAGCGCCCCAGGTGAAGCCAAGCCCCAGTGCCTCGGTTGCCAGATCACCCGCAGCGGTGCCGAGTGCGAACGTGCAGAGGATGGCGGCCCAATAGAAAAGCTCCCGGTTTCGTGTCACGACGTCATGGATCGAGAGGGTGCGCTCGACCCGATACCAGACTGTGAAAATTACGGCGAGCGCGACGGCGAACATAGACGTGCTGATGAACAGGCTAACGCCGAGGCCATCGGTCAGGAGATCGGTGATCTGCGTACCGACCACGCTCACCAACACCACCGTGAGCCAGTAAATCCACGGCGTATAACGGCGCGTGCGTAACTGCGTGAATAGGGCTGCGGCCAGCAGTGCGCCCATGACCGCGCGAGTCGCACCTTGCCCCCACCCTGCATTTACTGCCAGGAAGTCAGCACCCGTCTCGCCGACCGTGGTGGACATGATCTTGATGATCCAGAACGAGAGCGTGACTTCGGGGACTTTGTTGAGCCAGCGCGCTGATCCGGTTGCGGACTGTATGTTCATGGTATTTCTCCGGCCAAGATGAAGGGGACTTGCAGCCAGTCTGGCCAAACTGACTTAGCCCGAGCCTAGCGCGAGATCATCCGCCCGGAATCTACGTCGCCCTCACCTGTCTCCTTAAACAGTGCGACCCCGATCAGACCTATCACACCGCACGCGAGCACATACCACGCGGGCGCATAGAAACTGCCCGACATTCGCCACAACCCGCTCACAATAAACTGCGCGAAGCCGCCGAAGATTGTCACACCGAGCGCGTAGATGACGCCCAGCGAGGTTGCCCGCACTTCCGGCCGGAACGCCTCGATACTTCGATGGTCGCGATCGCAAGTTCAGTGGCCGCGCGATCGTTCACCAACGGGTGCGTGATCTGGCGATAGTCGACCTGCGCGGTTGCGCCGTAGCTTTGCGCCTGCAGGGCGGCGATGCTGCGAATCCGGGCTTCGAGCAAGTCGCGGGTTTCAGCATCGAGCGCGCGGACCGAGAGCTTCAGCGTCACCTGTTCGGGAATCACATTCGGTGCGATACCCGAATGAATCGCACCGATAGTGACAACGGCCGCGCGGACTCGAAACCAAGCGTAAGGACGTTGCGCATAAACAAATGCGCACGAATTTTGATGTGTATAACTAACAGTGATACATTCCGCATGATGAAAATTCATCATCTGCGAGCGCTGGTCGCGATAGCTTCGACTGGCAGCATCAACGGCGCGGCCAAGGCGCTTTACATTTCCCAGCCGGCTATCACCAAGGCGGTACGCGAATTGGAAACGCAATTCGGTGTGCGTCTTCTGGAGCGCAACCCGTGGGGCGTCGTACCCACGGCCGAGGGGGCGGCGCTGGTGAATCGAGCGCGCACGGTAGTGCGGGAGATCGGACGCGCCGAGGAAGACATGGTGCATCTGAAGGGGTTGCGTGAAGGCAATCTGGTGATCGGCATCACGCCGCTTGCCGGGTCGACCGGACTGCCCAAAGCATTCGTGGAATTCCGCAAGCGCTGGCCGCTCGTTGCGCTGGAGTTCCGCGAACTGGGATTCAATCAGCTTAACGAGCAGTTGCGCAACCGCACGCTAGATCTGGCATTCGTCGCATTTGCGAAACCGCCGGCGGATTCGGGCAACGTGAAGGAAATGTTTTCGTTCGAAACCGTGTTTGCAACCCGTGCGAACGGTGCCTATGCCCAAGCCGGTTCGCTCGGTGCGCTGCAGGACGCCGAATGGATTCACACTGACGTGACTGACAACTACCCTGCTTTCATCCAATCGATGCACGAGCGCGCCGGCTTTGCGCCGCCGCGGCGCATCACGCGCTGCACGTCGTATGCGCTGTTTTACGGGCTGATGCAACACACCGATGCAATCTTCGGCTGGACCCGGCATTCGCTCGAAGAAACGCCGCTCGGCAAGTCATTCTTCGTGCCGCTCGCGCTGCCTGTAGCGCCGCCTTCGCTGCAGCTTTATCTGCTATCGCCGCCGCGATCCCAGTTGACCCGGCCGGCCGAATCCTTTCTGGACCGCATTGAGAAAGCGCTTGAGCCGATGCTTGCGCAACAGCGAAAGAACATCGTGGCGGATACGTGAAGTCAGCGGCCTTCGCGCGTATCCGGAAGCACCTCAGGGCACGATCCCGCTCGAAACCACAGCTTGCCGGTGTGATCCAAAGGACGCGACGACTGAGCCATGGCCCCTATAATGCAGAAGGCACCACTCGGCGGTCACATCCCATCATGCTTCCTCTGAAATACCTCAGCGCCTATCCGGAAACGCTCCAGGATAAAGTCCGCAAACTTATCGCCGATGACCAGTTGGGCGTTTATCTCTCCGACCGGTATCCGCACCGCCATGCCGTGCAATCAGACCGCGCGCTGTATCAATACACCGCGGATCTGAAGCAGGAGTTTCTGCGCGTGGCGCCCGCCATCGATAAGGTCATGTACGACGCCAAGCTCGACGTGCTGCGTCATGCGCTCGGCCTGCACACCGCGATATCGCGCGTACAGGGCGGCAAGCTCAAGGCTAAGAAGGAGATTCGCGTGGCGTCGCTGTTCAAGGAGGCACCGCCGGAATTCTTGCGCATGATAGTCGTGCATGAACTCGCGCATTTGAAGGAAAGTGAACACAACAAAGCGTTTTACCGGTTATGCGAATTCATGCAGCCGGGCTATCACCAGGTTGAATTCGATCTGCGCGTGTACCTGACACAGCGCGAGCTGACACGCGATTCGTCCATCAAGTAATTTCGTCAATCCGCAGCTGCGTGAGCGAGTGTTTCGCTGGCAGCACTTTGCATCGGCCGGATCAGCAAGAGCAGCGGCACCACCAGTAAGGTCGCCACGAACATCAGCTTGAAGTCGTTCAGGTACGCAATCATCTGCGCCTGCTGATTGATCGATTGATCCATCAGCGCGAGACTGATCTGCGATCCACTCTCGAGCATGGGCTGCATCGACGGATTGAACACGTTCACATTCGCTGCCAAGTCGGCGTGCGCGACCTGCGTGCCGCGCGTCATCATGGTCTGCACGATCGAGATGCCGATACTGCTGCCAATATTGCGCATCAAGCTGTAGGTCGCGGTGCCGTCGGCACGTAACTCGGGTGTCAGCGTGGAGAACGTCAGCGCGCTCAGCGGCACAAAGACGAAACCCAGACCAAAACCCTGGATCACGCCAGGCCACACGATGTCAGACACCGATAGCACCAGCGTGTAATGCATCATCTGCCAGAGCGCGAACGCCGAAATCAAAAAGCCCGCGAACAACAAAAGACGCGCGTCGGTGCGTCGCAGCAGCCGGCCGGCGATCAGCATGGCGATCATCGTCCCCGCGCCGCTCGGCGCCGTGACCAGACCGGTTGTGGCGACCGGATAGTTCATCAGGTTTTGCAACATTGGCGGCAACAACGCGCGCGTCGCGTACATCACCGCGCCGATCACGAAGATAAAAAATACGCCAGTCGCGAAATTGCGGTCCTTCAACAGTTCATATTTGAAGAACGAACGCTTGCCGGCAGTCGCCGTGTGTGCAAGAAAAAAGATAAAGCTCAGGACTGCCAGAATCGCTTCGATGCGGATTTCGATCGAGCCGAACCAATCGAGCTGCTCGCCCCGATCGAGCAAGGCCTGCAATGCGCCGATCGCCAAACCCAGCGTGGCGAAGCCAAACGCGTCGAATTTCACGCCGAGCTTCGCGGCTCGCGCGGGCAGGAACGTCAGCACGCCAAAAAGCGCAAACGCGCCGATCGGCACGTTGATGAAAAATACCCAGCGCCAGTTGTAGCTGTCGGTGAGCCAGCCGCCGAGCGTGGGCCCGAGAATAGGCCCGACCATCACGCCCATGCCCCAGATGGCCATTGCCTGACCCTGCTTTTCGCGCGGATTGATGTCGAGCAGGATGGATTGCGAGAGCGGCACGAGCGAAGCTCCGAAAATCCCCTGCAGCAATCGCGACGCGACAATCTGCCCAAGACTCTCCGATAACCCGCACAGCGCCGACGCAACCGTGAAGCCGGTAATTGAGATGACCAGCAGACGCTTGGTGCTCAGCCGGTCCGACAACCAGCCGGTAAGCGGCGTGGCGATTGCCGCAGCAACAATGTACGACGTCAGCACCCACGTGATCTCATCCTGCGACGCCGACAACGTGCCCTGCATATGCGGCAGCGCGACATTGGCGATCGTGCTGTCGAGCGTCTGGATCAGCGTTGCAAGCATGATCGAAACCGTCAGCATGGGCCGGTTGAGCGGCGTGGCTGCCGCGCTCGCCAGCATCGATTCAGAGGACATTCAGGCGCCAGTTCCGTTATCAGATTGCTGATCAGATAGTAAGCATGCTTATTATAAACAGGGTAACTATTGCTGCAAGGCGCCAAAAACCCGGGGAAACCCGCGTTCGCCCGGGTGCAGGTGAGCGCGTGCTTCTTTCGTATAATCCGTGCATGGAAACGCACCTCGACAAGCGCTTTGGTTTTCTGATCTCGGACGTTGGGCGTTTGTGCAGCAAGCGCTTCGACGAGCTCGCGAAATCGTCCCTCGATCTCACGCGGGCGCAATGTCGCGCGCTCGCCTATTTGTCCCATTTCGGCGATGTGAACCAGGCGCGGCTAGCCGATCTGTTGGACGTCGCGCCAATATCGGCGGGTCGCCTGCTCGACCGGATGGAGGAAGGCGGCTGGATCGAACGTTTTTCGAATCCCGATGACCGTCGCGAACGGACGGTGCGGATGACGGCAAAGGCGGAAGGTGCGCTGGGCAAGGCCCGCCGGGTGGGCGATTCGGTGGCGGCTGAAGCCCTGGAAGGGCTGGACGCCGACGAACGCGCACAGTTGATCTCGCTGCTGCGGCGCGTCCGTGTGAACCTGAGCTCGATCGTGGACGAGTGAGAGATTTGCAGCAGCTCGGGGCCGCGTTATCGGGTGTCCGCGAAACCACGAGGCACGCACGCCGAGCGACCGGATCAGATCGATCGACGCAGTGTAATAAGTAGAAGGTCCATCCCTTGCTACCAGGGGTGTCGGAACTTCCGTCGCGCACACCCGAGCTTCCCGGCTCGTGCAACACGTCCGCCTTGTCCCTGTCGCTGCCAGTCTCCTACGGAACCCGACATGCTCTTGCTCGCCATACCGCTTACGGTAGCTGTCACGCTCATCGTGGTCCTGATCCTTGCGAACTTCGTAAGTGGCGAAAAGAAGGTAGAACACAACATTGACCGGCTGTACGCGAGCGACGACCCACAATTCATCCGCTCAATGAGCCTCCTGCTCGGGCCGCCGGTGACGTCGGGCAACCGGTACGCCGTGCTGCTGAACGGCGACGAAATTTTCCCTTCGATGCTCGATGGTATTCAAGCCGCCAAACGGACCATCACGTTCGAGACGTTCATCTACTGGTCCGGTGAGATCGGCGCGCGATTCGCGGCGGCGTTGTCGGAAAAAGCGCGCTCGGGCGTTGCGGTGCACATCCTGCTCGACTGGGTGGGCTGCAAGAAAATGGACCACCGTTATCTTGAAGAGCTGCGACAAGCCGGCGCCGACGTCGTGCAATACCACAAGCCGCACTGGACCGGACTTGGGCGAATGAACAACCGGACACACCGGAAGCTGCTGATCATCGACGGCCGTGTGGGTTTCACCGGCGGTGTCGGGATTGCAGAGGAGTGGACCGGGAGCGCGCAGGACGAGAAGCATTGGCGCGATACGCATTTCCGGGTGGAAGGTCCGGTGGTCGGACACATGCAGGCGGTGTTCATGGACAACTGGATCAAGGAGACGGGCAATGTGCTGCACGGTCCAAAGTATTTCCCGGATATACCCCCGTTGCCGGAAGGCGATGCCAGTAACGGTGTTGCGCACATGTTCAGCAGTTCACCCTCGCACGGCGCCGACGAGATGGAACTGATGTACCTCATGGCAATCACCGCGGCCACGCAGAGCATTCATCTGGCGAGCGCGTATTTCGTCCCCGATGGTCTGGCCATCAATGCCTTGGTGGAAGCTGCACGGCGCGGCGTAAGAGTGCGCATTGTGACGCCGGGAAAACACATTGATACCCATACGGTGCGCGAAGCATCCCGGGCCTGCTGGGGCGAGCTGCTGGCCGTGGGTATCGAAATTCACGAGTATCAACCGACCATGTTTCATTGCAAATTACTTGTGGTGGACGACTACCTGGTTTCGGTGGGATCGACGAATTTCGACAGCCGTTCGTTCAAGCTCAACGACGAGGCGAACCTCAATATCTACGATCGGGAATTTGCCCGTCAGCAAAGCGCGATCTTCGACGCCGATATTGAAGAGTCACGCCTCGTCACGTACGAGGAGTGGCTGCACAGACCAATGCTGGAGAAGCTGATAGAGAAAGCGGTGCCGTTGCTCGATTGGCAGCTTTGAGCAGCATGCGCGATTTTTCCCAGGTTCTCACTGGCTGGCACTCCCTCAATGCCGCGTCAAACCACCCCCTGCCGCGGCTTCAATCAGCTTTCTCATAGGCCACGCCTCAGCGTGCTGGCCGATCACGGCCACCTCACGATCCGCCTGCTCGGGTAACAAACGGTCGTCCACCACCACGACGATGGGCATGCTGGCGGTCAGTGCGTTGCCACGCAGGTCCACGAGCTTGTAAAGCTCCGACGACGAAGCATTGCGATGACATGAGATCACGTCGATCTGCCGGTCACCCTGCGACAGGTCGAAGCCGTACTGACGACCCGACACGCCCGCGGCCTTGAACGTGCTCCTGATTGCTGGGACATCCGGCTTCATTGCGTTGAGATAATGCCTCGTGTCGTCAATCAAGCTGGGCTCGCGGACCGCGAAGTCAGTGCCGGCGTTATCAAACCCCCATCTGGCCAGGCTAAGCAAGGCGTCGATATAAGTCGCGAAGCCGGACGCCATGTTGGACACGTCAAACGTGCCTTCAATTTCGCCCTCGTGAGTGACGTTGATGCCAGGCTGCTTGATCGCCGCCTTCACGACCTGATAGTCCCGCAGATGAAATGAACTGATCTGCCGGGCGAAGCAGTGGAAGAGCGTGCCCCCGGAATCAAAGAACCGAATCTGCTCGCGATCACCCAGATATTCCGCGTAGATCTCGAACGGGTCGCCGCCGTAAAAGCCAAACGGCGTTTGAAGGGCCATCATGGGCGGGTATTCATCTTCTAGTTGCACGCAGCCGAAACCGAGCTTTGCGCACATGTCCTGGCAGGACGACTGGGTATTCATTTCGACTCCGAAACCGATGGGTCAGGTAAGAGGCACGTCAGCGTCAGGTTGGTCTTCCCACAGAAGAGCAACAGCGCGCTCGCGAAACTGATCGCAGACCATTCAGCGTGGCCCGCCAAACGATCGCGACCCACGTGTTCGTGAGGATGCCGATGAAGATCCGCCAGTCGCCGACCACTTTGAAAGACGTCGAGCTGGTACGCCCGGCGATTACGCCTGTGCTGGGAGTAATACATGCTGAACAAGAATTGCTTAAGGCGCGGTCGCCGGCCATATCGGACAGAAAGATCAGCCGTAATGCCATGAATGCGCCTGCCCTCGGCATCTGTAACACCGAACTCGCATTTCGCCCAACTTACCGTTTGCTGGCGCCTTCTCCATCCCGTTGATGGATCGCCAAACTTGATGAGGCTCAACAGGCGTTCCGCCTCGTCCCGTGGAAGGTCGTCGATCATATGAGGTCATGGTTTGCATCCTGCGTGTTTGCGTGGATTTCACATGACCAACCATACCTTGATGAGCTTTAGGGGAGTCAAGCGGAACGTTGTCATAAAGTATCGCGTCGCCGGACTAATGGCCCGCACGCCGCAATCAAGCTACCCGCCGATCACCCCCATTCGCGTGAGCTCCTCGATCTGCGCGTCGTCCATGCCAAGCACGTCGCGCAGCATGGCGCTCGTGTGTTGTCCAAGCATCGGCGGCGCTTGATCGTACGTAACAGGCGTAGCCGATAAACGCAGCGGACTCGCAACCGTTGGCGCCACGCCCGCGACGGGATGCGGTATCTCCCGCGCGGCGCCGCGAAATTGCGCCTGCTCGGAACCAAAAGCCTGCTCGATATCGTTGATCGGCCCGCACGGCACGCCGCACGCTTCAAGCGCATCGACCCATGCGTTGCGCGGACGCGTCATGAACACCGCGGCCAGCTGGGGCAACAATTCCGCCCGGTTCACGCTGCGCCCGCTATTCGTGGCGAAGCGTGCATCGAGTGCGAGTTCCGGTACGTTCATCGCGGTGCACAGCGAACGAAACTGGCTGTCGTTGCCGCATGCGACGATCACATGGCCGTCGCTCGCGGCAAACGTCTGATACGGCACGATGTTCGGATGCGCATTGCCCATGCGCTGTGGCGCGATACCCGTGGTGAGATAGTTCATCGACTGATTGGCGAGCATGGCGAGCTGGCAATCGAGCAATGCGATGTCGAGATGTTGCCCGAGCCCGCTCTTTTCCCGCTCCATCAGCGCGGCGAGCACGCCGGTGGTGGCATACATGCCGGCCATCAAGTCCGTCACGGCCACGCCGACTTTTTCCGGACCGCCGCCTGCAACGCTGTCGGGCTCGCCGGTGATGCTCATCAGCCCGCCCATGCCCTGGATCAGGAAGTCGTAACCCGCGCGCTGCGATAGCGGCCCGCTTTGGCCGAACCCTGTCACCGAGCAGTACACGAGCCGAGGATTCAGCGCCGAAAGACTCTCGTAGTCCAGCCCATATTTCCTGAGTCCGCCGACCTTGAAGTTTTCGACGACCACGTCACACGACTTCGCGAACTCGCGGATAAGTGCGGCGCCTTTAGGTGAACTCATGTCGATGGCAACCGACTGCTTGTTGCGGTTCGCGCACAGGAAATACGCGCTCTCCGACGTGTCGCGGCCCTCGGCGTCGCGCAGGAATGGCGGGCCCCATGTGCGGGTGTCGTCGCCCGCGCCCGGGCGCTCGATCTTGATCACTTGTGCGCCCAGATCCGCAAGGTTCTGCGTACACCACGGCCCCGCCAGCACCCGCGATAAATCCAGCACGCGAATGCCGTCAAGCGGGCGTTTTCTCGTTGCATTCGTGTTCGCGCCCGGGTTCTCCGGCGACGGTTGATTCTTGCTGTCCTGCACCATTTCACCTCGTTTGTTTCAAGCCGGGTTTTGGCTTATCGGCCCGTTCATGGGCGAAAAAATGCGAATCGGCACGTCTGGCCGGGCGGCTGGCGGAGAACCGCGTCGTCCGATGCCGTCGATTGTAGCCAAGTCGCTGGATAGAGCGTCCTCGGCCGGGCGTTCGACAACCTGGTGAACCTCAAGACGACGCGTCAGCCAATCGACAGGATCAAAATCACCTGACATCTGTCGAAATATTTGTCAGGCACCGGAATATTCCGCGAGCAGCATCCGTTTATCCCGTACCTGCACAAAAATGGAATGAGACGAACAAGATGAGAATCCACATCCCGATGCTCGCTGCAGCCGTTGTCGCTTCCCTCACCGCGGCCGTCAGCCTGAGTGCTCATGCCACGCCGCCGATGGCCGCGGGCGGCATGTACACCGACGCGAAAGGCATGACGCTCTACACTTTCGACAAAGATCCGGCGTCTGGCCCGAGCGCCTGCAGCGGCGGTTGCGCGCAGGCGTGGCCGGCGGTCATAGCCGATTCATCGGACAAACCCCAGGGTGACTGGACGATGCTGCCGACAGCAGATGGCGGCAACCAGTGGGCGTACAAAGGCAAGCGCGTATACAGGTTCGCAAAAGACCAGAAACCCGGCGATGCCAACGGCGACAATTTCAAGGACGTCTGGCATACCGTGAAGCAGTAAGGGTGAAGCAGTACGACGCCATTAGAGCGATGGAGACCAGCAAGTAGCGATCGATGACCACTGTGCGCGTGCCGGCAATATCGTCGTCACCGGAACAGTGGCCAGGAGCGCTGAAAGTGAACCAGCCATGAGCATAGGCCTTTGAGCTTCGATACCGACCTCGTTGGCGTTCTTCCGCAGTTGCGGCGTTATGCACGCGCGCTGACGGGAGACCGTGCGTGGGCGGACGACCTCGTGCAGGACGTAACCGAACGTGCTCTGGGCCGGTCGAAAGGGTTTCGCGTCGGCAGCAATCTGCGCGCGTGGCTGTTCACGATCATGCGCAACCTCTATATCGATCAGTTGCGCGGCCGGCGCGATATTGCCGTCGACGATGAAACCGCGCCCTGGCGGCAGATGGCCGCGCCCGTGGGCGAAGTCGACGGGCTTGTGCTGCGCGACGTGCAACGTGCGCTGTATTGCCTGCCGGTCGAGCAACGCGAAGTCATGCTGCTCGTCTGCGTCGAGGACATGAGTTATCAGGAGGCGTCCGTGGTGCTGAACGTGCCGGCCGGAACGGTGATGTCGCGTCTATCGCGGGCACGTGAACACATGCGTGTGCTGCTCGGTGAGGAGCCGGGCCGCAAATCGGCATCGTTGAAAATCGTGAGTGGCACATGACGAACCCCGAACGTCCGGAACAGGCGGAATCAAGCGCGGCAGCCAATGAGTTGCGCGCGCTGTCGGCGTTCATTGACGATGAAGCGCCGGAGGCCGAGCGCGCTGAAACGGCTGAGCGCATTGCCCGCGATCCGGCTAGTGCAGCGACGGTGGCCGCGTATCGCGCGCAGGATAGTGCGCTGCGGGCGCTGTTTACCGCCGCGGCTGACAACGAGCCGCAAGTCGTCGTGGTGCGTCCGCGCAGGCGTTACCTGATGGCGGCGAGTTGGCTGATAGCGGGGATCGCATGCGGCTTCCTGATGCATATGCTGTTGCCGCTCCTCGATCAGGATCGCCCGGCGCCGACGTTCGCGCAACGCGCGGATATTGCTTACGCCGTGTATGCGCCTGAGCAGCGGCACGCGGTGGAAGTCGCGGCGTCGCAGGAAGATCATCTCGTGACCTGGTTGTCCAAGCGGCTCAACCGGACCCTCACCATTCCCTCGCTGCACGAATACGGGTTCGAGCTGGTGGGTGGCCGGTTGTTGCCCGGCGAGGACGGACCCGCGGCGCAGTTCATGTATCAGAACGCCAGCGGCGAACGGCTTACGCTGTACATGACAAGCGGCTCGGGCAAGCACAAGGACGAGTACGCCATACGGATGCTGCGCGAAGGCCCGCGACGGACGTTCTACTGGACGACGGACCACGCGGGTTATGCGCTCTCAGGACAGATCAGCGAGGCGAAACTCCGCGCCATCAGCTTCGATACCTGCGCAGCACTGGGCGGCGACCCGAAGAAATGGCAGTGAAAAATTGTCAGGATCGCGGCGCTTGAAGGGGAATACAAGCGGGAATACATCAAGCGCACGCGGTACTCCCAAGCGAAGTTTTTGAGACCGAAGGCCAGAAGAACAATGAAGAGTGATCCAGGCATGCGCCGCACGAAGCGGCTTTTGCGCGTTGCCGCGATTGGCGCGGGATGTTTCCTGACAGCCGCGGCAATCGCCGATGAGCGCTTCACGCTGACCTCGCCCAGCCTCACCGATAACGCCACCCTCGATTCCCGCCACGCCGCCAGCGCGCAGGATTGCGGCGGCAAGAACGTCTCGTTGCCGCTCGCGTGGAGCAATGCGCCGCCCGACACCAAAAGCTTTGCGGTCACTATCTTCGATCCCGACGGCGCGCGCGGCCTTGGCATCGTGCATTGGGTTCTCTACGGGATTCCTGCTACGACGACCACACTGGCCGACGGCGGGCCGCCGCCGGCGGGGAGTATCGGTGGAATCAACCGGACGGGGAAGGACGGTTATTACGGACCCTGCCCGCCACATGGCGATGCACCGCATCACTATGTCGTGCAAGCCTACGCGCTGGATCTCGCCGCCAATGCCCTCCCGCCTGCGCTCAATCGCGACGCGTTGATCGCAGCAATGAAGGGGCATGTGCTGGCGTCGTCGAGCATGGTGGTGCGATACGCTCGATGATTACCGCGGCACGATGATCAGGTCGTACATCAACGCACCGCGGCGTATGCCGTCATCAGGCCTCGTCCGCCGCCGCAAGCCCCGCCCTCGTCTGCACGCGCCATGCACGTGAGCCGCCGAGAAAGTCGATCCAGCCCAGCGCCGCGCCCGTATGGCGCAGCAACTGGAACGTGAACGGCTCGACGACAGCCGTCACGACCGCCATCCACAGGCTCGACCCGGCCGTGTCTCCCGTCCAGCGCCGGTACAAATGTACGGTCCACAAATGGAACGCGAAGTCGATAAGAATCTTCGCGCCGATCACGCTGAAAATTGGCAGGACAACTGCGCCGCGCCGCTCCACGATAAACCCGAGCAGCAACGCGAACGCCGTCAAGCCGTAGATAGGCTGCACGGTATCGAACGCCTTCACGGGCAGCATCAGCAAACCTAGCGTGCCATAACGCCGGTTGCCGGTCATATCGCGATTCCAGTATTGCGTCTGCAAAAAGCCCGCAAACCAGCGCCGCCGCTGCCGCATGAAACCGCTGAACGAACTCGGCGCGTCCGTAATCGCATGCGCGTTGCCCACTACCCGCACGTCCCAGTCCAGACCGTGATCGACGGCATGACGGCGAAGCCGGTGAATCAGCTCGTAATCCTCCACCAGGCATTGCGGATCGAAACCGCCGACGGCCAGCAGCGCATCGCGGCGAAACGAGGCGAACGCACCGGAGATCAGCAGCAGGCTATCGGCGCGCATCCACGCAAACCGCGCGATGAAATTGCGGATGTACTCGTACGTCTGGAACCACTGGAAAAAGCGCCCGCTGATCGTTTTGCTGCACACCGGCACCAGGATGCCCGCCGCTGCAACCAGATTCGGCCGAGATGCAAACGCGCTGCGCATCGCGAGGACGGCGTCGTCGGCCAGACGCGTATCGGCATCGACGGTCATCACTATCGGCGTACTGATCATTTCGATCGCCACGTTCAGCGCACGCGCCTTGCCGCCATGCGCCACGCGCAGCCAGAAGAGCGTCGGATGCAGCGTCGACGCCGCGCTCACCTCACCCTCCGCCGGCGCGACAAGGCCGAAGCGCTGCGTGAGAAGCTCGGCGGTGCCGTCGGAAGAACCATCGTCGGCGATCACGATTTGCGCCGCGCCATGCGTTTGCCCGAGCAATTTCGCAAGCGTGTTGGGCAGCACCGCCGCTTCATTATGCGACGCCACGATCACGCCGAGCTTCGGCAATCCGCGTTCGCGCTGCTTGCGATCAAGCGGCTTGCGCGGCCTGACGAGTGTCCACGATTTCGCCGCGACGAACATCAGCAGCAAGGTGTCGTAGACCACGTAGGCGATGCCCGTCGACCATGCCACCACACCGTGCAGGAAAAACGCGCGGGCGAACAGCACGAGCCACAGCACGAGCACGCCGCCGTGAATCAGCACGCTCGCGAGCGTGACCGGGCGCGGCGCCAGGCGCGGCGAAGCCTGCGCGAGCGCCTCTTCCAGTGAGCGCGTCAAAAGCGGATCCGATTGGGTTGACTGGGGTGCGGTCTTTTTCGTTCGCATGGGGACGGCGTGAAGTTTCACATCCATCACGGCACCATCCGCGAGATCACCGACTTCTTGTCGATCCATTGATGCTTGAGCGCGCCGCCCACATGCATCGCTAAAAGTGCGTACAGCGCGTAACCCAGCCACGCATGCAACGCGCCGAAACGATCGTGCAACGATTCCTTCAGCACCGGATCGAGGTGCATCACAAACCCCACGCGCGGCCACGGAATCAGGCCGAACAGATGCATCGGATGGGTGGCGGCGTCTTTCCACGCCGAGTCGTGCAGCCAGCCGGACAACGGCAAACCGATCATCAGCAGATACAACAGAAAGTGCGCGGCGTGGGCGGCCATGTGTTCCCACTTCGGAAACGCCTTCGGCAACGGCGGGGGCCGATGCGAAACACGCCACAAGATGCGCAGCAGCACCAGGCCGAGAACGGTGATGCCGATGGACTTATGGGTATCGACGATCGGACGCACCCATGAATCGGGGAACGACTCCGCCGTCAGTCCCAGCACGACGTTGCAGATGATCAGCAACGCAATGAGCCAATGCAGGACCATCGCGGTACGCGTATAGCGCAACGGCATCTCGGTTTGTGGCGGTTCTGACGCCAGGTTGGCGGCATGCGTGGACATTGAAACTCCGTGCGAAAAATGGGGATCGGCTGGATAGTTCTGCGCCCTGCCGCGCCGGGGTTGTTCAAGCGCGATGTTTGCAGACGACACGATCCAAACGCGTCGTGGCGCCGATTTATTCCATCGATTCTGCGGGAAAACGCGAACTTACGTTTGTAGAGGGTTTGTCAGGTAAGGCGTTGAAAGATATCGGCGGCTTCAGGTGGCTTCAGGTGGCTTCAGGTGGCTTCAAGCGCCCTCGGCGCCTTGCGCGTCCGGCGATGCAAACGCCAGCACCGCTTGCGCGAATCGCAGCGCAGCCGGGTTCGCCGCGTCGCGGCGCGTAACAAGGTGGAGCGGCGCGGAGAACGCCTCGTCACCGGAGACAGCGCAATACACCACGCTTTCCTGCTGGTATCGCTGCATGGATGCCGGCACGAGCGTAATGCCGCCGCCCGCCGCCACCAGGTTGATGGCGCTCAGCATGCGCGGCACCTCGCTCACCACTTCCGGCTTGAATCCCGCCGCCTCGCAAGCGCGGATGAAGTCGGCGTACATGCCCGGCGCGCCAGGCCGCCGCACAAAGATAAACGACTCCCCGGCGAGCGACTTCAGCGGTACACGCAGTTGTTTGCCCGGGCGCACGCCTTTCGCCGGCAGCAGCGCGTGCCCGACCGGCAGCACGAGCACCATGCGCTCTTCGTGCAGCAGGTCGAAGCGCAATTCGGCAGGCGTCTCGATCGGCTTGCGCAGGATGCCTGCATCGACGCGTCCATTCATCATCCGTTCGATGATGTCGGCGGCATTGATCTCGTTCAGGTCGATGGCGATATCCGGATGCGTCGCGCGAAAACGGCGGATCACGGCGGTGGCGAGCGGATGGAATGCCGCCGAACTCGTCAGTGCGATCCGCACGGAGCCGAGCTGGCCATTCGCCACCCGCCGGGCGTTGACCACGCCTTGGTCGAGCGCGTCGAGCACGGCGCGGGCATCAACCTCAAACGCCGCGCCCGCCGATGTCAGTTCCACCCCACGCGGCAAGCGCGTGAAAAGTGCGAACCCCAACTCGCGTTCAAGCTCCTGAATCTGCTGCGACAGAGGCGGCTGCTGGATATGCAGCCGCGCCGCCGCCCGCGTGAACTGGCGCTCTTCGGCGACGGTGAGGAAGTACCGCAGGTGGCGCAGTTCCATCGATAGGCCTCACATATGTAACAGATATGGCGATGCCATCCGATATGTATTTTACATTTGCCATCTCGTTTCGTACTCTTCGATTCAAATACACATAAATGCACGGATCAGGAGACGTATGGAAACCACCTTCCCACCCAACGCGGCCGACCATCCGCCACCGTCGTTGGTGTCGCTCAGCAAGTCGCAGATTCGCCGCGCCGTGCTGGCGTCGGTAATCGGCAACGGGCTGGAATGGTTCGATTTCCTGATCTACGGTTACTTCGCGAAGATCATCGCGCACGTATTTTTCCCGGTAGGGAACACGGCACTTTCAACGGCGCTGACGCTCGGCACGTTTGCGGTCGGGTTTATCGTGCGACCGCTCGGCGGGATAGCGATCGGCGCGTACGCGGATCGCGTCGGGCGTCGCAAGACTCTCTCCATGCTCATCCTGCTGATGGCCGCCAGCACCTTGTTGATGGGCCTGACTCCCGGCTATTCCAGCATCGGTGTCGCCGCGCCTTTGCTTGTGCTGCTTGCACGCGTCATGCAAGGTTTATCCGTTGGCGGAGAGTTCGCCACGGCCGCCGCGATGCTCACGGAATACGCGCCGCGCGGCAAGAAAATGTACTTCGGCAGCTTCCAGATGACGTCGCAGGCGGTGGCGCTCGTGCTCTCGTCGGCGTTCGGCTATTTCCTGACATCGAACCTGGATCGGGCCTCGCTTGAATCGTGGGGCTGGCGCGTGCCGTTCCTGATAGGCGCGCTCGTCGGGCCGGTGGGGTTTTATATCCGCCACAAAGTCGCTGAATCGCCCGAATTCGTGCAGTTGCGCGAACGGCTCGGCCACGCGCCGCGCCAGACCATTCGCGGCTTTTTCCGGCAACGCGGCGACGCGTCGTTGTGCGCGATGGGCGTGATCATCGTCGGCACGGCGACGAATTACCTGTGGCACACGTTCATGCCGCTGTATGTTGAGCGCCAGTTGCATTTGCCGCTCAAGAACGCGTTGTTCGGCACGGCGGTGTCGGGGCTGGTCTCCATAGTCGGTTATCCGCTCGCGGGGAAACTGGCGGACCGGATCGGCGCGTACCGGTTGTTCTTTCCGGTAACGATTGTCTGGGTCGTGATCGCGTATCCGCTGTTTGCATGGGTGCTCGCGTCCCCCACGGCGGGCCGCGTTTTCGCCGCGCAAATGGTCGCAACCGTGGTGCTAAGCCTGATGTCCGGACCGCATCCCGGCATGCTCACGCAGTTGTTCCCCACCGCCACGCGGTCCACCGGTGTCGCCCTCTCATACAACATCGCGGTGACGCTGTTCGGAGGCCTCGCGCCGCTGACTGTCTCCACGCTGATCACCGTCACCGGATCGAATATTGTGCCGGCGTATTACCTGATCTTCGCGGGCTTCGTCTCGCTTGCGCTGGTCGGGCTGACCCGTTCCGGACGACGTCTGCGCCACGATCCCGATGCACTCCCGCTGGATTGAGATGAACTCCTCCCATAAAGCTCGCAATGAGCGTCCGGTGAGCGCTGTCGGCAATGAACTGCTGCGCGTGGTTACGCCGCGCGGCGCGGGTATGGTGCCGTTTTACCGGTCGATAGAAGAACGCGATGCAGCGGACGTTTCGCGAATCGTGATCCTGCTGCATGGCCGTCTGCGCGATGCCGATGCCTACCTGCTCTCGGCGCAACGCGCGCTGGCGGCGGCATCGACCGATCCCGCTCGTACGCTGCTGCTCGTGCCGCAGTTCCTGGCCACCGTGGATATTCCCGCGCACGGCTTGTCGGCCGATATGCTGCACTGGGAATGGACCTCATGGATGGGCGGCGACGACGCGCTCGGTCCCGCTCCGCTTAGCTCCTTCGATGTCCTCGATGCATTCATCGGGCAATTCGCGGATCTTGCGCGTTATCCGGCCCTGCGCGAAGTTGTGATCGCCGGGCATTCGGGTGGCGCACAGGTCGCGCACCGGTACGCGATAGTGGGTGCTGGCCGCAACGTGCCCGGCGTGCAGTGCCGGTACGTGATCGCGAATCCATCGTCGTACGTGTACTTCGATTCGATGCGGCCCTGCGCGGACGGCGTTCTACGTCCCGCCGATACCACCGCGTGCCCCGGCGTGGATGACTGGAAGTACGGCGTACAGCGCGTGCCGCGCTACGCGGAGTCCGCGTCGTTCGATGGGCTCGAAACACGCTACGCGGCTAGTGACGTTGTTTATCTGCTCGGCCAGCAGGATTGCGATCCACACCACGACGCGCTCGACCGTTCGTGTGCAGCACAGGCGCAAGGACCCCATCGGCTCGCGCGTGGGCGTTCTTATTTTTCGTACCTCAAAGCACGCCACCCGGCGCTCGGACATCGGTGCTGGGAAGTCGCCGGCGTAGGCCACAACGGCGCGGCGATGCTCGGTTCGAGCGAAGGCGTTCGAGCGTTGTTTGGCGTGGAACGGCTCGCAAACGTGATCGATTCATCGGTTGCCGGCGCGACGGACTAGACACAGCGCAACTCACCACAACATCAAAGAACGTTGCCTCCGCGACGGGACTGTTGTCGCCTGAACGATGCGACGTTGGTTTCTTTATCTGTTTATCGGCCAGCGTTCGGCTGGCTCATTTGGGTCGTTTTGGTCGTTTGGCTCTTTTTTCCGATGCAGGCAGCAGTTAATAAACATATGGAGACAGCATGACTAAAGACAGCATGATTAAAAACACCATCGCCGCTTGCGGCGTATCCCTTGTCGTCGCGACGCTGGCCGGTTGCGGCGGTTCATCGTCGAACAACGACAGCACGCCCCCCACGCCGCCTGTGTCGTCTGCCGCTGCGTGCACAGCGCTCGGCGGGATGAAGATCGCGGCGGCGTCGATTGGTGCGCCCAGCAACGGCGCCACAGTAGCGAGCGCAACGCTGGTCGCGGCGTCGAGTACGTCCGCCGAGTATTGCCAGGTGAACGGCACCATTGCGCCCGTCGATGCAACCGCGCCGAACATCAATTTCGAAGTCAATTTGCCCACGGCGTGGAACAAAAAGGCGCTGCAATACGGCGGCGGCGGTTTCGACGGCACGCTCATCACCGGCCTTGCAGCACTCGACATGGCGCCGGCCGGATCGTCGACACCGCTTGCTCGCGGCTATGTGACCTTCGGCGATGACTCCGGTCATCAGAGCAAAAGCATCACCGACGGCTCGTTCGCCGCGAACGATGAAGCACTCGCCAACTACGGTGGCCTGACACTGAAAAAAACCCATGACGTCGCCATGCTGTTGCTAAAGGCCCGTTACGGTGCGGCACCCACGAAAACCTATTTCTTCGGCAGCTCGACCGGTGGCCGCGACGGCCTCACCGTGATCCAGCGATGGCCCGCCGACTATGACGGCATTGTCGTGAACCGGCCCGCTCTGAACTACACAGGTCTGCGGCTTTCCAACGTCGCGCTTGGCCGCGCGCTTTATCTGAATAGCGGCGCAGGCTGGCTCGACGTGAACAAGACCGTATTGCTGGAAAACGCCGTGATGAAAGCCTGCGATACGCTTGACGGCGTGGCCGACGGCATCATCTCGAACGTCGCGGCGTGCAAGCTCCAGGCGCCCGCCGTGCTCGCCGCCCTGCGTTGCCCGGCCGGCAAGGACACGGGAGACACCTGTCTTTCCGACGCCCAGATCGCAACCGTGAACACCATTGCTTCACCAATGCTGCTGCCCTATCCGCTCGCGAACGGCGTGACGCGTTACGCCGGGTACAACATCCTCGCCGGCTCCGTGTTCGCGGGTCCGTACACCACACGCAACTTTGGCACTTCGCCAACACCAGCCAACCCCGCCGGCAAGAACGACGCGAACCAGTGGGTCACGGGTGACCAGTGGGTGAAGTACTTCATCACACGTATCCCTACGTTCAATTCGCTCACCTTCGATCCGCTGAATCCGGCCACTTACCAGGCGCAAGTCCAGCAAGTCTCTGCCGAAAGCGATGCGACCAACCCCGACCTCTCAGCGTTCATCGCGAAGGGCGGTAAAGCGATCATCACGCACGGTCTCGCCGATGAAATCGTCAGCACCGATTCGTCGGTCGACTACTACAACGCGCTCGTGCAGAAGTTCGGTCAGGCTTCCGTTGACAGCTTCGTGCGCTTCTACCTGATGCCGGGCGTTGGCCACGGCACCGGGCCGTTCCTGCCGCAAGTCGATTCGCTCGGCGCACTGGAACAATGGGTGGAAAACGGCACAGCGCCGGAAACGCTCACCGTCACGGACTCGACAGCCGCGACCGCCGGGCGTACGCGGCCGCTCTGCCGTTACCCGACCTGGCCGAAATACACGGGCGGCGACGTCAATTCAGGAGCGAGTTTCAGTTGTAGCCAGTAATCGCCGGGGGAGGACCGGGTAGGTCGCATCATCGTCCGGAAGGCTTGTCGAGCAAGAGAAGCAATCGCTTTCTGCTCTGCTATAGTCGTTCCCATCCTCCCTTTCCAGATCGCGCGTGGACCACATTCCCTTATGGGCGCAAATCTGCGCCATTTTCCTGCTGCTGTTTCTCTCCGCATTCTTCTCGATTTCCGAAACATCGATGATGGCGCTCAATCGCCATCGCCTGAAACACCTCGCCACCAAGGGCTCGCTGCGTGCTCGCGTCACGCAGGGCCTGCTTGCCAAGACCGATCAACTGCTGAGCGTGATCCTGATCGGTAACAATCTGATCAACACGATTATTCCGGTACTGACAACATCCATCGCGCTGCACACTTTTGGCCATAACAATCTGGTGTTGTCGGTGACAACCGGGGTTGTCGCGTTCCTGATCATTGTGTTTGCGGAGATTGCGCCAAAAATTGTTGGCGCGACCTATCCGGAAAAGGTCGCGCTCCCGGCCAGCCTGGTCTTGTCGCCGCTGATGCGCGTGGCGAGGCCGCTCGTCTGGTTCGTCAACCTGTTCGCGAACGGCGTGCTGAGGGTGCTGCACATCAATACGAAAGGCGGCCGGGACCAGCGGCTTTCCACCGAGGAATTGCGCACCATCGTGCTGGAATCGGGCAACTTCATGCCGACCAAGCACCGCAGCATATTGCTGAACCTGTTCGACCTGGAGAACATCACCGTTGACGACGTGATGATCCCGCGCCGCCGGATTGAAGCGCTCGATTTCGACGCCCCTTTCGACACCATCCTGCATCAGCTCGAGACCTGCTATCACAACAAGCTGGTGGTATATCAAGGCGACATCGACCGCGTGCTGGGTGTTCTGCACGTGAGAAAGACGCTCTCGGCACTGCATAACCAGGAATTCGAACGCGAGACCTTGCGTGAATTGTTGGCCGAGCCGTACTTCGTCCCAGCCGGGACGCCCGTGTTTCAACAACTGCAATTCTTTCAGGAAAGCCGGCATCGAATTGCGATTGTGGTGAACGAATACGGCGAGCTGCAGGGGCTGGTGACGCCGGAAGACATCATTGAAGAATTGATCGGTGAGTTCACCACAACCATTCCACGCGGGGCCGGTTCGCGTGGCGGCTGGAACGAGGAAGGCGAATGCATTGTGGCGGGGAGCATGCCGCTGCGCGAACTGAACCGCTGGCTGAAACTGTCGCTTCCCACCGACGGCCCGAAGACCCTCAACGGCCTGATCCTCGAGACGCTGGAAGAGATCCCGGACGGCGACGTGAGCGTGCGTATTGCAGGCGTGCACTTTGAAGTAATGCGCAGCGACGATCAGGCAATACGTACGGTGAAGATATTCCGGCCACAAGGCGTGGTGCTGAGAAAGCAGGCTTAGCGACGAAGTTCGGTTCATGGGCGGGTCGGGTCTCGAATAGGGCCTCGGGCTGCATCAGCTTGCGCCCTTTTCGCCTCCGCGCATCGCCCGCCGGGCTGCGTTAGCCATTCGGCCAGCTTTTTCGGCGGTGCAAGCGTTAGCTATTCAGCCGAGTTGGAATGAGGCGCGGGGCGATACAAGATCGGGGTATCGCGTCCACCGAGCCATGCCATGCCGTCCTCTCTCCCCGTTACGTTTTCGCGGCCCCCGCCGTAGCTATCCGCTCGCCCGGCCGATGCAATCCCGGACGCCGACAGCGCACCCGCCGTCGCGTTGCTCACCGATACACTGCGTGAAGCTGCAGCGCGCGGTGCCTCCGATATCCACGTGGAACCGGGCGAACATGAGTGGCGCATCCGGTTGCGTATTGATGGCGCACTGCACGTCTTTCTCAAACCCCCGCCTCATCTGCGCGACGCATTCACCACGCGTATCAAGGTGTTGGCGCATATGGACATTGCCGAGCGGCGCGTGCCGCAAGACGGGCGTTTGCGGTTGCCGCTGGCAAACGGGAACCCGGAGGACTATCGCGTAAATTCGCTGCCGGTCCTGTTCGGTGAAAAACTCGTATTGCGTCGGATGGAGTCACTGCCGGCTGATTTATCGCTGGCGGCGCTAGGGCGCACCCCCGACCAGCAGAAGACCATAGAAGCCGCGATCCACGCGCCGCACGGACTTGTGCTGGTCACCGGTCCCACCGGAAGCGGCAAGACCCTGTCGCTGTACTGCTTTCTGCAGATGCTCAACGCGGAGTCGCGCAACGTCTGCTCAGTCGAAGATCCCGCAGAGATCCAGCTTGCGGGTATCAATCAGGTCAGCGTCCGCGACAAGGCAGGCCTCACTTTCGCAGTCGCGCTGCGCGCATTCATGCGACAGGATCCGGACGTGATCATGGTGGGCGAGATCCGCGATGCGGAAACTGCCGACGTCGCCGTGAAGGCCGCACAAACCGGCCATCTGGTGCTCTCCACGCTGCATACGAACGACGCACCCGCCGCCATCGCAAGACTGATCGATATCGGCATTGCGCCGTACAACCTGGCGTCGGCGCTGAGGCTCGTCACGGCGCAGCGACTGGTGCGGCGTCTTTGCCAAGCGTGTCGCATGCCTTCGGAGCTGGAGTTCGAGCCGGGTTTCAGGCCTTATGAGCCGCGTGGCTGCGCGGCGTGTCATGGCATTGGTTATCGCGGGCGAGTGGGTGTTCATCAACTGATGCCCGTCTCCGACTCCCTACGCGAACTGATCGTCGCACGTACCGCCACGCACGCTGTCACCCGGCAAGCGCAAAGCGAGGGCATGCCAAGTCTGCGCGACGCCGCGTTCGCAAGAGTACGCGAAGGCATGACGAGCGTAGCGGAAGCCGCTGACGCCACGGAGCTCACATGAACGTGAGCCCGCTGCCCTTCGATACGCGTTTTGGCTGGCGAGGCGTTGACGCAAACGGCGCGAACAAGCGTGGCAGGACAATAGCCGCGGACTCAACCAGTGCGCGTGCTGCGCTAAAGCGCGACGGTGTCACGGTGCTCGAGATCACCGCGCTCGGCTCGGCCCCGCCGCCCAAAGCACGCGCCAACGACGTCACGCTATTCACCCGCCAACTCGCCGGCTTGCTGCGCGCCGGCTTGCCGCTCGCGCCGTGTCTGGAGCTCATCGCCGACACCCCTTCGCGTGGTGGCCTGCCGCGCATCGTGGGATCGGTTGTACGCGATATCACGCAGGGCGTCGCATTCTCGGAAGCCCTCGCACGTCATCCGGCCTGCTTCAACGCGCTGTATTGCCAACTGGTTGCAGTCGGCGAACTAGCCGGTGCGTTGCCGGTCGTACTCGCGCGGCTCGCCGAAGACCGCGAACGCACGGGTGCCCAACGGGCGAAACTGCGCGCTGCGCTGACCTATCCGGTGGCGGTGCTGTTGTTGTCGCCTGCCATTACCGCAGGATTGCTGATTGGCGTAGTGCCGACCTTCAAGACTATCTTCGATGGTTTCGGGGCTAAATTGCCGGCACCGACCTTGTTCGTGATCGCGTTATCGGATGGCGTCGCGCGCTGGAGCGGACCGTTCGCGCTCCTTTGCATGGTTGCCGGCATCGCGCTCAAGCGGCTCTTAACGCGCATCCCGTCAGCCCGAAGCGCGTTTGATCGCGCCATGCTCAAATTGCCGCTCGCCGGCTCCCTGCTACGTGCTCTCGCGGTGGCGCGCTGGAGTCGCGCGCTGGGCACCTTGCTGGCGGCGGGCACGCCGTTATCGGATGCATTCGATTCGTTGTCCAGCGCCACGGGTAACCGTATCTTCGACACCACCACCGTCGAGATCGCCAGGCGCCTTCGGAGCGGCGAGCAGCTCGCCGCCGCCATGCGTGCGGTTGGCTGCTTTCCGCCGGATGTGGTGCAGCCTATCGCCGTGGCCGAGGAATCCGGTTCGCTCGACGCAATGCTGCTCGATCTCGCTACACTGGGCGACCGTCAGGTAGACGAACAGACCAGTGCGTTCGCGAGCCTGTGTGAACCGGTCGTGATCGTCGTGCTCGGTGCATTGGTGGGCGGGCTCGTCGTCGCGATGTATCTTCCGATCGTTCAACTCGGGAATGTGGTGTAGGTGGTGTAGCATCGCAGCCGAATTCAACCCAGGACAGCCATGCAGCCTTTGTACCAGGCGGAGTTTTCAGGCCGCTATCTCGACGCTTACGGTTCTGCGTTCGGCGCTTTGCCGCTCGCAGCGCAGTATGGTTTCGCGATCATCTTCGGGCTGGTGATCGGCAGTTTTCTGACGGTGGTCGTGCACCGCCTGCCGATCATGCTCGAACGCGCGTGGAAAGCGGAGAACGCTGTCGTCACGGAAGACCATGCAGATGACAGCACGCCCGACGCCACACCGCTCGCCCGCTACAACCTCGCCGTCCCTCGCAGCGCCTGCCCCCACTGCGGCCACGTGTTGCGGGCGTGGGAAAATATTCCGGTCGTGAGTTATTTACTGCTGCGCGGCCGTTGTGCGAAGTGCAACGCACGCGTCAGCGCTCGTTATCCGCTGACGGAACTGGCTACCGCGCTGTTTGCCGCCCTCTCGCTGTTTGCGTACGGGCCCGCGCTGATCGCGCTCGCCGCGTTCGGCTTATGCGCGACGCTGCTCGCCGCGAGCCTGATCGACTTCGATACCCGCTATCTGCCCGACACGCTGACATTGCCTCTGCTGTGGGCCGGCCTGATCGTCAATCTCGGCGACACCGCATTCGTCCGGCTGCACGAAGCGGTGATCGGCGCGATCGCGGGTTATCTGTTTCTCTGGTGCGTGTATTGGCTGTTCAGGCTGGTACGCGGCGTGGAAGGCATGGGTTACGGCGATTTCAAGCTGCTCGGCGCGCTCGGTGCGTGGCTTGGCTGGCAAGCGCTCCCGCAGGTCGTGCTGTTGTCGGCGGTGGCGGGAGCCATCTTCGGACTGGCGGCAACGGGTATCGGCAAGATGCGGTTTGAAGAACCGCTGCCGTTCGGGCCGTTTCTCGCGGCAGGCGGCGTGATTACGTTATTTTTCGGTACGCCGCTTTACGCGATGTTCGGCGGATAAACCCAGACGAAAAGGGAGTTGAGCGATGTTCAGCATCGGCCTGACCGGCGGGATCGGCAGCGGCAAGACCACGGTGGCGGACATGTTCGCCGCGCGTGGTGTGCCCGTCATCGATACGGACTTGATTGCGCACCAGATCACCGCACCGGGCGGCGTCGCAATGCCGCTGATCGAAAGCACGTTCGGCCCGGAATACGTCGCCGCTGACGGTTCGCTGGATCGCGCGAAGATGCGCACGCGCGTTTTCTCGGACAACACCGCGAAGGCTCAACTCGAATCGATCACGCATCCGCTGATCCGCGCCGAAAGCGAACGCCAGCGCAATGCAGCACAAGGGGCCTATCACATCGTCGTGGTGCCGCTGCTGATTGAAGCGGGCGAGCGCGCCAGCAAAGTGGAGCGGATTCTCGTAGTCGACTGCCCAGTGGACACGCAAATCGAGCGCGTGATCCGGCGCAATGGCTTCACACGCGATCAGGTGCTCGCCATCATCGCGCGCCAGGCCACGCGTGAAGCGCGTCTGAAAGCCGCCGACGACGTCGTCGTCAATGACTCTGCCGCCACGCTGGAAACGCTGCAGCGCGAGGTGAACGCCTTGCACGCACGGTATGTGGCAATGGCGTCCGGCGCGAGCAATCCGCGTACCTAGCAAGTGCATGCAACGCGTTCGAACTCATCACGAACGGCGCTGAAAATGTGCGCCCGATGCGATTAAACGTGTGGATTTGCCTGGGGTTTGATGCGGCATTAGAATGTCCTCACTTTCTGCCATCGAACCCATCGACCAACGCCGAGGCGAGCGCGCTTGATCCTTTACGAGTACCCCTTCAACG
>Ga0073928_10003164_pt1 | contig 26442 bp, 15 predicted proteins | sample PaiPotPPA55metaG_FD_76969 | JGI IMG/M metagenome (GOLD analysis project Ga0073928, IMG submission 76969) | Iron sulfur acid spring bacterial and archeal communities from Banff, Canada, to study Microbial Dark Matter (Phase II) - Paint Pots PPA... ...
GCAAGGAATTATTCTCGACTGCGCGCTGCAGTTGCTGAGGATCCACCTCAAGGCCGAGAAAGTTTACGATTTTCGTGAACCAGGCTGGTGCATTCTGCTTTAGGTCCTCGAAGCGCACCACCAGCAAATTAGAAGTGCCCGCAATGGGAGAATCCAGCCAAGAAGCAACGTGGCGCTGCCATGGGCCAAAGCCGCTCACCCTGGTAGACACAAAGATTTTGACAAATTCATCCAAGTCGCCTTTGAAAAAATCCAGCGCCTTCAGATAGGCAAATTCCGAGAGCACAACGTCTCTGCAGTCTCGCACCACGTAAATCGCCTTGGTGTACTCTTTCCTGTACTGCTCGTGAGTGCTGATGATCCTTCCGCCTCCGGGCAGCAGTGGTTGGGCATTGCCATGGCGACCGACTCCACAAAGAGTCGCATTGACTGCGCTGAATGTCGACGGTCGGCCGGTGAGAATCTCATATACCGCGCAACGCGACCAAGTGGTTCCAGACCGTGGATACGATCCAAAGAAAACATCAGTCGGACGAAGCCCGTGATGGCGATACCAAATGAAGGGGACTCTCACTTGCGTCTTGGAAAACACTCGACGGAACTTTCGATAGGCAGACGTCGGTTTGCGCGGCTTGCTGTCGCCACCCTTCTGCGATTGACCCGTTGGTTCTTCAGATTCTGCCTTCATTTGTGCATGCCTCCCTTAACCAGTGTTTTAATTTCTATAGATTTTTCTTAGCCACTGCCGAACCTACTCCCCAGCGGACGGCCCTTGCACTATCGCCGGGCTAACGCCTTCGATGGCAAATGCAGCCTTTGGCCCAGGGCTTGCTACCTTCCAACGTAGAACCAGCACGACGAACACCAGTGAAAGCACATCGGCGAGATTGCTGCCCCAGATCGCTCCCGTCACACCAAATTTCCAAGCCGCCGGAATTCCTATTAACAACGACACTCCAGTCGCCACCGAAAAGGCCAGAAAAACCGATGCCGGCGATTCCATCGCTCGCAGAACAATTGCCGGGCCTGAGGCGGCGCTCCACACAATCGATCCGAAAGCCACGAGTGGCAGCAAGTGCGCAACCTCCGCGTAACGTCCGGAGTAGAGAAAGTGAAACACGGTGCCCGGAATAGGAAGAACTAAGACCCAGTAACACAGGGCGATGCCTAACGAAACCAGTGTTAGTCGAAGGCTCAAGGCGCCTGCCGCCGACGTCCCTTCACGTGCCTGGACGCTGGCTGCATAGGGCAGGAAGAGCATCGAGAGGGCGGCTTTTGTCTGTTCAACCGGCAACGTGAGGTTCATCAAAGCCTTCAACTGACCGGAGTGCGCTATGTTGCCGAAAGAGCTGAGCAGAGGATAGTAGATGTAAGCAGGAATCCACCCCGCCGCCGCGGTCGCCAATGCCCAGCGGCCGTAACGCCAGTGCCGTCGCCAAGTCTCTCGAACCTCGGGAACAACAGCCGGTTCGGGCAACTGCGCCCGTAAACGTATCACTTGGTAAAGACCGGTGAGTAATGCCGCGACACCGATCAACAAGAACGCGCTAAATGCGGACAGCAGTCCGCGATGGTAAATGACGACTAGAAAACCCAAACTCAAACTCGTGTAGACCAGCGCTCCCAGTACGGACTTGGCCGGCGAAAGCTCCAGATAGAAAGCGCGCCGGACCAGAAAATTGAACATGATACAGGGAGAGGCGATCATGATACCGGCCAATGCGCCAGCCAAGCCCGCAGAATGAGCCGTCCTTCCTGCCAGCAGCGCCGATACTCCCAGAGCCACTGCGATTGCGACAGAGATGGCGATGTGTATCCATAGCAAGGATCGCAGGTATCCTCTCAAACTATTGCGGTAAGTGGAACCTCCGAACACCGCCATGGGTTCGAGCACCAGGGATTGATACACGAGCCACAGCAATATAAAGATACCGAAAGCAACCGCGTAGGCCCCGTATTGCTCAGGCACTAGCCAACGCGCTAACAAAATGCTAACCAGGAAATTCGAGCCCGAGATCAATCCCTGATCGAGGACGGCGAACCCGCCCTTTTTCATCCAGGGAAAGAATCTCGCAAGCAAAGTGTCACGATCGACGCCAAGAAATTTGCCAGTTGAAACAACTTCTGCGCCTGGACCCGACACGGTTGCCATGGGCTTTTCAACTGCAGTGGTCCGACCTTTTTGGTTATTTGGATGAGGCAAAAATGATCTCTTCCGGCATGACACCGGTATCAATTAATCGTTGCCCCCGGCTCCCTGTTGCGAAACCGTGGGTATCGTAACCTGCTCACACGCCAGGCGGGCTTTGTCAATGCAGATCTTTAAACATTCGGCCAATTTCTCTACCTGCGGTGCGCGTAAAATGCCATTGTGATCGCCGGGAATTTCGTGCACTTCCAAATTATCTAATAGACCGGTCCACGCGGCGTGGGGCTCGAAGCTGCTTCGCAGAGATTGTTCCGTAGCGCGGACCAGCGTCGCCTTACCCGGCCAAGCGCGGAGGATGTAGTGATCTGCGGCTGCCCGATTCATGTTACGAACATTTTGCAGAACTTTTGGCAGCCGCCAACCTCGCCAGGTTCGGCGAATCCTCTTCTTCAGCGCCACGGGCAGATCGTGAAACAGGTGCTGAGCAGAAGGTTTGAGCAGCAATTTCACTAACGACGTGCCCACCGGATTCAGGTCCCCGGGATAGGTGTCAAACAACACTAAAAGGCCCACTTCTTCTCCTCGGAGACGAAGCTGCTGTGCCATTTCGTAAGCCACCAATCCACCGAATGAAAACCCTCCGAGAAAATAAGGTCCCTTGGGCTGAACGCTCCCGATTTCCTCCAGGTAATGTGCCGCCATGGCCTCGACACTTTGATGGCAAGGATGTTTTCCATCCAGTCCCTGGGATTGCAAACCGTAGAAGGGAAAATCTGGACCCATGCGCTGTCCCAGTTCCCAAAAGCCCAACACATTCCCGCCTACGCCGTGGACACAAAACAACGGCGGTTGCGAACCCGTAGGCTGAATGGGAACTAACGACGACCAGTGATGCGACCAGCCGTCCTGAACTACGGCCGAGGCCAGCTGCTCGATGGTCGGAAACCGTAAAAGCATGGCCAGCGGCAAAGGCCTGCCGACCACTGCCTCGGTGCGCTGCATCAGACGCGCGGCCAGCAGAGAATGCCCGCCAGCCTCAAAAAAGTTATCACGAATTCCAATCGACTTATGGCCCAGGACGTCTTGCCATATCCGCACAAATTGCAGTTGGAGAGGGTCCGACGCTACCGCATTGGTTGATGAAGGAGAGGTCGATCCAAGGGCCGGCAGTTCACGCCGATTAACCTTCCCGTTGGGCGTCAAGGGCATCGCTTTTAGAAAAACGAACGCTGACGGCACCATGTAATCTGGCAGTTGCCTTCGCAAAAAATTGCGCAGCTCATTTATCTCTGGGTTCTTTCTAGAGCCTGACACGACGTAAGCCACGATACGCTTTTCGCCTGGGATATCCTCTCTTACAATCACCGCCGCGGCGCGAACACTCGGATGTTTTGCCAGTGCAGACTCGATTTCGCCCGGTTCAATTCGAAATCCCCGAATCTTGACTTGATCGTCACGGCGGCCCAGGAATTCAATGTCTCCAGAGGGAAGATAACGGGCGAGATCGCCGGTCTTGTACAAGCGTGCGTTTGACTGTGAGGAGAAAGGATCCCGAATAAACTTCTCCGCCGTCATTTCTGCGCGATTGAGATAGCCTCGAGCCACGCCTACTCCACCAATGTGCAATTCACCGGGTACGCCAGGCGGAACCGGATTTAGATGACGATCGAGGAGGTAGACCTGGGTATTTGCCAGTGGACGGCCGATGGGAATATTTTCTGGAACTGGCGAATTCGGATCGATATTTGGCTCAAACGCGGTGGCGCAAATGCTCGCTTCCGTGGGCCCATAAGTGTTGATCCACCTCACCCGACGTCCAACCGATCGCAACCATGTTGCGTAGGAGTCTGAAGACGCCTTTTCTCCGCCCACGATTACCAGACGCAGATCTGGGGGCGCAGATTTCTTCAATTCCGGAAGAACCCCAACCCACTCATGCCAATAGGCAGTCGGCAAATCCAGAACGCTTACACCTTGGCCTTCAATCCACTCCAGGAAGCCGGCAATCGCGAGAGGCATCTCCTCTGAACGCAGCACAAGCGTAGCCCCACTAAACCAGGTGGTAAAGAGCTCCTCCAGCGCGATATCAAAACTTACCGAACAAAATTGCAGAACCCGGTCCTGCGGCTGCATAGAATACATGCGTGCCGCATTGATGTTGTAATTCACCAGGCCAGCGTGCGTAAGCAAAACGCCTCGCGGCGTTCCCGTCGAACCAGAAGTGTAGATGACGTAGGCAATGTCGTCAGGCGAGACGCCACATCGCGGATTGGTGTTTGGTTCGCCGGAAAAAAGCTCGGATTCTTCAAGAGCAAGTGCTTCGCAGCCGGAAGGGAACACCGTCTCCGGCAATAAACCATCCTTTGTGATAACCAGCCGGGCTTGAACATCTCGGATCATATAGGCGAGACGTTCCGAGGGATATTTTGGATCGAGCGGCACACAGGCTGCGCCCGACTTCAAGGTCGCAAGCACAGCCACTGCAAAGTCGAACGAGGGCTCCAGGCAAATTCCGACTCTCACATTGGGCCCAACGCCGCGCTTGACCAGATTATGCGCCAACTTGTTCGCCCGCTGATTGAGCTGGCGGTAAGTCAAATTGCTGTCATTCTGCGCCACCGCGACGTAATGGGGAAATCGCTCCGCTTGATCTTCAATTATTTCATGCAGGCATTTCTCCCGAGGATAGTCAGTAGCGGTCCGGTTCCACTCTTGTACAATCTGCCGTTTTTCATCCGCGGTCAAAATTGGCAGGGTTGAAACAGGCTCGTCCGGAGCCGTCAGGGCTGCCTCCACCAGGGTTTGCAGACTTTTCAAAATGCGATTGACGCTGCCCAATTCAAAGAGGTCCGAGTCGTAAAAAAGTTGGAATTGAAGTCCTTCCGCACTATGCTCGGCATGAAGATGTAATTCAGCCGGGACATCGGCAGCAGTTGCTGGCTCCAAATCGGCGTCCGTAAACGATTCTCGGTAGGAGAATGAGACCCGAGTTACAAGCGGATCGGCTCCGGCCCCGGCCCGTAAATCTTTGACGAGCTGTTGAAGTGTCGAGGGGTAATGTGGCGCATCCAGCAAAGCCGCGTTGGTCCGCTCAAGCAAATTTCGGAATGTGGCTGCTTGCAACAGATCCGCGCGCAATAAAATAACTCTGTCCTCGTGGCGAGTGCCCCGAGTACTAAGGGCGTTCGGAATCGCAACTGAACAACCGACTACGAAATCTTCTTGCGAGGTGTAACGCGAAAGCAAAGCCTGAAAGGCGGTCAGAAGCACTGCACAAAGTAAAACCCGTTCCCGATCTGAGAAATTGTGCAACGATTCCAACAGATTCTTGCCAGCATCCAGTGACCTAGACCCCATGTTTCCGGTTGGAACGGCCGGCCTTGAATTATCAAGACACAAGTTCAGCGCGGGTGCACCCGAGAGCTGACGTTCCCAGTACGCTCTCGGTTCTTGAGCCGATTCCCGTTCCTGGCCCTTCACTCCGCCGGCTCTAGCTTGTGGCACGCAAACCTCCGGCGAAGTTAAGGGGTAGAGCTTTGCTGGTGGAACAGCAATTCATGAGGGCTGGGGGTAATCGGAAGAGCGGGTAATTCTGAGAAAAAATCTGTCCCTCGCCGGGACGCACTGAAGACGATCTACTAAAGGTCACGCAGCTCCGGATCCCCGAAGAACTGCCGGGATAGTTTTCGCCAGAATCTGCAGATCAAGCCACAAAGACCAGTTGTGTACATATTGCAGATCGAGCTCCATCCATTTGTGAAAGGGCAACGAACTCCGTCCATTGACCTGCCACAAGCAGGTAATTCCAGGCCGAACGCTGAAGCGGCGCCGCTGCCAATCTTCACCAGCCTCGGTAAACAGTTCATAATCGCGTACCTGCAGGGGACGCGGTCCCACCAGGCTCATATCGCCGCTGATGACATTGAACAGTTGCGGTAGTTCATCGATGCTCGTCTTGCGAAGAAACTTGCCGATGATCGTGACTCGAGGGTCGTTTTTAATCTTGAAAACAGGTCCAGTGACTTCGTTGAGATGCTCGATATCTCGCAACTTATCTTCCGCATTTATGTCCATGGTACGAAACTTGTAAATGCTGAACATGCGTTTGTTCAGGCCAATGCGCTTCTGCACAAAGAAAACTGGACCTGGAGAAGTGAGCTTGATCAGAATTGCGGCTAGCAATAGCAGCGGCGCAATTGCTATCAAGAGGGTCAGTGACAGCACGAAATCCAAGCCCCGCTTAATCACAATTGGCCAGCCTTCATCAATACTTGTGTAGTGCGTGATCAGTGAAGAGTCTTCGAAATCCTCCGCCCGAGGAGACCTGGTCTTGAGGTTGAATAGGTCAGACAGTACGCGCAAGATAATGCCCTGCTGCTCACACATTGCAGCTACGTCAGAAGCCAAATCGTGAAAGGAACGCATGGGTACAGCTATCACGACTTCATCTACCACGCTACGCCGCAAGAATGTACGCAACTGTTCAAGTTTGCAGACCACACTCCAGCCGTGTTTGTCCAACTCTCCAACTCCGGCCCAATCGTTGTCCGCAAAGCCAATAATCCGATAGCCCAATTCCGATTTGGACTGTAATGTCTTTGCGAATTCAATGGCCCGTTGGTTGGCACCAATAATCAGCATGTTCCGCAAGTTGCGTCCGCTCGCCCGGAGGCGGCGCTGGTAGGTCCTTATGATCATTCGGCTCAACACGCCAAAGGTGGTGCTAAATGCCCAAAAGACGGCGACAAACATTGGGGTCACCATCCGGAACCCGAGCAGCATCGCGGTGAAAAGGAGGACCAGAGCGGATAGCGAAGTAGCCCTTACAACATCCCAGGCTTCTGCCCGTCGGCTGCTCAGACGTTTCGAACCGTAAAGCCCAAGCATGACGAAAATGAATTGCCACACCCAGAGTAACAACGCAAAGATAATGAAATTTTGTAACTTGATTCTGATTTCGAGGAATTGAGTAAATGAAACCGATGCTCGGGGCACGAGCTGGAAAAGTGACGCGACTCCAAATGAGACAACCATAAGGACCGTGTCAAACAGCTTCGTGGCTGTGGTTAAAATCGGACGTTTCATATAGCGGTCGAAATCTTATTTATGTATGGTGGACTTACAACCGATTGTAAATCTGCTCGGGAATTGGAAAGGTCCGCTGGTTCAAAACCGCGCCCAGCATGCGCACATTGGAGTTTGCGAATTGCTGAATGATTTCACGGGTGGTGTCTCGTCGCGAGGAATTTGCCTTCAAAACCAGCACTACTCCATCCGCCAACCCTCCGAAAATCATTCCGTGACTGCAAATATTAAGGGGCGCGACGTCCATCAGTACATAATCGAACTGCGTCCGCAATTCGGCGACCCGGGCACGCATGCGGTCGGATGTCAAGAGGGCTTGAGCATTCTCATCTGGCATCCCCCCGCTCACCACCCAAAGATTCTGCCGCGATGTCCGCTTTGCGTATTGAATAATAGGATCATGCCCGAGGAGGGCGTCGGTCAGTCCATAATGATTTTCAAATCCGAACTGTTCGTGCAACGTAGGTGATTTCCAATTGCAGTCCACCATGCAGACCGAACTCGTGACTTGGGACGCTAAGATTTCCCCGACATGAGCGCACATCCAAGTACAGCCATTTCCCGTTTCCGTCCCCGTGAACACTACGTGGTGTGGAATTTTGGCGCCAGGGATCAGGAATAACCGATGGATTAACTTGGCCAACTCCTCGCGTACCACACCCGAAATCTCTACAGCCGGGACGGAATTAATCAGGTCGGATCCAGGAAGTAAGGGCACGTCAACCGCCGGAGCAGACTCCGGCGCTGACTGAAGCATCTCCTCCCCTTTTCCTACTTGATAAAGCAATTCAAAATTTCTACTCATGCTTGGGCCTTTTCCCTTTCAGCTAGCGACAGTAACATTCGCTCCGTACACGCCGTATCGTTATTATCGGCCCTGCAGGCTCGCAGGAACTGCTGAATCCGACGAATACGATTGACTGGAACCTCCAGCGCGGCGGCCATCAGTTCCAGTTTTTCGCAGATTTTCAAGGCTCTGCGGAACCGCTGCTAACACGGGGATGTTAAGTTCTGCAGAAACTTCTGCCGGAGTCCGGAAAGACGGATCCAGATATTCCCTGGCGAAGATCACGCCGAGGGTAACCGCCAGAGCCAGAACCGTACCCAGAGCTACCACTAAAAATGGCGAATTTGAAGGAATGCTCGGAACCGAGGGGACCTCTGCGACAGCGACATTCAGAATTCGCGTGCGGTCGAGTGCTTCCGTCATGCGAGCTTGTTCCCGCTTGCGCGAATACAGCAAGTAATTTTCCTCGTCCGTCTTGATGGTTCGCAATAAGTCTTGTTCGAGAACTCCTTTCTGCTGCAAGTCCCGGGCTTTCTGCTCGTAGCTTTCGACAATAGCCTGGGTTGCCGCCGCACGTGCTTGCAGCCCGCTGTACTCGGACTTAGCCTTGGCCAGTTCTTCGTTGATCCACGAATAAGTAGGATTCCGATCCGTAGTCTCTTCTTTTATAGGCTTAGTTTCCTCCATCGCAATGGAGGCCCGCGTGTCCGCGATCTGTTTATCCGCTTCCTGCACCAGCGGATAGCCTGGCTGATACTTGGTTAGCAACTCGGTGCGCTTCAATTCCAGTTGCATTAACATATTCTTCAATCCCTGTAAGACCTGAGCGTCATCTTGCTGCCGCATCGAAGTGGTCAGCCGTTCCGGGGTTGTACCTGACTGCTTTTGAAGAGTCCGGATGCGCTCCTCGGTAGAGGCGATTTCAGCCCGTGTCTGCTGCAAACTGGCTCGGAACTCATTTAGTTTTTGCAGCGTAAGATCGCGAATCACCTGCGGCGCAACTCCATCTTGCTGCTGGGAAAAATCTTTAAGCTGCTTCTCGGCATCCGCAAGATTATCTCTGTATCGCTCGGTCTCACCGTTGAAGAACTCTACCTGGCCAGCAGGAGTGTGTACCGCAACGTGTTTCTCGATATAAGCATCCTGCAAACTGCGCAACACCCGTGCAGCTAACTGCGGATCTTGCGAGGAATATGTAACGCTAATCAGATTACTCTTTTTAATCGGTTCGATTTGCAGGGTAGAAGCCAATCTGGCAACAGCTTTTGCAGTTCTTTTCTGCGGACTTGCGGGGCCGAGCACATATTCCGACAGTGATTTGCGATTATCCAGCCCACACGAAATCACAACCTGGCGCAGCACATCCTCACTCTGCAAAAGTTCAATCTCGGAATTGAGTTCTTCTTCCGTAACCTCGCTGCGAACCATGACCGGGGCGCTCTGCTCCGGACTCACTACAGGATCCATACGTTCGCGATCCACCAGAAACTTAGCCGTAGCGCGATACTCGGGTGGCTGAAATACCGCCGCGAGGATTGCTCCCGAGAGAATGCCAAAAAAACAGAGCAGTGCGATCCGCTTATGACGAAAACCGATTGCTAACAAGTCACGTAGGGTGAAATTAAATACCTTATCCCCCGCCGGCCCATAATTCACATTATTCATAAGCTGATTCCTCGCTCTGTCGTGTCTCTACTTGGAACAAATTCCGTAAACCAAGAAGGTCGGGTAATTTTCGTAGCTCCGCCCCCTGAGTCACATTTCGTGACCGTACATTTCTGAAATAACTCACCGCTCGGAGCGGTTCTGGGATCTTGTTGCAATCCCGCCATGCAGAAGGAGGAGTAGGACTTGCGTGACTACTACAAGTTTGATCAGGCTAATCTATGCCTCCAAGTTTCTGCAAGAGGCCGAAAGCCTAGGTGACTAAAGGCTCCTTGCCAAATAAGGTCATTCGTCCCCGATGTTTCGACCCTTCCAGAGCTTGGCACCCATGGTGCAACAAAGACTCTGGTTTTCAGGCCCTGATTCAGGAAGCCAAAACTCGGCCTTTTTATGACGGTCCGGACGTTCAAAGTTTCGAGTGGCATCCTCGGCTGAAGGCGCGAGGAGTTCCGCAAGTCGTTAGATCATTGCCATGAAGCTAATCCGGAGGAACTTTAGCTCTGCTTCGCATTACGAACGAGTGCATTAATATTAGTGGAACAATGCCATGTGGTTACGGCTTAACTCAAAAACAACCGAGTACCGTTCTAACCGGATGCGCAGTTCGAGTCCTCCCGAACTGCTGAGGGGATTTCAGTCTCGTATACGGCCGGTGGCTTGTCAAGGACATAGATGCTTCATTGCAGCGTGAGTTTGTCTCTGACGTGATCGCGGAGGGTACACGGAGTGATATTGAGATATAGAGACTACGGACTCATTGACTTTTTAAGCTTTTTGCGGCAAAGTCGCGCAATTGCGCGAGCTTGCACGTGCGATAATTGCGATGTGCATTTGTGGGGCTTGGTGTCGCGAACGCACAAGTCGGTTGCATTTTGTGCCTGCGCGACACCCTATAGGATGAGTTGGAGGATAAGATGTACGTTTATAGTTTTGATTCCTGGGGGCATATTCGATTGAGCATCGCAGTTTTCCTGTTTTCGATTTTTGCGATTGCGCTTGTCGCACCCGGTTCTGCTGGAGCCTTACAACTCAACGATAATTCCTCCCACGCCCAGAAACCTGGCCTGAGCCAGATCCAGCACATTGTTTTTATCGTCAAGGAAAATCGTGGCTTCGATGAATACTTCGGCGCGTTCCCCGGAGTCAACGGCGCGACTCAGGGCAGGATCTCCACTGGCCGGATCATTCCATTTTGGCGAACTCCTGACATCATGCCCCACGATCTCGACCATACCATCGAGGGCTTCCTTACCTCCTACGATGGTGGCAAGATGGATCGGTTCGATCTTTCAGCCCAAGGGAATATAAACGGCGAATTCCTCGCGTATTCGCAAATGACCCAGGCGGATATTCCGAACTATTGGCAATATGCGACGAATTTCGTTTTAGCGGACAACATGTTTTCCTCGATGAAAGGCCCGAGCTTCCCCAACCACCTCTACACCGTTGGCGCCCAAGGCGGCGGGTCATTGGACATCCCTCAACAGAACGGTAAGGATGCGGGACGATGGGGGTGTGATGCGATCCCCGGTGTGTTTGTCCGAGTCGAGGACGAGGAGGGCGCCATCTCCTCAGTTTTTCCCTGTTTTGATTTCCAGACTTTGGTCGACACTTTCGAGACCAACAATATTAGTTGGAAATATTACTCGCCAACGGCCGGACAGTACGGCTACGATTTCAACGCGCTCGATGCCATCAAACACATACGCTATTCAGCATTGTGGAAAACCAACGTCGTGCCCGTGAGCCAGTTCATCACCGATGCGGAGAACGGCAACCTGCCAGCCGTTTCCTGGGTCGTCACTGGCGGCCAAAGCGAACACCCTCCAGCTTCCACTTGCGTGGGTGAAAATTGGACGGTCGAGCAAATCAATGGCATTATGCAAGGACCACTTACGCAGTGGAATTCAACTGCGATCTTTCTTACATGGGATGACTTTGGCGGTTTCTACGACCATGTTGCCCCTCCCAGTGTTGATCAATATGGCTTAGGCCCGCGTGTGCCGCTTCTGATTATTTCTCCCTATGCCATCCCCGGACATATTTCCTCGACCCAGTACGAATTTTCTTCGGTTTTGAAATTCATCGAAGACGTTTTCAGTCTCCCGCCACTAACCGCCCGGGACGCTAATGCGAATGACACCAGCGATAGCTTCAACTTCAGCCAGACTCCTATTCCCCCGCTGGTTTTGAATACTCGCCAATGTCCGACTCTGGGCGCTGCAGAAATGCATTTTGGAGAGGTGCTGGTGGGCACGTCTGGTCCTGATTCTGTGGTTTTGACCAACTACGGAACCACGTCGATGTCGATTCAGAACGTGCAAGCCACTGGACCCTTCACGGTCACGAAAAATAACTGCGGCACATCGCTTGCCGCCGGCCAGGCCTGCACGATCACCCTTGCGCTCACCCCGACAAAGGCTGGAAAGCAAACAGGTAAGCTTACAGTCACCGATAGCGCTCAGGACAGTCCGCAAAGCGCATCGCTGTTTGGAACCGGTACCTACGTCGAACTTCCGCCGTACTATCCCGGTTTGCGGTTCCCGATAGTGGGAACGCCCATAGGTTCAAGCGTCACAAAGGCGATCATATTAACCAACACCGCCAGTACGACTCTCAACATCTCCAAAATATCCGCTGCCGGTGCATTTTCCGAAACCAACGACTGCACCAGTGTCGCTCCCGGCCAGACGTGTACCATCAACGTTTCCTTCAAACCCACCTGGCCGGGCCACCAATACGGCGGTGTTGCCGTGGTGGACAGCGATCCCGGTACCCCAACCATGATCAGACTCATCGGAACTGGCACAACCGTGAGCCTGTCCCCGGTGAAATTAAATTTTGGGGATGTGCCGGTGGGCCAAACCAGCGCTCCGCAGACCGTCACCCTAACCAATCCTGGCACCATTCCACTCACCTTCGCGAGTATTGTCGCTACTGGGGATTACGCCGAAACCAACAACTGTGGAAGCCAGATAGCCGCAGGGGCTAACTGCGCGATTGTGGTGACATTTACGCCTACACAGCAAGGCGTCAGGACGGGAGCCATTACAATTAGTGACAGCGATCTCGGAACCAGCCCCCAGACCGTGCCGCTAACCGGAACCGGGACTTAAGAGCCCGGGGACCACTAGGAAATATCATGATAGAGTCTTTGGTTAGCAGGACCTTTCACCTCTTGCTGGCACTTGCCACCTCCGATAGGCTGGGTTTCAAGATTGGAGCCGAATACCCGGCTACACTTGAGCCTGCGTATCCCCCCGTATGACGGCCACCTTATCCACCTCCTCACCAGCAGAACCCGTTAGGTTCGATCTCTGGGTTTCGCAGCTGACTTGGGGTCACACAAATGTGACTCAGAGGGCAGAGCTATAATCCTCTGGGTGGAAAGAATTGGAATATATTGGAGACGTTGAATCACGTGAGTCAAGGATTAGTAGGAAAAAAATCATGAAGAAAAACTGGATCCTCGCTGGATTTACGCTGGTAATGGTCGCGTGCGCGGCGGTCGCTCAAACAAATGCTCAGAATGGCGCAGGCGACTCTGCTTCTGTTGCTAATGCAGCCGTCACCTCAGCCTCCGCGAATACGCCACAGTTTCAAAGTCGCGACTCGCGCTACAAAATCGAGCCCGGCGATTCCTTCGACATCACCTTCGATCTCAGCCCCGAATTCAATCAGACCGGAGTAGCCGTGCAGCCGGACGGCTTCGTCACTTTGCACGGAGTCGGCGACGTAAAGGTGCAAGGTGAAACTGTGCCTCAGCTCACAGAAACTCTACGTAAGGTGTACGGCAAGATCCTTAACGATCCCGCCATTTCAGTTGTGCTCAAGGATTTTCAACGACCTTATTTCATCGCCGACGGACAGGTCTCGCGTCCCGGCAAGTATGAACTTCGCGGTGACACCACGCTCACTGAGGCCATTGCTATGGCTGGCGGATTTCTAGAGAGTGCCAAGCATTCGCAAGTGGTGCTATATCGCCGGGTGGATGCAAACTGGCTTTCCGCTCAGATCATCGACGTGAAAAAGATGGAAGCCGCTCACAACCTTCGCGAAGATCCTTTCCTGCATCCGGGCGACATGCTCTTTGTACCAAAAAATAGATTGTCGAAAATCAAGCCTTACCTGCCTAATTCCGGCGTAGGCACTTACGCGGCTATTCCGTGATTACGGAACACAGAATGCTTCTTGGCATCTTCGATCAGCATATGCTAAGGTCTCCGCTGACAATTGGTTAGTCCCATTCGCAACTAATCATGCGTAATCGTGTTTGAAGTGTCAGCATGCATGTTCACTAACCACATGGAGGCTCAAACTAGCATGGCAAACAAGATAGTTCACTCCCTCTTGGCTCTTGCACTTGGTGGATTTTCGCTTGCAGGTTCAGCAGCCGCCCAGTCTGGAGCTACTGCTCCGGCTTCAAATCCCAGCGCTCCGGTATCGTCGGCTGCTCCGGCGACTGGGTCTGGGCCCGCCGCGAATCCATCTCTTGATGCCGGTCCGGGCGACCACCAAAAGGACCATCCTTGGGCCAATCAGATTAACCAGCGCGAACAAAAAGAACAGAATCGTGTCGCGAATGGGATAAAAAGTGGCGCGCTCACTCCTCAGGAAGCTGCCCAAGCGGAAAACCGCGAGGGACAGATTATCAACCAGGAGAAACGCGACGAAGCCGCCAACGGCGGTCATCTGACTAAAGCTGAGAGGAGACAGATCAACCAGGAACAGAGTAAGTTGGGATCAAAAACCTACCACGAAGAGCATCCCAAGAAGAAAAAATAACGTTCCTGGTTTCGCAGCTCAGAATTTATTTTGGTCACTGGCCGCAGTTCAAGCTAAGGCTTACTTGTTCGGCGGCCTTTGAATCTTCTTATCACGAGCTTTCACTCGATCTGGAAAGACTTTTGGCCTTACCCGCCTGAGGTCGGCGAGAAAGTCTTGAAGCAACTCTTTGAAGCAACTCTAAGATCCGTCACCTTCCTCCGGCGGTCTGGCCAATATGATAGCGAAGGTCACTTCTCGAACTGGGCCGGTCTGCTCTTTCAGGTGAAGTTTGGTTTGCAGAATGCAACTGCCGTCATCGGCCATTATTACATCGGGATACTCTCCCCGGTGGGGGTCAACAGGCGCCAGGCTCATAACCGCTGGTTCGGTTGTCCCGGAAGCCACGCGGCTCAGCTTGCTAAGATCAGCAGTAGACAGGATGCGTTGAGGATTCGAATCGTCGAGCACCCGGCTCAATAAAACAAAGTCATTGCTATCTCTGTCGCTGATTGGTGCGTACCGCATGGTGTAGTATCCCGGACTCAATTTCTGATCGTGAAAATCTTCGCGAAACTCCGCTCTGGACTCTGGCAGCAAGCGAATAACCCCGACCAATGCCCCAGGCCGAAGATTGCTATAAAGAACCAGGCTTTTCCCCTTGCGTGATGATGGGGGTGAGGGTGATTCCTGCCCCGTCACTTCTTTGGCCCAAAAGACTTCGCAAATCGGATCTTCAAGCCCATTGCGGTACGTGAATATACGCCAGCCCTGAACTTCCACCGCATCGGCAATCGCTTGGGGAAACTCTTTCGACACTTGCAATTCGGCGGGTTTCATCGAATATGGGTCAATACCTTCAGCTGGAACTGTACCTAGAGCGATACCGGCTGAGACGGCAAGAAGCATTAGCGACTGCTTAAGTTTCCGCGTAATAGTGAACTCCGACATTGGGTCAGTTTAGAGTATTCAGCCATGCTTAAACAACGCGAATGGTAGGGGAATTAATGGTGGGCAAGTAAGACCTTCGGAAGCTTAGCAATTAACCATGGAAGTTTTGAAACGCCTCTGGTTGCATGCAAGGAAATTGGGCGGAAAGTCTAAACAAGTTTTTGACTCTTCCAAAGAGACGAAAAAGGGAGCAGCGATAACAATTATGTACAGAACCATCTGTTTTTTTGCTTTTCTGACGTTGACAATAGGATCCAGCTTCGGTGCCTCCGACCAGCACAACTCACAGCCATCGATTTCGCAGCGGCGCGTAAGTAGCCGCGCGGCAGCTGCGTCGCGCAGAATCAAGTCACCAAACCCTGCGCCCTCGCACATCGGGTTTATTTCCGCTCCGCAGCTCCCTGCGAGTGGCGGAACGTATTCGAATTTTCCCGCCGGGCAAGGCGACTTTAATGGCGACGGCAATCCGGATGTCGCCCAGGTGGTAAACACCGGAACCGGCAAAACTCCGGTGTGTCAGATTTCCGTAGCGTTGGGCAACGGCGACGGCACGTTCCAGGCCGCGAAGTTGACGCCCCTGACTGCACTGGCTGCAACTTGCATCTCGCCCTTCACCGGTTATCCCATGTTCGTGGGTGACATGAACGGTGATGGGAAAGCCGACATTGTGATCCTCCAGCAAGCGCCGTCGGCCTCGGTGACGGTATGGTTGAGCAATGGCGACGGAACCTTCACCGAAACCTTGCAGGGCTCAATACCTGTAACGGCTAATCCAGCTGTCTGGGCTACGGTTACCGCGGTCAAGCCAGATACCGCCATGGATATCGTGGTCGCTGACGGAGCGAATCCCGGCAGCCTTTGGATTCTGAAAGGCAATGGCGATGGAACTTTTATTACCACGCCGACCCAGATTCCTTTCACCGGACAATTGGACCAAACAAATCAAATCAATCCCGGGTTCCCAGCCACAGTGATATTTGGCGATTTCAATGGTGATGGATACCTGGACTTTGCGGCCCAAGCAGCTCCCGGTTCCTCGACCGGTAGCAAACACCAGATGATTGTGTATTTGAACAGCGGGCTGGGAGGCGGTTACGGCACGTATCTGACCTCGACCGCTCTGAACACTCCCGACCACGTATACGGTTCCTGCTTCAACGTGGGAGGCAATCTCAACGGCTTCCTCGATATCGTCAGCGCCAACTGCTATGACAATACGGTTACTGTATACCTTAACAACAGCACTGGAACATTCTCCACAGGAACGTATTTCATCACGGGTGCCGACTCCATAGGCTTGAACATCGCCGATGTGAATGGGGATGGCTTTGCCGACATCATTTCTACCGATCAGCAAGGCTCCGATGTCACTGTTCTCCTGAACGACGGGACAGGAAACTTTCCCACGGCGGGGCCTTCGATCGGTTACGTTACAGGCGGAATTCCGCAGGTCCCGGCGCTGGTAGTGGACAAAAACGCCGATATAGCCGTTCCGGATGCCATTTACAGTTTTACGCAACTGAAGGCGTCTGGAAATGGAGGCTTCATATCGGCCCTGAATTATTATTCACCGTTTACAGTGGCTGGTCCCGGTTATCAAACCTCGTATGGAATTGCCAGCGGCGACTTCAACGGCGATGGTAGTCCAGACATTGTCATCGGCAACGGCCCATGCTTCGCGCCAGGAGGCCTCTGCGGACCAACGGCGGGAAACATTACCGTGTTTCTTTCCAATGGCGATGGGACGCTTAAGCCAGGCGTGAACTACGGCAATGGCAGCACAAATCCATTTGCATTTCAATTCGTTGCAGTCGGAGATTTCAACGGCGACGGCAAACTCGACATCGCGGCTACCGACGCCACTAACGGCGGAGTTCAAATCTTCACCGGCAACGGCGACGGCACTTTCAACGTTGGGTCGACATACGCAACTGATTCTGTTACCGCATCAACTTTGGGTATTGTGGCCGTGGACTTAAACAACGATGGCAAACTCGACCTGGCGGTCGTCAATTTGACCGGCGCAGGCACGGCAGGAGACGTCGGCGTACTGATTAACAACGGCACCGGCGGCTTTAATCCGGTGATCAACTACCCACTCTCTACGCCTGCCGCCGACATCACTGCGGCCGATCTTGGCAATAAGCAAATTGATCTTCTCATTCCGCTCTACGGTAATCCTCCGCTTAGCAATGGGAGCGGAATCGCTGTTCTTTTGGGAAAGGGAGATGGCACTTTCACGGCTGAGCCAGACTACGTTCTGTCGAGCAACAACAGCACGCTTCATAACCCCTATTCATTGGCGGTCGGCGACCTCAACGGCGATGGCAAACCTGACTTGGCGATTACTATCGATGACCAGGTGACCGTGGGCAATCAGGGGCTGGCGATTGCGCTAGGGAACGGCGATGGCACGTTCCAAGCGAATCCGGCCCAGTATTCCGGCACCTTGCAGCTTCCCAATTCTGACCTTCCTCACCCTGCCTACATCAAGATGTTCGACCTTAACTTCGACGGCAATCTGGATCTTCTCTACACCAATACCAGATTTTCCACGGTAGGACTGATGTACGGCAAAGGCGATGGCACGTTCTACGATCCGGTAGAATTCGTCTCCGGTGGCCAAGCCTTCGGCATTGCAATTGCCGACCTCAACGGAGATGGTGCACCCGAGGTGATAACTTCAGGGAACGCCGATACCTTTTCAGGTGCAACGGTGTTGATAAACCCCAGCGGGAATTCGGTGGCGCTTCAGTCTTCCGCCAACCCCGCCGCTTTCGGCGCATCCGTCACCTTCACGGCAACGGTCGCAGCAACGGTATCGGGAGTGACTGCGATTCCTACTGGCACGGTAACTTTCTACACGGGCACCAGCGCATTAGGATCGCCAGTCGCAGTAAACACGAGCGGCGTGGCTGTATTGAACACCACAAAATTGCCGGCGGGATCTCAGAGCGTCACAGCCGTGTACGGTGGCGACGTGAATTTCAAGACGACTACATCAGCCGCGTTGGCTGAAGTGGTCTCGCCACAGCCAACCTACACGCTCGCAGCCAATCCGAACACCAACACGGTGAATCCGGGCAGCTCGGCACAGTACACCATCACACTTACTCCGACCGGCGGCTATAACGGAACTGTTAGCTTCAATTGCCCAGCTTCGCCTTTGCCTGCCGGAGTATCGTGCAGTTTCAATCCACCAACGCTGTCACCGACCACAGCAAACGCGATTACGACCACGCTGACACTCACCACCACCGCTCCCACCACCGCATTAGTCACGCCGCTAGCCAAGCCCTATGAAGGCACTCCGAATCTGTGGGCTAGCCTCAGCGGAATTGGCTTGCTGGGCTTGGTGCTGACAGGCGACTGGAAGAAGCGCCGCAGCACGGCAACTATTCTCATGGCTTTGGCGCTATTAATGATTCTGCCTCTCATGGGTTGCGGCGGGGGCAGTGGATCTTCCTCTGGCACAAGCGGTGGGACTCCTCCGGGCACTACTGCGGTGAAAGTCAGTGCTACCGGTACCGCCGGGACAAACGATGGCACTACGACGCCACAAACCCTGACCGTAACGCTCGTGGTCAACTGAATTAGGGCTTCAAAATCGATCGGCGTAGGATATTCTGGAGTACCGATCTGTAGGTGTCGCTATGCCCCGTCCGTTGGCATGAATATGTAACGGATCGGCAGCTGGCGGGGCAGACCTTCTTGAAGCGACAGTTTTTAAACTCGATGATTCCAGGATTCAGATTCCATCATATTGGCGTTTCGTGTCGTAACATCGACAAGGAGATTCGCAGCTTCGCGCTCTTGGGATATGAGCTCGAAGGAGAACGCTTTTCCGACCCGCTGCAGAAGATTCACGGTTGTTTCCTGGTCGGACCGGGTCCGAAACTTGAACTGCTCGCGCCCATGGATGACTCCTCGCCCCTGTTGACTTGGCTACAGAAGGGATCGAAAATGTATCATCAGGCATATGAAGTGGACGCCATTGAACCCGCGCTCGCGACTATGTCGAAAGCTCGCGCCGTAATTGTTTCACGGCCAAAACCGTCGGTGGCTTTTGGGGGTCATAAGATCGCATTCCTGATGCTGCCGAATCATTTGCTGCTGGAGTTGATAGAGTCCTGAGTTTCTACCGTTGCTAAGAGGCAGCCCGGGAAAATATTCCCGATCCGAGGGCCACCCCGGTTTGGCTGTTGCCACGTTGAATTCGCTAGCTGATGCCGCGGACTCCAACGTCAGATAGGTCGCAATCATTTTTCTGCGCTGCGCGACCTTGATTCCCACTTTCATCTTATAGCTTTCGTCTTTCCGACTATGCGTCGCGATGGATCTGTGTCCGTCGGAGGCAGAGCATGCTTGTAGATCTAATTCATGGAAGGTGACATGAAATCGCGGGAAGCTTATCGAAGTTAAGTGTGCATGGGCTAGAGAATGCGGACGCTTATCACGTGGAAGGAATCGGCATTCATGTATCCGAAAAGCGCGACTCGGTGAGCAGCATATGTGGTCACACTGTCCGGATTTTCAATATTGAGGAGGCGCTGATCGCCGTCCAAAACAACCACAACCTTAGCGCCCTTAGCCAGGCACTTCTGCATGCACTCGGCATGGCCGGGCGCTACGCCCTTGGCGCCACAAGCGGAACAGCTGATGTACCCGTAAATAGTAACGTCTTTGGCGGCAGCGGAGGGTAAATCGGCCAGCGAAAAGGCAATTAGGAACACAAAAAAGATTGCGACTGTTTTCGATTTAGACAAAGACTGTCTTCCTTTTAAAGCTCCCGTTGGCCAAGTATACCACCGAGATCATCAGCAATTGCTCAACCAGTTCCGGCATCCTGCAGAGCGGGACGGTTATGGCAGCCAGAAGTAAATTTTTCGCATCTGACGGATGAGGGCAGCTGGCAGCCACGGATTCGAGAGGGTGTTACCAAAGCCTACGCAATCGAAAACGGCCGACGAGCGCAACCACACAGTGAACTGCGGGTTCAATAATAGTTCTCAGGGGCATAAATGGTCAGGCTGATCTCTGCGATCCTGCTCATAACGTTCTCGCTGCTACTGCTTTCAGGGTGCGGCGGCACGAGCTCGTCATCGTCCTCAGCACCTTCCGGTCAATTGGCGTTCATCGGCGGAAGCGAGACTGTGATGGCCGCCACCTGTTCTAAAGCAGTTCAGGTGCAGGCACAAAGCAGCAATAGCACTCCCACCGCACCGACCAGTAACGTGAACGTTATGTTGTCTTCAACCTCGGCGACCGGCGGTCAGGTCTCGTTTTTCAGCGACAGCGGCTGCACGCAGCGGATCAAAAGCGCGGTCATTACGGCGGCCAGTTCCAGTTCTGGCTCCTTTTATTTTCGGCGGAACGTTGCTTCCAACTCGCCACTGACCATAACCGCATCCGACCCGTCGAACCAATATTCCGGCGCATCGCAAACCGTGACCATAACGCGCAACCCGGCGTTTTCGACGGTTTGGGACAGTACAAGTTTGCCGGGCGGAGTCTCCACCGGCGTGATCAACGTGAGAACCTATTGCAAGCTTCCGATTTATCAAGCTGCGGGAGCCACCTGTGCAATGGGAGACGGCGTCACGGATGATACCCAGGCGATCCTGCAGGCTGTCCACTTGAACAATGGAGCCACTTCGGTTCGCGCACCGAATCCGACCAGCAGCCGTGATTCAACGATTTATTTTCCCAGCGGAACCTACCTCATCAGCAAGCCTATTTTGTGGCAGGACGGAAGCGGTAATTGGGTGGCCTATTTGTCGTTTCAAGGCGAGAACAGCTCCGATACAATTTTGAAATTCGCCGATGGTGCGCCGGGGAGCCAGCAAAGTCCGAATTGCTGGGCTAACGGGATTGCGAATTCCGTACTTTATACAGCATCCAGTGGCGGCGCGGTTACAGCTGTAAACGGAGCGGAAGGCGGCGAGGGCGATGCAGCGTTTCGTAACAACATAGCTAATCTTACGATCGATGTGGGCAAGAACAACCCGAATATAGTGGGCATCGACTATGCGGGAAGCAACGACACTGTAGTAAGAGACTCGAACATCGTATCCGGTGATGGACAAGGTTGCGTCGGCCTGAATGCCTATCGCCTGTCAGCGGGACCCGAATTGTTTGCCAATCTTTTTATTCAAGGCTTTGATACTGGCTTCTATGGTGCCGGCGAAATTGACCAGTGCCAAGGGACATTTGGGAACCCCAGGGTTTCGGCGTTAGAGCATATCCAAATGCAAGATCAGAATTTAGTGGGTATCAACCTTCCGGGAGCGGCACAAGTTTCCATCCGGGATCTGGAAAGCAATAATACGGTGGCCGCTATAACCGCAACCAATCCGGCGGGAGTTTATTCGAATGTTCTGAATCTGGTGGATTCTTCATTAAGCGGAGGAACGGCGGCGGCTATGACCCTGCAACAGGCGCCAGGCGCGGCGTCTGCACCTTACACTTTTGTTCGCAATACAACGGTCACCGGATACAGCGCATTGACTAACAGCAGCCTGCAAGCGCTTTCCACTAATGAATACATTTCGCAGTCGCCGCTTTACGGAAGTGAACACAGCAGTAAGTCTTCTCTTGATCTTAGCATCGCGGAAACGCCGGTGTTCTCCGACGACACCGCCGACGGAACCAACTACAGCACCTGGACGTTTCCGGTGATCCCACCTGGCTGCTCTATAAATAGCGAGCAGAGTCCTTGTGATCTAACCGCAGCCCTTCAAACCGCCATTGACACTGCGACCTCGACCGTCGTGATCCCGTGGGGGTGGTACGGCTTGAGTTCGCCTTTAGTCGTTGGCGGAGGCCAGGGAATGAATGTTAAGCGCATTCTTTGCCTGGGCTGCCACTTGGTGGCACTGGCATCGCCAAGCTGTCCACAGATCAGCAATGTGCAGCAATATCCTAATGGCTGTAACAACCAGACAGCTCTTATCATAGGCGACACCAACAATCCCAGATTGTGGGTGCAAGGATTATCACCGCTGTATTTCCCAGGCGCTTCTGGCGATGAGCCCATGCATTTCGGATATTCGGTCACTTCAGCTTTTGTTCCCGTGTTTCTGAACACTACGAACAACACTGCAGTGGTTCTGCGAGACCTGGATAACATTACTTATATGGACCAACCGCGACAGGCCAATGGACCCTTTTCGCCGGTGTATCTCGAGAGCGTAGCTTTCGGCCCATTCATTTTTGTGAATAGACAAGTGTGGTCGCGAAATCTTGATTCGGAAGTTGCGCCGGCGAGTCCTCAGTTTCTGGCTTGCGCCACGGGAACAGGAACAAGCAGTGGCAAGTGCGGCGTCTCCGTAGTCACAACGAACGAGCCCCCCGATTTTCTTCAACAGGGCAATAGCCACGCGATTGTGACTCAGACCGGCCAAAATAACGCCTCGCTTTGGGCGCTTGGATTCAAAACTGAGAATCGCGAGCAGCCAGTAGTCTGCAAATACAATCAGAGCGGCGGGGATGTGCATGACGGGGCAGGGCTTCCATCGAATAGTTTGCTGGAGGTGGACAATGGCGCTAAGGCAGAAATCATTGGCTTGGAATCATTCGCGCGACGGCTCAACTCTATCAACGGTAATGGACAACCCATCGGGGCCGTGGTGACCAATCCCAGCGCGAGTGCAGCCAGCCCCATCTCGGTCCAAGGTTTCTTCAGTGGCGGCGGTGCCAATCAAGAATATTTGGGTACTGTTCAGCAATCTTATCCGGATGGAACCCAATCATGGATTTATGAGTTCGAATATTGTGCGACTCACGCCAATGTTTTCTGTTCTTTCCCTAATGGCGTAAATCCGTCCGACGGACCGGGTTCGGCTTTCCCGATCTATGTGGGGCACTAAGCGGTCGCGTCGATACAAAAAGCCTCACAACTCGAAGCAGGGTTGTAGCCGTAAGCAGGGAGTGAGTGGCGTTTTCATAAGTCTTGATCGAATCCGACGGATCCGCCCATAACGCATCGTAGACGGTACGTGCCGCTTCCTTCAAATCCATATGCAGTGCGGCTCTGAGCACATCCACGCGTTCCTGCAGATGCTGACCTGAGGCTGCGGCTCTGGAAAACCACAAGTACTTGCGGCTCGGGATCACTTATCGGCGCAATGAAACGACATCCCTACGCGGGAGGGTTTGAATATAACGTGGCTCTTCCGAGTTCCCGGGCAGCAGGGATGGAAGCGTACGGGTAAAGTAATCGACAATGTCAGCTTTCGGGACCGGTCTAGTCGACCGGCCCCGAATTTTTTTGGACGCCTCACGTTTTAGTGAATTCAGCCGTGCTAACCCCGCAAACCTCAAGCCGCGCGTCCTTCAATCGCAAAATAACTTTCAGCTTAAGCGAGGTCGTAGCGATCAAGGTTCATTACCTTGTTCCACGCAGCCGTAAAGTCCTTCACAAACGCCTCTTTCGAGTCTTACATGCATAGACTTCTGCGAGTCCGCGGAGTTGGGAGTTCGAACCGAAGATGAGATCGACGCCCTTAAGGGAAGGGAATAGCTTCCCGTCCGGGTCATGACGATGATGGGCCGGCCAAGATGGTTCTGAATGAGTTTTCGCACTGCAATTTGGGCTCTTGCGATCGAAGCTAACCGTCCATCGTTGTGTTGGGAATTAGGCAAGGCAAGAGTACCACTCCATGAGTCGTTCCCGTCCGTGGCCACAAAAAAATCCGCAATGGGATTGCCCGGCGTCTGCTCCCCACGCGGGACTGCCTTGTTGGGGGACGACTGGAAATGGCGCGGTGTTTGAGTTAGTCAAGTCCCACGGCGTGTGGGAGGGAAAATGTGATTTACAACTTCGCCGGCCGCTAAAACAAGCTAGACGCGGCGGGAAACATCTTCGGTACGACGGACGGTGGTGGGCGGACGCAAGCTACGGTTCCGTGTTCGAGATTCTGCCTTAGGGACGCTCGGTTTTGACCATTCTCGCAGCTCTGTGCCCACCGCTTGCGCGTGGGCAGCTCCGATATGCGTGACGCAATAAAAAGCGGACATCCTTTCAGATGCCCGCTGGAGGTTTATTACCCACCTTGTTGAAGGTTACTTCTCTAAATAGACTCCAGGTAAAGGTTCCGTGCCTTGTATCTGCACCGCCTGCAAGCTCCGAGGGTTAAGCCCAAGCACCCGTAGGACAGTCGGAGCAATTTGCGCCGTCTGCACCGGAGTGGTTAGGGTTTTGGGTGCGATTTTCGGGTTCGAGACCAAGATCATCACGTTGGTGTCGTCGTGCGAGAAGCCGCCGTGTTCTGCCTGTTTCGCGGTACTGCCCGAGTACGTCACACCCACGTTCGGCGCAACCGCGATGTCTGGGCTTCGCGGATCGCCGTTTGGCGGGATGCCCGGCGGGTTAAAAAGTTGATCGATAGATCGCCCGTAGAAGATTTCGCCGATGCCGGCGATGTTATTCGATGTCGGAGATTGGTCCTCCAGCTTCTCGACTTCGGTGGCTGCGTCGCAAGAGCGTTTCAGCCATAAAAGCGAAACGTCATCTTCCGTGGGGCCGATCTGGCCACCTGAGTTTGACTCGGAGGGCGGCAAGCAGTCGTCGATAATCATGCTCGGAGAGGTCGTCACCGGTCCGGAGGTTGTGATCCCAACATAGCGTTGAGAGTCGATCGGACTCTGACCGTGCTTGGCGGTGATAATGACGAGCGTCGAGTCGGACAAACCCTGCTTTTCGAGTTCCGCCGTCCATTCTCCGACGGCTGCGTCAACAAACTCGATTTCGTGCACCAGCCGGGCGCTTGGAGTGCCCTCTGCATCCAGGTAACCGCCTTTGCCCACGGTGGCTTCGATCAGCTTTTGCCCTACGCTCACGGCTTGGAAATTCATGCCGAAGATCGCGGGCACCTTGGTCTTCTTCTTACGGTTGTGGCTGTAGCCATCGATTTCATTGAGGATGGCGTTCACCTTAAGCGTATCGTAGCACTCAATATTCAGAAAGCTGTTAGTCCAGGCGGTAAGATCGGCCGTGGGATCCGGAATGGGATCGCAGGCCAACCCAAGTGGCGTCGTCACGCCCTTCAGGGCAACGACATCTGAATTGATCTCCGGTGCATAAAAGTCGTCCAGATTCGTGCCATCACCGGGGCCGGAAACCGAGGAGTAGGCCGGGTGTTTGTCGGACCAGGCGGTATAGCCGCCGGCTGCGTGGATCACGCCGAAAATTGTGTTCGTGCGGACAAAGTTCCACGGGTAAACCGGAAGACAGTTGTTAAACGGGTCCCGTTCCAGCCTCTCCGGATCAATCGAGTTGATTCCGCCATCCCCATTCTTGGTACTTATACCGTCGATGCCGTTCAAGAATTTCTGGTTGATGTCAATGCCCTCTTCATACTCGGTAGAGGTGCCGTTAGCCCGGCCGACAGTACAGGGTCCGCCCTTGAGGCCATTGCCTGTAGTTTTGATTGGGGGAGCGAAAACCCGGTCGTAGGCGACATCGTAAAACACGCCCATCAAACGTGGTGTACCCCCAGTCATGATTGCCATCAAGCCGGGGAAAGAATCGGAGGGCCGCGAAGTGCTGGTATCCAGATAGTTCACGCCGGTTGCTCCCAGCTTCGCCAGATTCGAGCAGTAGGGCTGTCCGCCGTTGACTCCTTTTACTCCCTGCGTACAGTTCAAATAATCGACGGCATGCATACCGTCAATGCTTACCAGCAAGACGTGGCTAATCTGGTTCCCTTTTCCTGCATTTTGCGCAACCACGGCCGGTACCAGGACCGCAGCCATAAAGACAATGGTGACGAAAGCCCCTGAGGGCCTCTTGATTTTCATGTGGAAGAATCCTCCTGAGCGGGAGACTCTAACGGTGAAATGTTGCAGGCAGGTTACGAGCTAATGAATTTCTTGTGTCAGGCATGTGGAAATTGTTGATGGCAAAATGACAAAGGCCCCTTGAATCGTGTTAAATCGTGTCTGTGCTGTGGTAATCCGTTAGATCACCATGCTGCCTTCATTTCACGTAGGCATCTTCCGGAACAGTTCGCTTCATTTCGCGTCTAATCTCCGTCTCAGA
>Ga0073928_10003165_pt1 | contig 26439 bp, 20 predicted proteins | sample PaiPotPPA55metaG_FD_76969 | JGI IMG/M metagenome (GOLD analysis project Ga0073928, IMG submission 76969) | Iron sulfur acid spring bacterial and archeal communities from Banff, Canada, to study Microbial Dark Matter (Phase II) - Paint Pots PPA... ...
CGTCGGGCCCGTATTCAGAAACGGATGCCGGAAAAACTGTTCGGTCTGTCCGCGCGACGTAAGCAGCGCCCGCGTGACCACTTCTCCGCGGATCGTATCGTCCTCAAACTGAGCGAGCGGAGTGTTCTGAAAATCGGGATGCGAAAAAGTGTGGTTGCCCAGCGTCATTCCTGCGTCGAACCACATTTGCAGCAGCGCAACACGCGCGTCCCGCTCGCCAGTCACTTGCAGCTTCCGTTCGTTGACGAATCCAATTCCAGGAGCGTGATGCGCGCGCAGAATCGACGGAATTGCGCGGTTGATTTTTTCGAACTCCTTCAAATCGCCCGCGCCTCGATCGCTGCCGGGGATCGCTCCCGGCAGATCGTCCACGGTGATGACGACGCTTCGCTGCGGTAGCTGCTTCTGATATCCAGCTTCGTCGTTAGTGCGGCCAGGCGTAGAGACAGTTCCTGCCGGCAGTCCGATAGCGCTCACAACGAATGCAAAAACGAGAAGCGGGGAAGTGTGACGGTCGGTCATCGAAAGCACCTCGCGATTCACGATGAATCGAAATTGGCGGGTTCTGGAATTGACCCGCTTGAAAGCCGCACCTCAGAAGACTACGTTGTTATTCGACATGAGTCTTCCGTTGAGGATTTCCGACCGTCGAAGCAAAGGAAATTTATCACAATCGGGGTAACTCCCGATTGGCGCGCTGCCAGGAGTGTCCGGCGGGAAATAGGATTATCGATTTCAGGCGATCGGTGGCTGTGGTTGATATACTGGTCGCGCGACAGCTTCTGGTTCTCCTCTCCGGTTGCCGGCTATTTGAAGCGCGGAAGTTTCATACGCTTCCGCAATTTCCCCTTCCACCCTGTGGCTTCGTCTGCGGAATTAGAGAAACACATCACAATACTGAGTTCAACAAACGACAAGAAGCTGCTGCTCGTTGTGGACAATGAGCCGGCATACATTGGACTGGCAATTCTTATCCTCGGAAGCGACTACGAAATCCTCAGCGCGACAAACGGCGTCAACGCGTTGCGCCTGGTCGAATCTTCGCCAATGCCAGACCTGATCCTTTTGGACGTTTCGATGCCGGACATGGATGGCATCGAGGTATGCCGGACCTTGAAAGCCAGCCCTAAAACACGGGAGATTCCGGTGATTTTTCTCACGGGGCAGACCAATGAAGAAGACGAAACTCGAGGATTTGAAGCCGGTGCGGTCGACTATATTCACAAGCCGTTTTGTCCTGCGGTTGTAAAAGCTCGAGTCCAGACCCACATCATGCTTTGCGAAGCGCGCAAACAGCTCTCGCGTCAGCTGATGTCCATCAATAATGAACTTGAAATGGCGCGAGAGATTCAACTTTCCATTCTGCCCGACGGCACCCCCAAGATGGAGGGCCTCGAGATTGCAGCCCGCTACTTTCCCATGAGCGCGGTGGCGGGGGACTTCTATGATTTTATTTGCGTCGACGAAAAACATCTTGGCGTATTGATTGCCGATGTTTCCGGGCACGGCCTAGCCGCAGCTCTTATTGCCTCGATGTTGAAGATTGCGCTGTCCGCTCAGTCGTCGCATGCGTGCGAACCTGCGCGCGTCCTGGCGGGGTTGAATCGATCGTTCTGCGGATTGTTCCGGAGTCACTACGTCACCGCGGCGTACCTGTTCGTGGATCTGGAAAAGAATATTGTGAGCTATGCCGGCGCGGGGCATCCTCCTTTGCTTCTGTGGAGTAAACAAGCTGGAACAGCTCGTGAATTTGAAGAAAACGGCGTGGTGCTCGGCCTGTTCGACGAAGCTCATTTCTCTTCCATCCAGTTACCGGTCCAAACGGGCGATCGGTTACTGCTCTATACGGATGGCGTTCTGGAATTCAAAAATCTTGGAGATGAAGAGTTTGGGAAGGATCGTCTCCGACGATTCGTTGAAGCAAATCACGCGGTTCCCTCAAATCGCCTTCTCGATACTTTGATCAGCCGATTGTGGGTGTGGTCGGGACAAGATCCCGGTTCAGCACAAACAGACGACATCACAGTCCTTGTGATGGACTTCATGAGCCAGTCAGGAGTGAGCTCGAGCGCTCATTTTTGCCTGCCCGGCGCTGCTTCCGGGGAGATTGACGTATGAGCCGTCAGTTCGGTGCCCGCGATAATGGCGTTCCGAATCTGGCCGTAAATGTCCGTAAGAGTATTCGGCGAATGCGGGACCAGGATCGTGTTGGTATGGTCGTTCGCGGCTATTTCCTTGAGAGTGTCGAAGTATTGGGTCATCAGGACGAGCTGCATCACGTCCTGGGGAGTGGAACCCGGAACGGTTTTCGCGAAATCCTCGACTGAATCTTTCAAGCCAGTAATGATGGCTTTTCTTTGATTCGCGATGCCTTCTCCTTGCAGGCGTTTCGATTCGGCCTCTGCTTCCGCCTGCTTTACCAGAAGCATTTTGTTCGTTTCCGCGCGGGAGACGGTCGCTTCGCGTTCACGCTGAGCGGCGTTGATGTCATTCATCGCGGCCTTTACCTTTTGGTCGGGAACGATGTCGGAAATCAAAACTTTGACGATGGAGTAGCCGTATTCCTTCATGGAGGCGTCGAGGTTGTCTCTCAAATCGTTTGCGATGTCCGCCTGATTTAGAAACGTGTCGTCGAGCTTCATTTTCGGAACGTGGCCGAGAACCACGTTGTAGACCATGGATTCGATCTGCTTGACGGGGTCCGTCAATTTATAGAACGCGGCTTCAACGGCATCCGGAATTACCTTGTACTGGATCGAGACTGGAATCTGAACGAAAACGTTGTCCTGGGTTTTTGTTTCCACCTGAACGTCGAACTGCTGAACCTTCATGCTGAGACGGCGAACCACGGTTTCAAGATAGGGCGTTTTCCAATTCAGGCCAGGACCGGCAACGCGCGCAAATTTTCCGAGCCGCTGGACGATAGCCACTTGTGCCGTCTCAACGGTGAAGAATGAACCCAGCGCTATGCTCAAAGCGAGGATCGCAAGGATGGCGATCAAAATCAGGACTATGCCGGTAATCTCCACGTCCACTCTCCTTTTGATTTCCGCCCGAGCGGAGCTTCGCTCATTCAGCGAGTCCGAAGACGGCGGCATTCTACCTTAATAACGCTTGGTTCCAAGAAACGGATAATTTTTGGCGCAGCTCTCTTCAATTGGAGGCGGCTGACAAAAGCGGTTGGAGTACCAGAAGGAGACGGTAAAATTGATTTGCGATGGACGACGAAGCAAAATGCCCGGTCAGTGGGAAGCGGAAATACGCGAGCGAAGGCGAAGCTCTGGCCACAGCCGCACATCAGATCGCAACCGCCAATGCGCCCAAGGAACTGCGAGCTTACCTATGCTCGTGGTGCGACGCCTGGCATCTCACGAAAAATCCGGGAAAAACCAGGAAAGATCGCAGATGACTCAATCTTCCGGTGAGGTAAGCGGGGAGAAAGGCTGCATCTTGCCGATTGATGGAGCGGGCGATGGGAATCGAACCCAACACCCAATGCCTGGAAGCTACTGAATGTACTTCGTTTCCTCCTTCGCCTTTGGAACACTTTGGAACACAACCGAGGCTACTTTCTCGACGGCTTCGCGGTGAGCATCCCCGAGAACGTGGGCATAGACCCCGAGAGTGACGCGGGGATCTGCGTGCCGAAGCTGTGCCTGCGTTATTTTCGGAGTTGCGCCCGTGTCGAGGAGCAGACTCGTGTGAGTATGCCGGAAGGCATGGAGTCCGCAACGGGGGATCGCCAGCAAATCGAGCACCGGCCACAGCCCGTACTCGACAACCTTGTTGGATGAGGGCGGCCTTCTGTTTCTCGTGACAAAAAGAAAGCCGTCTGGATTCGACTTCCACTGCTCCCGAAACGTGCGGAGTGTGTCCGCAAGGATTCCGGGCAGCGGAATGATCGCCTCGCTGTTTTTGTTTTTGGTGGTTTGAACACGTCCGTACCACGCGGAGCGTCGGATGTTCAGCAAGCCCTTGTCGAAGTCGATGTCTTGCCACTGTAGGCCCAGCATTTCGCCGGCTCGCATTCCGGTCATCGCCAAGAGCCAGAACATGGTTTTGTAGGGCTCCCGCGCGGCCGCAATAATCTTGCCGACTTCCTCCAATGTGAAGAATCGACCTTCGGGCTGGACCTCTTCGGACGGAAAAGCCAGGCTCTTGTAGTCCACCGGCTGACAGACATAACGCCAGCCTTTTGCGGTTTGCAAAATCGAGGCCAACGTGCTCATCACGTTGAGGATCATCTTCCGCGACAAATTCGCCTGAGCGAGTTTCGTCACGAAAAATTGCTGTGCCTGGACCCCAATTTCGTCGAGCCCGCGCTTGCCAAAATGCGGAAGGATATGCACATTCAAGTGGGACTTCGCCGACCGGATCGAGGAAGGCTTACTCCCTACAAGGACATGCTCCTGCCAGATTGTTGCGAACTCTTCCATCTTGGCAAACCGCCCAGGCCGATAGTCGGGAGAGTTGATCCGAGCCAAAATCAGTTCCATGCGCCGTTTCGCAAGCGGTTTAGTCGGAATTTCTTTCCTACTTCCGAGACTCACCGTGACTTGTTTACGGCGCGTGATACCGTCTGCCGTGATCACATCTTCCCGATATTTGCCGAACCACGTGCCTCCAATTAGAAATACATGCCCGCGTTGAAAGCGTTTCCTCGCCAGGGAGTCACCTCTTTCGGATGACTCGATTGCCTCCGGCGACACACTACACCCAGGCACCAAGGGGAGCAATGCGAGTTTTGCCGCTGTCGCCATCTCTGTCACACAATTCGTCACAGCACGAAAACGGGAGTAAATCTTGTGTTTCTGCGCATGTGACGCAAGGAACATAAGGAACACATGATGCGCGCGCGTAAGGAGGCTCCGATGGGTTCCTGGGAAAGTTTGCAGGCCCTAGGGTGACATGTTCCTTGTGTGACAAAACTCACGACCGGGGCCTCCAGCGCCATTCCCGCGCTTCGCCGTCGCGGTCCTGATACCGCTCCCATTTGAGAGCCCTGAGGCAGGCCCCGACGCGATTCTTGTCCAATTTGCTCCACTGGTCTTTTCTCTTCTCGATGCAGCGTTCAAGGATTTCCTTGATGGAGGTATCGTGCTTGCTTTCGAGGTAGTCTGCGATTAGCTCCTGCCAGGGGTCGCCATCGTAGCGGTTATCCTGCTGCTGTTCGGCCGCCTGATTAAGGTCACGGGAATCCAACCACCACGGTGCGCCGTCGTAGTAAAGGGTCACGGCTTCGGCCCACAATTGATCGTGAACACGCGTCAAGTCATCGATGAGGATTTTCTGACAAACCACAGGCCAAAACCGTCGGCCACCAGTTTCATCGCGCATGTAAGTATAGTGATTCACGGAGCCGGCGAATACGCATTGCCGCCGAGATTCGATCAGCCGCTTACCGTATGGCGGGCGGAATCTATCTGTTGTCCTACTCATGAAAGATTTGATCCGAGACACCTCGGTCTTACTCATCGAGTCCAGTTCGGCAATTTCGATGATCCAAACTCCCCGAGTTTGGAGTGCGGCGTCCTTACTTCCAAGCTCTGCAATTTCATCTGTGAACCATTCACCCGCGATCGTTCGCAATGCAGTGGATTTCAGAATGCCTTGCGGTCCTTCGAGAATCAGACAGCAATCGGCTTTGCATCCAGGCTGAAAGATGCGGGCCACGGCGGAGATAAGCCATCTCGCACCTACGGCGGAGGCGTAGATGGAGGGCTCAACCGTTAGGTAATCGGTGAGCCAGCGGTTTATGCGCGACTTCCCATCCCATGTCAGAGAATTGAGGTATTCGCGTACTGGATGGAAACGAAGGTCCTTCGCAACCACCTGCACGGCCTGCCCCGCGATTTCAACGGGCACGATGATGTCGGCGCGCTGCAACCAGTCCGCCGCGAGACGATCCTCATGGTCCGTCCATTCTCCGGCTTTTGCGTCGGACCAAGGTGCTGGTTTCCGCATCACTGTGCTGATGCTGAAGTCGTTGAACGCCAGCACCTCGGTCCATTCCGGTGCGCTGCGGAGGGCCGTGATCGCGTTCGCCAGTATGGGCTTCGGCGCGCCATTCTGGTTTGAGATCAGGGAGCTTCTCCACTCCTCCTCGCGCATGATCTTTGAAAGGACGTCTGTGTGCGCGGCGCTGTTCATGCCACGCACCACCTTCGCGCAAACTCTTCCTGCAGACGAGCTCTCAAGAAACATTCGAGCGAAGCCTGCTCAACTCGATTGAGAACAGTCAGCCCACGCTCGGCTTGTGACAGTCGGCTAACAGAAATCCCCGATGCGGCTGCAACATCGACCTGCCGAAGCTCCAAAAACATGCGAACCTTCCGAAAATCCATACGGCCATCCTAAAGGCCGCGAACCCGGGGGTCTGTAACGAGTTCTGGTTTTTTGGATACAATTTTGAGAGGCGGTTATTTACGAGCAGGACCTGGACATTGCCTGCCTTGCGCGTTGCACGCTATAGCCTGTAGCAGAGGCTACCCACGTATCGACGAACGATGGGGCGTGCGTGCGACCGGTCACGATCCCCAGCACAAGGTCCTCCTGAGCGACTAGTAGGAAACTTTTTAGTTGCGGCAGGCCGCGCCGGAGGCTCGGGAAAACGCGCGGTTGATGTTTAACCGTGTGCTCAACCCAGTCGGCGATGGCGATTAACGTGGGCATTCGGTTCTTTGAAGCGAACTCCGTGCGAATTTTCGAAAACAAGACTCTGAGTTCTTTAACAGCCTCTCGTTTGAAGACGCTATGGTCCTGGGTTATGGGAAAACGTGCGCCGGCCTCGCCACGGGCGACTCTGGAGTTAACTTCCAACATTGCGCCGAGAAGCTTCATCCAATGAGAGCCGTCCCCTCTCCATTCGAAGAGTCTTTGTAATACACCGTGGCTAAAGAAGAGTGCAGGCCCATAATAGCGGAACTGAGCCAGCAGAAAATCATCGAAGGATTTCATCAGCCGAACAAGCGCCCGAGAACTGCGAGCGTCGGCCGAATGGCTCCGCCACAAGCGCAAGTCGCTAGCCGACAGCGTTTTCTTGAAGCGACCGCACACGTTTGCCCAGAGAAGCAGCCCATAATACTCTCGATCCGCGGCACTCTGCGGAGGGTCCATCGTTTGCGCTTCGACAAGCTGCTCAGCGCGCGTGAGAATAGTCAGCTTCTCCTTCAACGCATCGCTGAGAGTTAGCCGATCCTGCAGCAGGTCAAACAGTGGCTTCAGTTGAGCGGTTTCGAGTGCGGGGGACCTCTTCATCGGTTCATTCTGCAAAATACTTGACGCCGCGTCAACTATATAGTACAAAGGAATGGATGGCGAAGAAGACCTACACAAGCGCAGAAGCTGCGGCGCAAATTGGCGTTTCGCGACAAACACTCTATTCGTGGATTGAAGAAGGAAGGGTCCTGGCACCGAAGCCGCTTCAGTTAGGCCGTGCCTCCATTCGCCTTTGGGCCAGGGCAGATATTGATCGGGTCCGAAAGTTCAGAGGGACGTTGAAGCGAGGCCGACCGAAAAAAAGAGGTAGAAGCAATGAGAAACATCCCAACCAAGGAAAACCTTAAATGAAGATACCAAAGAAGGTCCCCTCGGGGTTCGTCCGGTACTGCTTGAATTGTCGCTTCCCTGGTATGCGACAGAAGAATCCCTGCGAGCAATGCGGTCGGCCAACGGCGGTGAATCATGCTCTAGACGGCCGACGGTCTCCACGACTTCCCCCTGGCATCGATGAGTTTCGCGATATTCCGATGGAGCCGCGGAGGGCGCGGAAAGGCTCCATTGCCCGTCCATTTCAAGGCGGCCGCGGCGGTTGATGTTCTAAGTGAGAGGTTAAGTAAAACGGGACGCGCCGGTGTAACGAGCACCGACACGCCCCTAACCACGACTCAAAGGAGACTTGAGCAATGGCTACCGCAAAACTACCTGAAAGTGTTTCCCCCAACAAGCAAGTCCGTGTGGCGCTCTACGCACGTGTCTCTACGTCGAACCACGGCCAAGATGTTTCCATGCAATCGCGCGAGCTCGAACTATTCACCCAGGCTCGCGGATGGCGTCTCGTAGATTCCTATCTGGACATCGGGATCTCGGGAGCCAAAGACAGGCGCCCGGAGCTGGACCGACTGATGACTGACGCCCACCGGCGTAAGTTTGATGTCGTGGTAGTCTGGAAATTCGACAGGTTCGCTCGATCCGTCTCTCACTTGCTGCGGGCGCTCGAAATGTTCAACGCCCTCGGCGTCGCCTTCGTCAGCCTAAGCGAACAGATGGACACAACCACGCCGACGGGGAAAATGGTTTTCACGGTGTTAGGTGCGGTTGCCGAATTGGAGCGATCATTGATTGCCGAGAGAGTACGTGCGGGGCTTCGGAATGCTCGCGCTAAAGGCAAAACGCTAGGAAGGCCACGGACAGTCGTGGATGCAGTTGCAATAGGCGAGCTTCGAAGTCAGGGCGCTTCTTGGCGTGCTATCGCAAAGCGGCTTGGAGTTGGAGTCGGCATCGTCTACCGCACGGCTCAGGAGCGTCGCGATGCACTTGTCTTATCGCGCTAATCGGCGTGGCGCGCCGAAGGCATATTGTCTTGGAATTAGCCAACTACTTGTTACCAGTCTCGCTTGCGCGGATTCGATGTACACTTCCGATTGCCTCCACACTCGATGAGTGACACTCTCTCCACATGAGCACCGCTCGGCACCTGATCGCTCTGTTGCGCACGCACGTACAGGGCGAGGAGAACGAATTCCTTTCCGTCGCCATGGAGCTTGCGGCGCGAGAGGCGCGGATCGGCCACGCCAGAGTCGCCGAACAGATCCGCAATCTCGTCGATCAAGCCCGAGCCCGCAACTCCATCCTGGAAAAGCGCGCGGGCGCCGTTGCCGTACTGCAGCCCAGAGGAGAGATCGCGAATCTTCTCTCGGTTCAACAGCCTACGGTTCGACTCTCCAGCATGGTACTTCCCGATGCGCTTGAGAAGCGTCTGCGTAGAACGCTCTTGGAGCAAAGACAGCAAACCAAGCTCAGGCATCACAACCTGCGGCCGAGAAGAAAACTGCTTTTCATTGGCCCTCCGGGAACGGGAAAGACGATGACGGCAGCCGCCTTGGCCGGCGAGCTTCACTGGCCGTTGTTTACGATCCTACTGGAAGGGGTCATTACGAAGTTTATGGGTGAGACGGCGGCGAAGCTGCGCCTGATATTTCAAGCGATGACGGTCGAGAAAGGCGTGTATCTGTTTGACGAATTCGACGCCTTGGGCGCGCGCCGCGCGCAAACCAATGATGTCGGTGAAATCCGGCGTGTACTGAACTCATTTCTGCAGCTCCTGGAGAAGGATGATTCCGAAGGCCTGATCATTGCAGCCACTAACCACGGCGATCTGCTCGACAAGGCCCTGTTCCGCAGGTTTGACGATGTGCTCGACTACACACTCCCGGATGAGCGCACCGCCATCAAAATCATGCAAAGCCGACTCGCACAGTTCCATGTGAGTCGCGTGGATTGGGTGCGGGTTTCCAAAGACATTTCCGGGCTCAGCCAGGGCGACCTCGCGCGAGCGAGCGATGAGGCCGCCAAGCACACCATTCTTGAGAGCAGCGACCAGATCACGACCGAGGATTTGTTGGTCGCTCTTCATGAACGCAAGCACGCGAGCTGCTAACAGGAGGGCGTAGGCTCCGACCCATGCCTGAGCTTCCCCGCGACCACCCGCACGTCTATCTGCATGACGTCGGGATCCCCGAACGATATACGAGCCGCCAGAGGCCGCAGACACCCCCGGCTCCCGCCCGGAATCGTGCGGCACATGCCCAGGCGCTGCTTGGGGCGCTGAACCGGGCTCTTGCCGGAGCCCATGCGCAGGCCCAGGCCCAGCCTGACGCGGCGGCTCGCGGGTTCTATCTTCAATTTCAGCTCGCAGCCGGGAACGAAGAATTCGCTCAGAATCTCGAAAACCGACGCCGCGGCATCGAGCTGGTTTCCGTCAAGCGTGGTGTCGACGAAAACGCCCCTACGACCGCCACGGTCTTTGTGCCCGACCGTGCCGCGAATCACTTCCTGAGGAAGCTCGAGGCTTACCAAAATGAAGTCACCCGAAGCGGACGCCCGAAGAATGAGAATTTGGTGAACCGCATCGATACGGTGGCACTCGCAGCCATCCGGGCGTTCTTCACCGACGAGGACCAGCAGCTGCCAGCAGAAAACGAGCGAGTCTGGTGGGAAATTTGGCTGCGGGCCGACATGCGGGAACCGTTTCAGGCGGCCGCTGCAATGCTCGATATTCCAACCAAGCCCGAAGAAATCGTGTTTCCCGAACGCGAGGTTGTTCTCGCCTTCGCCTCCCTGGCTACGCTCGGAGGGCTGCTCACCAGAACGGACGCCATCGCCGAGATCCGTTTGGCGAGGGATACCCCTGCGATGTTTCTCGCCATGCGCAACCTCGAACAAGCGGAATGGGCCCGTGAGCTTCTCGGGCGACTGGATGGACCCGACCCCGATGCGGTAGCGGTCACGATCCTCGACAGTGGCGTAACGCACAACCACCCCTTGCTCGCGATCGCAATTCGGCCTGAGGATGTTCACACCTACGACCCAACCTGGCCCGCGGGCGATAGCGCCATATGGAGAGGACACGGAACGGCCATGAGCGGCGTGGCGCTTTACGGCGAGCTTCACCACGCGCTCGCAAGTCACGGCCGGATCCGCCTGGATCATCGACTCGAATCCGTGAAGATGTTGCATCCGGATGGCGTCCAGCATGAACCGCGTCTGTATGGGGCAATCACGGCTGAATGCGTCTCTCGCGCAGAAATCGCCGCGCCCCGCCGCCCGCGGGCCATCTGCATGGCCGTGACTTCAGACATTGGGGTCCGTCGAGGAAAACCCTCGTCCTGGTCCGCCACGGTCGACCGTTTGAGTTTCGGCGACGACACGGCGCGGCGTCTGTTTTTGCTCTGTACGGGAAATGTGTCACCAGACGTCATCCCCGTAGAGAACTATCTCGCACGAACCGACGTCGAACCCGTCCTCAATCCGGCGCAGGCGTGGAACGCCCTTACGGTCGGCGCTTTTACCGAAAAAACGAACATTACCGATCCCACATTTCGCGGCTGGGCGGCTCTCGCTCCGAGCGGAGAGCTGGCTCCGGTCAGCCGCACATCGCTCACCTGGGAAAAACGGTGGCCGATCAAGCCCGACTTGGTTTGCGAAGGAGGAAACTGGGCAACCGACGGGGCAACCATCGACTCCCCGGATGATCTCGGCCTTCTCACGACGCATCACCAGCCGTTGGTTCAGCAGTTCGACATTATTCGCGATACGAGCGCGGCCACGGCCATGGCTGCGAATCTCGGCGGTCGCATTCTCGCCGGCCGTCCCCAATCTTGGCCGGAAACGCTCCGCGCACTGCTGGTGCATTCTGCGGAATGGACTGCGCCCATGCGGGCCCATCTGCCGCCGAACCCTAGTCGCACTGAGAAAGTCGCATTCCTGAGGCGCTATGGCTACGGTGTTCCCAATTTTGGCCGCGCATTCTTTAGCTCGCTGAACGATACAACCCTGGTGGTTGAGGACAGCCTCCACCCCTTTTGGCGTGACGCCGCGGGCGCCGTAAAAACGCGCGACATGCACCTTCATTCCCTACCGTGGCCAAGAGCGGAACTCGAAGCGCTCGGCGACACGCTCGTCGATTTCCGGATCACGTTGTCCTATTTCGTGGAGCCCAATCCAGGTGAACGCGGCTGGACGCGACGGCACCGCTATGCCTCACACGGCCTCCGCTTTGCGGTGAAGAGGAGCTTGGAGCCACTGGATGCCTTCCGAGCCCGCATCAACGGGGCCATCGAAATGGAGGAGCAAGGGCTGCCGGCCGACGTGGGGGGCGATGGATGGCTGCTGGGAACGGTTCGAAACGCCGGATCGCTTCACTCGGACTACTGGCGCGGGACGGCAGCGGAGCTCGCTCGACGGGATGCCATCGCGATTTATCCTGTCGGAGGCTGGTGGAAAGAAAAGACGAACCTTGCTCGTTACGACCGGGCAGTTCGTTATGCCCTGGTCGTATCTATCCGAGCCATTGCGGGAAACATTGACATCTACACAGCTATCCAAGCCGCTATTCCCGTCGCAATACCGATCGAGTTGCAGTAGGCGCGCACCAAAAGCCCCGCTAGTGTTGTCCGCTGGTACAGGCTATCGTTATTGGACTCGAAAGTTCGTGGATTCTCATTCAATCGCTGCGTTCCAAAAACTTTTTCAACTTGCCCGTCACACATCGTTGAATTCAGAGGCAGCAAACCAGACGAATTTGCTGTTCCGAAATCAACTGTTTTCGGAGCGCCCACATTGTTCCCACTCTGACTAGGTAGGCCATGTTCCAGGAAAACCAAAGGTTTGATTCCCCGATTTCGTTCCGTATATTTCGTCCAACTCGTAGCGCGTGATGTGGCGATTCGTCGCTCCCGTACGCATATAAAAACCTCGGTCCTTGACCTGGTAGGGCCTGTCCTTGCCTTGGGACACGGTCACAACGAAAATTTGCTTTTCCTGGACGATCGTCTCTTGGATTCCGCAGTCCAGCGGGGGTTCACATCGATCTCTCAGAATGTTTGCCAAGGTCTCTTTGATGTTCTCGCCAGAGATACCCACTATCTGACCTTCATCGTCAACTCCCACAAAAATTGTACCGCCCCTTTGGTTGGCGAAAGCTACCGCCGCGATAGCAATTTTGTCTGAATTTTTCGCGATCTGAACCTTGAATTCAATGGTATCGGATTCGCCGCCTCTCACGAGATTCTCGATGTCCTTTCCAACCTCCTCTATTGTCAAATCGCCCGGTAAGTACGGACTGGTTGCGTCAAAAGTCCTCTCATCGATCAGGTCGCCAGTAGATTTCGAAAAAAGTGCCGCAACCAAATGACGTGGAAAGCCCTTCGTTGAAATGAAAACCTTGCCGCCGTCAAACTCCAAGTCTTCGTTATAGCAGTTTCCATAAGGTCCTTCATGGAAGAGCTTTCCTGCGAGGTCTTTCGGGTCCGCGCCTAGCAGCGCGTTGGCCTCGACTTCGATTCCGCCATTCATCAGCCGAATTCCCGCGATCTTTCCTCGGTAATCGGGAACGAGGACAGACAGGACACCGTCGTATGCGCTACCGCCTCTTCCTAGTCGTGTGAAAAACAGTTCTTCGATCGCCACATCCCCTGACGGGTAGAGAGGCAGATTCGGTGCCCATACTGTTTCGAAGGGAGGAGCCGCTCTAGTAGTTTGCTCTACACCAAAGCGATACTCAAAGAACGGGAAGAAAACGGGATAGGTCCTTGAGTCCCCACGCCAAAAATGGCGCGAAGAGCCCGCGTGTAACGATGCCTTGATTGCAACCGAAGGCTGGCTTGGTAGAGATAGCTTCTCTTGCTCCGCTATCTCCATGAGCGTCCGCTTCGCATCTTTGATGCCGAGCAAGCCCTGCCTAAGCGTGAAATTGCCGTAATCAGCGGCCAAGCTGGTTCCTCGTTGCTCGTGCGTTTGGAGAGGCTGGAAGAAGGTGAAGACATTGCGCCAAGCGCCGTCAATGCGACGAAGCGCAGAGGAATACATGACCTCGCGGTACAGGCCCGCTCTCGAATCCCACAGATTAAAGATTTCTTTCAAGACAGCATTGGTCAGTTCAATTTGAGTTTCGTTGGCCATCTGATTTCGCCCGTTCGGGCATCCCCATCAATAAGATGTTAGCAACCCCAGGCTTCAAAAAGCTCACTGATACTGGTGTGCCGCGAAAGGCAAAGTGATCGCAAAATCGCTCCGGCTCAAGCGCTATCACATAACGGAGCATCGCCGTGAGTCGGGTTTCGCGCGATTCGCATCCCAATGCCCCGGCAAAACTCGACACCACAGAGCCAGCCCGTGCGAAATCATCTGTTCTTGGCGTGCGCGTAGGTGATCCACGTCAAACCATAATGGTCGGAATCTGCATTTCAGATGAGTAGGTCTTGGGGCGGAGGCCAGGCTTACACTCGCAATGGACGAACTCCATTGACAGCCGTCATTTGGTTTCCGCGAATTCGTCGAGTTCATCCTTGAACCTCGTCCAAGCGCTTTTGAACTGGCTGCGATATTGCGTCGGCGTGCTCCTCCAGAATCGCTCGAATTCGCGGTGCAGCGAGCGCCGTTGGAAAAACGTCGAAACGTCGGCCGCTTTTTCGCCTTTTCCCCGGCGTACCCGGTAGAACGCAATGGCATTCTTGAAAACTGCGTTGCAGGACTTCCAGAGGGAAGAAAACTCCCACCGCTCGCATTGTCTGCGGAAGACCTCGCGTTGATGACGAGTGTTCAAAATCGGCTGGAGACGCTGCCACACGAAATTCGTTACCACCCATTTCGCATATGCTCTTTCGGGATAACCTCTGGCTACATAGGAGACATTTGCAACCAGCCAGTATCGTGGGAGATAGTAGTTCGGGTCGGCGTTCGGGAAGACCTGGTCGTAGTACCGCTCTTCGAATAGCCGTTCCTTACCTTCACGAACAATGGATGGATCAAGATCACAAGCTGCCACGGCCTGTGCCAGTTCCTCCTTGTTGATAAGAAACCGGTGACGCACCCCTGCGTTTCGTCGTGCCTCGGACTTGCTCTGCCGTTTGCGAAGGTATTGGTAATCAATTTTCCGCAGGTTGCGTTCAATCTCAATCTGCCTACGGTCATTCGACATCAGGTCCGAAGCACGAATTGCGTTCTGCCAGTTGGTGGCTGCGACGATTTTACTGACCAAGTTCTCAAACCGCACCGTGTCCTCGCCGCTCTCGCGAGGAACGCTGATTACGCGCACCAACACTGTAGCTCTGGAATTACGGGCAGCCTTCTTGTGCAACGTGCGAGTCGTCTGCTGGCCGTTGATGACTTGCGGGTTGACTACACGGATCAAATCCCGGCCACCGCTGCTCACCTCCTCGGCTTGGTCACAAATAATCGTAATTCCGTTGTTGTAGTACCAGAAATACTCCGGCTCCCGTTTTAGAGTCATTTCCATGTTCCGATTCACCGATGTATTCTCAAGAAACCCGCGAACATTACGGGCAAACAGACGGATACCGGATTGCTCGTACATCTCAGCAATGCGATTCACGCTCACTGGGAACACCCACGACTCGATTTCGGTAGTCCCGTCAAACCGTCCCAGCACACCTCTTAGCTTGATACCTTGGCCGCTTTCAATTTCCAAATCGAGCGATGGCACCGGCGGTGCAACGCCATCCAGATAGTCGGAAAGTAGTCGCAGTAAGCGATTCCCGTGGATCACATCAATGCTGGAAGGACGTTCGGCCCGCCGGACAATGCGCTCTGCTTCTTTGGCCAATGCGCTGCTGCATCGGCCCGTCGTGACATAGTACGTTTAGCATGGAATCGATGCCTCACATGGCCACGGGAGGACGCCTCGAATAAGCGGACAGACCATATCGCGGAGAGTAGCTGGCAAGTTCGACGAGGTCGAACTCTAGCATGACGGCCACGAGTCATTCAACAAGCGTCGGGGTTCATGGTGTCGAGGCTGTTTCGCCCACATCCTCGGCATAAACTCTCGCCGAGCATGTTGCTGCGCTCCCTGACGAGGCCATAGTATCGGTCCACTTCGATGGTTCCATTTTCTTCATCCGTTGCGAAAAGAAGGTCATCGCATCTCCCGGTGAAGGGCGGCCGTGGACGGAGTCGTTCAGAACTGAAGCCAAGGCGCTGCGCCGACTACCAAAGCGGATCATGCGCGAGTACACAGGGATTTCGGTTTGGGCGTCGCGAGTCCGATTCGACTCGTGGTCGCATGGAGGGACACTTGAACTCGTAGATTCCCATCCCCCGCTGCATGAATCCAATTTAGGCCGTCCGAAGTGCTGACTCGGTTCGAATCGCCAAACCTACCTCATCTCCCCGCGCACACAACGCGTTCAGCACATCCACAAAGGCCTTCCAGAGAACGGCATCGGATGTCATTCGCTGACGGTACTTCTTCCAACAGGTCCGCACGGCCGCCGAAAAGGCGTCCTTTAGATGATCGGCTCTCCAATCGTAGTCTGAGTACGAGTCCAGCGCCTCGGCCAAGTGGCGAATGCCCATCGGCAAAAGCGCGCTGCCGGATTCTGTCGCGAGAAAGTAGGCAAACGAGCGCGCCAAAGCCGCCTCTCGCACCCACAGCGTAGCCCAGCGCTCATAGAGCGACGCCATGAATTGCACCTGCTCGGCGTGCGATCTGTCGCCCAGGGTTTCGAGAGAAGAGCGAATGCCCATCATTTCGCCGACGACTTGGTGGACATAATAGCGCCGGAACCTGCGCCCCGGACCCCACGCCGGTGAATCAAGAACGTAGGTGACCATCTCTCCCCAAATCCGAGCAAAATCACGTGATTTGAGAGCGAGACCGAGGTGGAACCATTCGGTGAAGAACGCCCTCACCCATTCGTGAGCGGCGACCGGCAAATCCAGGATTGGCTTCCACAAACCGCGCGCTTCGTCCGGCGTGATCCCGGACAAAAGCATTTGGGTCACGCGCCCGAACACCCAGGTGTCGAATTCGTAGCGCGGGCCTTCGACTTCCGCGTCGACATCGCCCTCCGGCATTTCCGGTAGCATGCCAAGCTCAAATCGCAGCAGCTCGCTGACCCAACCGAGAGCCTCTGCGCGCTGGGAAGCATCGGCCGTCATTTCGATCAGAAATCCCATCCCGTTTCGGACGACTTCGAGGTCTAGTCCCGATTCCACGCGATCGAGTCTCTGTCGAAGCGCCCTTTCCATGCCAAACCCCCAGCGCTGCGGCCTCTCCGCCTCGATTCGTCGAAGCAAGCGGAGTCCCAGCTCGTTGGCTTTCCGGAGCCCGATGGGTTTCTCCGGAATCCTGCCGCGCAAATATCTTTTCCGAACGATTTCCCGGTAACGCTCGACGATTTCGCGATCCCCGGTGGTGAGGGACACACGCTCCGCCGCCCGTCGCAACACCGCCCAGAGCAGCATGGCATTTTCCAGAACCGTGAACACTCCGTCCAACCCATCGCGTCGCCGGAACGCTGTGTTAAGAACGTGGTACGTCGCCCGATAGTGGTGCCCCGTGATTCCAGCGATCACCGCGCGTTTCACCCATTCATCCGGAATTTCAGGGAGTAAGCCGATGGCCGCCTCCCCCACAAACCCCTCCGTCGCGGTGTCCAGCGTGTCGAAAGGAGAATCATTTTTCGGCGGTCGCCGCTCGACCAACTCGGCGAGCGTGGTGAAGCACCAGCGTTCGTCTTCTGGATTACGCGCGAGCCAATCGCGATTCCCTAAGACAAGAGCCGCAATCCCTCCAGCTAGAGCTTCGATCTTTCGCTCCGCAAGGAATTCATCGCCAGAGGGCTCCTCGAAAACGGCAATCTGCTTCAGCTGCGCAACGGCGGCTGCAAGACTCTCTTCCTGGAATCCAAGTCCCTGAGTGATCACACGCCGAGCGAACGCCGGAAACTCGAGGATCGCCCTCTGGATCGAGCCTTGCTGTTGCGCCCGCTGCGCACGACTCTGTAGGTTATCGGGGAGCTTGTATGCAAACGGCGGGTTTCCTTCGGCCAGGCCGGTCTTAGCGTAGTTCTCCGGGTCGAACTGCGCCAGGAAGTAGTCGAAGCGGTCGCGCTCCGCTCCCTCGATGTTGGGAAGCCGCTCGACCCACCTCTTGCGCTGCTCAGCCAAAAACTCCCTGGTCGCTTCGTCGGTGAGCATCCGTTCGATGGCGAGCCCTTGTAACATGATTTGTCGGTGCGGCAACCCATGCCACTCGACCGCGAGTTGCAGGGCTTTCTCCTGCTTGGCCCACAGCATAAGGCCCATTTTCCAGAAACCCTGGCGTTCGTGGATCACCATTTGAAGCTGCGTCTGGTACACCTCCGGACTCCCCAACAAGGGCTGGAGCATGCCAGAAAACAAAGCTGGATACCGTAGCCCCACGGCGACCAGCACGCCTGCGAACGCGTGTGAATTGCCTTTTTCGAAGATCAGTTCGACCCACCGGTCAATCGCCTCCCCTTTTTCGCGGAGGTCGTAGAGCCATTTTTCCAGAGCCATCAGGCTGGAGATAACCACGTCGGGGATATTTGGAACATCGCGATGCCAAACGAACACGTTCCCATCACCCGGCCACCAGACGCTCTTGCCCCGAACCACAAACTCGAAACTCGCCAGACGTCGCTCCTCCTCGTTTGGCGCATGGCCGAACGCCCGCTTGAGCCATTGCTCGGTCGCAAAGTTCACCAGCCGAATAATCGCCTCGAGCCCCTCCTCCGGAGCCGTTTGGAGCAAACGGAGAAAGCCACCCTTCCAGTACATTGGCGGCGCACCGTTTGGCCAGTACGCGAAGCCGGGCAGCGAAAATCGCTCCCGTTCGTATTCACTTTGCCTCTTCGGTTCATCAAGCGATACGGCCAGCAAAACCTCTCGCGCAACCGCGGGACGCACCGAAGCCAGACTCTGGATCGCAATCGACTCTAGGACGGCCAGCCGAAACCCGTCCGGAACTTCGCGCTTTGGCCCATCCGGTCCCGCTTCGATCAACGGTCCCCAGGAGCTCGGGAGAAACGTAGGGGGTGCGGGGGCGCGACGCCGATGTGTCTCTGATGCGGCTTTCGCCTTCTCTTTTTGGCGTTCCTCGAACGCACGCACCCGTCGCTGGAGCAGGGCTTCTCCTTCCTCGCGACGTCCACACAGTTCGAGCGCGATCTCGGAAACAGCTTCCGGAAACTCGGGCGCGGCATACAGCAGCGATTCAAATAAGACTTTGCCGGCCTCCCCTATGAATTCGACGCCTTCGGCACGACGACCCTGCAGTTCCTGCGCGAGCGTCAGGGCGACTATGCCCGCTTCCCGCCTCCCCGGAAACCCGACCGGCATCGTGCGCAGCCATAACTCGCAAACGTTAGCCGCTCCGAAGACGCCCTCACGCGCTAGTTCGTCCGCATGACGCGCGAGCACACGCAGAAGCGGCATCCAGTAGAGAGGATTCGGAATGCGAAACCAGGCGGCTGCGAGATCCGCGTCCTCAGCGGGCATTTCCAGCTGAAACCGCCAGTCCGGGAAAGTCGCGACGTGCCGCACGCGTTCCAACAAGCGGCGCAGGATTGCCGCGTCGTTGGCCATGAGCTCTGGCCAAACCCGATCGAGCAGTGTCTCGGCGTTCGCGGCGAAAATCATCCCGTCCAGAAACAAGTCGCTTGCCAGCTTTTCCTGGGGATTTTCGCCCGAGAACGTCGCAACAACCCCCTTCCACGACGCAAGACTGTCGTCTCGTTCGACCAAGCTCTGTGCATAAAGCCGGATTGCGCGGCCCCATCGCGGCGTTCCGGCCTTTTCGCGAATCCGCGCCGCCGCTCGGTCTCCTGCAACAATAAGCGAGCGTAGTCTCGCCCAATCCCCGACCAGGTCATGCGAAAACAAAACGGCCGAATCGGTCACGCGCAACACGCCCTGTCGTTCGAACTCCCCGATCAACCGCAACTGGTCGAAGTCCAGGCCGTTCCGAGGAACCGCACCACTGATCCTTTCCCCCTCGATTTCGCCGAGTTGATACAGAACTGCATCGCGCGCGTGGCGGTCATTCGCCTCACCGACCCACTGCCTCCAAATCCATTCAACCAGCTCCGCCTCACCGATCCATTCTTTGTCGGACTCAAAACGCCGCTTCTGTTCGGTCCGAATTACCCAGTGCAGTGTCGTCAGGTTGCAAAGAATGGGCTGCAGTTCGCGCCGGCGGAACAACGCCTCCACACCCGAAACGCCGCGAAGCTTGCCGAGCACTTCCTTAGGATCGGGATTTCCAAAGTCGACGCGCCAAACGTCCCGGATTCCTACATCAAGGACGGCCTGGCGCGTTTCCGCCCATTCGTATGGCTGAACGGTGAGCAGAATCCTCCAGTGCCCTGCGCCACCCGCCGCAGCGGTCTTCGCGAGTTCGAGCGCTCGGGACCGCGCCGGGCCCCGCATTTGTTCAAATCCGTCGAAAATGAGCAGCGACTCGCCGACACACGAGACGCCCAGCAGCGTCTGCACATTGTTGCGCAACCCCAGACTCTCGGCGAGGTCCGGCTGACTCGCCTGGCTGAGTTGCTGCGCGTTCAACCACACGACGCGCTGAAAACGGCCGCTCTTGCGAATCGCTTCCACCACCGCCGCAGACTTCCCGGTCCCCGATTCACCTACCAGTGCTGTGCATACGTTCTTCGCGACGGCATCAAGGACAACCAACCGCTTTCGCGAGTTTCAAAATGCAGCGCGCCAATCGGACCGACATCAGCGCCGAGCGGGATGCCTCCGCTGAGCAAATGGTGTAGAAAATAGGCGCCGACCTTGTCGGCGAAGGTGAACCCCGCGCCGCCGGTCGCCTTCACCGGCGCCTTTTGCTTTGGGGCGCTTTTCGTTAGGGAGTTTTTCTTGCGGCGCTTCTTCATTACACTACTCCGCCGTAGAGGACCATCTGCTCAACCGCCCGCGAGAATTGCACCAGGCAGTTTTGTCGTCGAAATTGCCTATCTCCGCGTGCGTTAAAATTATACATTGTGTGATTTAAGGCGTGTGAAATGGTGGTAGCAAGATGAAAAGGAAGCCAAAAGACCTTCGCCGCTACACCGATCTGACCTCGCTGTTCTATCTTCTCTCGGAACGGAAGCTCGCTCTTCGCGACCCTGGGAACTGGGACGATGCGAACGACCGTTATTATCTCGGCCTGTACAAGAGCAGCAAGAATTTTCAGTCAGTTCTGGCGCTCTGCTTTTTGGAGGCGTCTGAGAGATACCACTTTTGGCAGGTATTTGCGCCCGGACGCAGCGGTGTCCGGATTCGATTCAAGACGGGCGAACTCCTTCGCGCAGTCGCGGGGCAGCAGGGGTTACGGATGGAACGGGTCGAGTATCGGCTCCTAGACGACATCGAGAGCGTTCCGATTGACCAATTGCCTTTTGTGAAGCGCTACGGTTTCAAAGACGAGTACGAATTTAGGATGGTCTACGAGTCTCGGACGAGAAAAGTCCACTCGTTCGATGTCGCGATGCCGCTTTCATGCATCCGAAGTATCAAGATCAACCCTTGGCTGCATCCTGACCTATTTCCTTACGTCAAGAAAGCCATTCTATCCGTTAAGGGCTGTGGCTCGCTGAATGTCGTGCACTCCAGCCTGATCGACAACGAGACATGGAAGAGAGCCGGAGACAAGGTCGTGGAGAAATTAACATCGAGCTGATCGGGATCTCTTCCCACATGAGAAGGGAGCATTCGGCGCACGAAGGTCAGCCCGACGTTACCACCGCAACTCGAAATAAATACCTGCGCCTTTGAGCGGTTGCTGCCCTTCCACAAACATCTGTTTGCGGAACACCGAATTGAGCGACCTCCGGTCGTGTGGATTCAACAATTTACGGCACGCGATTCCAAGAGGTTTTTGGAACGCTTCACGCCGTGCGGCAGTGGACTGGTTTGCCAAATGTATTGGACCTCTCGACGCCCTCCGCATCGACTGGGCTGCGGGAACAGCTCCGCTACCTGTCCCTTTTTTGGCCTTTCAGCCAGTTACATTGGGGTGCCGGCGGCCTGTACCCTAATCAAAGCCCGGACATCGGCGCTCACCTCCTCTCACGGCTCAGGCGATGCAAACATCAAAGTTCAATTCGGTGCCACGGCAGGCCCCGTATGCCGCGCCTGCTGATCGTGTCGGGAGCTTGGCCTCTGTGATTCCGCTTGTGGGTCTGGTTCTATGTACGGTCGTGCTTTGCGCAATCCGCGTCGAGTCCTAGCCGAAGGAGCCCGGCCCCGTTCCTCGGCTGTTGACTTCCAAGCAAGGCCTCGCGATTGTCAACGCCGCGTGGGATTATGAGCAGCAGACGCGCGGTAAGCCGGATTGCTCCCACCTTGTGCATCAGATCTACCTCCTTGCCGGGCGCGACTACCCGTATGCGAGCTACTTTGATCTTTACGCCGGAAGCGACAGTTTTAGGCGAGTTAAAACTCCCCAGGTCGGCGATTTGATCATCTGGCCCGGCCATGTCGGAATCGTGCTCGATCCAGCCCAGCACACTTTTTTCAGTTCAGTCCATTCGGGCCTGCAGGCCGAGTTCTACGACGGACCCTATTGGCTGGCGCGGGGGCGACCACGCTTCTATCGCTACGTAATCGAAAGCTCCGGCAGCCCCGCTTCGGCCGTGCGCGTACAGCATTCCTCGCCCGAGAGACCCCGGTGCAGCATATTGGCGTGCCGGTGATTGAAGAAGGTTTCGGTGACCTGCCTTCCGCTCCAAGGCAGTAGGAGTTCTGGGCGCGGTAAGGCTTGCACAAGTCGGGGTCGGTAAAATAAATGCGACCGGGGCTGGCAGGCCTTTTGGCCGCAGCCCCGGTCAAGTCCGCAGTGCATCTCGGCTCCCTTTGTTTTTGCTCCCCGAAGGCAGTCGCAAACCCACTCGGGCAAGGGGGCACCTTACCTGATTTCATTTGATTGTCAATCCGTACTAACCGCATCAGTACTTGCACGTTGACCGCGTTCCTTGCGGCGGAGAGCGCTGCGGACTTACGGGGCGAGGCGTCGTCGGGCGGCACTCTGATTCTGAACGAATTTGAACTACCTCGGAACGCTACGCACTTTTCCAAGTTTCGCTGGATTGTTTACAGTTGCCGCAATTTGCCCGCTTGATGCACTACAGTAAAACTACGTAGCCCCGGACTGCCGCGAATACGGCTTGACAAGTAACTACTACGAGACTAGCTTCTGCCGTTAGTTCCGGTTCACCGTCACCGCTGGGCCTTCTCACGAATTGGCGTTACTTTCGGGCCATACGTAAGAATCGAAGGTTCCCGAATGACTAGACGAAATGTTTTCCGTAGCAGCTCCGCCATTGCTGATGAAATCGCTGACCGTGTTGAGTTTGAGAAAGTACGCAAGAGCGAGTCGCTCCTGGCTGAAGCTGAGCAACTCGCAAACCTGGGGAGCTGGGAACATGATTTGGAGACGGGTGAAGAAACTTGGTCCGCCAATCTTTGCCGGATTCTGGGAACCGGTACTGAAACCAGGAAGTTTTCGAGAGGGGTATTTTGGGACCTGGTCCATCCAGACGATCGGCAAATGGTATCCATGCTTATTGAATGCGGGATGAAGGATCGGCAGTCCTACGAGTATCAAGCCCGATTTGTGCTTCCTGATGGACGCGAACGCATCTTGCTGACGCGTGGCAAACCGGTTGTTGATTCGGGCAACCGGATCATCAAACGGGTCGGATTCACTCAAGACGTTACGATAACAGTCGAAGGCCAGAAGGCACTGCTCGAAAGTGAAGAACGGTATCGAGACCTCGTTGAGAACAGTCACGATCTGATTTGTACCCACGACATGAGCGGCGTCCTCCTATCGATGAATGAACTTCCCGCGCGCCTGCTCGGCTACAGGCGAGAGGAAATGATAGGGCGTTCGATTTCCGAATTCCTGGCCGCTGACGTTCGTGAAACATTCGGCGAGTACTTCCAGCGAATCGAACGCGACGGCTCTGCGAAGGGATTGATGATTCTGATGACTCGTTCCGGGGAGCGGCGCATTTGGGAATATGCCAATACTTTGCGCACGGCTGGCGTTCCAATCCCGATCGTGCGCGGGATGGCCCACGACGTAACCGAGCAGTTCAACGCTCGGCAGGCACTTCACAACAGTCAGGCTCGTCTCAAGGCCCTGGTCGAATCGATAGACGACGTAGTTATCGAGTTGGATCTCGAAGGCACCGTGCTCGATATTTGGACGACTAGACCAGAACTCCTTTTCCGCCCGCGCGAGGAACAGATCGGACGACGCGTTTCAGATATTATGGGACCCGATTTCTTCCATCCGTTTGCAGAGATATTCAAACGCGTTCTGGCGTCTGGCAAGAGCGAAGAACTGGAATATCCTCTTTCGCTCGAGGTCGGTGAGAGATGGTTTGTGGCACGAGTAACGCCGATCCCAGCAACCGATCGAACCTACAAATCTCTCTGTCTTCTCGTGCGCGATATTACCGAGCGAAAGGCCGCAGAAGAAACTCTGCGGCGACAGGAGGCGTCTCTTCAGAGCCTGTTAAGTATCAGCAATAAGCTGAACGCCTCCTTGGATGTGAATACGATTCTCCGTTGCATTGTCCGTGAGGCCGCAATCATTGCCGACGCCAAAGGTGGAGGGTCGGTGACTATAGGTCCTAGCGGACCGGTTGGGAATTGTTTCTTTGACGAAGGAACGCAGAAAGAATCGACCATCACGTGGGACCTTCGCGATGGCGCAATGGCCTGGATTTTGGAGCACAAACTTCCTTATCTTTCCAATGACGCTGCGAACGATCCACGGATTTCACCATTGGTGCGAGAAGCATTCCATCTTCAGCAACTCCTCGCCATTCCGATAACGGATTTAACCGGAAAGGTCATTGCAATAATCGGTGTCCACAATAAGAGAAATGACCAAGGATTCACGCTCGCGGATACGGAGCACTTGATGGGCCTTGCAGGAATGTCCGGCATTGCGCTGGAAAACGCAATTGCCTACCGCAAGATTCGCCGCGGCGAGGCGCAATTGCAGACGCTTTCGAGGCGGTTGCTCACCTTGCAGGACATGGAGCGGCGTAGGATCTCTCTTCATTTGCACGAATCAATCGCGCAGGATCTTGTCGGCTTGAGGCTCTGTCTCGGACAGTTGAGACGATGTGTAAGTGATCTCCCAGAATCTTTGAGGCACTCCGTCGATGAGGCTATGAAGATCAGCCATGTCATGGTCAAAGACGTCCGGACTCTCTCGTATTCGCTGCATCCTCCGAGATTCGAACAGACCGGCCTCGCCACGGCTGTGCCTTGGTACGCGGCCGAGTTCGCCGAACGGAGCGGAATTCGGGTCGAGGTCGAAATATCCGACAGAGTCGGCCGTCTTGGGCCGAATCAAGAAACAGCGCTGTTTCGTATCATGCAGGAATCCTTGACTAACATTCATAGACACTCGGGAAGCGATTGGGCAAATATTCGCATTGCGCGTGAGGGCTGCACTATTACGATGGAAATAGAAGATCGAGGAAAGGGCATGAGTGCCGATTCGAGGGCCCGTTTGTCCGGGGGAGCCCCATCTGGAGTTGGAATTGCCGGCATGCGAGAACGTGTGAAGGAACTAAACGGAACGTTCGACATCGAAAGCGTGCCAGGAAAGGGCGTAACAGTTCGTGTGACGTTGCGGGCTCTGACAAATGGAGTGGCTAGTTTGAAATCGAGGAGGAACGATGGTTACAACTAATAAGCCCTACCGAGTTCTAGTGGTGGACGACCATACGGTAGTGCGCCGTGGCATACGGACGCTCATCGAGTCCCACGCGGGAATTCAAGTATGCGCCGAAGCATCGAACGGACACGAGGCTCTAGAGCTCTTGAACGCAGAAAAACCAGATATGGTGCTGCTCGACATTACAATGCCCGGTATGGACGGGATAGAGGTGACACGCGCCATTCGCGGCTCATCCCCTGATACGGAAGTTCTCGTCCTTAGCATGCATTCGTCCACGAAAATCGTGAGGGCAGCGATGCAGGCTGGTGCGTGCGCCTACATAGTCAAGTCGGACGCAGACCAAGAATTGCTCGATGCGATCGAAAACGTACGACAGCATCGTAAGTACGTAACGAGTCACCTCGCGGGCGCCCTCATCGATGCGTTCGTGGGGCTAAAAACGGCCGACGAATTTATCGAGGACACTAGCATTGGTTTGTCACTCTCCCGCAGAGAAGTCGAGATCCTGGAGGCACTGGCCGCGGGAAAGAGCAACAAGGAAATTGCCGCGTCCCTCTTAATTTCGACTCGCACTGTCGAGTCTCACCGCAGCCGAATTATGCACAAGATGAACTTTTCCAGCTTCAGCGACTTAATCCGGTTCGCCGTTCGCAGAGGGCTCGTCGAACCGTAGATGGCTAGATCGGAAACCGAGGCGTCACCGTACGGGCAATAGTCTGGACGCGTATCCGAGAAGCTTTAGTGGAATGGTTGCTTTCGCGTTCACTGTACGATCAATCTCCCAATTCAGTCCGCGCACCACCACTGAGTTCGACGAAGCACAGCAGTAATCCCTATGGGTATCTACTGAACCCATTACAGTCGTTTTGGCGTGCTCTACTACCGTATTAGCAATCGTTGACAAACGTACGCTAGCGAACATATACATCCATTCGCTTGTCCTTCGCCCCAGCAGGAGGCAGCGAATGTTTGCTAAACGTGTCACTGAACGCCAGTCCGCCTTTGGCGGGCTGGTTGGCGAATCCGCTCCGATGCGTCGCCTTTACGATCTGATCGGAAAGATTAGCCAGGGCAATTCTTCTGTTCTCATCCTTGGAGACACGGGGACCGGAAAAGAACTGGTGGCGCGCGCCATCCATTTCAACGGAACGCGTCGCGAGCATGCGCTAGTCCCCGTTGACTGTTCC
>Ga0073928_10003166_pt1 | contig 26437 bp, 24 predicted proteins | sample PaiPotPPA55metaG_FD_76969 | JGI IMG/M metagenome (GOLD analysis project Ga0073928, IMG submission 76969) | Iron sulfur acid spring bacterial and archeal communities from Banff, Canada, to study Microbial Dark Matter (Phase II) - Paint Pots PPA... ...
CAGCGCCACCAGGGCCAACGGTCCAACCGTGCCGGCTTTGATCACCGGATTGCCCGGCACCACCACCAGATAGAGAAACGCACAGATAACCGAGATCAGCAAAAGCACGCGGCGCATAGGCTGTTAGTATACCGCGTATACCATGGTCAACCATGGAGAACGTTGCCTCCCGCCCTGGCCCGGCCTATCATCAAGGATCACGGGCCGGGCTGCAATGACCACGCTCCTATGGATAATCGGGCCGGGTTTCCCGGCGGTCGGCGCCGCGCTGCTCATTTGTTATATGATGCGGTGCCGGATGGAAGAGGCCGTCGCTCAGGAACGCGGCGCGCTCGCGGAACTCCGCAGTTCACTGGCGGCGCAGCGGGAGTCGCTCCCCCAAACCCTCGTGGACGCCAAGGCGGAAGCCCGGCGCGCCGCCTTCGACATGTTCCTGCAGGAATTCCGCGTCGAGCAGCGTCAGTACATTCACCGCAGTAAGCTGTTCTTCCTGACCCGCAAAACCCTGGTGGTCGAAGAGCGCATCCTGTTTCGCAATCTACCGCTATGCAATTGGGTGGAGCATCGGATGCCGCTGGAGGAAACCGCGGGGCCGTGGGCGCCCGAGGTGACCATCGAAGCGGGGGGGCAGTCGTTGCTACAATGACGTGCCCCAGGCACGCTTGAGCTTCTCGTAGGTGACTTCGAGATCCTCCGGCAGCACGCGCGTCTCACCCACCGAAGTCATGAAGTTGGCGTCCGCCACCCAGCGCGGCAGCACGTGCATGTGGATGTGTGCGGCTACGCCCGCGCCCGCTGCCTTGCCCACATTGATGCCCATGTTGAGGCCGTCAGGCTGGTAGTTCGCGCGCAAGTGCCCTTCGGCCCGCCGGGCCAGCAGGATCATCTCCAGCACCGTCTCTTCCGCTACTTCCTCCAGCGTGGGCACGTGCTCATAGGGAACCACCATCAGGTGGCCCGAGGTGTATGGGAACCGGTTCAGGATCACGAAATTGCGCCGGGCGCGGAACACGATGTAGTTCTGCGCATCGCGATGTTCGGCGGGCATGGCGCAGAAGATGCACTCCGTCGCCTGCTCCGCCGTGGTCACATACTGATAGCGCCACGGGCTCCAAAGATGATCCATACGCGGTGTTACAGCGTGGGCGCCGGCTCGACGGGCGCAGGCCCGGGCAGCGTTGCGCCAGCCGAATTGTTCACCACGTCTTTTAGCTCCTTGCTGGGCTTGAAGTATGGAATCTGCTTGGCCGGCACGTCGACCCGCGCCCCCGTCTTGGGATTGCGTCCGACGCGCGGCTGGCGTTGGCGTGTGCGAAAGCTCCCGAACCCGCGGATCTCGATCTTGTCGCCCGTGCGCAGCGAGCGCACGATGCTGTCAAAAATCGCCTCCACGATGACTTCGGATTCCTTCCGCGTCATCTCGACAACTCGCGAGACCTCTTCGATCAGATCGGCCTTCGTCATGATGCTCTCCTCCGCAGTATCGCGTGATTGGGCAATTTTTGCAAGCTATTGCTGGCGGCGATCTTTGAAGCTCATCACCTCTTCGATGGTGCTGGTGGCCGCCGCCGCCTGCCGCTGGTAGTCATCCAGCCGGCTCTTCTCTTCGTCATGGCTGACCGCCTTCAGGCTCAGCCCGATCTTCTTTTCCGTCTCATTCATTTTAACGATTTTAAAGTCGTACTCTTGGCCCACCGCCACCGGCGCCGGTTCAGAGCGGCGGCCGGCGTAGCCCCCCGGAATCTCGGAGAAGTGGCACAGCCCTTCCACCCCCTCGGCCAACTCGACGAAGGCTCCGAAGCCCGCCATGCGGCTGATGCGCCCATGTACCACATCGCCCACCTGGTGGTGCTGCCAGTAGGTTTCCCAAGCGTCCGGCTGGAGCTGCTTGATCCCCAGCGACAGCCGGTGGCCTTTGGAATCGATGGACAGGATCACTGCCTGCACCAGTTGACCCTTCTTCAGAACTTCGAGCGGATGCTTCACGCGCTTGGTCCACGAGAGATCGGAGACGTGTACCAACCCGTCAATGCCTTCTTCGATCTCGATAAAAGCGCCGAAATCTGTCATGTTTCGTACGCGCCCTTCGACCACCGAGCCGATGCTGTAGCGGCTGTCGATCGTGGTCCAGGGATTGGGTTCCAGTTGTTTCAGGCCTAACGAAATGCGCCGGTCTCTGGAATGCACCTCCAGCACCACCGCCTCTACCTGATCGCCCGGCTTGACGACTTTGGAGGGGTGCTTCATGCGCTTCGACCAGGTCATCTCGGTGATGTGGATCAGGCCCTCCACGCCCTGTTCGAGCTGCACGAATGCGCCGTAATCGGTGACGTTCACCACCCGCCCAATCACCCGGCTGTTGACCGGATAGCGCTCGGCAATGTTGATCCAGGGGTCCGGCTCGAGCTGCTTGAGCCCCAGCGACACGCGCTCCTTTGCCCGATCGAACTTGAGCACCTTGACCGTGATCTCGTCGCCCGGATGCACAACTTCGGAGGGGTGCTCGACGCGCCCGTGTGACATGTCTGTAATATGGAGCAGCCCATCCAGGCCGCCCAGATCGACGAACGCGCCGTATTCCGTGAGATTCTTGACTACGCCGGTCACGATAGCACCTTCGTGCAGGGCTTCCAGGGTGGCGGCTTTCCGCTCGTTGATTTCGTCTTCAATAGCCAGCTTGCGCGACACCACCACGTTACCGCGGCGGCGATTCAGCTTGATGATTTTGACCGGAATGTCATGGCCGATCAGCGAGTCGAGATTGTGCACCGGGCGCGGATCGGCCTGCGAACCGGGCATGAATGCCTCGATACCCACATCCACCGCCAGCCCGCCCCTGATCCTGCCGCCCACCCGGCCCAGGATCACCAACTGCTCGTTGTACGCCTTTTCGAGGTTCTCCCACACGCGCAGGCGGGCGGCCTTGGTGTGCGACAGCAGCACGTAGCCTTCCTGCGGCGGGCCGTGATCGAGCATCACGTCCACCGCGTCGCCCGGCTGGATGGTTACCTTGCCGTCCGGTCCCACGAACTGTTCCAGGGGGACCAGGCCTTCAGACTTGTATCCGTAATTGACGATCACGTCCTTGGCCGTGATCTTGAGGACGACGCCCTGCAGCACCTCGCCCTCGGCAGGCGGCGCCAGGTGCGAGTACTCATCCAGAAGGGACTCGTAGCTCTCGGTCTCCGGCTGGACCTGTTCTTCTACGCGTCCTGTGGGCTGATTCGCGGCCATATCCGAAGCCTGTAGTGCCGAGATTGTACTACGACGTGACAGAGCGGGTATTTACGAACTATACGCCGGAATTTGGTGGTTTGTCAACCGTGTGCCCAGCTGAGCCGCGACCGGTCAGCGGTTCGCCGAGCCGCAACCAATTTACCGAGCCGCGACCAATTTACCGAGCCGCGACCGTCAGGGAGCGGTCCATCCCCAAAACGGTTACGCACGCCACGTGCCAGCGCCGGTGCCTCGGCATTGCGGGGCGCTTACCGCGACTGGCGAAGCGCACCCATTAGTTCGTGCCGGCAAGCAGGCCATCGCTGCCGGGCGAGCTCGGTGATAGTTCCGATCGAAGCGGCGACCAGCAAGGCGCAGAAACGTTTTGTCCAAGCCATGTCCGCCGTCAGATTCATAATATCCACTGGGGCCGTCAAACGGGATCACCGCTATTCCCGCCACGCACCCCCGACTATGACCAGGCCGAGCTGCACGGATTCTCCGTCCACGTAGGTCAGTGCTCCCTCTGGGGCACGACGACCGCAAGCCTTCGGTCGATGAGGCGGAACTTGTTCCCAGCCCACTCGTAATAAGAGAGCGCGCAGTTCCGCGCCTGAATGTTGTCCTGGCATCCGCGTACGACGAGGAGGCGACTGTTCAGCCGGTATGATAACGGATCGAATTTGTCGTCTTCCGTGCTGGAGCCGTCCGCATATCCAAGCGAGCTGTCGTAGTCTAAGCCCAAAAAGGGGCCGTTGAACACGGCTCCAGTGCGCTCGTCAATGACCGCCATTTGCAAGCAACTGGTGCCGCAGCCCCAATTCGCGATGGTGTAGCTCCCGGCGAAGTTTGGCCCTTTTTTGGCCGCCGCGCGGATTCGCGTTCTGTAGCTGCGGGCGAATTCCGTGTCCAATCGTGGCTCGGCGGGCCGTCCATGAAACACCGTTAATACCTTGTGCTGGGAAAATTTTGGGAGGACGCCGACCGCCTTCGTGGGCAGCGGCGCGCCGCACGCCGTACCTCCTTCCGTGCGCCCGCCGCCACCCGGTCTATCTGTCTTAAGCGTGGCTACGACCTGCCTCATCGCACCGATTAACGCCGCTGGGCGCGGGTTATCTTGCCAGTAGGAGAGGAGCGCCAGGAAGGGCCGCCCGTTAATCTCGAAGTACCAGCTCACGCTCTCGTCGTCCGGCGGTGCTGACCCGGAACGAACCACAAGCTCGGTGATGTATGGCATGGAGGGTGCCTTGCCCGACTCCAAGACGCGCCTTGCCAGCACCCGCCTCCCTAGCTCTGCACCGCGCGCGGCGTCGGTTTCGATCCACTCCGCCAGTGTCTTGGGATGCCCTTGCGCCACCTCGATGGGGAACACCGTAATCTCGGCGCCGTTTGGCGGTAGAAACACGGCATGCACCGCCTTCCGCAGAGGGAAGTTAATGATGTCGAAGATGCCATCCAGCCGAGTGGGGTCGGGGCGCCAGCCCGCGGGATACTCGGCTGCGTAGCCGCAGGCCTCACTCTTGAGTGTGCCGCCTGTGTTACCTCCGGCGGCAAGTGTGGAATGAACGCTGGAAGCGCAGAGCAGTAAAACTGGCAGCGGACGATATAGCCATCGATATAGCCAGCGCCACATCAAACGAGCCTTTCCTCCATCGCAATCATTTCCTCAGGCGCTCCGTCCAACTCTACCTGAGAAGCGCTGTAGATCTCCCCTTAATGGTAAAGCAAATTCGTCTACTGGCATAAGATCGAGTTGACCTCGTAGTCGCTGTAGCCGCGGGGCGACTGCGGCGAGAGGGGACGGCGTACGGTAGCGCCTGGTCGCCTGGACAAGCCCAGGGCTTTCGACTTCCAGGACTCCCGCTTCGACCGGTCGCCACCGACCGTTGAATTCGTCATGTAACGTGGAGACTGCACGGCGAAGGTTAGGTTCAGATCTGTTCAGTCCGTACGGGAGGGGCCGCAAGCATCGCTGACCGACGCGCCGGCAGTAGTTCCCGCTGACGCCGGCGCGGCCCAGCATTACTGTCCCATCGGAACCGCTGTGAACGCCGGTGAATCCCCCGTGGCCGAGTCGTAAGCTCCCCCTACGATCTCACCGGAATCGTCGATGTCATTGGCATACACCAGCGACAGGGTTCCCGGCGCGATCAACGTATTCAGATCGGTCATCACGCCGTTGCGCCAAACAAATGCACGGCTGGCGCCGGAGGCGTTGATGGATTGCCCAACCACCTGGCCGCGATTATTAATTCCCCAGGCAATGCTGAAGGAGTCGCCCGGCAAAGTGCCGAGGTCCTGGATGCCGCCGCTTTTTGTCCATAGGAACGCATGGTAATTGGGGCTGCTGGCAGAATCGCCGGGCAAGTCCGAGAAGCCGACGACCGTGCCGTTATCGCTGATCGACGTAGGTGTGTTCCATGCCACGCCCCCCAGGTTGCCGATGTTTTGCGGCACCCCGTTCTCCCATAAGACCGCATGCGCGGCGGTGGCCCCTCCCACGGCTGTGCCGCAGGTGCCGGAGATGCCGACTACCTGTCCCTGGTTGTTGAGAGCGGTGGCGGCGCCGTCCAGATCGCCAGAGAGCGGCCGCAGTTCCTGGATCTGTTCCGGCCCTGGTCCGTAAACCACGGCTTCAAACTGCAGGACCTGCGGCGGCACGCAAGTCGCATCAGGATTGGGGGTCTCGGCCCAGCCGGCGATCTGATCCAGGTTATTCACGCCGGCCGCAAATCCATTACTGCCGCCCAGCGTGGGAAGCGCGGACATGATGTGATCCTTCCAGCGGAAACCCTGGCAAGTATGTCCGCTGACGCTGGGAAAAAATCCGGCGGCACAACTCCAGGTCTCACCTAGCGGGTCGACGATCGAAGTACCGGAAATACCGGCGATCAGGCCATGATCGTTCTTGACAGCGGTCCACGCGACGGAGCTGTTAGCGCCGCCCAGCGTGCCGAGGTCATAAACCTGCATGTTCAGCCACACCGTAGCGTGTTCGGTGGTGTTGCCGGCCAGAGTAGCGGCGCCCATCACCCAACCGCGGTTGTTGATGGCGTTCGCCGCGCCGATGGACCCGCCCAACCCACATTGAGCGATGCCACGCGATATTGGACCTGTTGCGCGAAGCCGGCCGTCGCGAGCAGGGCGCAGCCGAGTAAAGCCGAAATGTAAGCTGATTTCATGATGTGTTCTCCTCTGATGTGCGATATGCGATTTCAGAATAGACCCGCCGCCCACCCGCGCGGTAGACGTTTGCGGACATCGAAAAGGCCCGGATAGACGTTTTCGGACGTGGATACAAAGGCCCGTCGATCAATGTCCGAAAACGTCCAACTTTGCCGCGCGCGAACCGCTATCCTGGATGCAAGGCATGGAATTGGATTTACGAATCTGCTCGCGAGCGCGGCTTTCGCGAGACGCGCGATTCGACGGCAAATTTTTCATTGCGGTGGCCACGACGAAGATCTACTGCCGGCCGATTTGTCCGGCACGGACGGTGAAAGAAGAGAACTGCCGCTACTACGCGAGTGCGGCGGCCGCCGAGGAGGCCGGCTATCGGCCATGCTTGCGGTGCCGGCCGGAGTGCTCGCCGGGGACCCCCGCGTGGATCGGGACGCCCAGCACGGTATCGCGGGCTTTGCGTCTGATCGCGGCCAGCGGGTTGGCGGACGGCGGCGTCGAAAAACTGGCCGAGCATCTCGGAGTCGGCTCGCGCCACTTGCGCCGGTTGTTTCTGCGGCATCTCGGCGCCACGCCCAGCGCCGTGGCGCAGACGCGCCGGCTGCATTTCGCCAAGAAGCTGTTGGACGAAACCAATCTGGCGATGGGCGACATCGCGCTGGCCTCCGGATTCGGCTGCGTGCGCCGGTTTAATGCCACCATCCAGCAGGTGTATAAAAGGACGCCGAGCGAAATCCGCCGTTTGGCGCGCCGCACGGATCAAACGCCGCGGAATCAGTATATATTCCGCCTTCCCTACCGGCCGCCTTACAACTGGGATGGGATGCTGGCCTACCTGGCGCCGCGCGCCACGCCGGGGGTGGAGGCGGTCGAGGCCGGGACTTACCGCCGCACCATCTCGCTGCGGGGGAATCACGGGTGGTTTGAAGTCTCGCGCGCGGAGGGCGCGGCGTTAACGGTACGCGTGCAATTCGGCGATCCGAGCCTGCTTTTTCAGATTATCGAGCGGATCCGCGCCATGTTCGATCTGAATGCGGATTGGGCCACGATCGCGCGCGGGTTGGCCGCGGATCCGGTATTGGCAGCGCGCCTGAAGGCGAATCCTGGTTTACGCGTGGCGGGGTGTTGGAACGGTTTTGAACTCGCGGTACGCGCTATTCTCGGCCAGCAGATTACGGTCAAAGGCGCGACCGCCCTGGCAGGGCGGCTGGTGAAAGCTCTCGGCCAATCGTTCGCGGGACCGGATGGTTTAACGCATGTGTTCCCTTCGGCGGAGGTGCTGGCCGCGGCGCGGCTGGCTGACATCGGATTAACGGGGAAACGCGCGGAGACCATCCGCGGGCTGGCCGGCGCGGTTTCGAAAGGGCAGATTTGCTTCGAAGGCGTGACCGATTCCGAAGCCCTGCTGGCGCGGTTAAGCGAGATTCCGGGCGTCGGGCCGTGGACGTCTCAGTATGTCGCGCTGCGCGCGTTAGGCGAGCCTGACGCCTTCCCGTGTGCGGATTTGGGCTTGCTGCGGGCATTGAACGTGTCCGGTGCCAGGGAGTTGGAGCGGCGCGCCGAGGTGTGGCGGCCGTGGCGGGCATATGCGGCCATGTATCTGTGGAGCCAGCACACGAAAGAGCGGTAAACTAAATCCTGACGGAGGTGTGTATGAGGAATCGGTTACTGGTAGTGGCGGCGGTGCTGGCGACGGCCGCCTTCGCGCAACAGGGGCGGCGCCCAGCTTTTCGGACGGTGGCCCCGGAGGCGCAGTCGGCATCTGGCGGCAAGGCGGTCACGGGCGCCCCTTATTCGGCCGACGAAATCTCGGAGCACGTGCAGACCCTGAAGGATGGCACGCACGTCGAGCATCCACCGGTAACGGTCAAGATGTATCGCGATTCCGCGGGGCGTACGCGCACGGAGCGGCCTACGCTGGTGACGATTGAAGATCCGGTGGCGCAGGTGCGATACACATTTGCATTGAATACGGCGGATAAGGTCGCGCATAAAGAGAGCCTGCAGACGCCGCACGCGGCCCCCGCCCCCGCGCCGCAACATGCTTCGACCGAACCGTCCGCCCGTCCCGAGACCACCACTGAAAAGCTGGGACGCCAGACCATGGAAGGAGTGACGGTGGAAGGTGAGCGCCGCACTACCACGTGGCCGGCCGGTTCCAGGGGTAACGACCAGCCCATCACCATGGTCGACGAAGTGTGGAAGTCGCCGGAGTTGAAGGTTGCGGTCCTGTTCAAGCGGAACGATCCGCTCACCGGCGAAGCTGCGCGCAGGCTGACCAACATCGTCCGCACCGATCCCGACCCCAGCCTGTTCCACCCACCCGCGGATTACACCATCGCGCAGGGCGGTGAGGCCGGATTGCAGCACTGACGCGGTGGCCCAGGCGGTTTGCGCCTGCGTCCCCGGCACGACATCAAAAGCTCATACTCTCGATCAGCCCGCTAACTTCCGCCTCCAACGCCGCCCGCTTCTTATCCAGCTCCGCCCGCCGGTCGCGCAAGCCGGCAATCTCGAATTCCTGCGCGGCGAGTTGCTTGGCGTAGGTCTGCACCTGCTGCTCCTGCCCGCTAACGTGGTTCAGGCTGCCGATGTTTTGCCGCAGCCGGTCCTGATCGTGCACGATGTCGTTGATCCGGCTGACCAGGCGCTCGATCTCCTTCTGCGCGGCAGAGATCTGCTGCTTGCGGCTGGCAATCTCTTCAAGTTGTTTGCGGGCCGCATCGTTGAGGCTCTTGTTGCGCACGTAGGTGAACAGCAGATCCGGCGTGACGTCCGTCAGCGTGAAAGCGTTCTCATAAACGTGCTCCTCCGTGACCGGGAATTTTTCGGTCGCGCCCGGCGCCAGCTTCACCTGGAAGCGGTACGCGCTGGCGGTCTTTTCCCACGGCTTGGGTTCGATCAGGTTGTAATCCTCGCGGGCGGCCTGCTCGATGATCAACGTCTTGGCTTTCGGATCGACGTTGCGGACGGTGTAGGTCTTGGTCTCGACACCGGCCATGCGGGTCGTCAGGATGCCCCGCCGCGCGTGGATTTCGCGCACCACTTCAGCCTTGGAATCGAATTTGGTGGTGATGATGGTGCCCAGGTCGACGCCGTAGCTAATCAGGCGCTTGTCGCCGGTCTTCACGGTTTCCATCAACGCCTCGCCTGCGTAGGCGCCGCCGTCATAAACCGTGATCGGGCCGCCATCCAGCGTTTTGCCGGTCGAGTTGATGATCTCGGCGGAATCCAGCGGATGCGTTGTAGACGGATCGGAATAGATGAGCAGCTTGCGCGCATCCACCTTCTGCTGCAGGAAAGGCAGCATGGCGGATTCATTGCGGCGCACCGTTACCGGCGTGGGGATATGGTATTCGAACAATTCGCCGAGTTCGCTGGCCGCGGCTGGGGCGGCGATGGAGCTCAGCGTGACAACTTGCGAGTTCCCTAAGGCGTTTAGGCCGTTCTTCATCACTGCACGTGGAGCACGCTGCAATTTCGCGAACTGCTCGGCGACAGGCCGCCCAGCAGAGGGCGCGGCAGCCGACACCTCTACCTGCTCCACCGCCCCCTCATGTACCACCGGCGCCACGGCCTGATCCTCGGGCAACTCCGCCGTCGGCCGTGTCACATAGCGCGGCTCGTACAGCTTGCTGATAAACGAAATCGGCCGTCCCGAAACCAGCGACAGATCCACCTTGTCCCAATCTTCTCCGGTCGTGTTGTCGACGATGGCCCACCCTTCGAGCGCCGGCTGGCCAGTGTCGCCGAAAATCAACCGGTAGCTCGATTTCCATACGGGCGTGGGAATCATGTAACTCGCGGAGACGTCGGTCGCCACGCCGGTCGAATCGATGTACACGCTGCGCTTTTCCTTGGAGCGCGAATCGGTCAGCGCCGCCAGGTAATCCTTGAGCTGCGCCTGCAAACGCGGATCGAGGAAGCGTATGCCCGATGCCGCGCCCAGATCGAAATTGCGCAAATCACCCGCATCCATCAGCAACGTGATCTGCTCGCGCTCGGGGCGCTTGTCGTCGCCCGGAACCAGCCGCGCCGCCACGATCTCGCCCGTCACGGTTTCGTTGGCGAACTTGAGCTCCAGTCGCGCGCCCTTGAGCTGATCGAGCACCGCGCTCAGCGGCTGTCCCGCTCCGATCTGGAAGGGAAACTCCTCCAGCTTATGTGCCAACGGTTCGCTCGAATCGTAGCGCAGCCCGGCAATCTTGCCGCCGCCCTTTTCCGAGATGGTCAACGACTTCAGCACATCATCCATCTCGGAAGCTTTGAAATCCAGGCGCGCCGAGTCGCCTGGCGCGAGCTGTCCAGCGCGCTCGAAGTAGCCGACGCCGTGCTTGTAAAGGATCACCTGCCGCACGGGCAATTCCGCCGCCAGCGCGCCGAGCGCCAGCGCGCCGCTCAACCACAGTATTCGTCTCATGATTCCTTAGACACCGCCTTTCGATCATTCGCCCATCACTTTAATGATGACGCGTTTGGAGCGCTGCCCGTCGAACTCGGCGTAATATATCTGCTGCCAGGGTCCGAAATCCAGCTTGCCCTTGGTGACGGGCACTATCACCTGATGGTGCACCAGCAGGCTCTTCAAGTGCGAATCGCCGTTGGTCTCGCCGGTGTGGTGATGGCGGTAATCGCGGCGGAATGGCGCCAGGCTCTCCAGCCACTCGTCGATATCGGCCAGCAGGCCGTCTTCGGCATCGTTCACCCAGACGCCCGCCGTGATGTGCATGGCCGACACCAGAATCATGCCTTCTTGTATGCCGCTCTTGCGCAGCGCGCTCTCGACCTGCCCGGTGATGTTGATGTATTCGCGGTGCTTCTTCGTGTGGAACGTCAGATATTCGGTGTGGAATTGCATATGCGGATGGTAACTCTGCTAGGATTGCAACAGATGGATACCGCGGCCGGGCGCATCCTCGTGGTGGACGACGATCCCTCTTTGCGCGAGTGCATGGCGATCTATCTGCGCCGCCTGGGATACGAAGTAATTGCGTGCCCGGATGGCGAGGAGGCTTGGGCCTTGGTCGAGGCTGCGCCGCTGTCCTTCGCGCTGGCGCTGGTGGACGTGAGCCTGCCCGGCATGCGCGGCGACGAGCTCGCCCGGCGCATCCTGGCATCCAATGCGTCCATCGCCGTCATCACCGCCAGCGGCTATCCGGAAGACGTGAGCCGCGTGGATGGCGCCGATGGCCACCGGGTCAGCTTTTTGCAGAAGCCCTTTGCGCCCGCGCAGCTCGTGCGCGCGGTCCAGGCTCACTTGCCAGTCAAGGCCGACAACCGCTGACGCAGCCGTTCATGGCTATTGGATTCGATTGGTGGCGTTAATGAGGACCATGACGCCGCCGCTGAGGTCGGGGGCAACGATGTCGGGGAAGCCGTTGGGTTGCCCGTGGAGGTTTTCGAGGACGAGGTCGCCGGGGGCAGGGCCAGCGCCGATATAGAACGAGGGTGAGCTGAACATGGCGCTGCCGTTGCCCAAGTAGACATTCACGGTGGTGCCGTCGGTCAAAACAATGTCGAGAATGCCGTCTCCGTTGAGATCGGACACCGCGACGGCGGAGCCGCCTCCGAAGTTGAAGATAGGTGAATAGAGGGTATCTTTGAAGGTGAATCCGCCCTTACCGTCACCCAGGTAGACGTATCCACCGCTGCCGAGGAAGCCGCCGAACACAAGGTCGAGATTACCGTCGCTGTTCAGGTCCACCAGCACCATCTTGCCGCAGTCGATGTTGCCGCCGGTGCCGTCTACGATGTGGACCATATTCTCGGTGAAGCCGCCGTGGTGGTTGTTCAGCAGCACGTAGAGATAGCTGGTTTGGATGTCCTCTGCGTCGAGCAATATGTCCGTCCAGCCGTCGTTGTTCAAGTCGGCGGCGGCGATCTGGATGAGACTGCTGTTCAGGCCGGGCACGATCTGGACGGGTTTTTGGAAGGTGCCATCGCCGTTGCCGTAGGCCAGCAGGTTGCCGGAGGTCGCGAAATCGAGCTTGCCGTCATGGTTGAAGTCGCCGAGCGCAAGGTAGCCACCGGTGGGCGTGGCGGTGACGCTGGCCTGGGTGAAGGTGCCGTCGCCGTTGCCCAGGTAGGCAACCACGGTTCCGTTGGCGGGAACCAACAGATCGGGAATGCCGTCGTTGTTCAGATCGCCGGTGACTAGGCAGCCGGCACCGGATAGGGACATGGTGGCGCCGTACTTGAATGCGGGGAAGGATTTGCCTGTGCCGAGCAGGATGGAGACGCCAGTCGGGTTGCTGACGGCGAGGTCGGGCTTGCCATCGCCGTTGTAGTCGGCGGCTGCGCCACATCTCGCGCCGCCGGTGACTGGGATCCATTCCCCGTCGTTGAATCTGCCGTTGCCGAAGTTTAGCAGGATGGAGAGGGCGGTGCTGGCCTCGTTGAAGACGAGGTCCGTGCGACCGTTGTGGCGAAGGTCCGCGAGCGCCACGGAGGAGACGTAAATGCCGAAGGGTAGAGGATAGCAGGTGGGTGGCTGGAAGGTGCCGTTGCCATTGCCGAGGGCGGTGCAACCTGCTCCGCTCGCCAAGTCCGGGATGCCATCGCCGTTGACGTCGCCGATGGTGAAGGAGCCCGCCGTGGGAAGGTCGGCAAACGAGGGGGCTGAGAAACTGCCCTTGCCGTTGTTGGGGTACACAGCGAGGGTTGGGGCAGCGCCTCCGGCCGAGGTCAGATAGGACATCACGACGTCGGGGCGGGAGTGCTGGGCAAGGGACGCAGCGACGATTCGGTAGCCGTTCAGGCCGGTGGGAGAGCTGTAGGACTGGGGTTGCTGGAAAGTGCCGTCGCCGCTCCCGAACAGCAAAACGAAGCCAGTAGTGGTAGTGATGGCTACATCCAGCTTCCCATCGCCGTTGAAGTCGGCTGCGGAGATCGCGCCGTACGTGTCCGGGATTGGGGTCAGCACTCCTGGGTTAAATGCGCCGCCTCCCTTGCCGGTGAACAGCCAGAGGCCGCTAGAGGCGGCGACGGCTATGTCGGGGATTCCGTCGCCGTTGAAGTCGCCGAGGAGGGGATTGCCTGGGGCGATGTCGGTTCCCACAGGGTAGTAGACCGCTGGCCGGAAGGTGCCGTCGCCATTGCCGAATGACACCCCGATGCCGCCACTGCCGCCCTTGCCGCCCGACACGACGATGTCGACTTTGCCGTCCCCGTTGAGGTCCGCGGCTGTGGGTGGGAAGATGCTATCGTTGGTTCCTAGCTGGGAGGTTGGGCCTTGGCTAAAGGTTCCTTTGCCGTTGCCAAACAGCACGGTCGCCTGACCGTTGTCCATCCCGATGACGTCGAGGATTCCGTCTCCGTTGGTGTCGGCGACAGCGATTCCGGATGAGTCGAGGAGCGAGTAGTCGCGGCGTGCCAGGAAGGTCGGAGTGGAGGCGAAAACGGCGCCCGCGAGGCAGAAACCAGCGCAGGCCAGTAAGCAGAGCGGATGTATTCTCATGTCAGGCTTCCGTGCAGGATCAAGTCACCCGCTCCAAGTGATTTCATCTATCATGCGCCTTCGGGTGTTAGTGAGTCAAATCGCTTGGATGTCTCCCAAGCCCCTGTAGAACGGACTTCCGGTGAGGCTGCCCGAAATTCTCTTATGGGCGCATCGCGCGCGCTCCAGCCTCACTTCCCCGTCAACCCCATCAACCGCTGCCGCAGCCGTTCATACGCCTCCCGCACGCCTTCGTAATCGTCCTTGAGCGGCTCGCCCGCGGCCACGCTCTGCGCTTCGGCAATGGTGAACGTATGCTCGACCTGGCGGATTGCTACCAGCAGCAGCTTGATCTCATGGTCGTCGAGTTGCACGGCGTGGAGCGGCACGCGCTTACTTGCCCATGTGCAGGTTGTTGTGAATGGCGTACAAGGCCAGCTCCAGCCGGTCGGATACGCCCAGCTTGTCGAAGATGTTGTGCAGGTGGTTCTTCACCGTCTGCTCGCTGATGAACATCTTCTCGGCCATTTCCTTGTTCTTGAAGCCTTGCGCTACCAGAGCCACAATCTCGCGCTCTCTTTGGCTCAGCAACGAGCGCTCGCGTTCCCGGCCCGAGGTCGTGGACGCCGCCGCCGGAGCTTCGTCGGCGCCCGTGGCGAACTGCCGCATCACCGCCGCGGTCGTATGCGAATCCAGCCAGATCTCGCCCGAATTCACTTTCCGGATGCTCTTGATCAGCAGATCCGTAGCGCTCTGCTTCAACACGATGCCCTGCGTGCCCAGCTTCATCGCCTGTATGAATTCGTTTTTATCTTCGGATGCGGTCAGTACAATGACCCGCGTCTTCAGCTTGCTGTTCTGCAGCTTCTGCAGCGTCGCCAGGCCGTCCAGTCCCGGCATCTTCAGGTCCAGAAGCAAAATATCAGGTTCGTGTTCCTGAAGCACCTCCAGGACCTGCCGGCCGTCCTGCGCTTGCGCGACCACTTGAAAGTCCGGCTCCAGGGCCAGCAAACGGCACAGGCCATCGCGAAAGATGGGATGGTCGTCGGCCACCACAATCGTGATTTTGCCGGCGTCAGCTCGTACGGTAGCGGTGGACGGCGCCTCGGGGGTGCCATTGTTGTCAGGCATATGGTACTGGATTCATTGTAAAGTTCTGATAGTACCATGTCAATCTGGTTGTTCCACGGCGCGGTGGGGCATTCCCGCATTGCTGGCTGACGGCAGGCCGTGCACAAGCCCATCCGGTAGTCAAGGTCTGTTATCTTTAGGTGGTGGAAGAAGCGTGGGCTGAAGTAGAATTTCAGCGGTTCTGGAAGAGGCTGCAACAACTCGGGCTGAATGCCTACGAGTCGAGATCGTACCTGGTTTTACTGGGCCACCCGCGGTTTAAGGCCCTGGAGCTGGCCGCGCGCGCACACGTGCCGCGCCAGAAGATTTACGAGGTGCTCGATAGCCTTTTGGAGAAGGGCTTCGCGCAGGTCGTGCAGGAAAAGACCAAGCTGTTTTCGGCCGTGGAGCCCAGCCTGGCGATTCCCGCCTACCTAACCCGCCGGCGGCAATTGCTCGATCGGGAATTCCTGGACCAGGGCGAAGCGGGCACCGCTTTGATCGACGAGCTCAACGCCGCCTATTCGGAAGGCCAGACCGGCCGCGGCACGCTGGACTTCCTGCGCATCGTCAGCGATCCGGGGCAGATCGCCGCCGAATACCGGCGCATGCTCTCCGACGTGCGGTCCGAATACCTGGAGTTTTCCCGCCCTCCTTACGCCGTCGATCCGCTGGACGAGAAGCTCGTTAAGCATGCGCGTGAATCGGGGGTGAGCTGCCGCCTCCTCTTGCAGGCCGGCACGCTGGACGACGAGCACCGCCAGAGAATGGTCGAATACGGCGCCGCCGGAGTCGAGGTTCGACAGGTGGATTCCATGCCCATGAAGCTGGCCCTCTTCGATGCGCGCGAAGGCATGATCGCGCTGCTCGATCCGGTCATCACCCGGCCCACCTGGACGGCCGTCGTCTTCAACCATGAAGGCATGGCTGAAGCCATGAAAGGCCTGTTCGAGGATCGCTGGCGCCGCGGCTCCCAACTCTAATCCGAGCCGCGACCGTCAGGGAGCGGTGCCGCTACTCTTGCTTCTCGAAAATAATCTTCTGATCCGTGTCGAAGTGCCCAGTCATGTGCCGTAGCAGCGTCAAGGTCTTGCCGTCCGAGGAAAGCGTGTAGCGGTCGAGCATCTTCTGCTCCCGCAGCGCGTGCACCGTGCTGTCCACCACCAGCACGCTGCCATCCCAGCGAGCCGTGCTGTTGACCGTATTCCCCCGAACCTTGTTGGTGGTCTCCTTGCCGTCGGTGGAATAGATCATGTCGTACGTATTCTCGGCGCCGCGCTGCAGCTTCTGCGTGATGGTGTCCTTCAGATCCGGCTCGTGATAGCTGATCTTATCCAGGCGGCTCTCGGAAACCGGACCCGAGCCGAAGTCGCTCTTGGCCGGGTCCATTTTCCAAACGCCGTTGATGTTGGGTTTTGTTTGAGCTTCGAGCATCGCCAAAGCCAGGATCGCGAGCGGAATAGCGGTGAATCTGATTCTTCCGGCCATGGTAGCGGGCGAGCCTACTGCTTCTCCAGCACGATCTTCATGTCGCCTTCCCCGCCGGCGAACGAGATATGCCGGTCCTGCGTCAGCGTCTTGCCGTCTTCGGATAGCGTCCAGCGGTCTTTCGCCGTGAAGTCGGTGCCGTTGAAATTGCCAGTCGAGTCGATGACCAGCGCGTCGCCATCCCACTTGCAGGTGCCCTTCATTTCGTTGCCCATGATGGTGTTGGTGGATTCCTTGCCATCCGTGGTGTAGTGCAGATCGTAGTTCACATCGCCCATCTGACCCGTCGAGGCCACCGCGATCTTCAGATCGGGATCCTGATGCGTAATCTTCTCAGACTGGGTATCGGGCGGTGGCATAGGCCCGAAATCGCTCTTGCCGACATTCACTTTCCAGTTGCCGCTCAAGTCGGGCTTGGCCTGAGCCTGTAGCAACCCGAAAGCCACCGTTAGCAGCAGCGAAGCAAATACTCTGGTACCATTCTGTATCGTAAAAACGCGCACGAAGAACCTCCTCGGGCTATGGTAACAGGTAAGCAGGCCAAGCGGTACGGGGGCGTGAAAGACTAAACCCCAGCCCCCAGCCCCGGCGGCCGCCAGGCCGCCCGCTAGCCCGCCACATCGTCTTTCGCGAAATCCCACTCCACCACCCTGCGTTCCGCCGCCGCCAGATTCACCATGTGCGCGCACGCCGCTGCATGATGCCCCGCCGCCGCATCCTCCCAATACGCCTGCCGCGTCCGCACCGACTCCAGAAAATGCCCCATGTGCAGAAACGTGGGATCCGCCCCCTCCGCCTTGAAATGCTCCGGCTGCTTCTTCGCACGCTTGGCCGGCTCCACCTCCGCCGCGATCACCTTCGCGTCCCGGTAATACGCGTCTTCCATCTCCTGCGGCCATGCATCCACAATCCAGCGGTTGTCCTCCACCGCCGTGTCCGGATGGAACGTAACCCCATCGCCCAGCGTCAGGCTGCCTTCCGTCCCCAGCACCTGAAATCCCGCTTCCGCATTCAACTCATTGTTGAACGACGAACTCAGGTTCACCGTGAACCCTTCCGGATACTCCAAAATCGCGTTCAGCGTGTCCGGCACGTCGCGGCTTTCCTTCCACCGGTACAACTCACCCATCGCCACCACCCGCGCCGGCATACGCGCGTCCATCAGAAAATGGATCGCCGTCACCAGGTGTACGAACAGATCCGTCGCGATCCCGCCCGAATAATCCTGATAACAGCGCCAGCGGAAAAAGCGTTCGTAGCTCGGCGGATGCGCCGGCGCGCCACCCTGGAACATTTCCCAATTCACCGTGGCCGGCGACGCGTCCGGCGGTATCGGATAGATCCACGCGCCCGACGCCGTGTTGCGATTGTAGGCCGCGTGAATCATCGTGACGCGCCCCAGCTTGCCCGCGCGGATCATCTCCTTCGCCTGCCGTTGCATGTCGGAACTGACGCCCTGGCTGCCCACCTGCACGATGCGCTGCGCCGCGCGCGCCGCCGCCATGATCTCCAGCCCTTCGGCGGACCGGTACGTCAAAGGCTTCTCGCAATAAACATCCTTGCCCGCGCGCAACGCATCCAGCACGATCGCCTTGTGCAGATGGTCCGGCGTAGCCACCACCACCGCATCGATCGATTTCTGCGCCAGCAAGTCGTGATGCGTCTTGTAGATCTCCGCGTGCCCCTTGGTGCGCTCGCGCGCCCGCTGCAGGCGGCCCTGGTACGCATCCACCAACCCCGCGATCTCGGCCTTTGCGTGCAGCAGCGCCGTCTCCATCAATTCCTGCCCGCGCGCGCCCGTGCCAATAAAGCCCAGCCTGATGCGATCCGTCGGCGCCGGCCGCCCCATCGGCACGGTGGCCGCCAGCACCGCGCCCGCTTGCAGAAACGTCCGTCGAGTGGTTCCCATGACGATAGATTATAGCCGCGCGCAACTCCCGGTAGTGGGCTTTAGCGTGGGATGGCAGGAGCGGACGCTAGGTCAAGGCGTCGAAGTATCCGCGTTCATCGGTGTTCATCAGCGGCCCATCCTCAATAAAATGCAGTCGTCTACCACACATCCAGAGGAAAACGCCTCGCACTGAGGGACAAGCGGGGTGATTGGAATGCCGGTGTGCAGCTAGCTTCGGGCAGTAGTACTCATTCCGGAAAAACACTTGCACTCTGGGAGAGACCTGCGATAATGGTACAAACCTGCAAGCTCGGGGGCGAGCAGCTTGCAGTCGCGATCCTTCGCGAAGCGGGGAATAATGGCTACTAACCTTAGAGTCTTGACGTTTTTGATTCTGGCGGCTGCCGCGGCGCCGGCGCAACAGTGGAGTTTCACAGATACTGGCGGCACAGTCACACTAGGCGCAGACCTGACGATCGCCGGCGCTACCACGGCCAGCCCGGCCGGAACCTTTTCGATGAGTTGCCCGGTCACCTCTCTCCCGCCCGGCACCTATCAGGCGGAGTGGGTCTGCACCGGCGGCACTGTCACTATCCAGTCGAACGACGGACTCACCATCGTCAACGCGAACCTGACGTCCGGCACTTTCATCGAGACTGCCAGCGGCGGAGGCCACGGGCACCCGACCACCTACTATTACGTGTTTACGGGCAGCTTCACCGGCAGCATCAGCCTGAGCGGCCAGGCGCAAGCCATTACTGGTTCCACCGTGCAGTCGCTGGCCGGATCCACCAGCCAGCTCGGCACGGGCACCATCGCCGGCGCCACCACGTTCGTGAATACGGACTACGAGCCGGTCTATGTCGCCGACACTGGCAACAACCGCATCGTGCGCATGGACGACATGACCGGCGCCAATTGGACTACGCTCGGCAAGACCGGCACCGGAACCAACCAGTTCCAGAGTCCCTACGATATCTTCGTGGACGCCGCTGGCAAGATCTACGTCACGGACAACACCAACTGCCGGGTTGTGCGGATAGATAACATGTCCGGCAAGAACTGGACCACCTTCGGCGCCTGTGGCTCCGGCAGCCTGCAGTTCAACAATCCTACGGGGCTGTTTGTCGATTCAGCCGGGAACATCTACGTAACGGACACCGGCAACAACCGCATCGTGCGCGTCAACGACATCGCCGGCGACGGCTGGGTGGCCTATGGCGCCGCCGGCAGCGGGACCGGGCAATTCGCCTCGCCGGTGGGCGTCGCCGTGGATTCGGCCGGCAAGATCTATATCTCGGACACCAACAATGCCCGCATCGTGCGCATGGACGACATGTCCGGCACGAATTGGACCACCTTTACCGGCGCCATCCCCGGGATCGATCAGTTGGGCTCCCCGGTGGCCATTAGTCTGGACGGCGCCGGCAGGATCTACGTCCTCGACTGGTATTTTGCCCACGTCATTCGCACTGATGATATGTCGGGCACCAACTTCATAACGTTGGGCGCGTTCGGCGGGGGAGTCGGGCAGTTCATCAACCCTTATGGCTTGTATGTCGACTCGTACGGGACGATATACGTGGCGGATTCACACGACAACCGTATCGCGCAGTTCGACGACATGTATGCGGATGCCTGGACTGCTTATGGGACTTGCTGCCTCGGCACTGGGCAGTTCGGCCTTCCGATGGGCGTGTTTGCGCTTCCCATCAAAAAGCCGACCCCGGACGCCACCATCTCGACCGCCAGCCTGTCATTCAGCGACACGGTGGTGGGTACGGCCAGCGCTTCCCAAAGCGTGACGCTGAACAACATCGGCACTGCGCCGCTCACGATTACAGGCATCGCCCCCACCGGCGACTTTTCCCAGACCAACACGTGTCCGGGCACGCTGCCCGCGGGGCAGAATTGCACCGCGAGCGTGGCCTTCACTCCGACTGCGCCGGGGACCCGGACTGGATCGGTTGCCTTCAGTTTCACCGGGGCCGCCGCGAAGAGTGTGCATCTGAGCGGCATCGGATCGCTGGTGGCGGTTTCTCCCACGGCGCTGAATTTTGGGAACGTGTTGGCGGGCGGCCGCGGCGTGTCGATGACAGTTACGGTTTCGAATCCCGGCGTTTCCGCGGCGGGTATCTCCAGCGTTACACTCAAGGCCGCGCCGGTTTACCGTCTCAGCAATGCGTGTCCGGCAACGCTGGCGGTGGGCGCGAGTTGTACCGTCACGGTGAAATTCAACCCGCAGGGCGCCCAGTATTACACCGGGACTTTGACCATCACGGATGCTTCCGGCACGGCGCAGAAAGTTTCGATTACCGGAACCGGCATCAGCAACTGAGATCTGGAGTACAATCAATCAAGATGCGCATCGCCCTCAAAATCCTGGCCGGCTTGCTGTCGCTCTACCTGCTGCTCTCCGCGGCCCTGCTGGCCATCATGGCACAACCGCCCGCGCGCTTCGCCAAAATCGTCGCCCACCTGCCCGGCCCGCTCTTCATGCTGCTGCCTTTCGAGCCGCTCTGGGGCGTCGCTCGTGGCGGCGCCGTTCACACCGGCGATGCCGCGCCCGACTTCGAGCTCGAAACCCTCGATAAATCCGCCCACGTGCGCCTCGCTTCCTTCACCGGCCACCAGCCCGTCGTGCTCATCTTCGGCAGCTACACTTGACCGCCCTTTCGCCGGGAGGTTCCCGCGCTCAACAAGCTCTACGAGCAGTACAAGGATCAGGCCGCCTTCTACATCGTCTATATCCTGGAAGCCCACGCCAGCGACGTGTGGCAGATGCCCTCGAACATTAAGCAGAACGTGATCGTCTCCACCCCCCGCAACGTCAACGAGCGCACCGCCGTCGCCGATTCCTGCGTGCGCAACCTGCACATCGAAATCCCCGCCCTGATCGATAATTTCCGCAACACCACCGAAACCGCCTACACCGGCTGGCCCGACCGCCTCTACCTGATCGGAGCCGACGGCCGCGTCGCCTACAAAAGCGGTCCTGGTCCCTTCGGCTTCCACCCGCAGGATCTCGCCGCCACGCTCCAGCGCCTGGTCGGCGCGCCGCACCAGAAAGTCGCCGCGGCGCGATAGCCATCACAGAACATCAATCCTGCTCACCGAAAACCGCCGCGTAGTGCTTGCCATAAGGATAGAAAGCGTTCTTCTCGCCGCGTGCCCACGCTTCCTTGTGAGCCGCATCGGTGATGTCCCAATCTGGACGACACTTCATCGTCACGGCTCGAAGGTCTTGGCGAAGCTCCTCATTCGTTGGCCTGCCGAGAAACCAGTACCCGTTGTAGACCTTGAAGACCCGCAGCCCCGGCCCAAGAACCAGAGTGTGAGGGATCATGGGATTGTGGATCGGATCTGTGTACTCTGCGATATCCAAGTCTTTTTGCACCATCCGCCCCGCATCAGAGAGAAAAGTCCAGTGCGCGCCAACGCCTGTCCGGTACTCGTTAGTCTGCGAGATGCTATCCGTACTAATCGTGACGAGGCGGCAGTACGAAACTTCCAGCTCGCGATGCAGTTGCACGAGCAACTCAGCCTGGCGCCGATCCTTGGGACAGAAGCCGCCGCGACTGAGAACCAGCACCATGGGATGGTGCCCCTGCAGATCGGAGAGTTTGCGCCGCGTTCCTGTGTGGTCACTCAGCTCGTAATCGGGGAACAGCGCCCCCGGGATGATGTCGGCTCGCATAGCGTGAAACCTCTGATCTAAGCCAGGATTTCCATTAGGGCCCCCTGGACCTCTATAAGAATATCACCCCTGCTGAACGAGAGCCGGAACGAGAGATGGAACGGTTGATTGCCCCTCCGCGCTACAATCGACGCGAAGCCAGGTTCATTGACCACGCGCTACCGCATAGTACCCCCGGCGGGTTCTTGCCACCATGCCGGCTGAGCCCTTCACAACCACGCTGATCTTGCGAAACGATCCATCCTGGTGCTGATCAGTCGGCGCGTAAGCTATCGTGTACTGGTCGCGGATATCGCGCACAATTTCCGCCGCCCTGCGCTCCACCTCCGCCGACCCCTTAGGAAAGTAGGCCGCGCCGCCCGTGGCCTCGGCTAGCGCCTCCAGCGGCCGCTTGTTGACCTTGCCTTTCTTTCCACCGCTTAACAGACCCATCGCGTACATCAGTACACCGCTATCCTGCGCGGATTTCGTAAGGTTGTTTATGCTGATAAGGCTGCTGTCGTCGTCGCCGCCCGTCAGCAGCACTAGCACCTTCTTGTCCTGCCTGGCCCTCTCCCTCAGATGGTCAATCGACATTCGGACCGCTTCACGCATGGCCGTGCCCCCACGGGAATCGATGCGCGACAAGCCCTCCTGCAGTTCGTTTACGTCGCTGGTGAAGTCCTTATCCAGAAAGGCTTGGTCATTATAATTGACGATAAATGCCTCGTCCGGGGGAGTCAAGCTGTGGACGAACAAAAACGCCGAAGACTCCACGGCCGGCCGTTGCTCTCGCATGCCCGCAGAGTTATCGATAATGAGTCCAAGCGAAACAGGCACCGACTCGTGTTTAAATACCTTGATCTCCTGCGGAACGCCCCCCTCCATGACCGTAAAAGCCTCCTGGGAAAGGTCGGTGACTCTGCGGCCGGACCTATCCATGACGGTTACGTTCAGCCGCACCAGCGACTCCCCGGAGCGCGGCGACCCGTGCCCGGAAGGCGTTCCGGACACCCCAGACGGCGGTTGCTTGGGGACAATTCGATCACCGGGTGGTGGGTGGGGTGACACGACTTCGGCTTGATCGGGAGAACGGGGTACGGGGAATTTCAAAGAGCCCGGCAATGCGCGCGCCGTCTCATAGGCCACTCGCAAAGTGGAAGTCGGAACGGCAAAATTGAGGCCTTGGGACTCTCTCCAGAACCAGGAGTTGATGCCCAAGAGTTCGCCCCGCGAGCTAATTAACGCCCCTCCGCTGCTGCCAGGCGAGATCGGCGCAGAGTGCTGAATCCACAATGTGCCGTCTTCCTCTGTTCTGAGACCGGAGACGATGCCTTCCGAAATCGATTGTTCAAGCCCCCTCGGATTTCCGATAGTGTAGACACGCTCGCCAATCCGGACGGCTCTGGCCAAGAGATCGAAACACCCCAGATCCTTAGCCTCTATCTTCAGCACCGCCGTGTCAGTCTTTTTGTCGTAGTATTTGAGCACAGCCTCGTAGGGATGGCGCGAATTGCCGCTTATTAGCGTCGCCGTCATGCTGCGGCAGCCTTCCGCCACGTGCGCATTGGTGCCGATAAAACCGTCCACCGAGACCAAGACCCCGCTCGCCTGCTTGAGATCCTCCGAGGTCACATCACACCTCAGAATGACCACCCGGTCTGCGAAGCGGGAGAAGATCGCCTCTGCCGGGATCTCAGGTGCGTCTTGAGCAGAGGGGCCGAGCCGCGTCGGAGTCGGGTTTTGGCAGTCAGACGGGAATCCAACAAGGAGCACCGCTATTGACAATACCATCGAAAAGCGTGCCAAACGCCGAGAGTCGGTCTCGCATTGCCTCATCTGTCTCCCACCTCGGACCTCCCTAAACTGTCCGCGCATTTATCTACGAGAAAACTAGCCTCTCCCGCAATTCAGGAAATTCTCTCTTTAGCGTCGGGCAACATGCACTCGATCAGATTCCGGGCTCTATCAATGTCCCTTTGGCTCGGATTTACGACGATCCAATGTGACTCGCCGGATGGCAACTCGTTCTGCACCCTGTTCAAAATCAAGAATAGCGACCTGTCAGCGCCGCACTCGAAAGCCAAGCCTACCACGACGAATATACTCCCCCATACAATATAGTTCAGGGCTTGGTTCAGCTCTCGAGACGCCTTCCGCTGCACGTCTTCACGCAACACGAGGGCGCTGCGGCCCGAATTATCATCCAGATTCTCAACCGTGCCGTTCAGATGGAATACATGGCTATCGCGCAGCCAGGGTGGTCGGAAATCCGGTGCGACTGCGTCAACCTCACGCTGCAATAGAAAATCCCAGTTTGTTGTGAAAAGCAGGTGGCGTAATCCACCTTGGGTTCTCTCAGCGAGAAACCGCAGAAAATGACGGATAGGCTGCGGGTTGACCACTGGCGCGTCCATCGCAGCTCTAAGTTCCTTTGTTATGCACTCGATTTTCTCATCGCGCGAACGCTGGCGACAGTTCGGCAAATCGTCCCAAACCAATCCGCAACTGATCGAAAGACCTCGCCCGAACAGCCACAGAACGTCGCCAGGCATAATTCCAATCTAGCGCTTTAGTCCGCGCGCGGCACGCCTGACGCTAGTCGCCCCGCCGCGCGCGCTACAATCGAAATGTCTCCCCCATGTCCACCCAGGTCAAAGCGCCTCACACCGTGCGCGACTTCTTCGCCCGCCACGGCACGCTTTCCAAGTGGCACCCCAACTACGAATACCGCCCTGGCCAACTCGCCATGGCCGAAGCCGTCGAGTCAGCCCTCGCTGACCGCCGCCACCTCATCGTCGAAGCCGGCACCGGCACCGGCAAAACCCTCGCCTACCTCGTCCCCGCCATCCTCTCCGGCAAGCGCATCGTCGTCTCCACCGGCACCAAAAATCTCCAGGAGCAGCTCTTCTTCAAGGACGTTCCCTTCCTCCAGCAGCACTTCGCCCAGCCCCTGCGCGTCTGCTACATGAAGGGCCGCAACAATTACGCCTGCCGCCAGAAAATTTACGACGCCGAACGCGAGCCCGTCCTCAGCGGCCTCGAAGAAGTCGCCGACTACCAGGTCATCCGCGCCTGGGAGCAAACCACCGAATTCGGCGACCGCGCCGAAATCAAGAAACTCCCCGAATCCAGCTCCGCCTGGGCCAAGCTCGACGCCCGCCGCGACCTCTGCACCGGCCAAAAATGCAAACAGTTCGAGCGCTGCTTCGTCACGCTCATGCACCAGCGCGCGCAGTCGAGCGACATCATCATCGTCAACCACCACCTCTTCTTCGCCGACCTCGCCCTCAAGGACGAAGACTACGAAGGCGGCATCCTGCCCGAATATCATGCCGTTGTTTTCGATGAAGCGCACGAAATCGAAGACGTCGCCGGCCAGTATTTCGGCGTCTCCGTCAGCAATTACCGCTTCCAGGAATTGCGCCGCGATGTCGCCGCCGTCGCGCACGCCAAGAAGTTCGGTTCCCCCGAGCTCGACCGCATCCTCGACCGCCTCGATGAGATCACTATCCAGTTCTTCTCGCTCGTCCCCGCTCAGGAAGGCCGCGGCGCATTCACCGGACGCGCCGCGTTCCTCGAGCTGCACGAACCCGTCTATCGCGACCTGCTCGCCGCGCTCGAACTCATCGGTTCGCACCTCAAGCTGCTCAAGAATCCGCCCGAAGAAGTCATCCCGCTCGGCCGCCGTACCGTCGAGCTGGCCATCGCCCTGCGCTTCGTGATCGAAAGTGACGACGCCACCTACGTCTACTGGGCCGAGCGCCGCGGCCGCGGCACGTTTCTGCAAGCCACCCCCATCGACGTCGCGCCCATCCTGGCCAAGCACCTCTTCGATAAGGTCGATACCGCCGTCCTCACCTCCGCCACCCTGGCCGTCGCCGGCGGATTCGGCTTCTTCCAAAAGCGCCTCGGCATCGCGAAAGCCCGCACCCTCCTCGTGCCCGGCCATTTCGATTATCAGAAACAGGCGCTGCTCTACGTGCCCCAGCATCTGCCCGACCCGCGCAATCCCGCCTTCGTCAAGGAAGCCTCCGACGAAGTGCTGACCTTGCTGCAGCACAGCCGCGGCCGCGCCTTCGTGCTCTTCACCAGCTATCAGCAAATGCGCCTCATGCACGACCGCATTTCGCTCGCGCTCGACTACCCGACGCTGCTGCAAGGCACCGGCCCGCGTAGCGCCCTGCTCGAAGAATTCCGCGCCACGCCCAACTGCGTGCTCTTTGCGACTTCCTCGTTCTGGCAGGGCGTCGACGTTCCCGGCAACCAGTTAAGCTGCGTCATCATCGACCGCCTGCCCTTCGCCGTCCCTAGCGATCCTATCGTTGAAGCGCGCGTGCAGAAGCTACGCAATGAAGGCGGCAATCCGTTCTACGATTATCAGGTGCCACAAGCCGCCCTCGCCCTCAAGCAGGGTTTCGGCCGCCTTATCCGCAGCCGC
>Ga0073928_10003168_pt1 | contig 26435 bp, 24 predicted proteins | sample PaiPotPPA55metaG_FD_76969 | JGI IMG/M metagenome (GOLD analysis project Ga0073928, IMG submission 76969) | Iron sulfur acid spring bacterial and archeal communities from Banff, Canada, to study Microbial Dark Matter (Phase II) - Paint Pots PPA... ...
ACAAGCATGACTGACGCGGTAATCGTATCGACGGCACGCACGGGCCTCGCCAAATCCTGGCGCGGCGCATTCAACATGACCCACGGCGCGACGCTTGGCGGCCACGCCACGCAAGCGGCGGTGGCGCGCGCGGGCATTGACCCGGCGCGCGTGGAAGACGTGATCATGGGTTGCGCGAATCCGGAAGGCGCGACCGGCATGAATATCGCGCGGCAGATTGCGTTGCGCGCGGGCCTGCCGGTCAGCGTGCCGGGCATGACCGTGAACCGCTTCTGCTCGTCGGGGCTGCAGGCGATCGCGCTGGCGGCGCAACGCGTGATCGCCGGTGAAGGCGATGTCTATGTGGCCGGCGGCGTGGAGTCCATCTCGTGCGTGCAGAACGAGATGAACCAGCACATGCTGTTCGACGGCTGGCTCAAACAACACAAGCCCGGCATCTACTGGTCGATGCTGCAGACGGCCGAAAACGTCGCCAAGCGCTACGAAATATCGAAGGAACGGCAGGACGAGTACGGCGTGCAGTCGCAATTGCGTGCAGCGGCCGCGCAAGCGGCAGGCAAGTTCAACGACGAAATCGTGCCTATCACGGTGCTTGCCGGTGTCGCCGATAAAGCCACGGGCCGCATGTTCACGAAGGAAGTCACGCTGGCCGCCGATGAAGGCATTCGTGCGGACACGACGCTGGAAGGGGTCTCGAAGATTCGCACCGCGATGCCCGGCGGAGTGGTCACGGCGGGCAATGCGAGCCAGTTTTCCGATGGCGCGTCGGCCTGCGTGGTGATGAACGCCACGCTGGCGGAAAAAGAAGGGCTCAAGCCGCTGGGGATTTTCCGGGGCTTTGCGGTCGCGGGTTGCGAGCCGGATGAAATGGGTATTGGCCCCGTGTTCGCGGTGCCCAAGCTGTTGAAGAAAGCGGGCCTCAAGGTCAGCGATATCGACTTGTGGGAACTGAACGAAGCGTTCGCCGTGCAAGTGCTCTATTGCCGCGATACCTTGGGTATCCCGGCTGATCGCCTGAACGTGAACGGCGGCGCGATTGCGGTGGGACATCCTTACGGCGTCTCGGGCGCGCGGCTCACGGGGCACGCGTTGATCGAAGGCAAGCGGCGCGGCGCGAAGTTTGTTGTGGTGACCATGTGCATTGGTGGCGGGCAGGGCGCGGCCGGGTTGTTTGAAGTAGTGTGATTTTGTACGGTCGCCCGGCGTTTTTGATACGCTTGGGCGATCGGCATAAATCATTCGCTACAGCTACAACCAGGAGCCTGTCTTGTTACGTCACATCGTCATGTGGAAGTTGAAGGAAAGCGCCGAGGGCGGCACCCGCGCTGAAAATATCGTCAAGCTGAAAGCCAAACTCGAAACCTGCCGCAGCATTGTTTCAGGGCAGGGCCACTTCGAAGTGGGCGTGGCGCAACCCGGCTTCGAAGCCACGTACGACGTGGTCCTCGTCTCCGACTTCGACAATCCGGAAGCCCTCCAGGCCTATCAGGTCCACCCCAAGCACCTGGCGATCAAGGACTTCGTTGCAGCGGTGCGTGAATCGCGTCAATGCATCGATTACGAAGTCTGAGACCATGACCGATTTCTCCACGCTCCCTGAGAGCCCGTTCGTCGATTCGCTCGGCGTACAGCTTGTCACCGCCGAAGACGGCGCAAGCGAAGTCGTGCTGCCGCTGACCGCCACGCATATGAATACCTGGGGCATCGCACACGGCGGTGTGACCATGACGCTGGCTGACGTTGCCCTCGCGATGGCCGCGCGCAGTCTCGCCGACGACGGCATCGGCGTGGTCACCGTCGAAATGAAAGTCAACTTCATGCAGCCGGGCCGGGGTGAACTCCGCGCGTTTGCCCGCGTGCTGCACCGCTCCACCACCATGGCGTATTGCGAAGGCGAGATCCGCGACAGCGAAGGCCATTTCGTCGCCAAAGCGCTCGGCACCTTCAAATACATGCGCAAGCTCGCCGTCGGCCGAGATATCGCACAGCAACGCCTGCGTTCAGATCCGTCCGCCACACCCGGTCCCAGCGACGCCTGACGCCGCTACCAGGGCGCGCCTCGCGTCCTGGCTTCTCCCCGGACCGCACAGGAGTATCACGATGTCAGAACACCATTCAATCAATCGCCAGATCCTCCTCGTTTCGCGCCCGCAAGGCACGGCAAGCGTCGATAACTTCAAGCTCGTCCACACCCCGCTCGAGCCGCTGGCCGACGGTCAGGTACGCGTGCGCAATCACTTCCTCTCGCTCGATCCCTACATGCGCGGCCGCATGGACGACTCGAAGTCGTACGCCGCCTCGCAGCCACTCAACGAGGTGATGATCGGCGGGACCGTGGGTGAAGTGGTGGAATCGAAGAATTCGAAGTTTGCGATCGGCGACAAGGTGGTCGGGATCTACGGCTGGCAGGAATTCGGTACGTCGCACGGCAAGGGTCTGCGTAAAGTCGACGACACCCATATCCCGCTTTCGGCGTATCTCGGCCCGGTCGGCATGCCAGGCGTGACTGCATGGCTGGGGCTCAACAAGATCATCGAGCCGAAAGCGGGCGAGACGGTCGTCGTCAGCGCGGCGAGCGGGGCGGTGGGAAGCGTGGTCGGTCAGTTGGCGAAGGCAGCAGGCTGCCGCGCGGTGGGCATCGCGGGCGGCGCGGATAAATGCCGCTACGTCACCGAGACGCTTGGTTTCGACGCTTGCGTCGACTACAAGGCCGGCAACCTCCGTGACGACCTCAAGGCCGCGTTGCCCAATGGGGCCGACGGTTACTTCGAAAACGTCGGCGGCGAGATCCTGGACGCCGTGTTGTCGCGCATGAACGCTTTCGGCCGTATTGCGCTGTGCGGGATGATCGCGAGTTACGACGGTTCGCCCATGCCGCTTAAAAGACCCGCTTTGCTACTCACGCAGCGCTTGAAGGTGCAGGGTTTTATCGTCAGCGAATCGCCGGAAGTGTGGCCTGAAGCGCTCACGCAACTCGGTGGGCTGGTTGCACAGAAGAAGCTGCAATATCGCGAGACCATTGCGCAGGGCCTGGAAAATGCCCCGGAGGCTTTTCTCGGATTGCTCAAAGGCAAGAACTTCGGCAAGCAGCTCGTCAAGCTGATCTGAACGTTCGGGCCCATAAGATCAAAAGGAGACAGAGTGGACCAGTTCGACGGCAAAGTCGCCGTGATCACAGGCGCCGGCAGCGGCTTCGGCCGCGAGTTTGCGTTGAAGGGCGCGGCGCTGGGCATGAAGCTCGTACTAGCCGATGTCGATGTGAAAGGCCTCGCGGAAACGGTCGACATGGCGCGCGGTCTGGGTGCTGAAGCGCTCGGCGTGCCCACTGACGTCTCTGATGCCGCGCAGGTCGATGCGCTTGCGCGCACGACTATTGAGACTTACAGCGCCGTGCATCTGCTCTTCAATAACGCGGGCGTTGGCACGGGTGGGTTCGTCTGGGAAAGCAGCGCGAACGACTGGACGTGGGTGTTCGGTGTCAACGTAATGGGCGTGGCGAACGGCGTGCGCGCGTTCACGCCATTGATGCTCGCGCAGCAAGAGCCGGCGCACATTGTCAATACGGCGTCGGTGGCGGGTTTGCTGTCGGCTCCCGGGATGGGTGTCTATAACGCGTCGAAGCACGCGGTCGTTGCGTTGACGGAGACGCTGTATCACGATTTGAAAATTGTCGGCGGCGCCGTGGATTGTTCGTTGCTTTGTCCGGCATTCGTGCCAACTGGCATTGCAAACGCCGAGCGGGCGCGACCCGAGGGCTTGCGCAACGATGAACCGCTGACGACATCGCAGCGCATGGCGGACAAGCAGCTCACGAAGGCTGTTGCGAGCGGTAAGGTGAGCGCGAAACAAGTGGCGGAATTGACCTTCGACGCCGTGCGCGAACGGCGATTTTACGTGCTGACGCATCCGCAGATTCTGGCGTCGGTGCAACTGCGTTTCGACGACGTCACGCAACGGCGCAATCCAACCGATCCGTTGTCGTTGAAGCCGGAGGTGAAGGGACAGGGGTAGGGCATGGGCGAGCTAACACCCAACCATTTGCCGCCTATGTCATCATCGCGAGCTTCCAACGCTCGCCAATTCCCCGCTCCCATGCCGCTGAATCCTGCCGTTGCACAGGTTATCGAACTCATCGCGAAGGCCAAGCGGCCGCCGTTCCACACGCTTGAACCCTCTGCCGCGCGCGCGTCCTATGAGCGCAGTGCGCTGATCCTCGACATCCCGCCAGCCGCGATGTTCGACGTTCAGGAACTCATGATCCCCACGCGCGACCACGCGTCCTTCCGTGCGCGCGTTTACCACCCGGTCGAGCCCAGCTGGGCCGCCCCTACGCCCACGCTTGTCTACTTTCATGGCGGTGGGTTTGTGGTCGGCAGTATCGATACCCATGACTCGCTCTGCCGGCGCCTCGCCGCCGATTCGGGGTGCGCGGTGGCCTCGGTCGACTATCGGCTCGCACCCGAGCACACCTTTCCAACCGCCGTGCACGATGCCTTCGACGCCATCACATGGTTTCACGCGCAAGCGGCGTCGCTGGGGCTCGACAGCACGCGTTTCGCGGTCGGCGGAGACAGCGCGGGCGGCACGCTCGCGACGGTCAGCGCATTGCTCGCCCGCGATGCCGGCATCCCGCTACGCCTCCAGTTGCTGATTTATCCGGGCGTAAGCGCGCGGCAGGATACGCAATCGCACGCGCAATTTGCCGAGGGTTTCGTGCTGTCGGCGAAAACCATCCAGTGGTTTTTTGCGCAGTATCTACGCAACGAGAAGGACCGCGACGACTGGCGTTTCGCCCCGCTGGACGCGCGTGGCCCCATGCCGGATTTCACCGGCGTTGCCCCCGCATGGATCGCAGCGGCCGATCACGATCCGCTCTTCGACGAAGACGTAGCCTATGCGGACAAGTTCGAAAGGGCACATGTCCCGGTCGAACTGGTCCGCTACGAAGGCATGACGCACGAGTTCTTCAAGATGGGTGGTTTTGTGCCGGAAGTGGCCAAAGCGCATGCGGACGCGGCAGATGCATTGCGTCGATACATGAACGTCTAAGCCGGCCGCACGATCGTGAACGCATCGTTTCGTTCGAACGCGCCGGGACGTTTGATGTTGTGCGAACCATCGTCGTCGCTGAGTTCCTTGATTTGCAGCGCCAACTTACCGTCCACAATTGCTACCCGCAACGCCGTGGTGCTGCGCGTGCCATACCCCTCCGACTCAATAAACGCCGCCGACAACACGCGCTCGCGCTCAAGCGAGAGACCGGTGGACGGCAGCAGATGGTCATCGGCGAGTTGGGGATTACGCATGGTCTCGATCAGGCTGTCCAGCGACGGCCGTTCATCGACGTGAAGCAGATCCCGCAGCGCCTCGCGTTGCGCGACGAGCTTGGGCCACGGGGTATCGAGCAGGCTATTCGACAACCCATGGATGCCGGGGTCAAGCAGCGAGGGCGGGGCATCGGCACGATTGCCGTACCAGGCCAGTTCGCGCCGCGTAAAGTCACCGACAACCAGATTGAACCCGTTGTATCGATGCCCGTCCTGGGCTACCGCTTCCAGATAGGCCATCGGCCCGACCGGTGCATCGGATAAAAAGTTGCTGACCAAGGTGCCGCGAGTCGGCGCGTTGGGTCGCACTTCCGCAGGCGCCCGATAATTCGTCAACGCAGCGAAACGGCCGTCACGCGTCACGCCGAGCCAGGTGCCGCCACCCGTCAGGTCGCGTCCGGCGAGGACATTCGGCGCGTCTTCCCACCAGTGCAGCGGCTCGGTTTCGCGATGAAAAAACTCGTCACGATTGGCCGCAAGCGTGAGCAACGGGCGCTCGGCATCAGACGCCGCGGCGTTTGGTTGCCAATCGAAGACAATCAGGCACATGAGCGAACCGTCCGCAATAAATCAGACTTCGGTCGGCAGCGTGTACGGCAGCGGCGAGAACTTCAACGCGGGACCCTCCGCCGTTCCGACGTGTACCGAACCCTGGTCGAGCGCCGCCAGCTTGATTTCCACCAGCGCATCCACGCCGCCGCCGGACGCGGGCGCCACGTTGACCACGAGGCCGCACGGCTGGCCGGGGTCGTCGGAGTGGAACAGTTCGTCGCCGGCTTTCGCGGTTTCGGCATGGGCCAGCGACGTGCGGCGCTTGATCGTGCCGCGATACTGGCTGCGCGCGACCACTTCCTGCCCCGGATAACAGCCCTTCTTGAAGTTGACGCCGCCGAGCACGTCGAAATTGACCATCTGCGGGACGAATTGCTCGGAAGTCGCCTGCGTGATGCGCGGTTCGCCCGCGTGAATGTCGAGCCAGTCCCAAAGCTCGGCCGGGGCGCGGGTGAGCTGCTTTTCGATATCGGCGAGGCGCGCCTCGACTTCGGCCTTCGGGCCGACCCACAGGAAACGCGGTCGGCCGGCGGCATCGGGAACGCGGATCAGCGAGCCGAGTGGACCGTCCACTTTCACATGCACACCGTCGGGCATGGCGTCGAAGAGATGGGACAGCGTCTTGCGGACATCGCCGGCAAAACCCACGGCAGCGAGCGACGGCGTGGCGTCGACGAGCTTCGCTTTCGCGCGCATCACGAACATCGACAAGCGTTTTTGCACCGATGCCTGTATGTCGGCGGCCAGCATCAGGCGCACGGCTTCACCGCATCGCCACATCAGGAACGATGCAAGCAAGCGGCCCTTCGGCGAGCAATAACCGGCCAGGCGTGCACTCGATGCGTCCAGATGCTGGACGTCGCTCGTCAGTTGCGTGTGAAGAAAAGCGGCGGCGTCGTCGCCGGTGGTGTCGATGATGCCGAATTGCGTCAGCGGCACAAACACGCCTGCATGGAGGACGGCGTCGAAGGGGGATGAAAGCGGTAAGAGGGTCGAGGAATTCATGGACCTGACTTTGGCGGAGGCGAACAAGTATTATATGGGTCTTACTTCGAGCGTGTTTCGCATGTCCCTTTTGAAGAAATGTTTGATCGCGGCGGTCGTCGCGATCATGGTTGCCGGTGCGCTCGTTGCGGGCATGTTCAAATGGGCGAATAGCCCGGTCGATCTCGCCTCACCTGAACTCGACATCACCATCAAGTCCCACAGCACGCTGCGCAGCGTGGCCCTCCAGCTGGACCGCGGGGGCGCGCACGTCGAACAGCAGTTGTTCGTGCTGATGACGCGCGCGCTCGGCCTGTCGTCGCAACTCAAGTCCGGCAACTACGAGTTCAAGACAGGCATCACGCCCTACGAGATGCTGCAGAAAATCGCCCGTGGCGACGTCAATGAATACGTGGCGACCGTGATCGAAGGGTGGACGTTCCAGAAAATGCGCAACGAACTGGACAGCAATCCGGCGCTGCAGCACGACACGGCCGGCATGACCGACACCGACTTACTGAAGGCGATCGGCGCGCCAGATGACGTGATTGCACGGGCGAGTGCGGAAGGGCTGTTTTTCCCCGACACCTATCTCTTCGACAAAGGTACGAGCGACATTGCCGTCTACAAACGCGCATACAAGCTGATGCAGCAGCGCCTCGCCGAAGCCTGGGATACCCGCGCGCAGAATTTGCCGTACAAGACGCCTTATGAGGCGCTGATCATGGCGTCGATCGTCGAGAAGGAAACTGGGCGTGCTGCCGACCGGCCGCTGGTTGCAGCTGTGTTCGCCAACCGGCTGCGCATCGGCATGCCGCTGCAAACCGACCCTTCGGTGATCTACGGCCTAGGTTCGTCCTATGGCGGCCGCCTGCGTAAAAAAGACCTGCAAACCGACACTCCGTACAATACCTACACGCGCATGGGCCTTCCGCCCGGTCCGATCGCGCTGCCGGGCGTCGCGGCGCTCGCGGCAACGGTCAATCCTGCGTCCAGCACGGCACTGTATTTCGTGTCGCGCGGCGACGGCAGCAGCTTCTTTTCAGACAATCTCGGCGACCACAATCGGGCCGTCGACAAGTACATCCGGGGACAATGATGGTGCGCGGCAGATTCATCACGTTTGAAGGCATCGACGGAGCGGGCAAGACGACGCACCTCGCATGGTTTCGTCAGCGCCTGGACGACAAAATCGCAGCCACGGGCCGTTCGGTCGTGATTACGCGGGAACCCGGTGGCACGAAGCTGGGCGAAAGCCTCCGGGACTTGTTGCTCAACCAGCCGATGGACCTCGAAACCGAAGCGTTGCTGATGTTCGCGGCCCGCCGGGAACATCTGGCCCAGATTATTGAACCGGCGCTGGCCCGGGGCGACTGGGTGCTCTCGGATCGCTTCTCGGACGCCACCTTTGCCTACCAGGGCGGCGGCCGCGGTTTACCGCGTGACAAGCTGGAAGCGCTCGAGCGCTGGGTGCAGGGCGGTTTCCAGCCGGACCTGACGGTGCTCTTCGACCTACCGACCAACGTGGCCAGCGAACGGCGCGGCGCGGTTCGCTCGCCGGACAAGTTCGAGAGCGAATCGGATTCGTTTTTCGGCCGCACGCGGGCCGAGTATTTGCGGCGGGCGGCGGAATCGCCCGAGCGGTTTGTGATAATCGACGCTACCCAGTCGATTATCGATATCCAGAAACAACTTGAAGCAGTGATCGCAAATATTTGATTTATAAAGATTTTTTATAAGCTATAAATTACTTTAAGTTTCGCTACCGGGGTCTGCTGGTCGTTGAAACAGCCTCGGTCTCAAGCTCGAAAAAGCTTCAATTATTGTCAACAAGCAATTGAATTGATTGAATTTCATCTTCGAGTTAAAGTAAATTCAGACTCGCAAGAATGCATTGCAAACACCTGATCCAAAAGACTTTTCATGATCTATCCGTGGCAAACCGATGACTGGTCCCGTCTCGAGCAACTGCGCGCAAGCTGGCCGCATGCGTTGCTCCTGCACGGTCGCGCGGGTATCGGCAAATTGCAGTTTGCGCAGCATCTTGCTCAAAGCCTGCTCTGCGAAACCCCGACCGACACGCGCGAACCGTGCGGGCATTGCGTTGCCTGCCTGTGGTTTAGCCAGGGAAATCACCCCGACTACCGCGCGGTGTTGCCCGAAGCACTCGCCGGTGAATTGATCAGCGAAGACAAGGCAGACAAGGCCGACGCCGACGACAGCAAGAAAACGAAGGTGCCGAGCAAGGAGATCAAGATTGATCAGGTACTCGGACTGATGAATTTCTTCAGCCTCGGGTCGCATCGGGGCGGTTTGCGCGTTGTGTTGATATACCCGGCGGAATCGATCAACGTGTTCGCCGCAAACGCATTGCTCAAGACGCTGGAAGAACCGCCGGCGGGTGTGGTGTTCATCCTGGTCACGGCGCGTGTAGACCGCTTGCTGCCGACCATCATCAGCCGCTGCCGCCAATGGCCGATGACCCTCCCGGCCACCGAGCCCGCCGTTGCATGGCTGGCGCAGCAGGGCGTGGAGCGTCCCGCGGCCGTGCTGGCGGAAGCGGGTGGCGCGCCGCTCACCGCGTTAGCGCTCGCCTCGGACGAAAACCGCGCGCTGCGTGATTTCGCGCTGGCGCAACTGGCTGCCGGCCCCGCCTGCGACGCGTTCGCGTGCGGTGAAAGCCTGCAAAAGCTGCCCGTTCCCATGGTGCTCGGCTGGCTGCAGCGCTGGCTTTACGACCTGCTCGCGCAGAAAACGGTGGGGCGGCCGCGCTACTTTCCGGGGGCATCGAAGGCGCTCGAACGCTGCGCCGCGCAGATCGATACCGAGCGTTTCGCCCGCTTTCAAAAGACAGTGACGCGGCAACGCGCGGTGGAAAACCATCCGCTGAACGCGCGTCTGGTGTTCGAAGAACTGTTCCTGGGCTATCGCGACGTGTTCACCGCTGCATGACTATCGATTCACTCTTTTTGCACACGACCGCACTATGAACCTCAACTTCCGCGACGCCACGCTCGACGATCTTCCCGGCATTGTGGCCATCTACAATTCCACGGTGCCGTCGCGCCTCGTGACTGCCGACCTGGAGCCCGTGACAGTTGAAAGCCGGCACGCGTGGTTTCTTGCGCATGGCCCGAAGGCACGTCCGCTATGGGTGGTTGAAGAAAACGGCGAGGTCATCGCGTGGCTGAGTTTCTCCGATTTCTACGGCCGTCCGGCCTATCTGCGCACCGCTGAAGTCAGCATCTATCTCGCCGAAAGTGCACGTGGGAAAGGGCTCGGGAAACAGTTGCTGCAGGTGGCGCTGGAACGTGCGCCGGCGCTGGGTATCGACACGCTTCTGGGTTTCATCTTCGGCCACAACGAACCGAGCCTGCGGCTGTTCCAGCGCTTCGAATTCCAGACGTGGGGCACGCTGCCGCGCGTCGCGGTGCTGGACGGCGTTGAACGAGACCTGGTGATTCTCGGCCGCCGGCTCGGCTGACCGATACGACCGATCTGACCTATTGCTATAGCTTGAGAGCCAGACCCATCCCGCTTTAACGGAATTCCCATGTTCGTCGATTCGCATTGCCACATCAATTTCGAAGGCCTGGCCGACCGTCTGCCCGAAGTGCTCGACAAGATGCGCGAGCTGAAGGTGACGCATGCGCTGTGCGTCTCGGTCGATCTGGAAACGCTGCCTTCCGTGCTGAAGATCGCCGAGGAAAACGAGCATATTTACGCATCGGTCGGCGTGCACCCGGATCACGAGGACGCACGCGAACCGAGCGTGGCCGATCTCGTGGAACTGGCGCGGCATCCGAAAGTGGTCGCCATTGGCGAGACGGGACTGGACTATTACCGTCTGGAAGGGCGCAGCATTGCCGATATGGAATGGCAGCGCGAACGCTTCCGCACGCATATCCGGGCCGCGCACGCCACCGCAAAGCCGCTGATCATCCATACACGCTCGTCGTGGGAAGACACGCTGCGGATCATGGCCGAGGAACGCGCGAGCGTGCCGGGCGGCGTGATGCATTGCTTCACGGAGCCGTGGCACGTTGCCGAGGCGGCGCTCGCCCAGGATTTTTACATCTCGCTATCGGGCATTGTGACGTTCAAGAGCGCGAAAGACGTGCAGGACGTCGCGGGACGGGTGCCGCTCGAGCGTTTGCTGATTGAAACGGACTCGCCGTATCTGGCGCCGGTGCCGTATCGCGGGAAATCGAATGAACCTGCGTACGTAAGTTATGTCGGACGCTTCATCGCGCAATTGCGCGAGATGCCGGAAGAAGCGCTGGCGGCAGCTACCACGCGTAATTTTTTCACGCTGTTCAAGATCCCGCAGCCGCAGCCAGTCGGCTACTGAAGCTCGCTACAGTCCCGGTACGGTTCTTCACCGCAGCGCGTCTGATGGTCCACCTGACAGATCGTAATTTTGTTATTAGAACGTTAAGTAATCCCCAAGGAACACATGCTTACATTTTCGACAGTTTCCTCTTCGACCCTTTCAACGTCCTTCGCCCGCCAATCCAAGTTCACGCGTAAAACGTGGCGAACCCTGGTGACGGGCCTGGTGCTGACGGCTGCCGCCATCGCGCAACCCGCCTTCGCGGCGCCCGCCGACTCCATGATCAAGGCGGTAAAGTTCGACGACGTATCTGCCGTTAAAAAGCTGTTGTCACAGGGCGTGGACCCGAATCTGGTCGATAACACCGGCACGCCGCTGCTAGTGATCGCGGCGAGGGAAAAGTCGGACAAGGTAGGCAAGCTGCTCGCCGACAACCCGAACATCGACCTTGAAAAGCTCGATCCCGCCGGTGAAAACGCGATGATGCTGGCCGCGCTCAACGACGACCTCAACTTCGTGAACATGTTGATCGCGAAGGATGCAGAGGTGAACAAGAAGGGCTGGACGCCGCTGCACTACGCCGCCACCAACGGTCATGACGACGTGGTCAAGGTGCTGCTCGACCATTCGGCCTACATCGACGCTGGTTCGCCCAACGGCACGACCCCGCTGATGATGGCGGCGCGCGGCGGCCACCTGTCGACGGTCAAGCTGTTGCTCGATGAAGGCGCCGATTTGCGGGTCAAGAACCAGATTGGCCTGACGGCGGTGGACTTCGCGAATCAGTATCACGAGAAAGATGTGGCGCAAGGGCTGGCGGCACGCCTGGCGGCGATGCAAAACCAGGGCGCAGCGGGCGCGTCCGGGGCAGCGCAAAGTGGTGCAAACAGTGCAAAATGACGCTCGCACGGCGAGGACCTGACTCGGGTTTGACCGACAACAGGTCCCGACCGTGCAAGACGACGAAAATACGAGGAACAGCGGGTGTGATCCGGAAATGATGAGCCAAGGATGGCGCGTCCGGGTTCGTCCGCTGGATAAGACGGGATTGGCCAACAAGACAGGATGTTTTCACCTGCGCATCCAGGCTGGCCCGCAATCGCCAACATAAGAAAGGACCATCATGCAGCGGGTTTTTGTCATGGCCAGTGTGCTCGCGTTTCCGCTCAGCGCGGCCGCGTTCACAGGCAACGATCTGAACATGCTTTGTACCAAGACGGATACAGCCTCACGCAGCGCATGCGCGGCTTATATAGAAGGTGCTGCTGACGGCATCTACAACACCATTGAAGCAATTGGCGGTACATCGGGACCGCAGATCGGCCAGTATTTTTGTCTCCCGGTCGACGTCAAGCCGCAGGAACTGACGGACGCAGTACGCAAGTTCATCGCCGACAACCCCACGCGCGGCAACTTCAACGCGACGACCATGGTGTCGCTCGGGCTTGGCAAGGCTTTCCCCTGCAAGGCTGAAAAGTAAGCCCCTCTTCAAGGCGGTGAGGTTCGCCGTTGCCGCCCGCCCGTTCACCGGCTGGCGCGGCGCTTGCTGCAATGCAATAGAATAGTCATCTGATAGTTATCTCATCACGCGGCTGGCCGGCCAAACCGGCCGGCCGCTGGCGCCGCTCTGCTGCATGAGACGGCAGGCAATACTCCGTCGTATCCCCGATATCACCTTCCAAGGCTGATCCCACGACGACGATGATCTCTTTCGACTCCTTCGAGCGAATCGCCTCCGCTCCCCTTAGTACCTGGCCCGGCACGCTTGTCGTCGCGGCGCTCGGCGTGCTGTTTGCCATCGGCATGCATCGCGTGGGCGCCCGCATCCTGGTGCGTATCGCGCGGCCGTATCCGTTGATGAGCGTGGTGCTGCGTTTCGTCGATAAACCCGCGCTCGCACTGCTGATCATCCTCGGCCTGGGTTTCGTGCTGGTGGAAGCCCCCGATGCGCTGCCGTTCGCCGCTGCGCTGCGTGACCTGCTGACCGTGATGCTGATCGTCGCGCTGACATGGCTTGCCGTGCGCTCGGTGGGCGCGGTGGCCGAAGCGCTCGTGCAAGCTCATCCGCTCGACAGCCAGGACAACCTGCAAGCGCGCCGGATTCACACGCAGGCTCGCGTGCTGGCGCGCTCGGTGATGGTGGTGATCGTGATCATCGGTTTCGGCGGCGCATTGATGACGTTTCCTGCCGTGCGGCAGGTCGGCGCGAGCTTGCTGGCGTCGGCGGGCGTGGCGGGGCTGGTGGCGGGTATTGCCGCGCGGCCGGTGCTGGGCAACCTGATCGCAGGATTGCAGATCGCGTTGTCGCAACCTATCCGGCTTGACGACGTAGTGGTGATCCAGGGCGAATGGGGGCGGGTGGAGGAAATCACCGGTACCTATGTGTCAATCCGGATCTGGGACCAGCGGCGGCTGATCGTGCCGCTGCAGTGGTTTATCGAAAACCCGTTCGCCAACTGGACACGCAACAGTTCGCAGATCATTGGCACGGTGTTTTTCTACGTGGATTACCGCATGCCGATCGCGCCAATGCGGGAAGAGCTCGAGCGCATTCTGCAAAATGCGCCGGAGTGGGACAAACGCGTGCAGGTCCTGCAAGTCACCGACGCCACCGAAAAATCCATGCAGCTTCGCGTGCTCGTCAGCTCGTTCGATTCCGGCTTGAACTTCGATCTTCGATGCCGCGTCCGCGAGGGTCTGCTGAACTTCGTGCAATCGACGTATCCGCAGTTCCTGCCGCGGACGCGAGCGGATATATCGCCGGAGGGGGAGCATGGCGATTTTGTCCCGCCGTCCGAGCATAGCCTCGCCGACGGCATGACCGGCACGGCCGGAACGATCAGGACGCCGGTGTCCGCCCGGACGGCCAACACGGAAGCCGATCCGGTCGCGAGCCGGGGAGAGCGGAACGGGCCGGACGCATCCGCGCATTCCGCGGCGACCACCGCCGCGGGCACGCCCGGCGGCGCTGCGGTTGAACCGGTTGAACGGCGCTGAGCCGTGCGGTGGCATCGAGATTGCGGGCACATCCACGCGGGGCTCGAATTGCGGACAACGCCCGGCATCGGAGAATGCGGCACGGGAATTGAACTGACGCCGCTGCCCGGGGCCGAACGAACATCATCTGCGCACAACGGAGAAAAGCACCGTCACCCAAAGGCCGCGACCTCATATGTACGCGGCCAGGAAAAAAATACACACACCCTGAACAGAATCCAGAATCGCAAAAAGGAAGCCAGTAATGACCCGCCTAGTTGTTGTATCGAACCGAGTAGCCTCCCCAACGGAAACCAAAGGCTCGGCCGGCGGTCTCGCCGTGGGCGTCTTCGGCGCGCTGAAGGATAGCGGCGGCGTCTGGTTCGGCTGGAGCGGCGACGTCGTGAGCGACAGCGTGGCGAACCAGGGCCCGAAGCTTGAACAGGACGGCGCGGTCACGTTCGCGACGGTCGGCCTGCCGAAGAAGGATTACGACCAGTATTACCGCGGTTTTTCGAACGCGACCTTGTGGCCTGTCTTCCACTATCGCAACGACCTGGCCGTCTACGACCGCGACGAATACGCGGGATACAGACGGGTCAATTCATGGCTCGCGCATCGCGCAATCAAGCTGCTGCAACCCGACGACGTGATCTGGGTCCACGACTATCACCTGATCCCGTTCGGCGAAGCGCTGCGCTCGGAAGGCGTGACCAACCGGATGGGGTTTTTCCTGCATATCCCGTTTCCCTCGCCGCAGATCCTGCTCAACATTCCGCCTCACGAGGAACTGGTCAAGTCGCTGTGCTGTTATGACGTGGTGGGGTTCCAGACACCGGGCGACCAGGCCGCTTTCCACGATTACATCGTGCGTCACGCGCATGGAACAGCCACGGCGGAGGGTGTTGTTGAAGCGTTCGGCCGCAAGCTGAAAACCGGCGTGTACCGCATCGGCATCTTCCCCGATGAGATCGCCGAACAGGCCACCCGCGGCGAAGCGCGCCAGGATGTGATGGACCTGAAGCAAAGCCTGGAAGGCCGCAAGCTCATCATGAGCGTGGACCGCCTGGACTATTCAAAAGGCCTGGTGGAACGCTTCAAGGCGTTCGAGTATTTCCTCGAGAAATCGCCTGAATGGCGGGGCAATGTCACGCTGGTGCAGATCGCGCCGCCCACGCGCTCGGATGTCGATACCTACCAGCAGATTCGCCATAACCTCGAATATGAAGCAGGACGTATCAACGGCAGATACTCGGGCCTGGACTACACGCCGATCCGCTATATGAACCAGCGTTACGACCGGTGGAAACTGATGTCGCTATTTCGCGAGTCGCAGATCGGGCTGGTCACGCCATTGCGCGACGGCATGAACCTGGTCGCCAAGGAATATGTCGCGGCGCAAAATCCCGACGATCCCGGCGTGCTCGTGTTATCTCAGTTCGCGGGCGCCGCAGACGAAATGAAGGGTGCGCTGATGGTGAATCCGCACGACATGGTCGGCATGAGCGAAGCAATTGGCCGGGCGCTTTCCATGCCGCTCGCCGAGCGCCGCGAGCGCTACGAAACCAACATGGTGATGCTGCGCAAATACGACCTGGGCGTCTGGCGCGACTCGTTTCTCGCCGACTTGCGCGGCGTGAAGTTGGCCAACCCGCGGCCTAATCCGTTGTCCAAGCCGCAGGACAAACGCCCGGCGGGCCGCACGTGACAACACATGAAGCGCCTATGAAAAGCGGCGCTTACCACTCGGATTTCGGACCGAAAACCAGGTAAAACCGTTGTTATTCGAGTGTTTCGCGACTGTAACAGGGTCGTGAAAGTGAAAGTTTTGCCAACATCCGGGCTTCCGCGGCCAATAATACGGTGTTGCGCTCGCGCGCGTTGCATATCAACGCTGCGTACGAGTGCGGCCGGCGACCGTGCCGATCACTGTTGATCACTATCACCGACTAAACATCACGGCGACGTAAGACCGATGGAGACGCGAACAATGAGAATTGCACAAATAGCCCCCTTGACCGAATCGGTGCCGCCCAAGCTGTACGGCGGCACTGAGCGGGTTGTCTCGTATATCACCGAGGCGCTCGTTGAACTCGGCCATGATGTGACCCTGTTCGCTTCAGGCGACTCGCAAACCAAGGCGAAGCTGGAAGCCGTCTGGCCGCGCGCGTTGCGCCTGGACCCGGCTATCCGTGACCGGATCGCCCCGCACATGCTCCTGATGGAAATGGTGCGGCGCCGCGCCGATGATTTCGACGTCCTGCATTTCCACATGGATTACTACTCGTTCTCGCTGTTCAAGCGCCAGGACACACCGTTCGTCACCACGTTGCACGGCCGTCTCGACTTGCCGGAGCAGCAGCCGGTCTTCAACACGTTCAACACCGCGCCGGTTATCTCCATTTCGGACGCGCAACGCCATCCGTTGCCGCAGGCCAAGTGGCTGACCACCGTGTATCACGGGCTGCCGGAAACGCGCTACATGCCGCAGCCGGTTGAACAGACGTACCTGGCGTTCCTCGGGCGTATATCGCCGGAAAAACGAGTCGATACCGCCATCCGTATCGCCGGCCGGTGCGGCATGAAGATCAAGATCGCGGCGAAGGTGGACGCAGCGGACCGTGAGTACTACGAACGCGAAATCGCGCCGCTGATGGAGCTGCCGTATGTGGAATTCATCGGCGAGATCGCCGATGACCAGAAGGCCAACTTTCTCTCCGGCGCCCACGCGCTGCTGTTCCCGATCGATTGGCCGGAACCCTTCGGGCTGGTCATGATCGAGTCGATGGCGTGCGGTACGCCGGTGATTGCGTTCAATCGCGGCTCGGTGCCGGAAGTGCTGGACGAGGGCGTGACGGGGTTCATCGTCGAGGACGAGATTGGCGCAGTGGCGGCAGTGAACCGGCTGCATACGGTATCGCGCGAGGGCGTGCGCAAGCGCTTTGAAGAACGCTTCACGTCGCATCGCATGGCGCAGCAATACGTTGATGCTTATCAGGCAGTCATGCGCGCGCAGAAACGTTCGCGCTTCAAGCTCATTGACAGCGCGACCAGCTAAAAGGCCTGTCTGGCAAGCGCCTCGCCAGATTCAAAGCCAAAAAGAAAACCGCCGCGCAGGACGACCTTCTGGTCGTGCTGCGCGGCGGTTTTGACTTTAGTGCGCGTTTTTTAGTGCACGCTTTAGTGCACATGACTCAGGACTCAGGCCAGCTCTCACTGGCCGAATACCCTCATCAGATCTTCAGACGCGATACCTTCGTGCCTTCCAGGGAAAGGTTAGCCATCAGGCCAGCGTTCGTCAGCACGAACACTTCGACCGGCGCGGTTGCGGTGGTCGAATCGATATTGCCGTTAGCGCCCATCTTTACCAGCGCGACCGACGCATCGCCGGCGACCGACCAGCCGTCGGCATTGCGGAATTGGTCGAGCGCGTCCTGCGTCATGAACAGGAAGATGATCGCTTTCGATTGCGCGCCGGCTTGCAGGCCGATCGACCCCGAGGTCGTGCTGTAGTAGCCGACCGAGCTGCCGCCCACCCGCAGCGCACCCTTGCCGTACTGCGCCCCGACGATGAAACCAGCCTGGATCACCGACGGGAACACGAGCACGCCACGCGCCTTGCCGACCAGCTCACGCGAACCCCGGGCCGTCACGTACAGGCGTTGCATGGTGGCGTCAATATCCGCATTGATCGAACGGCGGGCATCCGCGTCGCCAGCGGTCTGTTGTGCACCTTGATTCGACGTCGTCGTGCAGCCGGCCAGCGCGAGGCCACCCAGTGCAAGCGCCGCGGTCGATTTGATCATGAAGTTTCGTCTTTGCATCGTTTTTCTCCATCGTGGTTTTTTGGGAAACCCCATCTACGGGTGTTACAGCATGGCGTTTTATAACACGGCACGTACTCCGGCAACATGTCATGAAATCACGCAGAGCCTTACCCCGCTTGGTTTTTGCCGTGTCAGGCAAATGCAATGAGGTAATTTTGACCTGCCCGACCGAGAGGCTGCCTGCCTGAGAAAACGCTTGTTTGCTCGACACATTCGTCTTTCACGACAGACACGTTCCAAAGACGCAAGCGGCGGGCCAGCCCGTCCCGATAGCCCGAATTCCGGTCAAAGTTACCCGGCAAAATAAAGTTAAAAACCGTGTTAAATAGTGCAAAGAAACGGCTGATTGCGCGTCTGCGCGGTGCGACACGACGTTTTTACGGCTTTGCAATCCGAGTTGATTCATTGGCTTGCTTCGCTTTGTCGCTTTTTGTGGGCGGGCGCCGGAGGGAGCGTCGAATCACGCCGATGACCGCGCCCAGTAGAAACAGCGCGACTGCCGGCACGACCCAGTAGCCGATAAACGCGTGCCATAGATAACCGAACAGCACGCTGCGGCGAGTCGAATATTCCGCAATCGCGTCCTGGTTCTTCGCCGCATTGGCGGCGAGCACCTCCGGCGGGCAACCGGCTGCGCGTGCTTCGTCGAGAGAACCATAGCAGCGCGAAATCGCGGGAGAGGCGCGTTGCGCGTCGGTGAATGTCCAGCTGGACAGGGAGTGCGCAAGATCCTGGGCGTCGTACGCGAGTTGCTCGCGAATCTCGTTTGCCGCCACGATCATGACGGGAACCGCCCAGAAAATGATCAAGACCAGCCACCGCCTGAACCAGCGGTTTTTATATCGCCAAACCATCCTCGGGCCTCCGTCCGTTGCAGTGCTGCAAGCCGGCTAGACTGTGGCGGACCGATGGCGCATTAGTTGTTCTGGTGGGCCGCCTTCGCGTCATCTTATGAGATAAAACGCGCGCCGCGTAGCACGACCGTAGCTGCACTGCAATAAGACGGGGCGGGGTTTTCCCGCGTTCGGGACTTCACCTACGTACGATTTATTCGCAAAAAAGCCATGAAAAAAGCCGCGTGTCCAAAGACCCGCGGCTTCAGCGAACAATCGCCAACAATCGAACGTCACCTCGTTCCGGTTCAGCTCTTGTTGCTGAGACAGTCCTTCATGAAGGCCTTGCGATCGTCGCCTTTCTTGCCCGTTGCCGACTTGTTGCACGCCGTCATTTTCTGTTGCTGGGTCATTGGAGCCGCAGCGGCGGCTGGCGCCGACGAGAGGCAATCCTTCATGAAAGCCTTGCGGTCATCGCCTTTCTTGCCCGCAGCCTGCGCGTTGCAGGTGGTCATCTTCGATTGCTGGCTGTTGTCGGCAAACGCCGGTGTAGCAGCGAAGCTCACGCTTAACGCGACGCCCAGTGCGAGCGTTGCCATGGTTGCCCGGATCTTCATGCGATTCTCCCTTAAATGAATGACGTGAAACGAGGTGAGGTGATGCAAGGTCAGGCACATACCCATACCGCTGCGGCGTTTGCCGTTGCTTTTTGCCGTCATCGCCATCGTCAGGTGGCTTATCAGGCAAGCCATTATGGCAAAAAGCCATACAAATGCCGTACGGTTTCGAACCGATGAAATGTAAAAGCGCGCGGCGTTCGCAGCATTCGAAAGATGCGGGCATGAGCCAGGTCAAGTTGTCACGGCGTCTTTTGATGCACGCTTTGTAAGCTTTCTCTCGCGGACGGCGATGGTTTTGCGCATCAGGCTTACAATTTCCATTTCGCCCGCGTGCTGGAACAGGTGAGGGCAGTCGATGGCGGCCAACGACTTCGTGGCCTGCTACAACGGCGGGAATGCTCCGTTGTAGCGTCACCACATTCGCGTGAGCAAATGTCATCACGCCGACAAAGCGCCTTCGCACAGTCTCTCCACACACTCTTCACGCGCAGCGTTGCAAAGCCGTGCGATCCTGTCGTTCTACCGCTCAAAGGAGTCGCGTATGTCCCGCCCCTTGTCCGACCACTACAAAGGTTTTGAGATATCCGTCCAGGCATTGCGCCGAGGGAAAGAGCGCGACGAACCGGACGACGGCCCGCGCCATTTCGATATCATCGTCAACATTTCGCGCAGCGCCAGCGGCGAGAGCGGCAAATCTGAAATGTTCGGCGTGCCGGAGCAGGAACCGTTCGACAGTCCCATCGACGCGACGCGAGCAGGTATTGAGTACGCGCGGGCGATCATCGACAAGAAGGTGGAGGGCGAATCCGTCGATGAGCTGTGAAAACTTGCCGGCCTCATGCGGGTAGGCAACATCAATGACATGACGCAGACGCCGAGTGAATAGCTGCCTCGGCGGCCTGGTTACGCTGCATCACAAAATCAACCCGGTCTGCCCGGGAGAAAACCTGCCGGAACCGGCAATCCGACACCCTTCCTGTTTCCTCCAAGAACCGAACGTCCGGCAACTCAAAACAAAACCAGGAGATTGGCTGCATGAACTCACATCGTAAAACGCTCAAACCCGCGCTGCGCCGCCGTTTTATCTCTGTCGCGCTGTCACTGAGTGCGTGCGCTGCGCTGCCGCTGTCGTTGTATTCAGTTGGTGCCGCCGCGCAAACCCCACACAAGCCGAGAGTCGCGCTCGTGATGAAATCGCTGGCGAACGAGTTTTTCCTGACAATGGAAACTGGCGCCAAGGATTATCAGAAACACAACGCGGACCAGTTCGACCTGATCACCAACGGCATCAAGGACGAAACCGATACCGCCAACCAGATTCGCATTGTCGAGCAGATGATCGTCTCGAAGGTCGATGCCCTCGTGATCGCCCCGGCTGATTCGAAAGCGCTCGTCCCGGTTGTCAAGAAAGCTGTGGATGCCGGGATCATCGTGGTGAACATCGATAACCGGCTTGACCCGGACGTGCTCAAGTCGAAGGACCTGAACGTGCCGTTCGTCGGCCCGGACAACGCGAAGGGCGCGAGGCTGGTCGGCGGTTATCTGGCCAAACGACTGAAGGCCGGCGATGAAGTCGGCATTATCGAAGGTGTGTCGACCACGACCAACGCGCAGCAACGCACCGCCGGCTTCAAGGACGCAATGCAGGCAGGCGGCATGAAGGTTGTTGCACTGCAATCCGGCGACTGGGAAATCGACAAGGGCAACGCGGTGGCATCGCAGATCCTGAACGCGAACCCGAACGTCAAAGCGCTGCTGTGCGGCAATGACAACATGGCGATCGGCGCGGTTGCTGCAGTGCGGGCGGCCGGCAAGGCGGGCAAGGTGCAGGTTGTCGGTTACGACAACATCAACGCCATCAAGCCGATGCTCGCCGACGGCCGGGTGCTTGCGACCGCCGATCAATACGCCGCGAAGCAGGCGGTATTTGGTATCGACACGGCTTTGAAGGCAATTTCCGAGCACAAGAAGCAATCGGAATTGTCGGGCGTGGTGGAAACGCCGGTGGTCCTCGTGACCAAAAAATAGGTAATACACGCATAGGAAATTGGATTTGTCTGCTTAAAATCTCAAGAAGCGGGCGCCGCTGCCGATAAACGAGAGAATGGGATGACCAACTCGTTTTTTCGATGAAAAGCCAGCAGGCCCGCATCTTGTATCTGAACGTGGTAGGCCGGTTGGTGCTTTGCGGACAAGGCTGATTGCAAACGATTGCGGTCTGGGCCGGTGTGGGACTGAAGCGCCGTCGCATTGGAATCCGCGAAATCCGCCAGGTTCGCGAGTTTCCGGCCGGGCACAGCGAGAGGGGCGTGCGTTCCAGCAGCACAGCCGCTTTTCGCCGGAGAAGAGGATGGACGACAGAGTGACGGCCGCGCCCGTTCTCACGGTGAGCGGTATAGGCAAGACCTACGTGGAACCGGTTTTATCCGACATCACGCTGGATCTGCACGCGGGCGTCGTGCTCGCGTTGACCGGGGAAAACGGTGCCGGGAAAAGCACGTTGTCCAAGATCATTGGCGGACTGGTCGATCCGACTACCGGCACCATGACCCTCGGCGGAGCCCCTTACGCGCCGGCCAGCCGCAAGCAAGCGGAAACGCTCGGCGTGCGCATGGTGATGCAGGAACTGAACCTGCTGCCCACGTTGTCGGTAGCGGAGAACCTGTTCCTGAACCGCTTGCCGCAGCGCAAGGGGTTCAAATTCGGCTGGATCGACCGGGCGGCGCTGCGCGAGGACGCCCGTCACGCGATGCAGCAAGTCGGGCTGGACGCGATTCACCCGGACACGCTCGTGGGCGAACTGGGGATCGGGCATCAGCAAATGGTGGAGATCGCGCGCAATCTGATTGGCGATTGCCGCGTGCTGATTCTCGACGAACCCACGGCCATGCTGACGGCCCGCGAAGTGGACCTGCTGTTCGAGCAGGTCGAGCGCCTGAAGGAGCGGGGTGTCGCGCTGGTGTACATCTCGCATCGGCTGGAAGAATTGCGGCGGATCGCTGGGCGCGCGGCCGTGCTGCGCGACGGCAAGCTGGTTCATATCGACGCCATGCAGAACCTGACCAGCGACCGCCTGGTCACGCTCATGGTGGGCCGCGACATAGGCGAGCGGATCGATCTGGGCGAACGGCGGATTCGCGACGTCGCGCTCAAAGTCGCCGGCATGAGCCGTGGCCAGGTGGTTCGCGATGTATCGTTCGAAGTGAAGGCGGGCGAGATTTTCGGCATCAGCGGGCTGATCGGCGCGGGCCGCACGGAATTGATGCGCCTGATCTACGGCGCGGATCGGGCCGATAGCGGTGTGGTCTCGGTGGCGCATGACGGTGGGGCGCTCACGCCGGTGAAGATTGCATCGCCTGCGGACGCGGTGAAGAATGGCATTGCGCTGATCACCGAGGATCGCAAGGGCGAGGGTCTGCTGCTGCCCCAGCCAATTGCCGCGAACATTTCGCTCGGCAATATCGGCGCGGTGTCGAGCAACGGATTTGTCGATGGACGGCGCGAAGCGGCGCTGGCGCAACAACAGATCGACGCAATGCATATTCGCGCCGCCGGTCCGTCGCAGCCGGTGTCGGAGTTGTCGGGCGGCAACCAGCAAAAGGTGGTGATCGGCCGCTGGCTGGCGCGCGACTCCACGGTGCTGCTGTTCGATGAGCCTACGCGCGGCATCGACGTTGGCGCAAAATTCGATATTTACGCATTGATGGGTGCGCTCGCGCTGGAAGGGCGGGCGCTGGTGGTGGTGTCGAGCGACCTGCGCGAATTGATGCTGATTTGCGACCGGATCGGGGTGATGTCGGCGGGACGGATGACCGGGGTTTTCGAGCGGGATAGCTGGTCGCAGGATGCGTTGCTGGCAGCGGCGTTTGCGGGCTACACGAAACGCGACGAAATCCTCCAGGAACCGATCTTGCCGGACGCCAAGGCGCCCCCTCCGCACGCAGCGCCGGATGGGCGAGCCGATCGGCCGGCAATCGACCGCTGACACGGCATGGCGGAGATTTTCGAAAGCAGTTGAATCAAAGTGGTGAAGGTAGTGAAGTTGGTGAAGGTAGCGAAATCAGCTAAGAAATCAGTTGAGGCAGGCGCAAAGCAGCAAAAAGCTGCGGCGTCTGGCAGGCATGAAAGCCGGCGCGGGGAAACGCTGGCTGAACCGTCGTAATAGCGGTCGTGATGGCAGTCATGACGGCCGCAAACAGGCACGTAGCGGAGCAGCAAGACCAAGCAGGCAACCGCGGGAGCGCTGGCCCAGAGGGCGGCGCGGTGGGACGCAGTTGCGGGGGCCAATCAAGAAGAGCAAGAAGCAGGACCAAGTCAGAGAGAAGGACCAAGTATGGCGACGATCAAAGATGTAGCAGCCATTGCGGGCGTATCGTTTACGACGGTGTCTCATGTTGTGAACAACTCGCGGCCTGTGTCGGCTGAAGTGCGGCTGAAGGTGGAGCGCGCGATCCTGGAGCTTGATTACGTGCCCTCGGCAGTGGCGCGTTCGCTCAAGGCGCGAAACACGCTCACCATCGGCTTGCTGGTGCCCAACGCGACCAATCCCTACTTCGCCGAACTGGCGCGCGGCGTGGAAGACGGGTGTGCGAAGAACGGCTATTGCATGTTCTTCTGCAATTCCGACGACGACCCCGCGAAGCAGCGCAGCTACTTGCGTGTGCTGCAGGAAAAACGCATTGACGGCCTGGTGATCGCGTCGGCGGGGGAAGATGCGGTGCTGGCGCAAAGCCTGGCCGGATCGCGCGAGCCGCTGGTGATCCTGGACCGGAATATTGAAGGGGTATCGGCAGATCTGGTGCAGATCGACCACGAGAAGGGCGGTTATCTGGCCACGCGCCACTTGCTGCAACTCGGCCACTCGCGGGTAGGCTGTATTACCGGCCCGATTGCGACGGCGGTCAGTGCAATGCGCGTCCACGGGTTTATCCGCGCGATGGCGGAGCGCGGCATCGAGATCGAACCGAACGCCATCCAGCAGAGCGCGTTTTCGGCGACCGGCGGTTACGAGGCGGCGTCCCAGCTCTTCGATACCCTCAAGCCCACCGGCATTTTCGCGTGCAACGACATGATGGGCGTGGGTGCGCTGCGAGCGGCGGCGGAGCGGGGCATCAACGTGCCGCGTGATTGCTCGATCATCGGATTCGACGATATTGAATTGAGCCGATACACCTACCCCGCGCTGTCGACGGTCGGGCAGTCGGTGCGCGAACTTGGCGAGTTGGCGGCGCAGACGCTGATCGACCGGATCGCGGGCAAGGTGCCGGCGACCACACGGCGGCGCGTGGTGACGCCGCACATGATCCTGCGTGAATCGACAGCGGTTGTACCGGAAGTGTTGCCGCAGGCGTATCGGAAAGATGCGGCTGTGGGCTCCGCTGCTCCGCATTACGTGGCGCAGGATCACGGTAATGCCCAGAACGCCTGAAGCAGGCGGAGGGCGCGTACATTCGGGGTTTTGCCGGCATCGGCAGAACCCCGCTTTCCGGCACCCGGACGCGAGCGAACCGCTCGCGGCAACAACGCTTTAAACATCAGAAGCGCTTCAATTCAAACAGACCACCGCGTCCGGCTGCATCGTCATTTCCCTTGCGCCCGCCGCCTTCCGAATCAACTCTCACATCTGCCTGTCACGCGTGAACGACGCCCCGGCACGATTAACCCTGGAACATTTACAACAATCGCATTAATGCGCTTCTTTCATTAAAGATACGCATCTAATGTTCTTAGGGTAAATCATTAGACGAAATAACATTTCATGAATTTCCTCAAGTGCATCGTTCGCACGCCGTAAAAGATGTCCAAGCAGGCGAATCTGGTCTTGCTCTGAAATCGCGATTCCAGGACCGCGTCGTGCCGACAATCTTTATCAGCAGCTCCGAGGAAATCATGAACATGAGTTTAACGATCAAGGCGCGTCTCGGTCTGGCAATGGCATTTCTGGGGCTGCTCCTGATGGCTATTGGCGGACTGGGGCTCTACGGGATGAATCAGGCGAACCAGGCCTATCGCGACACATTTCAGAACCAGATGCCAAGCGCTAACGCCGTCAGCAACGCCGAGCTTTATACCGCTCGGGAGCGGCTCATATTCGACCGGGCCGCGTTTCTTGCGGGGACACCGGAGGTAGCGGCGACCATCGAACGCGGCGGCATGATGCGCGGCCGTGCCAACGATTACTGGAAAAAGTACACCGAGCTGCCGCAGGACGCGAACGAAAAGCAACTCGCCGACACTTCCAACGCCAAACGCCTCGCGCTGCAAAAGGTGATCGACAGCGGCTATGAAGCCGTCAGGGCCAATGACCAGGCGCGGATCATAGAAACAGCCAAGGCGATGCAGGTCGCTTACGGCGAACTTTCGACGGCCAACGACGCGCTGCGCAAGTTCCAGTTCGACGGCGCCAGTCACGGCTACGACGCTGCCCAGTCGGCCGCGGCGACGTTTCGCATGCTGAGCCTGATCGCCATCCTGGCCGGCCTCGCCGCCGCCGCGTTTTCGTGGTTCTCATTGCGCCGCGCGATTGGCCGGCCGCTGGACGCAGCACTCGAGCATTTCGAAGCAATCGCCGCGGGCGATCTGCGCGGCAAGGTCGTCCCCACGTCACGCGACGAAATGGGCCTCCTGATGCAAGGCCTCGCCCGGATGCAGGCCAGTCTCGTCGGCACGGTGCGCAGCGTGCGCTCGGGCAGCGAATCCATCGCGACGGCGACCAAGCAGATTGCGGCGGGCAATATCGACTTGTCGTCGCGCACGGAAGAGCAGGCGTCGGCTCTGCAGGAAACCGCGTCGAGCATGGACGAACTGACCGGCACCGTGAAGCAGAACGCCGATAACGCCCGGCAAGCCAGTTCGCTGGCGGCGAACGCGTCGGAGATCGCGAACAAGGGCAGCCGCGTGGTGGCGCAAGTGGTCGACACCATGGGCGACATCAACCAGAGTTCGGCGAAGATCGCGGACATCATCACGATCATCGAAGGGAT
>Ga0073928_10003169_pt1 | contig 26432 bp, 32 predicted proteins | sample PaiPotPPA55metaG_FD_76969 | JGI IMG/M metagenome (GOLD analysis project Ga0073928, IMG submission 76969) | Iron sulfur acid spring bacterial and archeal communities from Banff, Canada, to study Microbial Dark Matter (Phase II) - Paint Pots PPA... ...
GGCCATTTGACAATTACAGACCTCACAATGGTCAGCGAGACCTGTGGCCACTAAAACCTAAAGAAGAAAAGGGCCGAATTTCAGACTTCGGCCCGCTTGCATTACGTCGTCCAGAACTGTCGGTGCGTCCAGTTCTTTAATGCGCTTCGCCCTTGCCTCGTATTCAGCTCGTTCCGCTGGCGAGAAACCGCCGTAAACCTCTCGTTCCCGCGCAAGGCTTTGCATTTTGCGGAGTTGGGTCACTTCAGACTGGGGATTCTCCTGCACAGCGAACCTCGGGGGGCCAGTTCATGGATGCTAACACAACCGCTATGACGCCTCAGATAAATTACCGTATGTCGTTGGGGAGTTTCCTTACTGGCGCGGTTGGTTTTCGGTGACTGGCGGACTTGGTAGACTTCGTGAATGCCATCTAAGACTGAATATGACAAAGCTTTACTTGACGCACACTTTCTTCACCAGGGGCTTTATCGCCGCGTGGCCGACCGGCTAGGGGTTGACCCTTCGTACGTGAGCCGCGTTGCTAGAGGAAAGCGAGAGGCGGCAGATATTCTATCCGCAATCATGGACGAGCTTCACAAAATTCACCGCCTGCGAAAGTGAAAGGGCGGATGAAACTGCGAGCCGTTGACAGCCATGATGGATGCGGGTGAACGGCTTTCGAGCATAACGTCGTAACACCGCATTGATAACTTGTCCCAGAGGTTTATCCGCGTCATTCATCACCGACAATGTTCCATTAGTGATGAGATAAAGTTCTCTCCATCCCCCTCCCAGCAAGAAAACGCCGTCATGGATGTAAGAACTATAACGGCCTTCCGTCTAACGTTCGACAGCGGACGGAGTTGCCTCCAGGAAAACGGTAAGCTCTGGGCACCGATGCCGAACCTGGATATCCTAAAGAGACGTATCGCACGCGTTGCCGCCCAAGTCATTCCCGGATGCCAGGTCGTTTTTGAGGGGACACCGTTCGCTTGGGTTCGCTTTCGGATAGAGGACCGCTATGGGAACAAAATAGCCGGACCATCAGCCGACTTTCATGCGGATGAGATTGCCGACTGGAACGATCAACAACTGCGCGATGTTCTAACGGCACTGACTCGCGCCATCAGAGTTTTAGTTGTTGATGACCACGCGATGGTAAGACGTGGCCTCTGCACGTTCCTAACGGCAGACCCAGGGTTTGAAGTCGTTGGTGAAGCGGCAAGAGGTAGGGAGGCCCTGCTCAAAGCAGCGGAGCTTCAACCCAATGTGATTGTCCTAGACATCAGTCTTCCCGACATGGATGGTTTGGAAGTCACCCGACGCATGCGTAAAATTGCCCCAAACTCTGAAATCCTTTTGGTGAGTGAGCATGGTAATGCAGTTATCAATGAAGGTTTTCGCGCGGGTGCCTGCGGGTACCTGCTCAAATCTGATGCCGCCCTTGAGTTGGTGACCGCCGTGCGCACGGTGAACAGGAAACAACAATACGTTAGTAAGAGATACGAAAAGGGGCTACAAAACGGTGAGAACCCTTAAGATGTTTCGGGCGGAGAATCTAACGGAGGCCCTCTCGGTCGATCCCGTCACATGTCTGATTTAATTCACCCTTAACTCCTCCAATCTCGGATAGGCCCAATACACGGCCCATTGCTAGTTCCAGACGACGGATAATGGGGCAGTACAGGTTTCTACGCGGGTAGGCAAGGCTTAACGGAGAGAAAAGACCAGCATCTAAAGGAGCCATCCGAGAATAACGCGGGTTCTTGCAGATAGGGGTATCTCTGAATTGTACGCCTCGTAAGCTTCCGAGTTCTCATCACGGTTCAGTTAACGTAAGAGTCAGAGCCGCCCTTCCGCTTGCGCTGTGGCTGCGGTTCGGTGTCCGTCAGCAATTGTCTCATTCGTTCTTTGAGGAGTTCAATCCGGGCGGCGTCTTTCTCTTCCATTACCTTCTGGCATAGGGCGCGAAATACAGCAATGCCAATCATCGGACACCTCGACGCCACTTTCGATGTCCACACTTTAGTATCCGGTTGTATAGGGAAGCCGGTGTTCAAAATTGAACAGTCGCCTTTTCCCGCAACGTGTACCCTCGCGCCATTGGGCCTTTTGGGGGGCTCGGCCCTCCCCCACGGTGCGCTGGGCAACCCCATACCCCCGGCGCATCGTTAACTCAATTTCACGCTTCGTGCGTCCCGTCGATCCGATGTAGAATTGTTTGCCATCGGGGTGCTGCATGGGGCGGCGCAAGGAAACAACTATCGAAAGAATCTATCGTGAAGTGACCGGCCGCAAGATGAGCCCGGCGATAAAGCGCGTCCTACTACCGAAGCGGAGTCCGAAACGCAAGGCGGCATGAAACACGGTCCGGTAACTAACCGACTTGTTATGACGGTTGTGGTATAAAAGGATTCCTCAAATGGAGTCCTGCTATGTCAGAGCACAGACAAAAAAGTTGGTTAGAACTCTCGAAATAGCCTCCCAACAACAAGGCACTGAAAAACGGCTCGCAATTACCGCTGAGATTGAACACTTGTTGGCGGATGAGCCATGCAAGAACCAGCAGACCGTGTGCTGGGCTCAAGGTGAAAAGTTGAAGCGGACAGGTTATCACGCAACGTGACGGAGGTTAATCGCATGACCGCGGAAGAACGTGAGCAGATGAACCGCTTGTGCGAGCGCATTCAGGTGGAGCAAGATCACCAACAGTTTACCAGGCTGGTCACACAGCTCAATGAGCTGCTTAGCCGCAAGGAACATCGGCTCGAAGTAGCGAATCAGAATCGCACAAAACCTTAAAGGCGCTGCTTTTTCTGGGTAGCTGGGTGTTCGGTACAAACGTGCGAGGCAAACTCTTTATCCCGGCGTGACTCGAAATTCCGCATCATTTCATCGAAAGTTTTTCCAATAGTCGCACCGGTAGGGCTGAAGACCCAATCGCATTGTGAGCATCCCCAACCACGAAAGCGCGGTTGGTCTTTCCAAACCAGCTCGCGCGGCATGAGCGCATTATATAATCTCCGTCAATCCGCCTCAGGCCACATTTAACAGCGTCTCATATTCTCTACAATCCTCAGCGCATCCTCTTCGCGACAGACGATTCTCTTCGCGCTCAGTGTCGATAGCGCGGCAAAGCTGAGCGATTAAATGCATCAATTTTCCTGAATCCATTTCCTTACTCGCCCGTTCGGCCAAGTGCATGGTGCGTGGCGTCAAAGACATAAATTTCTTCCTGTTTCGGGAATTCTTACTGTTGGACCCACTCTACCCATGAACTGGAAGTCAGTCTGAGCAATTCTGCACACTCGGGCGGGGACTTTCCCACAGGCTTCCTAAGTTCATCCATCACTGACGGGCAATTCGACCCTATGAAACAAGGAGATAGGTAGACGAAGGGCGATCAATCAGGGAACCCCTCCCCGGCATCGCACCCTCCCCCGGAAGAGGCCTGACGGACTGGAACACCGTTGCGGCCTCTTTGCTTGGAGCCGAGCGATGGGCGATTGGCTTGTTTCGCAGGATTCCTGAGAGATTAGGTCGTACCCTCCTCACCCGGCCTGCCGATTGTTTTTTTGCAGCCCACACTCAAACAATTCCCATTTCCGCTTCGGCATCCTCACGGACAAGAATGGTCGGAAACCCGGCCACACCTCACTAGTCAGCTTGCGGTGAAAAGAGAGCGTTGCTCGGGCATCGCGGCAACTACCGCACGCCTTCCTTCGATATGCATCAACTGCGGAAGTTTCAGACGTGCGCCATCCAAAATATTTTTTACTGTTATTATTTGGATTCGCGGGAACGTACCCTGAGCACAGTGGTAAAAACTGTAACCCGCCGCGTCGCCCACGCATTGCCTAGAAGGCTCTTTAAGTGTCAGGAGAACGCCCATTGCAGCACGTTCTTTATCGACAGCGCCTTCTAGTTCGCGCACAAAAGACGGGCTTAACTTACCCGACTTCACTGACACGATAATTTGCCGCGTTGGGCCAGTCGTCGAGCCAACGTCATCTTTGAAGTAGCATCTTCCATCTACGCCTCTGTCGCCACTGCGTCGTCTATTCGTGATGCCGCCTAGTTTCTCCACTGCCCAATCTTGGAACGGAATCGGTTGCTCCTGTGCGAAGATCGTTGCTGCCTCCATGTCGCGAGGAAACCAAATCATCTGGTATTTGAAATTATCCCCGAACTTGCTAATGCGATCTTTTCGGATTACGTCGATAGCGTCAGGTGAAATATCAATTCCGATCCATTGCCGTCCTTTCTGATTTGCGGCTTCAATCGTCGTGCCACAACCACAAAAAGGATCAAGTACAACGTCCCCCATGTTGCTACTTGCCTCAACGATTCGCGCCAGAAGCGCTAGAGGTTTCTGTGTTGGATACCCAAGACGCTCAGTGGCAGCAGGGTTGATCTTATTGATGTCATCCCAAAGATCGCTGATTGCCATCCCTTTTAATTCGTCGCGATATCGCTTAATGTACGGCCAGCCGCCATTCGGCGGCCAGTAAATGCGGCCTTGCTTATCTAACGCATCCAAGTTTTCAATCGTAAACTTCCAATGCGAACCTTTGGTGTTTGGGTCAAAGCCGCGCCACGGCTTTCCGGAAGAGCCATTGCGTGTTCCGGCTGCCGTAAGACTGTTGCGCCAATAGAGGCGACCATCACCATCATCGAATCGGTAATAGCGATCCAGGTAGGCGTCATCATAGTCGAGACGCGATCCGCTCCAGGTAAATTCGTTTCCTTTGGTATAGAACAGGATGATGTCATGAATCGGGCCATACCGCTTGGCGCTACTGTGTGCGCTTGTGCGCTTCCAAACGATTTCATTCTTAAATGATGCAGGACCGAACACGGCATCTAGCAGCATCTTTAGGTAATGACTTGCACTCGGATCGCAGTGCAAGTAAAGGGAGCCTGTGGGTCGCAGAACGCGCCGCAATTCCACCAATCTAGGAGCCATCATCGCGAGGTACGCTAGCATGTCGGTGTCTTTGAGCAACACTCCCAAAAGGGTCATCAATTCGGCCAGCTTGCCCCCTGCTGCTACCGTCTCGTCGTAATCGCGCTGCGCCTCCTCTCCCCATTGCCAAGTGTCCTGGAAAGCCACGGCAAGCGCACCATCGCGCTTCTTGAAAAGAAGGTTGTAATTCTTATCACTGTTGAAGGGTGGGTCCAGATACACGAGATCGACACTTTCCTCGGCAATTACTTGCCGACGAAGCACCTCAAGGTTATCTCCACAAATTAATTTGTAGCGCATCGCCAGAGCCTCGATGCGACGGGGGAGATGGACATTACCATATGCACTGGGGATGGTGCAATCAGAATCTTCTTCGCTCGGCATTCGCCTGTAAGACGCACAATCACTGAGACTCTTTCGCCTTGATAGCCTCCAATTCTTTCTTCCGAAGTTGTCCAGCTAACCAGCCAACAAGCTCGATCGAATTCTTCGCGGCCTGTGCCAGTTGTTCCTCACTGACGCTTATTTGAGCACCGATCCCGCTCCCAGAAACGTATTCCGGGTATTTCGTGGAAAACGCCGTATCCAGGCGGCCGCCATCTTCTGGGCCATCGTGGACGAGTCGATTCCGTACTGCCCGCATCGTCTCTACAAACTCGATTCGATCCGCGTTGGCCGTGAAATCAATATCGAACCGCTCCGCGTATTCAACCCACAGTCGTTCAAACTTCGTCATGCGTGCCGAACCATAGTTCCGCTTGCGCTTACTAAAAGACTCGGCGGCCCAAGCCATGTTTCGCAATGCCGTCGCGAGACGCGAGGTCAGAGCAACGAACGCCATATTTCTAAAGAACCGTTCTCGGCACGCCTTGCGACGTTCGTCAACAGGCTCTTGGACAATCTTCTCGATCTCAGCCAACTCACAGGCTTCCAGCGCAGCGACGATCTCGGTTTCCGTATCTCCTTTGCCGATCCGCCGCGCCGTCCAGATTTTGACGAGCGACTCCAGGATTCCTGTTGAGGCCGACGCATCTGGCTGCTTCACTAATTCAAGCTCTGGCATGTTTGCTCCTTGCTATGTGCTGTGCCCATGCTCCGTCCAACCGAACGCCCAACGCATGTGCCCGAAACACATCCGCCCGATCTGGTGTTTTCGGCATAGGCTCCGACAGATCAGGTTGCGGCCCATGCAGAATCTCTTGCAGTTCTCGGCACATGTTCAGTCGGGTCTCCCCGGCTATGAACGGACAAGACAGGAACCTCATTAGATCAGGTAGATCGTCGTTGTATGCTCCCGCTCTACGTTTTTTCGACATGTTGGCTTCTCCCCCTTCGACCGGGCCGGTCCATACTGCGTTGTAGTTTGAAACGGGCCAAAGGCATCTCTAAGCTGAGACTCTGACCCGTTCCCCCCGTTTGCCCCGCTACGATTTTTCCCCGCCGTACGTCTTCTCAAGTGCTTCGTGGATCAGTTCCGCTACCGTCCGACCCGCTTCTTCGGCACGCTTGCGTATCATCGCCAACTGGTCGTCCTTAATTACCAGCTTTACCGGCTCTTCTGTGTCGTTCCGTTCTTCCGCAGCGATCATTGGCTTTCTCCTTTTAGACTGGTTAAGGTTGTGGGTTTGGACAAACTAGCGGGTTCGCCTCGCATACTCGATATCGGATTCAGCATTCGGAAAACGAACTGTGCGGTCGGCCAATTCGTGCAGACGAGCGATGATAGTCTCGCCTTGCCGGTCGTAAACTTCGTAAGGTTCGTCAGGGGAATTGGAAAACGGGAGCGCCGACCGGGATGCGGACGACGAATGTAAACTGGGTAAAGCCGTTTGGGTGCTCATACCATCCTTTCGGTTAGGCTTCGTTCGGTGTCGCGAACACCGGGCGGAGCCGCTTTTGAACTTGGGCAAATCGTAGTGGAGGGACCACCTGCCGTCTATGGCACTAAGGCCCGCTATCGCCTAAATTATATTTGCCAAAATTCGTGATATTTTTTTGGTCAACAGAGGCGTGAGGGAAAATACTGCAAGTCCTGTCGTAAGATCGGTTGCTCGCGTCAGGTAAACTGCGTCCGTCTGAGGCGGGTTTTGTGTACCCAATGGTGTACCTACTACGAATCCTCAGTCGATTGCTACAGAGTGCTATAAGGTGGTCGAAAACCCGCATGAACACAGGCGTTTGTAGCAATCTGTAGTAATTGATAGCACTTGGCGTAAGTAATTGAATTTTGTTCGGAACATTCCTTACAAGCAGGAGGTCGCAGGTTCGAGTCCTGCACTGCCCACCAATATTTGCGGGAACGGTTATCGGTCGGCGTGCCGTGTGTCCCCACGAACGTCCACACGCGCCCGTTTTCGCCCAAAACTGAGTACAGAACATACGCGAGCAACCGAGGTTTGTGTGGCTGGCACAAAAGTGGGCACAGCTCAATGCTTGACACCTCCGAGCAATCACTTATGAATGACCCGATGCCGCCCAATCGCGCGGCGAAAAACTCGCGGGAATCGTCTTGCTGGACTTTGAAGGCCGACCCATCAGACTCGGCTTGCCTTGGGCCAATAGAAGGCCTGTTCATGGTCACGCAACTGCGCAATGTGCTCTCGGCAAGAGATTCAGTCTGTAGTGGCGAAGGAATGCGATTACTGCCGGACTAGGGGAAAGAATCCGTTTCAGCTTCGGAGAAGCTTCGTTTTCAGCCCCGGTAACGTCGACGTACATCACGTCAGCCAGACTTTCAGGGACAATGCTCGGCTAGCCGATTTGCTAGCTGCAACCTACAGATTTGGATTGACATCCAAGTGACGCCAAACGGTACCCCACCCAAAATCGATTCTATCGGGGCAATCGGGACGAGTTTCAAACCAAAGCGTTGGATTTTAGGAAGAGAGAACCAAGCCGTGACCCAATGGTCTCGATTCTGAGACTAACCTTAGTCGAGACGCCTGCGAGCGTGACGTGGTGACACTGGTGACGTGATTTCCGGCCAACTCCCCTGAAAATATCAAAGCGACCGATTTACCCCAAATTCGTGTCACCCGCGTCACTACGTCATCGCAGAATACAGATACGGCGAAATTTTCTTGGCTATGTTTTCCAATTCAGTCGACAGGAAGGTGCTAACGCTGGGAGAGTACGCCAAACGGTGTAAAGCAATGATTAGCTCGGATGGGGACAGCGAAGATGACCACCCGCTGCCATTCTTAAAGGACGTCCCGATCAGGTCTGTCTCGGTTGCCTCTGGATGTGGGTTATTCTCATTCTTTTTGCTTGTTCATAGCCACCAAGATCATCGACTCGAACATGTGCTTTGCTGCCGGATTCAAATTCAAATTATTGATCGTGCGCAGCGCATATGTTAATGACGTACTCTTCCGCGATTTGCCCTTTGGCCAACCTGACTTTACTTTCCGTTTTTGCGATAAGCGGCTGAAGTAATCATTGCCATTTTCGTCACGCGTGCTGCGTCCACCTTTTGATCCGCGTGCGACCTGAAATCTTTCATCGTTTTTTCGGTTAGTTCTGCGTCATTATCGCCAACTGCGACCATGGCACTGGCAGAATCACCATTAATCTCCATACCCCGGCGCAGTTGAGAGCGAAAGTATTTCGTGATTCGAGGACGTGGATTGACGGCCGGCGATTTTCCTCTTGTTCTCATTTTGACCCTGTTCCGATTGCACCAGGAATTGGACATCAGCAAGTAAGAAAAGTTGTGCACGCTATTCTTTCTACGGTTGTCACGGGAACTGCTTGCTGATTGGTCTGTTTCGTTCGGCGAGGCCGTAACATTCTTGCAAAAAATACTCGGGATCAGCAAGTTGCCTAGACGCCCGATCCAGATCATCGCCCTTTCACGGCGGTAACACGGGTTCAAATCCCGTCCACCGGACCTAGTTATAAGAGAGACAGCACGCGTGTGCTGACGGCTAACTCCCCGGTTGCCGGCAACTTTCGGGATTGAGGAAGAGTTGCCAGTCATCGGCCAACAACTCCCATTGCCGAGTGCGGCCCATCCGAGACCATTAATTCCTCACTCAAGTCTGGCCAGCCGTGAACGAATTGACGCATTCTCGAGGACCGCCTTTAAAGATTCCAGATTGCGTCGGTTCGCAATCAACTTCAGTGCCGCAAGGAACTTTCCTTCACACGCTTTGTCAAGCGCATCGCCGAGAGATACGGCGCAGTGAAGCATCACGCTGGAATCCCGGTAGCAATCTGCGATGCAGGCGGTACAGCCGTCTCGAACCATTGAAGCCTTATCGAAATCCCACACTGAACACATCGGCTCATGCCATGCATCGCAGCGCCAGACATCGAAATTCCAGTCGAGGTAAAAACTCTTGTAACCGCCATAGCAAACAAAGTGTTCGGGTTTGCCCAGCAGATGACGTTTCATGTCAGCGACCGAAGCGGAAGGATTGCTGACGGGGAAAGACCTTCGTAAGCTGTCGACAGCGACGAAGGCTGAGAGCAGTTCGCGATCCGTAAACTTTACCAACCTTGAGCTCTCCGACCAAGCGAGAGAGGTCGATCCTAAGCGGACACGTTGCGGATAGGAGAATGCAACTGCCTCAAAGCCCAGGCCACGAAGAAATTCCCCTAGCGCCTGATAGTCCTCGATCAATTTGCTCATCGTGACCTGGGCGAGGGCCGTGATTCCGAGTTCTTGCATTCTGATCGTCGATGCGCGGATTCGCTCGACCAGATTCTTCAGCCCGCGATTGTTTTCGTGAGCGGTGACCGATGCGGCGTCAATGGAGATGTAGATCGTCTTCAGCCCTGCTGCGGAAAGGTCATCGAGTTTGGACGGCAGCAACCAGCCATTCGTAATAAGCGCGGTTCCCATTCCTCTTGCCACAGCCATACGAACCATCTCGGGGAGGGCGGCGTGAAGAAGAGGCTCCCCACCGAAGAAGCTCACGTAGCGGATACCGCGACCATACAGAATTTCCAAAGCGGCGTTTAGTCGGGATGCATCGATCCAACGCAAGTCCTTACGTGCAATGTTGCCATTTGCGAAGTTGCAAAAGTCGCAGGTCGCGTTACAAGAATTCGTAACCGCAATATTGCATAGGGCGGGCCCGCCACGCCGAAGTAGGCGCAAGAGATCCCACGTGTGTTTCATAGCGCCACTCATGCCGTCGTTTAGATGCAGGGTGGCTCAGGGGAGTGTAAGATGTTTTCGGCTTCAGTAAAGATGATTCGACTTATCTATCCGAACGAGGGGAGCGGGAACCTTTTGCAAGTGTGTTTGCCATTATCCCACGGGGAGCCGGCTGCTTCGCAAGGTAGTCGCTCAACCCGGAGAGGGTCCAGCTTTGTTTGAAGCCTAAGTGTTTCATCTCATCAGGGGCTCTTTCGGCCGGCATGCGGAGAAAGTAGATTTCATACAGAGTGGCGATGAGGGCAGTGCGGTCGCGCCCTATCGTGCAGTCAAAGTAGACCGGCCGCAGACGGTTGTCGGACAAAAGGCAGAGAATCTGACAGGAAGATCTTCTGAACAACTTCGTGGATCTTCTTGTCGTGTTTTTCAGGGCTGGCGTTCGCGTCGACCTTGCCGCTCGCCATGCCGCGCCACACCATCACACGGGTACCCGAGTCTACGAGAGTAACCACAAGCACGGAACCGCTCCTCCAACGCAGGTTCCGCAAACCATTCCTGAAACCCATGCTGCGAATGTCGCGATCGAAGACAACGTCGTAGGAGCCACTACATTTGGATCCTCTCCGGGGCTGACCTTCGTCAGCCCTTTGGCCGACGTTGGCCCGTCGATGGAGCTGACGATGCTCTGGTTCAGAGATTCGTCCGCCACACTATGGCCGCTCGCCCAGGCATATGTTTTGAAGTGCGCGAAGTCTGCCTTGCTGTAATCATTGCTGATTTCCTGCGCCGCGGCACCCGTGCCCGGCAGGATGAGCTGAATGCAGGACGAAGCAAGCTTATGAGAATGCAGATGACGGCCACAACAAGATGATGGCCCCAAATTGCTCGCCCCAAGCTATTTTGCTCTACAAGTTGTGTAACGCTAAGATGAATTAATGGGTAAAACGAAATTGAATTACCGGGTTATTATGTCGGGCTTGTTGGCAGGCCTTCTTTTGTTGGGTCCAGGCTGCGGTGGCGCTTCGAACGGGAATTCTAATTCTCCACCGCCTCCACCACCGCCACCGCCGCCTACCGTCGGAGCTACTGTTAACGAGAATTTAGAGACGGCGATTGTCTACGTAGATGGAGCGGCGGGAAACGATAACAACAATGGCTCCAAGGCCTCGCCTTTTCAAACCATCAATAAAGCTCTGGTCGTGGCGGCCGCGAATAATCAAAAAAGTGTAGGAACTCAAATTAACGTCAATCCCGGCATTTATCGAGAGCAGCTAATCGTTCAGGCCTCTCAAACGTCCTTGCCTTTCACTCTTCAGGCCACGGCTCCAGGAACTGTTTTTGTTTCCGGAGCGGACTCACTTCCGGGAAACACCTGGGTTGTCTCATCCTACGGATCCGGCATTTACACCAACTCCTCGACCTCCAGTTATATTTTCCCTGCCTGTGCTGCGCCCCCGGGTTGGCCTCCAGTTCCGCCAATCGTTTCGCGAAGAGAATGGTCTTTGTCAACGGAATTAGACTCAATCAAGTCATCTCCTCAAATGAATTGCAACCGGGCACGTTTTGGGCTGACGCGGGAGGAACCAATCAAATTTATCTGTGGCCACCGGCCGGAACCAACATGGCCGAGGCCGACGTTGAATTATCGAACGCAACTCGCAGTCCGCTTAACAGTACCAATGGCGTAAATAACTTTGTGATCCGGGGTTTGACATTTGAATACGACAATTCCTGCACGCAGCAGGGGCCTCGCGTCAGCAATGGAACGAACATTCTAGTCGACAATGATCAGTTTCTGTGGAATAACTCGGTGGGAGGGAACGGAATTTCCGTCCGAAGTCTTCCAGTCACTCGGCTATGAGAGTGTCGCGGTAACGCAGAAGGCCTATAACGGGGTTGCCATTCTGTCGCGACATCCGATGACGACGATTGTTAAGGCTCTCATCGGAGATGATAGTGACAGTCATGCGCGGTTCTTGGAGGTAATCATCAAGGGCATCCGCATCGTCAGTGGTGCGATGATGACGAGAAGCCGACTTCTCGTTACTAATCTGCTCAACTTCCTCGAGCCCGTCTGGATAACTTTCTGTTTGCCGACAATCCACGAACTAATCGATGTTAGTGAAGCTCCGCCTTGCTGCGAATCTGTGCCGCGTTTGTATCAATCAACTCCAAAAAGGCGCGAAGGACAACGGACGGGTTCGCTTTTTTCCATGCGGCGACAAGCTCGATCCGGACATCATCGGGTTGCAAACGGTGGAACCGGACACCATTTGAACGTAGGTTTCTAGCACAGGCAGGCACAATGGAAACGCCCTGTTCTGCTTCAACCAGCGACAGCACCGTCTGCAACATATTCGGCTGATTTTCAACACGCGTGCTTGGCGGTCGCTGGCGAATCGATTGGCCGAGGACGAATCGTGGGACGTGATCCCATGGGTTTGAAACCTTCGCCCCGAGGTCTGACAACCCTGATAAGCGACTCGCGGCTCAAGGTCTGACAGAGGCGAAACGGAGGCGAGTATAGTCCGCTGTCCAGTTCCCTTCCGCATCACACAAAACAGGCTTGAGCAGGGCCGTGACTTCATCGAGATAGCTTTCGCGCTCCTCGTCCGGCAGCGCAGCACAGAACGGGTTGGCGAAGGTGCCGAGCCACCCCCGCATTCCGGTCGGCAATGGGGTGGGGCGCGGAAACCATTGCACGCTTCGGGGAACAAATCCAGCTTGCCGCAGCCGATTTTCATAGTCTTCGACGGTCGGGAAATACCACGGAATCCACGAAGGGGCATCCCTGATGCCTCGGCCCTCCAGCGCAGCCACTAACGCGACGGTAATCGCGGCGACGTTTGCATATCCTCCAAATTCGCCCACGAACCTTCCTCCAGACCTCAAGGCGCGGAAAGCTCCCGCAATCGGCGCGTCCGGGTCATCCTTGATCCAGTGCAGGACGGCATTAGAAAAGACCGCATCGAATTCGTTCTCGAAGAGCAGTGCACGCGCATCCATGATCCTCGCGTCAATGCCTCGCTGGCGTGCGGCTGCAACCATGTCGGGGGAATTGTCGATGCCCACCACCCGCGTACCCGACGCAACCAGCTTTTCGGTCAACGTTCCGTCGCCGCAACCCAAATCGAGGATGCGCTCCCCGGATTGTGGCTGGAGCAAATCCAGCACAGGTTGACCTAGCGCAGGCACGAAATCAGCGTTTGCGGCATAGGCAGCCGCGTTCCATTGCTGGGAAGATGGGGAGAAAATGTCCATGGGAGAAATCCCTTCTCCAACAGAGTATCCGATCTCAAAAGTTATGCCCGTGTTTTAAACCGTGCGGACATCGATCCAAGACAACTGAGCGGTCATGCGAGAGGGCGCACATGAGCAGTATTATGACCCGAATCGGATGAGAGGGGGCGTGTGAAGAACTTCCACAACCGACGCCAGCAGTGGTCTATCTGTGCTCAATGAGCCGGAACGTCAGGTTGATGCGTGGCCGAGTCACGTCGGGCTCTTTTGGAACCTCGTGCTTGAAGTTCTTCTGTGTGTGACCAGCCATGATCAGTAGGCTGCCAGATGGCAATAACTTGGAAAATGCCACGGCTTCATCTTTCCGTTTGAGCCGGAACAGCCGTTCTGTGCCCAGACTGACGGAGGCGATCACTGGACCCATCTCCGGTTCGGCATCCGCATGCAGCCCAACGCTGTCATTCCCATTCCTGTACAGATTACAAAGCACGGCGTTGTAGCTCAGCCTCGGCAACGAGAGATTGGCATAGGCCGCTAACGGAGTGGCTTCTTCGACACGCTTTTTCAGTGACAGCAATTCCGCTATCCAAGGGAGCGGTTTGTACTCTCGTCGCGAGTACGTATAGTGCGCTTCGGGATCGCCATAGTAGGCTTCGTCCCGAGGGACGGCGTGTCTAAACGAGGCTGTATGCCGTTCCCAAGCGCATTTGCTCATCAGCGCGTCGAAAAAGTGTGTTGCTTCCTCAGCCGAGAGGAAGTGCTCGTCGTAGTAGATTTCCGCTCCGGGGATAGGGATCAATTCCATTGCCGTGATTCTAACGTTCCAGCGTTCGCTCAGCAGGCGGGTCTCGGAAGCCGCGGCACCCGTGGGGCGGTGTGGATCTCTGGACCGTGCAATCTTGGCTCGGCCACGAGGATCTAAAATCGACGATGCGCTACCTAAAGCCAAACCGGTGCCAAGCGGTAAAAGATAAGGTGGATGCTACTTGGGCATAAGCCCGGACCATGCCGAGCCGACGCAAAATCGACCTAGCGAAGATTCACGAATCACTCAACACGGTCTGCCCGAGATGCAAGAAGGAAATTACAGACCTGCCATGTCCCCGACATCGGCCTCGCCAGTCACTGCTGAGCTGATCAAAATACAAACAATTGACACTTGTCTGACAATCGCCATGACGGGTTGGACGAAGATTATCCGACGAAAGCGTGAGCGGCACCTGGTCTGGCCCTACCCGGTGCTATGGGCATGTCGGGGCGAATGAATGCGTCCAGGTCTGAATGCTGCGGTCGCGTAGACAGGTGGCCAAATGGGTCTCGGGTCGAACACCCTAAATCCAAAATCTTGGCGTGTCCTCGCTCGGTTATAAAAATGTTTCCCGCCTTAATGTCGCGATGAACGATGCCTTTTACGTGGGCGGCATCGAGGGCATCGGCGATCTCGACGGCCAGGGAGAGAATTTGTTGAGTCTCGATTGGACGCCCAGCGATACGATGAGTAGGCGTCACCCGTCCATAAACTCCATGGCGATAAAGGCTCTGCCGTTGTCTTCACCGATGTCGTAAATGGTGCAGATATTGGGATGGTTGAGCGCCGATGCTGCTTTGGCTCACGCCGAAAGCGTTCCAAAACTATGGAATCGTGGGCAACGTCTTCGGGCAGGAACTTAAGAGCAACGAAGCGATCTAAACGAATATCCTCGGCCTTGTAGACCAAACCCATGCCACCGGCGCCGAGGTTGTCGAGGATCCTGTAATGCGAAATGGTTTGGCCGATCACGTCTGTGCACGAATCGTAAGTCCGCAAAACTGGCAAGTCAATGAAGGCGGGGAGGTCAGCGAGACTCAGAAGCATCGCGGGTGCAAATCGCTTAACACTCGTGGAATTGATCTGGGTTTTGAGTTCAATGAATCGCGCAATCGAAGGCACGATTCTACCGGGCCGCCCGCCATCTCGTTTCTGAGTTGGCGCATCTTAGCCCATCGCGGCAACCTGCCAGTCAGAGGATAATGACTCGCGTCAATAATTCCGATCCCGAAAGGATGGATGCCATGAAGTCGAAGCTCGCGTGGAATTTTATCAATCGCGGTCGCGCCAGCTTGGTCTTGGCGCTGTTGCTGGCTGCAATGATAGCGGCGGCGACATCAGCCGAAGCGCAAACTTACAAAGTAATTCACACCTTCACAGGTGGAAGCGATGGAATCGAGCCCGAGACCGGGTTGCTCCTGGCACCGGACGGCCTTTACGGCGTCACTTATGTTGGGGGCGGCGATTCCGAAACCGGTACGGTGTTCAGGATCGACAAAGCAGGTCATGAAACCGTGTTGTTCCGTTTCCCCGGCTGTTGTGACGTTTATCCCAAAGGGGCCGGCCCACTAGGTGCGCTGATCCGAGATGCGGCTGGAAACCTCTACGGCACCACTTACCTTGGCGGGGCTAACAAACTCGGCACCGTATTTAAGATAGATAAGGCCGGGAAAGAGACGGTACTGCACAGTTTCAAGGGCGCGGACGGATCCGGCCCGTGGGCGCCTCTGATAAGGGATGCGGACGGCAGTCTCTACGGAACCACTGCGTACGGCGGTAACCTGGAAAACTGCTTGAGCGGTTGCGGAACAGTTTTCAAGCTGGATGCAGCCGGTAAACTAACCGTCCTCTATGCTTTTGAGGACACGTTTGACGGAACCATACCGACCGGCAATATGGTTCGCGACCCGCAAGGCAATCTCTACGGCATCGCCAGCCAGGGGGGCAGTTCCGACTGCGTAGGGGGTGGGTGCGGAACGCTTTTCAAACTGAACACGAGCGGAACGATAACCATCCTGCACGTTTTTCATTCTTCCGATTCCTATGGGTGTTTTCCCTTTGGCGGTTTAATTCGGGACCAGGCTGGGAATCTTTATGGAACCACCGACGGTTGCGCTTCGGGAAATAACGGAACCGTATTCAAGCTAGACCGGAAAGGCGACATCACGGCGCTTTATAACTTCAAGGGAGGCAGGGACGGGAGCGGTTCGGCGGCACCGTTAACGCAGGACGCGGCCGGCAACTTTTACGGAACAACCGAATTTGGGGGCGATCTTTCCTGCAAGTTGTTGGGCAACCAACTGGGGTGCGGAACAGTTTTTAAGTTGGATACTGCGGGCCGGGAAACGGTGCTGTACCGGTTTAAGGGAAAGAAGGACGGTGGCTTCCCCATGGCGGGTTTGGTCATCGATAAGGCGGGCAAGCTTTACGGCACCGCCCCGGACGCTGGTGATTTTGGCTGCGAAGAGTTTGTTGGTTGCGGCGTGGTCTACGAGGTCACGCCGTAGTCAGGCTAGTGCGTTGGCTTCTGTTGAATCGCCGTGCCACTCATCGACCCGGTCAGTAGAGTGGCTGATCGTGGCGGAAGAGAGATGCGGCCCGAAGCGCGCCGTGCGTCCAAAACTGTGCTCTTTTGGCCAGACTTGGACTGTCTGCGAAGGCTAATATTCGCTCCAGATTATTTCTGCGCGTCACCAGTGGGCGCGCGCCGCATTTCCAATCCGCAACAATCTGGAAATGACGGGAAAAGGAGAAGTGTTGACCCGAGCTATCAAAGCAATCTTCGCCCTCTGCGTTTTCTCTTTAAGTGCAATGCTCACCAGCGCAGGTCAGGACCTGCCCAATTCGAAAGATCCGGCGGGGATGAAACGTTACGAAGGAAGCGAGTTGATCGGCTATCGCGCCCCCAGATTTGATGAATATCTATTGCCGCTTGGCCCGCCAACGAACCTTAGCCCTCCTGCGTACGAAAAGAGCAAGCCGATAGAGGGCCAGGTAAGCTACTACACGTATCTCGCGCCCGCGGGACGTTCGCCGGCAGAACTATATCGCAATTACAAGCAGGAGTTTCAGCGCCTGGGCATAGAGGTGCAGTATGAGAAAAATGCGGGGCAGCCGGGTGACTTCGGTAGCACCTTTGACAAGATCGATGACGACTGCGATCTCGCTCAAATCCTCACCTATGACGGGGCCGATGAACGTCTGATGGTCGGTCAGACTCGAGATGCCAAGCCTAGCTATTACATGGTTTTCGTGACTGCATACAGCGATGGCGTGATTCCAGAACGCCTGCAAGGCAGAGTCGAAAAGGGCCGGGCTCTTGCCCAACTCGTCGTCATCTCGCCTGACGCACTAGAAAAGAAAATGGCATTCCTGAACGCCGATGACATGAAACGCTCGATTCACGATTCAGGCGAAGTAGCAGTCTACGGCCTCTACTTCGACACGGATAAGGATGCGATAAAGTCTGAATCCCAGTCCGCCCTGGCAGAAATCGCGAAACTGTTGAAGAGCGAGCCTTCTCTGCGTTTGCATATCGTCGGGCACACAGACAACCAGGGAAAGCCCGATTACAACCTCGACTTGAGTCATCGCCGGGCAGCCAGCGTGGTCGCGGAACTGAGCAGCAAATACGGGATAGGCGTAAATCGTCTGGATGCCTTCGGATGTGGCATGTATTCGCCGGTCGCGAATGAAGCGGAGATTGGCCGAGCCAAGAACCGCCGCGTTGAACTGGTGCAGTGGTAGCTGCCGACTCCTTCCGGTAGAGAGAACTAAAGTAGCGACCCGCCACTACGGTCATGCGGACCGCTCGCGCGGTTCGCCCTGGAAGTCGCGGGCCAGCGTCGGCATCACCATCCAGCACGCGTAGCGGGACTTTGGGTCAATAGAACCCGGCTCACGACAACGACCCACACGACGCCGATGAAGGGCGAGACGAACCGGGAATAGGCGCCGTACGGCGACCAGAATCCATCCGTCAGCCAGGTGGTACCGCCCAGCAAGACGAGCACGACGGCGGCGACCCCGGCCGCGAAGAGCGCGTTCGAGATTAGTCCGGCGCGCCAGAGCCCGAAGGCCCCGGACATAATAAGCATCGCCCGGGGAAACGAAGTCAAGACGACGCCAGCCCATGTTAAGTCGTTCAGTCCCGAGGCGAGCGTCTGATTGCCGGCGCCGGCGATCGAATACGCGAGGGCTGCGACCACCGTGATGAGCAGGAGGAAAAGCGCTCCCACGGCTGCGCTGGAAGCGGTTGCCGCCGCGCCCCAGCCGTCTTGGCCGGCATCCGCCAAGGTGGTCCGGAGCGCGGCCGCGAACCACATCAGGTTGAGGATCGCCAGTCCAGAGAACACCGCGGCGATCAGGATCCGCGTGCGCTCGCCGTCGTAGAACGCGACGATTGCGTCGGGCGACGCGCCAACCTGCGGCTGATGACCGTAGACGAAGTACGCGATGATGAAGAAGAAAACGGATTGGATGCCGCCTGTGCGCCACAAGCATTCCCAGAACGCGGGGGTCCCGTACACGCTGCTAAATTTCGCGCTGCTGGATGACGTCATGGTTGTCGTGGATGCGCTCATGAGACTCTCCTCTCAAACTGAAAGTAAATGAAGCTTCCGGCGTGTGATCCGCGAAGTGATCGGAGTAAACACCACCCTGCTGTCCAAAAACATTCTTATCGATTGCACGAAAGAGAAGCAATTAGACAAAGGTACTGGTTGCACCTCGGGATCAGAGGTCGCTTTGGGTAGTGGAAGCGGTTGCTGTGCTCATGTTTCCTCCGATCGGCACTGTCGAATTTCTTCCCCTTCAGGACCTGAGATTTATAGCGCTCGTCATGCTTACGGACCCAACCTTGGAAGTATTAGGAACTCCTGCCGGCTCACCCAATCCGGATAGCGTCTCACCATCGCATCGAACAGCTCCTGATCGCTTAGGTCCGCTCCCCGTTGTTTTCCGTAGAATTCGATATATCCTCGACTCGTCGATCGCGGTCGGCGCATTGCCTTGGGTTGGATCCTTGTGTCCGGTCCACCGCAGTCGGACGAAGTGCGGCTAACCGATCAAGCGGGGCCACCCATTCTGTCCGGCTTTCCCGGGTCGTTGCGCCCACGAACATGTGACAGCGGTTGTACGCACGTCCCCCGAAACAATCAGGCCGATGTCAGGCACGCGAAGGGAAGTGGTGTTGAGGGTATCCGTATGGCTGGCCGGTCTCTATAACGACCAGTGGCCAGCCCTCAAGATCGAATTGCATCGAATCGAGCTGCTCAGCCAGGACAATCGTGTCGCTGAGCCGAACCGGAAACCATGCGCGATGGCCGCGATCCAATATGTCCGGAGTGGTATTCTTTCGCATGAGCTCTACGGTACCCGTGGTCGCAACGACCCGGGCACCCGGAAAGCGATCCAGCAGAACCGGGAGTCCGAGGAAGTAATCTCCGTGGCCATGGGTGATGTAAATCGTAGTCAGGCGGCGGTCGTGTAGCCCGACCCAATTCGCAAGTGCTGTCGCTTCCCGCACGGCCCACAAACACATCGTACTTGAGGACTCTTGCTTTTGACATCTCAGCTCCTGGCTTGGCCGATAGCAGGCGTTGTTCGCTATCTCAGCGGCGTTCACGGTCCAACCAGTTCGCCCAGCATGCGGTCCAGATTCATTTCCGCGTTTCGGGTCTGGAAGCCACGCTTCATCGCGGTCTCAGTCCGGCGTTGGCTTTCGGGGTTACGAGCACAGTCCAAGAACAGATCCGAATCACGACGGAACTCCTCCGCTGGCGCAAGGGCGATCCCATTGACTCTTTCCTTGATCACAGCGCGGCCAGCGGCTGGAAAGTTAGCTATGCGGTGAGCGATCGACTTGACGAAATCGGCAAGCGCAGTCGCGGGTAACGCCCGATTGATCCAACCGTAGCGTTCCGCCAGTTCCGCGTTGTAATCCTCCGCGCTTAACAACACCTCAAGAGCCCGGCCACGTCCCATGAGGCGTGTGAGGTGCTGGATCCCGCCCCCGCCTTGCATAAGGCCGAATGCTGCTTCCAGTTGACCAAAGATTGCTGACTCCCGCGCAGCGAAACGCATGTCACAAGCCAGCACAAATTCGCTGCCCGCGCCGCGTAGGCGACCTTCGATTTGTGCGATGGTGACCAGGCGGCTTGTGCTCAGATGGCGAAAGAGCATGGCGATCGACGGTTCGCCAGTCAGCCGCGCCGCCGCTTGCCGGTACTCGCTGATCCGAGTCACATCAACGTGGGCGATGAAGTAGTCAGGATCGCCGCTCTTGAACACCAGCACTTGAACAGTATCGTCGGCCTCGGCCTGCTGAATGAGAGAGACCAGGTCGCGGACCAGTTCCGGCCCTAGAAGATTCATAGGAGGGGCGAGAATTTCCGCGAATTGAACGGCCCCTTCCTTGCGCGCGGAAATCGTTTCGAAAGTTACTTGTTGGACTCGGCTCTCCTGTTTGACTGTTGGCGACATTGTTAGCTCCTGTTGCGAGATACAAATGGGGATCGAGCTGACATCGGTGCATTTCTTTGTAGACCCGACGAGGCCTGCCCTGTGCTGCTTCCCTTCATTTAAACTTAATATTCCGCGGCTCACTGAATGAACCAACACTGTTTGCTGCGAGCCGAGCATACGTTGACTGATTGTCGCGTGCAATCACTGTGGCGTATGTCCGATCGCGTCGGTCAATTCATCGTCCGCTTGAGCGTATTCGAGTTGGGATTGCAGCAACAGCGTCTGGGCCTCGAGCTCTTGTGCGGCAGCGGCGTCAGCCTGCGACGGGAGATAAGCGCCCTGTTGTAGCTGCTGTGCGGAAACGCGCCGGGCCTCCTGTCGAGTGGCGAGCAATTCCCGCGAAACGGTTACCATTTGTCGCGTTCTCTCCAGTTTGTTATAGGCGGTCTCTACTCGCACTTCGACCTCGTCCCGAATTCGGGCCAGATTTTCTTTGGCTTGTGCCAACTGTGCGTCACGCTCCCGAAGTGTCGCCCTCTTCTTTCCTCCGTCGAAGACGTCATAGCCAAAGTGAACGCCAAACGTCCCAAAATTCCGAGCAAGAAACGGGACGTTTTCCTCGTAGCTGTAGCGAGCAAACGCTTCGATATCCGGGACATATTCGCGCTGCGCCGCGCGCACGCCGGCCGAGGCTTTCTCTACGTCAGCCCCTGCTTCGGTGATTTCCGGGTGAGAGTTCAAAGCGACTCTTATGCATTGTTCGCGCTCGCAGCTTTGAGCAGTTGCCGGAACGTCAGGATCGAGAGCGACATCAGTCTTAAGCGGCAGTCCTACGAGATCGTTGAACTCCAGTCGCAGATCCGAAAGTTGCAGCTCCGCCGTGAGCAGATCCTGTTTTGCCTGTAGCAGCTCTGCCTTACTCTCGATCAGGTCTGCTTCGAGTGTGGTGCCGTACTTGACTTGCTGGACGCGTTCACTCTGGAGGTCTTGGACGGCGCGAATCTTGGCTTCTATTGCCTGGTGCTTGGATTGCACCACCAGAATGCTGTAGTAAATCTGACGGACTTTCAGAGCCACATCGTTCTTGACTCCGCGAGCTTTCTCACGGCTCGCCTTTAGCTCGGCGCGGGCTACGTCATTTCCTGCCTTGATTTTGAACAGTTCGGTGAGCGGTTGTGTCAGCCCCGTACCACTCGTTATGAAGTTCCTATCGCCCTGATTGAGCGTGAGCGAACGCGGCGGAATCGAATCACCTCCTATGATTCCGAATGCACCCGCGGGAACGGCAATGAATTGTGTGTCAGTGAGATGCGCAAACGTACTTTCATTCTTAATCGTCGGCAAGTAGGCGCTTCTGGCAACTTCTTTGGCATGCTGCTCTTCTTCGACATGAAGAGCGGCGATACGCACAATGTGATTGTGTTTCAATGCAAGTTCGACGGCGTCATTGAGATTAATCTTGCGTTGAGCAGGCGATTCGGTCTGCTGTCCTTGGACCAACGCCGATCCGATGAAAAACGCAACGGTCATAAAGGTGCGCGAGAGCCTCACGATTTTTTCCTTTGGGTCGAAGTGAATCGCTGTTGGAGCAGGGACAGTTCCGCGAAACTCAAGGGAGGCTTGCGGAGAATCGCCGTCAGAAGCAGCATCCCTGCGCAAGCCCAAGCCACAAGATAGAAGCCGTCAATAAAAGTCAGACTGTAGGCTTGCAGGCGCAGCTTGGCGTCAATGATTTCAGCCGCACGGCTGGCGGCAGCCATTGGTCCGCTGGATTTCGCGGATAATCCCGCGGCTAGTCGATAGACGGTTACGTTCGTGATCCACGAACCTGACTGGACGTGCAAACCCAGAAGGTTCGAGTGCATTTTTTCGCGCTGGTTGATGAAATGGATCATTGCGGCCACGCCCATCTGGCCACCGAGCAAGCGCACCGTGTGAAAGAATGCGGCAAAAGTGAGCGCGCGTTGGGGCGCCTGCAAAGCTCCCGAAGCGGTCGCCTGCAGGACGAGCGATGAAACCAGCCCCATCATCGCGAGAGATTGTCCGACTCCCATCAACAATTCTGACCGGAAGTAGTTCTCCGGCGCCCATGAACTGGTGAAGTTCGCGTCGATTAAGCAGGCAAAGGCCACGGCAGCGAAGCCGATGGCCATCAGCAAACGGTTGTCGATTCCCCGATATAAGAAGAGCGCGCCGACGAACGCCAGAAAGAGCTCAAAAATCGCGGTCCAGAGCACTGCCGGGCCGTACTGTTGCGGATCAAGACCGCGGAGCGCCAGGGACTGAGGAATGATGAGGATGGTCGCGAGCAGCACGAAGCGGAACGAGAACAGCGCCACTGAAAGTAGAATGGTGTTCCACTGGCGCAAGTACGGGAGGTCCACAAGAAAGTTGGGGCTGCGCAGGCGACGCACGAAAGAAAAGAGCAACAGGAATGTCCCGCCAGCGAACAGCGCTGTGAACGTGCCCGACCTCCACCAGTCAAGCCGTTCACCCTGGTCAACCGCGGCGAATAGCAACGCAAAACTGGCGCTGAGATAAAAGAATCCCACGAAACTCGGCGGCTGCTTTTTGCTGTCCGGTTTTGGCGTTTGGGGTATCCCGAAATAAATACAGGTCATCATCACGGGAGTGAGGACCGCCGGAATCCAGAACATCCACTGCCACGAGAGTTCGTTTCGACAAAATCCGTAAATCGATGGCGCGAAATTGACCGCCCCCTCGATGAAAGTTGCATAGAGTGCGATGACCAAGGCCAGGTAACGGAGGGGAAGACTCTTCAAAGCGAACGTCAGGGTGAGCGGATAAAACGTCCCGGAGGTCAACCCTGCAACCGCAAGCAGGGCGATTAACAAGCTGTAGTTGTGGACCACAGGCAGGTACGCCGCTATCATGCTAAACAGCCCCGCACCGACCAGCAAAACTCTGCGTGGGCCGAGCAAGGCCCCCAGGTAAACTGAGAAGGGTCCGATGAACATAAGCGCCACGTTATAGGCGCTGGAAATCCACGTGCCATCGTCAAATCCTATTCCGACGTTCCCTTTGAGGTCGGCCAGACCAAGACCGATCAAGCGCCCCATTAGAGTCACGATCCCCGCCCCGAGTATTACGCCGACGATTCCCAGCACCGGGCTATGCGAGAGGTCAATCGGAAGCGCGGCGAGGCCCGACGCCGCACCAGCAGGAGGCCGAGCTGTGGAAACGGTAATGGAAGTTGCGGCCATTGTCTCCGCTACTTTCTGGTTCGCACCGTTACGACCGCAGATAGGCCTGGTCTCAACTGGGACGTAAGGGGAGAATTCTCGAGCGCAATCTTGACCGGGACTCGTTGCACCACCTTGGTGAAGTTTCCGGTCGCGTTATCGGGCGGCAACAAGGCGAATTGTGACCCACTGGCGGGTGCGATCTCGAGCACTCGACCCTTAATAACCTGGCCCGGATAAACGTCAGTGCGGATTTCTGCTGGGTCGCCGATTTTGATATTGGTCAATTGCGTTTCCCGAAAGTTCGCTGCGACCCAACGGTTGTTTTCCACAAAGGTGGTGACCTGCGTTCCCGGGGAAACGTATTGCCCAGGACGGACTTGCCGCTCGCCGACTGTACCGTCGGCCGGGGCCAGAATTCGTGTGTAACTCAAATTCACCTGTGCGACTACGAGTGCTGCTTCTTTAGCGTGCAATTCCGCGACAAGCTGCGTCTCTTGCGATCCCAACACGGCTTTTGCTCGCCGCTCCGCCTCTGCCGCCGAATCATTGCTGCGAAGCAACGTACGGGCCTGCGCCAGGTCAGCATCACGGCTGGCATATTGCGCAGCGAATCTTTCCTCATCGGCGACTACCGACTCGACCTTTTGTTGGGTTGTAGAGTTTGTCTTAAGCAGCGCTTCCTGTCTGCTCCGCTCCGCACGGGTGCGCGTCACATCCGCTTGCACCGCATCTTTTCCTGCTTGCGCAGCCGTGATCTGCGCGTTGGCTTGGTCGATTCCCGCGATGGCACGTTCAATCTTTGCATCCTGAAGTTCGCGCTGCCTTCGATTGTTTTCGAGAGCCGCTTTTGCGGCTTCAACACCCGCAGCCGCCTGGGCCACCTGTGCCTTAAAATCGTCATCTTCAAGTTGAACCAGGACGTCGCCCTTGTGAACCTGTTGGTAGTCGTTAACATTCACCTCGCGCACCAATCCCGGAACTTTTGTGCTGAGCGGCGTGAGATCGCCGCGAACGTACGCATCATTGGTTACCTGCTCAGCCCGGCCGCCCTCCCAGCCATTCCAGTTGCCGGTGATCGTGATTATGACGGCGGTGGCTAGAAGGATGACGACGAACGATGTTCCATAGCTTTGCCAGGCTGATTTGAGACGTGACGGCGGGTGCTCAACCACCTTGGGCGCGGCTGCGGGTGACGAAATAGTTGCTGGTACAGGAGAAGTTGCCATTTGTGTCAGGTGCTCCTTAGAAGGCCTGGTTTCTGTGGTGTTTCATCTTGCCGAGTCGTGTCGCGTTGCCTTCGGTGTTACGCAGAGTGGTGATTTACTATCCGCCGGTCACCACTCTGCCTAATCTCCCGCCCAGCACCGCGAGTGAAGTTGTTGCTCCTCAAGAAGCGAGCCATTCGGGTTTGCTCGAGCCTCGCGGTTCAAGCACGGTGCGGAACGATCCCGGGGTCTTGGACAAAGCGACGTTGTCGGTCAAGCCTTGATACGTGCCCAACGGAGTTTCAGCAGTAAACAGATCAGGAGCGACGTGGGTGTGCTCGTCCGTCGAGCCGGCGGTTTGCTGCGCGTACGCTTTGTCGAGTATGCCCAGGGAACGCAGCCACAGCACCGTTCTGGTCAGGGATACGACGACGCGATAGCTTCCTCCCTCGACGGCACGCCGTCTAAGGGCTTCAAGTACCCCGACAGTGCCGAGCCAGCCCACCACGTTGTCGCAAATCGGAATAATTGGCGGCGACTTGGGTTGATCTGGAGTCCCCTCGCTTGTAAACACCCCCGAGAGGGCCGCGCCGATCTCATCAAAGCCAACCCGATTTGCCCAGGGCCCCCGCTCGCCATTGAGAACCACCTTGGCGTGGATTAGTCCCGGCTTTTTCTGGCTGAGCTCTTCCGCGGTCAGACCATATTTTTCGAAATACCCGGGGCGCCGGTTTCCGAAGAACACGTCGGCATCCTTCAGGAGGCGATTGAACTTGGCGCGATCTTCTTTGGAATGATCCAGGATGGTTGAACGCATTCCAACCTGCGCGTCCCAGGCAAATGACTCGATCTCGGTTTCGCCCGGCCGCCAGATGTTGAGGACATCGGCCCCATAGCACGCGAGGTCTCTGCCTATCGCCGCCCCAGCAATCACATGCCCCATTCCAAAGGCGCGAATGCCATCCAGCGGACTCTTGCCATCCTTCTTCAACGGGACCGGCTCACTCTCGCCGATCTTCTCCACCGTGATCAAAGGCATGGCGGAGAGCACTTCGGTGTATTGATGCTCTTTTCTGAATTCCTCAAAGGTGCGCACCATGGCCATGGGAAGTCCGGCCTCGGCTGCCGCATTCTCCAGGTCTTCGGCGCGCCACTGCTGGATGGCGCTTTGCACAGCTTCGGGGCTCGGATTGGACCTGAGCAGGCCGAGCGCGCGGGCCGCCAGCTGGGGATAAATGTTGATCGCTACCACGTGCCGCCCGTCCCGCGTTTCGTGAAACAAATGCGGATTCAGGAAAGGGTTCAAAGGGTCCTCGAGTGGGGCCGGTGGGCGTCCATTGACGGTTTCCCATTTCAACTCGAAGAAACCGCAGAAGCGCAGCAAAGCCTTGCGGACATCCACGGCTATGTCCTGTCCCTCGCCCGTTCGTTGTCCCCACTAAGCTGCGACCGCGAC
>Ga0073928_10003170_pt1 | contig 26432 bp, 26 predicted proteins | sample PaiPotPPA55metaG_FD_76969 | JGI IMG/M metagenome (GOLD analysis project Ga0073928, IMG submission 76969) | Iron sulfur acid spring bacterial and archeal communities from Banff, Canada, to study Microbial Dark Matter (Phase II) - Paint Pots PPA... ...
GACATCGGAAGGAGATTCAGATTTAGTAGGCGCCACGTGTTATATGTGGCATAACACACACATACTTGTCAAGAGAAAAATGAAGAAAAATAAAATCCAACTGAAAAAAACGCGCGAACCCCTGTTTTTATGCGGTTATCGGCTTTCGATACAGAAACTAGTTAGCCTTTGTAGCGGCTCCGACCTCGTCGGAACCATCTTACGGTGCCGTCGTAGCGGCCGCCGTCTGCGCGTCGCGCTTTGGAGTGCGGCAGCCCAGCCGCCGCTTTTTGTTCCGGTCGGGCCCGACCACACAAACAAAAGGCACGGCTAAACGCCGCGCCAGGTATTTCCCATTTTCAATCTTGCAATTTCAGATTGCTTTTGGTGTCGCTCCGCGACTCCCTAAATGAACAGCTCTTCCTCCTGCTCCGGCGAACGCTCCTGACTGGCAGACGACGCGGTTGCCCCCCTGCGCGCCCGCAACAAATCCAGTCCAACTTTAATTCCCTGCACCAGTGCCGACGCCTTCTGCACCGGCTTCCAAAAATTCTGCTTGAACTGCGCGCCCGCGTCTTCCACCGTTTCCATGGTGCCCGTCAAAATACGATCGATATGCAGCAGCTGCCCGCGGAATCGATCGGCGACATCGGTGACCACACGATCCATCTTTTGCGCCTGTCCGCGCGCCAGATACACGATGTGCGCTGCGTCGCTCACCATGGTGGAAATCTTCGGCTGCGTGTCATCCAGCAGGATTTGCACGCGCGTCAGGATTGGTCCCGCTCGCGCATTCAAATCCGTCACCGTCTTTTCCATCTTTTGCATAGTGCGCCGAGTGGTGAAAAACAATGCCATCAGAATCGACACCTGCAACACCAGCGCAATCGCCACCACTACGCCAACCCAGTTTTGCATGTCCGCCCCTTCGCCCCGCCCGCGGAACGAAACCTGCCGAACACCAGCCGCTACAGAAGCCCGGCGGCAGAAAGTTCGACTATGACTTCGATGCCTCGCGCCGGTACGCATCCCGCGCACCTTCTACCGCCGCCGTAATTGTTTCCTTTTGCCGCGAAGCAGCATCCTTGCCACGCTCCACCAGGTCGTCGGCGCGCTCGCGCAATTCCCGCGCTTTTTTCTGCGCGAATTCGCGGCCATCATCGGCTTTGTCCGCCAGGAATTTCCGCGTTTCTTCTCCCGACTTCGGCGCAAACAGCACACCCACCAGCGCGCCTACTCCAAGCCCCACTAGAAAATAAGAAATTTTCGAGCCCACATTGTCAGCCATCTTCGCCTCCAAGTTGCAACCTAACACAGCCACTTGCAGGCCACAATACATCCTAACCGGTACCGCCACTCGGCAGCGGTTATGCGCTTTCCTCCACTTTACCCAGCTCTTCCAGTACTTTTTCTGCCCTGGCACGCGGAATTACCTCGCTCAGCCGCTCCACTCCCGCACGCTGCACATTGGCCACGCTACCAAACTCTTTCAATAGTTTCCGCGCGGTCTTCTCCCCAACCCCAGGAACGCCCTCGAGTGCACTTTTCGTCTGCCGTTTGCCTCGCCGCAAACGGTGAAAAGTCACCGCAAACCTGTGCGTCTCGTCGCGAATCTGCTGAATCAGGTGCAGCACCGGCGAATGCCGGTCCAATACAATCGGTTCGCTCTCTTGCCCATACACATACAAAATCTCTTCCTTCTTGGCGATGCTCGCCAGCGGTTGATTGATAATTCCCAGTGCCTCCAACGCCTCTGCCGCCGCATGCAGCTGCCCGATTCCGCCATCAATCAGAATCAGCCCCGGCATCGCTTTCTTCTCTGCCTGCAAACGCCGGTAGCGCCGCGTCACCACTTCCCGCATGCTGGCAAAATCGTCGTTCTGCGGGTAAATTTGCAGCGGCGAATCGCCGTTACTACTCGCGGCGCCGTTGTTCTCTGCGGCGCGCCCGCTGCTTTCTCCACGAATGATAAATTTCCGGTAATCCGATTTTTTCATCCGGCCTTTTTCCCACACCACCATCGAAGCCACCGTATCGCTACCCTGAATGTGCGAAATATCAAAACACTCGATGCGTTCCGGCTCTTCCAGCAGGTTCAGCGCATTCTGCAACGCCCCCCCAATCGCTTTCGAGGTCGGCTTCAACACTCGAAATCGCTGTTCGAACGAGTGTGCCGCGTTATTCTTCACCAGATCCAGAATGGCCCGCTTCTGCCCGCGCTGCGGCGTGAAAATTTCCACGCGATGTCCCGCCCGTTCGCTCAACATCTCTTCCAGCAGCTCACGATCTTCGAATTCTTCCGGCACATGAATCGCCTTCGGTAAATAATCCGCCTCCAGATAAAGTTGTTTGAGCAGCGACGGCACAAATTCCTGTGCATCAAACGCCGCCAGATCCTCCCAATAAAATTCCCGCCGGTCCACCACACGCCCGCCGCGCAAGTGAAACAGATTCGCCGCCACCAGCGGCGCCTCTTCGTGATACGCCAGCACATCGGTATCGTCGCCTTGCGCCGCGGCAATTCTCTGCCGCTCCTCGATGTCCTCCATCGTCCGCAATAAATCCCGGTACGACGCCGCTTGTTCGTATAATTCTTTTTCCGCGGCAGCCGCCATCCTCTCTTCCAAACTCTTGATCAAATCATGCCGCCGCCCTTCCAGCAGCATTCGCACGTCTCGCGCCGCCTCCGCGTATCGCTCATCCGTCGTTAGACCTTCCACGCATGGTCCCAGGCATCGGTGAATATAAAATTGCAAGCACGGCCGCTGATGCGTCCTGGTCAGATCTACCCCGCACGACGGCACCAGAAATCTTTTGTGCACGAAATGTAGAATCCGCCGCGCCAGGCTTGCCGGAAAATACGGCCCGAAATACAGCGAGCCGTCCTTGCGAATGCGCCGCGTAAAATACACCCGCGGATATTTCTCCGCCGCCGTGAACTTGATGTACGGATAAGTTTTGTCGTCGCGCAAAACCACATTGAACTTCGGCAGGTACTTCTTGATCAGATTGTGTTCGAGCGCCAGCGCTTCACGCTCGTTGTCCACCACAATCGTTTCCAGCTCCGCAATTTCGCGCGCCAGCGAACCGGTCTTCGCATCCATCCAGCGCGATTCCAAAAAGTACGAACGCACCCGGTTGCGCAGCAGACGCGCCTTGCCCACATAAATCACTGCTCCGCCCGCGTCCCGGAACAGGTACACCCCGGGCATCTCCGGTAACAAGGCCGCTTTTTCTTTGGGTTCCATCAGACGATTGCCCACCCGGCAAACTTTTTTCTCCGGGCAACTTCCATCATACTAGAGTGAATCGCACTACCGTGAATCGCGCTAACCTCAAATGCCGCTCAGTCTTGCTAACAATCGCAGTCGCGGCAATTTGCGCGGCCATGCCCGCGCTTCTTCTGGCGCAGTCCCCATCTTCGCAGGACGCACAAAAACCCAAGCCAAACACCGATACTGCCACGCAAAACGCTCCCGACCAACCCATGTGGGATCCCCTGCGTGCCGAAAGAGATTTGCAAGTCGGCCAGTATTACATGCACAAGGGCGACGTTGACGCCGCCATCGACCGCTTCCAAGACGCCGCTTTAGCCAAGCCCGGCTACGCGATTCCCTTCCGCTTTCTTGGCGAAGCGCAGGAAAAAAAAGGCCTGAAGCGCGATGCTATCCAATCCTATACGCGCTATCTCGATCTTTACCCGCAGGCCGAAGATAAAAACAAAATCGAAAAAAAGATCGAAAAACTGCGCGTTGAAGCAGCCAAGTCCAAGAAGAAATCCTAGTAGCTAGCTTCAGTAGCACAGCCACTCCTGGCTGTGCACGGTGTTACCCGCACCGGCCACCCAAGCGCACAGGCAAGATTGCCTGCGCTACGCATCACTCACCACCTAAAACCAAAAACCCTCCGCTCCCGCGCCAACCTGTCCAACGCCTTCCGCGCCCGCTCAAACTCCGGAAACAATTTCTCCTCCGCGCGAAATTCCGATGAATGTGAAATCAGGCTGCATCCCGACTTTCGCGTGGGATGTTTCACATGCAGCATCTCGTGGTACAAAACGTATTCCACCACGTACTGCGGAATTCCAGGCCGGTCCATCCGGCGATTCAGCAAAATCTGATTCGGACCCGGATCAAAGGAACCAAACTGCCGCCGCCACCCCCGCATGCTCCATCCGAGGTGCGGTTTTTCCAATCCACTGGCAAAGAATCGCGCATTTAAATCATCAAAAAGTCCGTTGAGGTCGAACTGCTGTCCCGCCGCATGAAGCGCCGCCGGGCGCACCCGTCCTCGCCGCATCTGCTGCACACGTTCCCGCGTCTTATGAGATTTGGCGTAGGCGTGATACGGCGCTACCAGCGCCCGCCGCGTGCGGCGACGGTAAATCTTGCAGAGCAGCAGTGCCGCCGCTCCCTCCAGCACCGCCAGCGGCGCACGCTGCAGCAAATCGGAAAAGCGCACGATCATCTGCTCATCGCGGCGCCGAATCGTCAGCACCAGACTCGAATAAGGATAAAACTCCACACGAAAATCCGGCGGCGGCCCCGCACAGCCGATCCGGGTAAACATCCGCTGGCAAAGCGCCGCTCCGCCCGGCACAAGAGTAATCATTCGCTTCATCGTGTTTGTAACTTCTCCAGCGTTAGCTCTTCCTCCGCACTGGCGGCGGCGCCACACTCTTCTTCGCTTTCTCCGCGTCATTCAGCGCATCCTGCGTGCCTTCAACCGCGTCGTCAAGATTTTCTTTGTACACATCAATCTCTTTCGCGTCTGCCTTGATCTTTTTCAGGATTTCCAGGTACTCCTTGGCCTTTTCGGCCATCAGGTCCACTCCAGCGCGCACATTCTGCTGCTTTTCGATACCCAGCTGCACCAGGTCTGCCGCATCATCCACGCAACCGATGTACGAATTCATCAGATAATTCAGCTGCTGTTCGTGATTGGTTTGTGACGGATGTTCCAGCTCGTATTGAAACTTTTTTATGCGGTCGTCGGCAAACATGATAAATAACTTGATCCGCTCGTTCGGAGTCTCCGCATCGCGAATCTTGTCCGCTTCAATATTGGTGAGATAATCCCTTTCCGGAACTTGTGCCAGCACGTTTGCTCCCAGCACCCCAGCAAAACTAACCACCAACAAAATTCTGCCCCATTTGGTCATGGCTGCTTCTCCATTGCCTCCGGCGGCTTGTCACTGTTGGGAGTCGATGCGCCAGGCGGTGCGGTCGGCTGTTCTCCCGGCCTGCGGGGAAACAAAAGTCTCAACAATTCTCTATCCATATCTTTCAAGTCGTTCTCAACCAATTGCATCGGCGGCCGAAATGGTTCTGGCATTGCCAGAATCACGTCTCGAATCTCACGTATTCCAACGGCCACATGAATTTCCAGTTGTCGGTATCCCGAAGAGTGTTTCTCGGCGTCAGGATGCTGCTTTTTCAGCGCACCCACCGCGGCCCGCACGTTGTCGCGGTATTTTTCCATCACCAAGCCGACCGCCGAATAATCATTCGCTCTCGCTGCATCTCGTTCTTTGGCGAACTGCAGATCGCCCAGCCTTTGCAGTATTTTCGCCTTCCGCACTCCGTCCTGTTCGGCATCAAATCGCCGCTGCAGAGGGTCCAGGTCGTCCGCAGCAAACACCGCCCCGGCGCACAGCAACACTGCCATCAGCAGTGTAGCCACACAGACAGCTCCTGATCGGGGAGCTATCTTTTCTTTTCCAGCGTCTTTTTCAAGACGATGACCCGCTGCTGAGCCTGCCATACCTGGTCCGAATTCCGATTCTGGTCCGCTTGCAGAAATTTCTGGTAAGCGTCCAACGCCGCCTTGGTTTGCTGCAGTTTATCGTAGCAGAGAGCGCGCACAAACAATTCTCCAGGAGTCGGCGGCTCGCTCTTGGCCACGCGGTCCAGAATTGCCAGCGTCGTGGGATAGTCACCCGCCAAATATGTCGCGGATGCCAGATCCTTCCAGTACGTCAGATTCTTCGCATCCAGCTGGATCGCGCTCTTCAATTCTTTCTCGGCATTGGCAAAATCGCGTTGCTGCATGTACGTCCGCCCCAACCCGCCGCGCAGTTGCGCGTCATTCGGAGCCAGCACCACCGCTTGTTTCAGTGCCGCAATCGCGCCATCCCATTTTTTTTCGCCCATTAGAATATCCGCCCGAAGTTTCAAAGATTCCACGGAAAGCGTTCCGCCTTTTTCCGTTTTTTCCATTTCCGCCAAGGCTTCATCATATTTTTCATTTGCGATCAGCAGGTGGACAAAATGTTCGCGCGCCGCTGCATCGCCCGGTTGGGCCTTCAGGTAATTACGATAAGCGTCCGCGGCTTCCGGGTTCTTCTCGATCTCCAGACTTTGCGCCAGTCCTACCAACGCGGGCGGTGATTCCGGCTCGCCGGACAACACTGCGCGAAATTTCGTTTCGGCGTCAGCAGCGCGCTGCTGGCGCAGGTAAAGCTGCGCCAGATGCAAGCTCGTCTCGGTGTCCTTAGGATCCAATGCCAGTGCACCTTCGTACGTGCCCGCCGCATTTTTCAGGTCGCCAGATTTCTCATAAGCCAGCCCCAGCAGCGTTCGCGGATGGCTTTGCGTCGGCAATAGCTCCACCGCGCGCTGCAATGGAGCAACCGCAGCAGCCGGCTCTTCATTCAGCAGTAGAATGCCCAAATTCAGCGCCGCCTCCGGCATTTTCGGATCGAGCAGCATCGCTCGTTCGTATTCGCCCCGTGCCTCTTTGCTTTTCCGCAGTCCGGTGTACGCATATCCCAACTGAAAGTGTGCATACGCAAAATCATCTTTTTCGGCCAGGAACTTTTGCAGTGGCACAATTGCGGCCTGAAAATCTTGCTGATCGATATCCCGCCGCGCCTCATCCAGCAGATCATTCAACGGATTGGCTACCTTCTGCTTCGTCCCCTTTGTCCCTTGCGCGCCCCGCGTAACCTGCCCATGTGCCTGAACAATCAACAGCGCGCAAGCCAAGAGCAATCCTGCGCTTCTTCGCAAAAGGGCTGTCGCCAAGGAGTGTCGGGTCATTTTGCTGAAAAACTGACTCTCAAATAGCCGCCTTGCTGCACACAAACGGCAACCTTGCCACGCAAACATTAGCCGTCATTCCGAGCCAAGCGAGGAATCTCTCTTCCGCTTCGATGTATACATGACTTAGACTTTCCGCCGCGCGCGCATCTCACGCATTTGCCGTTCCGTTCGATGCGCCGTCTCCGTTTCGCTTTGTCTGCCCGTTCGTCAAGCGGGCCTGCCCATTCACCTGCAGCACTTTCGCCAAACACTTCCCGGTATGCGATTGCGTATTCCTCGCAACCTGTTCCGGCGTCCCCGTAGCGATGATTTTTCCGCCCTGGTCGCCGCCTTCGGGCCCCATATCAATCAGCCAGTCCGCCGACTTGATTACATCGAGGTTGTGCTCAATCACCAGCAGCGAAGCCCCCGATTCCAGCAACTTGCGAAACGCCGCCAACAGCTTTGCGATATCATCAAAATGTAGCCCGGTCGTCGGCTCATCCAGAATATACAGAATTCCCTGATTTTCCGTGCGCGACAGGTGCGCCGCCAGTTTCAACCGCTGCGCCTCGCCCCCGGAAAGCGTGGTCCCCGATTGTCCCAATCGCAAATAACCCAGGCCGATCTCATTCATGATGCGCAACTTCGTCGTCACTCGCGGCACATTCACAAAAAACGCCAGCGCTTCTCGCACTGTCATTCCCAGAACCTCGTGCACGTTTTTCCCGCGATACCGCACTTCCAGCACGCTGCTCTTGAACCGCGTACCGCGGCATTCCTCGCAAATCAATTCCACGTCGGCGAGAAATTGCATTTCCACCGTAACCGTTCCGTCGCCCTGGCATGTCTCGCAGCGCCCGCCCGGCACGTTAAAAGAAAAGTGTCCCGCAGTGTAGCCGCGCCGCTTGGCATCCGGTGTATCCGCAAAGACTTCACGAATGGCATCAAACGCTTTCAGGTAGGTTGCCGGATTCGAACGCGGCGTTCGCCCGATTGGCGATTGGTCCACGATCACCACTTCCCTCACCCGCTCGTCGCCGTCCAGCCGTTCGCAAAACTCTTTTTCCGTTCCGCCGTTCTTTTTTGCCAGCAACGCTTTATACAAAACATCATGCACCAGCGTGGATTTTCCTGACCCGCTTACGCCAGTGACCACCGTAAACATTCCCAGCGGAATCATGGCATCCACATTTTTCAGGTTGTGCAGCGCCCCGCCATAAATCCGCAGAAATTTTCCCGTCGTCTTGTGCCGCGCGTTCGGCACCGGAATGCGCAGCTCACCGCTCAGGTAGCGTCCGGTAACCGATTTCGGATCTTTCAGAATCTCTTCGTAGGTTCCGGCAAATAGCAACTTGCCGCCAAGTTCGCCCGCGCCCGGTCCCAGGTCAATCACGCGATCCGCCGCTGCGATCGTGTCCGGATCATGCTCCACCACCAGCACCGTATTTCCCAGATCACGCAACGATTTCAAAATATCAATCAGGCGTTTTGTGTCGCGCGGATGCAGGCCAATCGAAGGCTCATCCAGGACATAAAGCGCTCCGACCAAATGCGAACCAAGCGACGTTGCCAGTTGAATCCTTTGCGATTCGCCGCCGGATAGTGTCGAAGTCAACCGATCCAGCGACAAATAATCCAATCCCACTTCGTCCAGAAATTGCAGCCGTGAACGAATCTCCTCGAGAATTCTGTCGGCAACCTTGCTCTGCGCTTCGTTCAGCTGCAGTTCCCGGAAAAATACCCGCGCTTCCTTCACCGTAAATTTGCAAATATCGGTAATCGTTTTGCCGGCCACGCGTACCGCTCTCGCTTCCGGGCGCAACCGCGTCCCCCCGCACTCCGGGCACATCGCGTACCCGCGATAGCGGCTTAGAAAAACGCGCACGTGCAACTTGTATTTCTTGCGCTCCAGCCACGCGAAAAATCCTTTCACTCCGTCGTAATCGTTTTTGGCATCGCCTTCCAGAATTCGCTGCCGCTCTTCCACTTTCAAATGCCGCCACGGAACGTTGGTTGGAATTCCCTGCGATTTCGCCCACACTTTCGCTTCGTTCAGCAGCTGGCGGAAGCGTGGTTTGGACCACGGCTCGATCGCGCCGTCGTCCAGCGATTTGCTCGCGTCGGGCACTACCAGGTTCAAATCGAAATCAATGGTGTTTCCAAAGCCCTGGCAGCGCGGGCACGCTCCGTAAGGATTGTTGAACGAAAACAGCCGCGGCTCCGGCTCCTGATAAATCGTGCCGTCATTCTTGCATTCGAACCGCTCATTGAAATTCATCCGCTCTGCCGCGCCGGGGTTCGAATCCGGGACGAATTGGACGATCGCTTCGCCATGCCCTTCGCGGTAGCAGATTTCCACCGAATCGATTAGCCGCGATTTCGCTTCCTCACTTACCGCCAAACGGTCCACCAACACGTACACCGGCTTTTTGAAATCCACATCCAGCAAAGATTCTGGCGAAATAAATTCGTGCACCTGGCCGTCCTGGTACAAACGGTTGAATCCGCGCTTCTGCAAATCCAGCAACGCAATCCGTAACTGATCCAGCGAAGGTTCAGCTAGTTTTTTCTTTTCTGTTTTGCGCGGTTTCGCTGCAGGTTGCGGCGCGGCGATTTTCAGTTGATACAAAACATAAAATCTTCGTCCGCTCCCTGCCGACAACACTTTTGCCGCGATCGCATCCGGAGTGTCTTTCAAAACTTCGGCGCCGCATTTGATGCAGAAAGTCTGCCCGCAACGCGCAAAAAACAATCGCAGGTAATCGTACATTTCCGTGGCCGTGGCCACCGTGGAGCGCGGATTGCGCGTGGAATTTTTCTGGCGAATCGCAACCGCCGGCGCGATGCCGGAAATTTCGTCGACATCCGGTTTTTCCATGCGCTCCAAAAATTGCCGCGCGTATGCGGAAAGCGATTCCACGTAGCGGCGCTGCCCCTCCGCGTAAACCGTGTCAAATGCCAGCGAAGATTTTCCGGAGCCGCTGACGCCGCTCACCACGGTGATGGCGTTGTGCGGAATCTCCACGGAAATATTTTTCAAGTTGTGGACGCGGGCGCCGCGGATTCGCAGCGTCTCCTGATCCAACTGGCCGGCGATGGCCTCGGGAAGAATTTCGTGTTTTGCCAAGAGGGAGCCCAGACAGCGCGTCCAGCGAGCACTGTCTAAACTTCAAATTATACTGCGAGCAGAAATTCCCCGCAAATGATGGGATTGTGCGTTGACGTTTTCATCGGGTGCCGCCGATTTTGCGCATGGGTTTTGACAATTGCGAACTAACCGTCCCTACGCGCTAGGGTTCCTGAACCAGCTCAATTTCGCCGATGCCGCCTTGCACATCCACGGTAATTTTATGCGGCGTTTTTCCGTAGGCGTCGTTCGTATACTCTCGGTCGTTTTCGTGTAGGCCTGCAGCGCGGACCGCGCCAATTCCTCCGGACGCGTGCGCCGTCACGCCGACGTCTTTAGGGAGCCGGATGGTCACTTGGCCAACGCCACCTTTCACGGAAACGTTCAGGTCGGACTTGCGCGGTCCGGTCAAATCCATAACCACCTGTCCAGCTCCCATGTGCAGTTCAACGTCGGTGACGTCCATGCCGCGAAGTTTGAGATTGCCTTGCCCCGCGCCCATGTCCACGCGCAGATCGAGTGGAACCTCATCTGTGAATTCCAAATCCCAGGTATTGTCGGAAGGGCCAAAGTTAACGTGGTCGCTGTCCTGATTTACATCCAGATTTCCTTTGCCGTCGGACACATGGTAATCGACGGTGGGATTGTCCCACTTGCGATCGAAATGAAATGCCGCGTTCAACAAATGACCAGAGCCGCCGCTTACGTTGAGTTGTCCCGCGCCCATGTGCAAAGCAGCGGAAACCGATTTTGCGCCCTGCAGGTCGATGGTCTGTTGGGTGTGATTCGCAAAGGATTCGCCACGCACTTCGTGGCCGCGAGTTTTCTGATAATGGCCGAGCAGAATGACCAACACGAAAACAAATGCGACGACGCCAAGCGTCGAACCGAGCGCAAAGCCGGGGTTGCGTTCGCCCGGTGGCGCGGAACGATTGCGCGCGGAATCCCAGATTTTGCCGAGGCCGACCAGAATTAGGATCAGCGGCCAATATTTCCAATGCTCTTTGATAAATTGAAATGGATCGAAGCCCGGGTACCACGTTTTGAATAAAAACAGCGCACCCACGCTGATTAGCAGGATCGGTATGACCAGGGACGTTTTGGGCTGCCGGTCATTCAGGGGCATCGCGAGCCTCCACGTCTTGTATTACGCATAGGAAACGAAAATAGTTCAAGTAGTGGGAATTTAGCACAACATTAGCAGTGCGAACGCGCAAAGAGCGATTGGCTGTGCGCTGTGCTAGAGTCGCGAAGAAGTGCGTCGGCGAGAGATTTGGAGCGGAAGCATGACTGAGTTTGCCACTGGTTTCAAGCGAGTGATCTGGATTGTTCTGGACAGCGTTGGCATCGGTGAATTGCCGGACGCTGCGGAGTATGGCGACGTCGGACGGACGACGCTGGGACATATCGCAGAATCGCGACCCCTGAGGTTGCCGAATCTGGTGGAGCTGGGACTGGCAAACATTGCTCCGCTGAAAGATCTTGCGCCTACCGCAACTCCGTTGGGAGCTTACGGAAAAGGAGCTACGCATTCGCCGGGAAAAGACACGACGACAGGACATTGGGAGATGGCGGGAGTGTGGTTGGCACAAGCGTTTCCCGTTTACAAAAATGGCTTTCCACCTGAGATCATCGGGGAATTCGAAAAACGCATTGGCAGAAAAACAATTGGAAATAAGCCGGCATCGGGCACGGAGATTTTGAAAGAGCTGGGCGAAGAGCACCTGCGCACGGGAAAGCCGATTGTGTACACGTCGGGCGACAGTGTGTTTCAAATTGCCGCGCATGAAGATGTGATTCCGATCGCGGACTTGTATCGCATGTGCGAAATTGCGCGGGAAATTCTGGACGGGCCGCATCGCGTCGGGCGCGTGATAGCGCGGCCCTTTGCGGGAACTGCCGGAAATTTTACGCGCACTTCGCGGCGGCATGATTACGCCGTTGATCCGCCCAAGCCGATGTTGATGGACTTGCTTGCCGGAAAAAATGTGGCGGTGTTTGGGATCGGGAAAATTCATGACATTTACAACGGGCGCGGCGTTGAAAAATATGTAACGACAAAATCGAATACAGACGGAATGGAGGAATTGACGGCGGCGATTCACGAACGCCCCAACGGCTTGATTTTTTGCAACTTGGTGGATTTCGACATGTTGTACGGGCATCGCAAGGATGTGGAAGGATTTGCAAAATCGCTAGAGGAATTCGACGCGCTGCTGGGCGATTTTCTGCGCCTGCTGACGCACGACGATTTGCTGATGATCACAGCGGACCACGGATGCGATCCCGACCCGCGTTGGGAGACAACTGACCATTCGCGAGAGTATGTGCCGATCCTTGCGTATTCTCCGGGTGGCGGGGCGGGAGTGAGTCTGGGCGTTCGCGATACTCTCGCTGATATGGGACAAACCATCGCGGAAAATTTTGGCGGAAGGATTTTGCATGGCGCGAGTTTCCTGAAGGAGTTGCTCTCTAATAGGCGCAAGTGACCGCGAGAAAAAGCATAGCTTCGCCAGCAACTTCATGGAGCTTGCCTGATGGTCCTGCACTGAAGGTCAGGTTGGTGGGTGATTTTGTACAGGGCCGGGTCAGTGACTTATGGAGCGGAAAAAATCGAGAACGTGACGTTGAAATTCGGCGGGAGAAGTTTTGATAGCTTGTTCGTGCTCGGTATCAGGGACGTTCCACAATTCTTTCGGTCCGATGGCTGAGTTGAAGATGGCTTCGGAATGTCTGCAAGGAATTTTGCGATCGGCTGCACCGCAGATGAGGAGAATCGGAAACGAGCGGAGCGCAACCGCCCTTTCCGGGGAGATATCGTCGAATCTGAAGCCGCCTTGCTTTTGCGCGATCCATACGGCGACGAGAGCGGCGGGACCAAATAAAGTTTTCCCCAGAAAAACGCTCTGCTGAAGTCCTGCATAGTCGAAAGTTACTTCGCGCAGATTGCGAAAAGCGCCTTCCGCGACGACACCGTCAATGCGTGGTTCGATTGCAGCTGATTGCAAGGCGACGGCAGCTCCCATGGACTCTCCCAGCGCAAATAAGTGGTCTACTTTTTCGGTGGCTTCGAGATTTTTCACGATTGCTTGCGTATCGAAAATTTCGCGTTCTCCATAGGTAGACTGTGAACCACCGCTATTGCCGTGTGCCCGAGCGTCCATTATGCCCACACTGTACCCGGCACCCAGTAGAAATTCGGCATACGGAAGCATGACCGAGCGATTGTGCGATCTACCGTGCAAGAGAAGAACCCAATCGCCATTTGCATGGGCAGGCCTGAGCTTCCAACCCTCGAGGAGGATGCCATCGTAGGCGCGGACGACGAAGTGTTCACGGGTCGCGTTAGCGTTTTGAAGAGCCTGATCGGTTTGGGCGATTTGCCACTCAGTGAGTCGGCGGCGAACGGGGTGAAGAACAGTGGGGCCGAGGACCAAGCCAGCGACAGCGGAAAGCATAGGCAACGCTCCGAGAATCCGAACAGTGATTTTCAGAGTCCGTTTGGTTACGGGCCTCATTCCTCAGATTTAGCGTGAGTTTCGTACGAAGGATCGAATTTAACCCGCGCGAATGAAGCAACACGAGAATTCTGCTCTTCTTCGACAGCTGTCAATTCCCTCTCGACTTCTTCGAGCGATACGTTTTCGTTATGTTTTCGCAGCATGGAATGCCGATTCCAACTGTGACACCGATTGCCTTTCGCTGCAATCGAGCCACAGGCCGCCGCTGCGGGAGGAAAGAGCGCCGCCATGATTGGCTACGCTACCAAGACCGCCGGGCTGAAGCCCGGCACTACGAAAGTCGAGCGAATAGTCGAAACACAGAACGGTCGAGAACCAGGATTTAGTTAGGCACAGGAGTGGAACGGAGCTGGGCGCGGCGGAAAATGCCTGGGGAGGCCGTGACTTGCGGGAACGAATCGGGACTAGAGTTCGTACCATCTGCAAGCGCGCGGGTGTGTTCAAGGAGAAGCAGGCAAGTCATACTGTGGCCACTACTGCGGACCCGGGCGCGAAGAATTGGAATAAAATGGCAGCCATCGCCGGGTGAAAAGGACCAATTTACTTTTTCTGGTGTCGTTTTACCAATGGATGGGGGAGATGCATCATGAGCAACTTTAAGAATCAACTTTTCGGATCATTCTCAGAAAACATTGCAGCGGCGGTTACTCTGACAGTGCTGCTGCTGGTGGTTAGCGCGCCGGCGCGAGGGCAAAGCGAAAAACGAACGGTGTACAAGGAGAACGAGTTTCACTGGCAGGGGAATTTGAAACCTGGGCAGACGCTGGAAATCATCGGGCGAAACGGCGGAATCGAGGCTACCGGCGCGACGGGAGAAGCGGCACGGGTTGAAGGAATCAAGGAAAGCCACGGCGACGCAAACGAGGTGTTTGTGGAAGTGGTCGAGGACGCCGATGGCGTAACGATTTGCGCGGTGTACGAAAAAGATGCGCAGCCTGGGCGCTGCCATCATGGCGGCGCGGATTCTGACCACCACGGCTGGAGTTGGCATAACAGCCGCACCAAGCTGAATTTCAATGTAGAAGTGCCGCGCGGCGTACTTTTCAAGGCGATGACCACCAACGGCGGGATTCGCGGCCGCGACCTGAACAGCGTTGTTGAGGCGGCAACCACCAACGGAAACGTGGATGTGGCTACCAGCGAATGGGCTAGAGCGCGCACGACGAACGGGGGCGTGACGGTCACCATGGGAAGCGCCAAATGGAGCGGCGAAATTGAACTTATGACTACCAACGGCAGCGTACACGCGTCACTGCCTGCTTCCGCCGAATTTAAGGTCCGTGCGGCTACCACCAATGGCGGAATCCATACGGATTTCCCGGTCACCGTAATGGGCAACTTCGGATCGAAGGACCTGTCCGGCACCGTTGGCGCGGGGGGCCGCGATCTGCGACTGGCCACTACCAACGGCGGTATCGAGATCCGGAAGAGTGGGAGCTAGCAGAGTGAAAGCTGCGGTACTGGAGGAGACTGGCAAGGCACCGAAATGGGAGGAGTTTGAGGAGCCGGTGGCAGGCGAAGGCGAAGCGTTGTTGCGGGTTCGCGCCGCTTCGCTGAAACCGGTGGACAAGCAACTGGCTGCGGGGACGCACTTCGCGAGTCCTCGAGAAGCGGATTTGCCGGTGATTTGCGGGACGGATGGAGTAGGAGAGCTTGAGGATGGCACGCGGGCGTTCTTTGGAGGCTGCCGGAAGCCGTTTGGAGCGATGGCCGAGTTTACGGTCGTGCCGGGGGCGTTTTGTTTTCCCTTACCGGCTGGGATTGACGATGACACGGCGGCAGCCTTGCCGAATCCGGCGGTTTCGGCTTGGGTGTCGCTGACGTACCGGGCCAAGCTGGCGCGGGGCGAGACGGTATTGGTTCTGGGAGCCACCGGGGTAACCGGTCAGCTTGCGGTGCAGATTGCGAAGTTGCTGGGCGCGGCGCGGGTGGTTGGTGTCGGGCGGAATGAACGGGTACTCGCCAGATTGGGAGAATTGGGAGCCGACGCGACAATACAAATGGATCAGGCACCGGAGGCGTTGAAGGAAGCTTATTTGAGCGAGATGGGCGAAACGGGATTCGACGTGATTCTGGATTACTTGTGGGGCGAGCCAACCGAGGCTTTGCTGGCGGCGCTGACGAAAGGCGAGTTTACGGTAGCGGGAAAAGAGACTCGGCTGGTGCAAGTGGGGGAAAGCGCGGGAGCTACGATTAAGTTGCCGGCAGCGGTGTTGAGGAGTACGGCGGTAACGATTCTGGGGACGGCGGGAATGCCTCCACGGAAAGTTTTGTTTGAGGCGATGAAGGAAGTACTTGAGCGTGGGGCGATGCGGGAATTACGGATCGAAACGGAGCGGGTGGCGCTGGCGGAGATTGAAAGTGCGTGGAAACGCGCGGGGACGGCGGGGCGCAGGATTGTCATGGTGCCGTGAGCGAGGGAGTGCCGCGCCTGCGAACGCTCGTGGGTAAATTCTGGATGGCGCAGCACGAACCGAAGATGGCCACCTGAAGGTGGCCGCTACAGCGGCAATAGATGCAGATTGGCGAAACGCCGAAGCGCGGAGGGCGAATTAGCGGGATTTTTGGGAGAGCGCGCAGAGAAAAACAAAAAAGGAAATGAAGCTCAAGATGCTGCGGACCGCGTGCAGCTTTCCCCAGCGATCGAGCAATTGCCTTGCCTCGGGAGAATCTTTGGCGAGGGCCGGACTCAGCAGCCTGCGATTGGTGGGCAAAATCACAGTCAGTGTAAATGGAATTACTAGTCCGAGCAGGATGCCGGCGATCAGCCACGTTGTACCTGCGCCGAGTAGGTAAGCGCCTAAAGCCGCGAGAAATCCTGTGGCGGCGAGTGTTGCCTGCATGAGCGTCGCTCTTTTGTAGCTTGGAGCAAATTGAGCGAGGGCTATCGCTGTGCCGCATTGAACGCGCGCAGGATGCTCTACCAAATTGATGTAAATCGAGGCACCGCTGAAGAGGCCGGCGGCCAACGTCGCGAACAATTCCAGAATTTCCATGGCCTCATCATACGCTTCGTCGATAGGAACGAGCCCGGCTAAGGGCCGGCGTGTAGCGGCTAGATTTGCTAACTGTGAAATCGTTGTGAGAGAGATTCGAAGATGAAGCGAGATCCCTCGCCGCGCTCCCCGCCAAGTGCGCGGCAGACGGAAAGACGAATAAATCAGGGCCTGTACCTATGGCCGGTGGCGAGTAGGTACGTGCGGAACTGTGGCGGCGCTGATCGGGATATTGTAGTGATACGGGGTTGTCCATGACGGAGACGCAGAACAAGCGCCGCTATCCGCGCGCAAAAGTGCCCAAAAACGCGTTGGTGGCGTGGAAAAACGGCTGTCAGAAATTTGTTTCGCCGGTGGAGAACCTGGCACTGGGCGGGCTGTTTATCCGAACGAAAAATCCCTTGAATGTGGGAACGATGCTGCAATTGATGTTTAACACTCCGCAGGGGCAGGTACGAGTGCGGGCCGTGGTGCGCAATGTCAAGGCCGGAGAAGGCATGGGAGTGGCGATTGTTTCGATGGAGCAGGAAGACCGTGGGCGAGTGGATCAGTGGTTGAAGCAATTGGCGGCGCAAGAGGAGACGGTGGAAACCGGCGGTTGAGCGGCAGCGGAAGGTATGGCATGGGATGACGGTCAGTCCGATGACGCGAAGATACCCGAGAATGAAGGCGCCGAAGTCGGCGGTGGTGGCGTGGAAGAACGCAGAGCGGCAAGAAGTTTCGCGAGTGAAGACCATTGCGCTGGGGGGACTGTTCATCCGCACGAAGAACCCGCCGAAAGCTGGAAGTACAATTCAGATGCTGATTGTGACGCCGCGCGGATATTTGCGCACGCGTGCGAACGTGCGCGATGTGATTGCCGGAGAAGGCATGGGAGTAGCGATCGTCTCGATGGAGCCCGAGGATCGCGGGAAGCTGGAGCGGTGGCTGAAGCAATTGGCGGAGCTGGAGGAAATGGCCGGAGCACGGGCTAAAAGCTGATGCCCCCCGAAGAAACAGATTGGCACGAGAACGAGTGAGAACACCAAGAAAGAAGCAAAGACGGCGGGATAAACCCGCCGCTACATAAACCAGAACAATCGTAGAGCTGCGGTCCGGGCTAGGTCATTCGGCGTCGGGGTCGGAGCCCAGGCCTGCTTTAAAAAGTAGCGAGCGTAACGCGTCTTCACCTGCGGCACCGCGTTGGGTGCCCGCGATATTTCCTTCGCGGTCGATCACAACATAAATCGGATAGGCGGTTGCGGCATACATCGCGGCGAGATTGGTGTCTTCGGTGAGAACGATGCGGCAGGTGCGGGGATATTGCTCCAAATATTTCTTGACGGTTTTCTTGGATTCGCCGACGTTGACGGCGAGTACGATCAGATCTTTGTCGGTGTACTGGTGGCTGACTTTTTCGACGAAAGGCGTTTCCGCTTTGCAAAAGCCGCACCAAGTGGTCCAGAACTCGAGGAGAACGACTTTGCCTTTGATCGAGCTGTTGGAAAAAGTTTCGCCGTTGGTGGCCTTGGCGTTGAAGTGTGGAGCGGGCTCCTTTTGTTTGGTGTTGGCAAGGAGAGCTGCCGAGGCACAGAAGGCGGCGATGACGAACGCGCCAATGAAAAAATTGCGCACGAGGTTGAGTGGCGTGAGCATGGCGGAAATATAGCACAAAAATGCGAACGGGATTACCTAGTCGATTGGTACCGAAGCGTACGAAGAGCGGTGGGACGGGCGACCGCGGGATAAACCCGCGGCTACAAAAGGCCGAACAGAAGCCGGGCTAAAGCCCCGCTCTACGAATAGCGAGAATTCAAAAGCACTGGTCTGAAGCCACTACGAAACAATTCCCACTACTATTGGCCGGAAGCGGCGGAGGCGGGCGTTGACGATGGAGGCTGCGAGTTGGAGGCGGCGGTTTGGCCGGGGGCGAAATAGCCGTTGCGGGTGCGGGCGGTGAGTTTGCCTTTGCCACGCGGGGGAATAATGTCTACTTGGACGGTGCGGAAGGTGCCGTCTTTCTTAGTGTTGGTGGGATAGTAGCCGAGGGTGTACTGGTTGCGGATATCGCGAGCGACTTGGTCGCAAATGTTGTGAACGTCGTCGACACTTTCCGGAAAGAATGCGACGCCACCGGAGGCCGCGGAAATATCTTTCAGGGCGCGCATGGCTTTCTTACGATTCTTTTTGTCCTCATCGCTAAAAAGACCGATGGAGTAAATGACAACATTAGACTTCTGAATTTCGCGCACGGCTTTTTCAAGAGAGTTACGGCTGACGTTGTCTTCACCGTCGGTGACCACAAGCAGAACCTTTTTGTCCTTGTGGCCTTTTTTCAGATGATCGAGCGAGCCGATGATGGCGTCATAGAGCGCGGTGCTGCCGCGCGCGTCAATGCGTTCGAGGGCTTCCTTGAGTTCGGGGATACTGCTGGTGAAATCCTTGTCGAGATCGAGGTAGTAGTCGTCATTGAAATTGACGACGAAGGATTCGTCGTGCGGATTGGAAGCCTGGACGAGAGTCAGGGCGGCTTCATTGACGCGGGGCCGCTTGTCGCGCATGGAGCCGCTATTGTCAATGACCAAGCCCATGCTGACCGGAACATCTTCGCGCTTGAAGAGAGAAAGTTTTTGTTCGCCTTTGTCTTCGAAGACGCGGAAATTCTCTTCTTTAAGGCCGTCGACAAATTTGCCGCGGTCATCGAGGACTGTGGTGTGAAGGACGACCAGGCTGACGTTAACCTTGATGGTGCCGCCTTGCTGGTCGACATTTTGATTGGGAGGAGGCGGCCCAGAGTTGGGGAGGGCGAGAGGATTATCCTGGGCAAGAGCAGAGTAGGCGGGGAAAAAGAAAAAAGCGGCGAAAAAAACGAAAGCACATAAGGTTGTGTACGCTACCGAAGCGGAGATTTTGGACGGACTAGTGGCTGGGGGCGTAATAGCCGGTCTTGTTATAGACGCTGAGGGGCGGGAGGCCTTTGGGGGCGCGCAGTTTGATTTTGATTTTGCGCCAGCGGGCGTCATGTGCTTTGTTACTTGGATGGTATCCCAGTACATATTGGTTACGCAGCTCCATGCCGATTTTAGTGGCGATGTCCGGGAGATCTTCGAGCTTTTCGACTGAGAAAACGCGCCCACCAGTCATGTCCGTGACTTCAGTGAGAAGCGAGGGCCCGTTGAGCTCTTCCGGGGTACGTGCGCGATTTCCAAGCGGGTCAAAAATCCCAATGGCGTAGAGCTGGGTGTCAGCTTCGCGCACCAGCCGCTTGATATCGCTTTCGTTGTACCGACTATGATTATCTCCTCCGTCGGATAGGATGAGCAAGGCACGTTTGGCGTTATGTGCACCCCTCATCTCGCTGAGACCAAGATAAATTGCATCGAGAAGCGCGGTGCGACCTCTTGCACTGGTAGCCATCATGCGATTCTGAAGATCCTCGACGCTGTTGGTGAATGTGCTGGTGAGTTCGGCGCGTTCGTTGAAGCTAACCATGAAAAATTCGTCGGCGGGATTGGCAGTCTTGAAGAATTGCACGGCTGCTTCGCGGGCTTTGGCGATTTTGTTGGACATGCTGCCGCTGAGGTCGAAGATAACGCCTATGGAAATGGGAACATCTTCCGAAGAAAAGGTGAGAACTTCCTGTTCGGTATTGTCCTCGAACACGCGGAAATTATCGGGTTCAAGTCCGGTCACCAGGCGGTTATAGGGGTCGGTAACGGTGACATTGACGAGGGCTACATCCACGTCGGTATGCAGCATTTTGCCGGGTTTGATGGTAAGTCCGGGCGTATCGTGTTTGACGTCTTCTTTTGCCGGAGTGTGCAGAGAAGTCGGCTCGACGGAACTGGGGTCAAACGGTTTTTCGGGCGCTTGCACCTGAGGTTGGTCGTTACCGGTACCAGATTGAGCGGCGGCAGGCAACGCGTACATGGACAGAGCAAACAGGCATGTGGCCGCAAGTTTTAAGTGGAGGGTACGACGACGGAAACCTGGAACCTCGCGCATCACAGCCCCTATCGTCCGGCTTGCTGGACGGCCGCGCGGAATGACTAAGCGGATTCTACCACTCGCAAATTGCAAGACAAGTCAAAAGAATGTCACTTTGCAGTCGTAAGGGAAGGTCGGTCGCGAAATAGGGGATTCGCGGGATGAATGCAGCGAGAATTGGGGCGTGTTAGCATGACCTTTCTTTTCGGCGGGCTCCAAGTAGAGCCCGGTCTTTAATCTTGCGGGCTCCAAGTAGAGCCCGCACCCGAAGGAGTGCCGAGGCTGAATATGGATGCCAAATTGGATTCGAGCAAGGTGGTGATCGTAATTCCTGCCAGGTACGGGTCAACGAGGTTGCCGGGAAAGCCTCTGGTGCCGTTGGCGGGACAGCCGATGATTCAAAGAGTTTATGAGCGTGCGAAGCAAGCGAAGACGGCGGGCCGGGTGATCGTCGCAACCGACGATGAGCGAATCATTAAGGCGGTGGAAGGATTTGGCGGAGAAGCGCGAATGACGCGTGCGGATCATCGTACTGGGACGGAACGGATCGCGGAAGTGGCGGCGCACACGGAGGGCGCGATCTTTGTGAATGTGCAGGGAGACGAGCCGCTGCTGGATCCGCTGGCCGTGGATACGGCGGTTAATTCCCTGCTGGAAAAGCCGGCGGCGGCGATCTCAACCGTAGCGGTGCTGATTCGAACGCCGGCCGACATCATGGATCCAAACGTAGTCAAGACGGTTTTGGATTTCGAGGACAATGCGATTTATTTTTCACGAGCGCCGATTCCGTGGGTGCGCGATACGGCGGCAAAGACGCACGCGCGTCACCTAAAACATTTGGGGTTGTATGTGTTTCAGCGCGATGCGTTGTTGGAATATCCGACGTTGCCGCAAGGTGAACTGGAGCGAATCGAGCATTTGGAACAACTGCGATGGATGGAGAATGGCTGGAAGATTCGCGTGGCGGAAGTGGAACATGATGCTGTCAGTGTGGATGTGCCGGAAGATGTGGCGAAGGTGGAGGGTTTGTTGCGCGCCGCCGCAGCCGGGGAGAAGAGAGATTCCTCGCTTCGCTCGGAATGACGACATAAGGAGTTGCATTCACATTCTCAAGGATAGGTATTGTTGTCGTGTTTGGCTGTGAATCCTTAGGCTCGGTGAAAGTCTGGACGATATCGCATTAGGCCGGATTGTCAATCGGCCGCTGCCTTTACAGCGCTGCGTGAATAGGTTTTGCAACGACTGTGGATCGCATCGCCTCGCACGGCCATACATGACGCGGGTCGGTGTTTGAGTCTCGGATGCCAAGCCATGAGGAAATGAAACGGGTGCAATTCGCGCGGTGCTTCCACAAGGCCTAACTCGCGATTTCCTCGAACAACCGAGCTATTTACTTTTGCCCGCGCCGGTGGACGCCTGGCTAAGCGCAGTCATCGCCGTCAGCGAGTCCATGTAGTCCCGCCAATGCGCGATCTTGCGATCTTCGATCGTAACCACAGAGATGAACCGGTTGTCGTAGGAGGCGCCGGTCGAGACTATCTTGCCATGTACCTCGTATTCGATGATCACGACACGCGGGTCCTGCGATCGGTGAATAACGAGCGCGTCCGCGCCATGCAGGACTAATCCCGCCGTGGAAGCCGGATCGCAATCCGGTTAGCGGCTTCGTTCTAGCCGACGATACAGAGAGTGTGAGGGGCACGAACGGCGCTCCAACGTGTAATACTTTCATACGAAAAATTGTCCGAATAGCCTGAGGGAAGAAGGAATGAGTGAGGCGGTGGTAGTTGGATGCAAACCAGCTGCGACTTTTCATACCCTGAAGAATTAGGTCGGTGCAGTCGGTCTCCGACAGCTTACCGTTTGCGTCAGGGACCTGGAGAGTTCAATGAGCATCAATGGGCGCGGTGAGTCGACCTCTGAAGTGAGCCGGGGAAGGCTCGAGCGTGGGTTCCTTGGCCTCCTGCGCGCGGCGGCCCTGATCGCGGTGCTGGCGGGGGCCGCAGGCTCGCTCGGTTTGATGCTCCATGCGGGCCGTCGCAATGATTCCCGACTCCTGCTGGTACTTTTTACGATCTGGGTGCTCTCCCCGTTTGTGGCCCTGGTATTGGCCGACGTGGTTTCGAACCGTTGGTCGGTTCTTACCCGTGCGACGCTTCATGGCGTGATGCTGGTTCTCACGCTCGGCTCCTTGGCCATCTATGGAGATGCTGCGTTGGGGCCCCCGAGGGCGAAGACCGCTTTCGTATTCGTTGTTGTTCCGCCAGCCTCCTGGCTGCTTATTGCGATAGCTGTCCCGATAGCCGCGCTAATATCTGGCAGGCTGTCACGTCGAAGTGACGGTGCCTGAGCCGGCGTTACAGCGAACGTGCCCGGGTGTGCCGCTACACGCCAATCGTTAGCCCACTCTCTGAACGTCCTTGCCCAGCGCTGCCCTACCAGGCCGGTCTTGACAAGAAAGAACTTTACTATGTAAAGTAATTTGCCTGGGAGCTCAACTGCGTCATGGGCCGCGGAGGTTCCGATGAACGCACCGGTGAAGCAGAGGCGGCTGGCCCGCCGGACACTCAAAGGCCTAGTGGCATTGGCGATGTTGGGTGTCCTCGGGGTCGCGACGTTGTTGGGGTCGCTCTGGTTGGAGCGCCGGACTGCGGTCACATTGCCGACACCCACGGGAACATTCGCGGTCGGCCGCGCGGTGTACGATTGGGCCGAGAATGAGACACTGGACACGCTGGCGCCGGTGCCGGGAACCAAGCGCGAACTCCTTGTCTGGATCTGGTACCCGTCGGCGGCTGGGCAATCAGCAGCGATGGACGACTACGTGCCCGCTCAGATGCGGGCCGCGGCCGCACCCGGTGGCGGCCTGTTGAGACTTCTGACGCGAGATCTGTCGAAGGTCCATGCGCATAGTATTCGTGACGCCGATGTGTCACCGCAGCAGCGATCGTACCCTGTGGTGATCATAAGAGCGGGGGCTTCTGCCGAGGTGTGGAATTACTCGACACTCGCCGAGGATCTGGCCAGTCATGGGTACGTCGTCGTCGGCTTCGATGCCCCCTATCGCACGTATTCCGTAGTTTTCCCTGACGGCCGGGTGATGAGAAGGACGCCGGAGAATAACCCAGAACTCTGTGAGGACCAGGAGCAAGCCCAGCAAGCCCGTTGTGTGAACAAAGTGCTGACTGCGTGGACCGCCGATATTGCGTTCGTACTCGATCAGCTGGAGCGGTTGAACGTTTCGGACCCGACCGGCAAGTTCCCGGGACGGCTCGACATGACGCGGGTGGGAGTATTTGGTCATTCCTTTGGCGGAGCGCAAGCCGCACAATTCTGCTCACTGGATTCCAGGTGCAAGGCAGGCATCGATGTGGATGGTTCTCTGCACGGCAGCGTCATTCAGGCAGGCATCCACAAGCCGTTCATGTTCCTCCTGAGCGGCCAAGGCGATTTTTCGTCCGACGCGGAGATCCGTCAGATCCAGGCCGACATCCAGTCAGTTTATGATCGTCTGCCGGCGGACGGACGGCTACGCATTTCGATCCGTGGCGCAAACCATTTCCTCTTCAGCGACGACGTAGCTCTGTTGAAGAGCCACATCGTGCTGCGGACGCTCCGTGCGTTAGGCGTTGTCGGAATCGACGGACGTCGCCAGCTTGCCGTGACGGTTTACTGCGTGCACAGTTTTTTCGACGCGTACCTCAAGGCCGGAAGTGCTTCGACGCCGAAGATTGCCTCGCCGCTTTATCCCGAGATCCAAGTGTTCGAGTGAAGCGCTTGTAGTCGGCGATTGTGCCGGCATCACGGCGTACTCTAAAGCCACCGGTTAACTTCCGGATCGCCGACGATTCGCCAGTCTGAGAAGATCTATCTCTAGGCGATGGCAGGTTTAGCTGACCCGCCTGTCGGCAGTACGGCGAGTTCTGGAATGACCGGTTGTATCCAGGTCGGTCTAGACAAGAATTAGTCCGCAGAGGGGGACCCGATGAAGCGCACGTGGACGGTCATAGGGGTAGGCGACGTGCCGGGCAGCTTCAAATGGTACCAGGCGCTGTTCGGTCAGCCAGCTACCCTTCCTGCCCATGATTACTTTGGGCAAATCCTCGATTCAGATGGAACTGTTTTGCTCTGCCTCCACGAGTGGGGCGCCCACGAGCATCCCTCATTGATGAGCCCCGATCACGGGACGTCCGGCAACGGGCTCCTGTTGTTCTTCCGTGTCGATGATTTCGACCTGGCGCTTCAAAGGGCACGGTCTCTCGTCACTCGGCTCGAACAGGAGCGACACGTGAATCCGAACACTCAAACCAAAGAGTTCTCGCTCCGAGATCCGGACGGATATTACGTTACGATCAGTGCGCTCTCTGCGGCCTGACAAGGCGCTGCAGCTGCCGAGCGCTGGCCGGGGCTTCATGGGGCAGCGCCGCCCGACCTCGCTCCCCTCGCAGGGCGGCTCTTGCCGTCTGATCGCCCATTCCAATAGGGAACGTATCGCGGAGTTTCGATTATTCTGATCGTGTCACGGTCAAACCGGACCTATCAATCGTGCCATGCGCATCGTGAGATATCGGAAGAGTTTTTGGACGCAACTTTCTCGAATCTCCACTGCGGCATACAAATTCGGATGGTTGCAGGGTTTGCGGAAGTGATTGCAAGAGAAGACAGTTTGGTTGCGGCGGCCTGCAACCACCCGAATTGTTTAGTCCTACCTTTCCGCTTCCCGATGGTTCGCGCAGCGGCGTAAATGACCAGCTCTTGATTCCGCAAGGGATTTTAGGCCTCCGAGGACATCTGGCTATATACAATTACACTAAGTTCCCACAATATGCGAACTTATAGTATTATCGTATAGTCATGGAACCGCGGAACGATTCATTGCCAGCTCACCGCGCACGCCTCGGTGCAGTACTCCGAGCTGCAAAGGAAGTCGTGTCGGTTGATGTCACGTCTCAGACACTCGGGATCGAGAGGCGTGCCGCGGCCAAGCTCCTATCACGATGGAAACAGCAGGGCTGGCTCCGGCGCATAGGGCATGGGCTTTATGTTCCTGTGCCGTTGGACCTGGCTGGCAGCGAACAGGTGATCCCAGATCCCTGGGTTCTCGTACCAACACTCTTCAATCAATGCTACATCGGCGGATGGACAGCCGCCCATCATTGGGAACTGACCGAGCAGCTTTTCAATGAAACCCTGGTCTTCACTACACGGCGTTTTACAGAAAAACGCGTTATCGCCCAAGGTGCGGTTTTCGTGTTGTACAACGTGAAGCCGAAACGTTTCTTCGGATTGAAAACGCTATGGCGCGGTTCTGTCAAAGTGTCTATATCGGACCCAGCGCGTACGCTAGTCGATATGATCGCCGCGCCCGAGGCGGGCGGTGGCATCGACCACGTAGCTGATAGCCTGAGCGCGTATCTCAAATCTAAGACTGCTGATCGCGGCTTGTTGATCCGGTACGCAGAGGAATTTGATAACGGCGTCATCTTCAAGCGCCTCGGATATCTTGCAGAAGCGCACTTGCACGACCACAAGCTTGCCGCCGAGTGCCGGTCACGGTTGACACAGGGCTATGCGCAGCTTGATCCCTCGCTTCCTCCGAAAAAACTCGTTACGGCCTGGCGCCTCTGGTTGCCGTCAGCTAGGAAACAGTCGGCCTCATGATCGATAGGCGCGAAATCCTCGAAGCCGCGTCGTGGTTTTCGCTGTTGCCTAGCATTGTCGAGAAGGACTACGTCCTCGGTTGGATGCTCGCGGGCATAAATGCGCATGACGAACTTGGTGAAAGCTGGGTATTCAAGGGCGGAACCTGTCTCAAAAA
>Ga0073928_10003171_pt1 | contig 26421 bp, 17 predicted proteins | sample PaiPotPPA55metaG_FD_76969 | JGI IMG/M metagenome (GOLD analysis project Ga0073928, IMG submission 76969) | Iron sulfur acid spring bacterial and archeal communities from Banff, Canada, to study Microbial Dark Matter (Phase II) - Paint Pots PPA... ...
AACGAAGAACGCCGCCTGCTTGAACTCCGCGCCGGTTACCGAATCCCTCGCCGCCGTGGCCCGCTAGCAACCCGTCAACAAACATTCGTTATTCATTTGGTAGCGGTCGAGGTAACGGGACTCAAATCTCCAAGAGAAGCACCTTGCATTTAGACTTTGCTGAGGTCGTCTCCTTCTTTTCGAACGGACTGCCAGATCGAGGTACACGGACGTTTGCTCATTGTCGAGATTGTTAGACAAGGTGCAACCAGACGGGGTGCTCCGACAACCAATCTTATGCAAAATGAGCTATTGCATATCGTTGCGAATTGAGCCAATAATACCCAACTTTATACGTGAGCAGAGCGGAGAGCGGCCTCTCCAGAAAATGACGAAGCGAAAAGAGACCAAAGGCAAAGGCGGCAATGTGGTGCGGACGGAGCCTCCGGCAAAGCAAGGCCTGTACGATCCGCAATTCGAACACGATGCCTGCGGGGTCGGGTTCGTAGTCAATATCAAAGGCCGTAAATCCCATTCGATCATTCAGCAGGCGCTCCAAATCCTGCTGAACCTCGACCATCGCGGCGCCTGCGGGTGCGAGGCCAACACGGGCGATGGCGCGGGCATTCTCATCCAGCCGCCGCACAGTTTTCTCAAGCTCGCCGCGCGCGAAGCCAAGGTCACTCTGCCCTCGCCGGGTGACTATGGCGTCGGCATGATTTTCCAGCCGCCGGACGCCGCTCAACGCGCGGAATGCGAAAAGATTTTCGCCGACATCGTGGCCGAAGAGGGCCAGCGCGTGCTGGGCTGGCGGACCGTCCCGACGTGCAATCACCCGCTGGGCGCCACGGCCCGCGCTGCCGAACCGTCCATGCGCCAGGTGTTCATCGGGCGCAACAAGAAGCTCGCGGACGACATGGCCTTCGAGCGCAAGCTTTACGTCATTCGCAAGCGCGCCGAGCAGGCCCTGCGTTACTCCGGCAAAGTTGCGGGCGGCGCGTTTTTCTATGTCTCGAGCCTTTCCTGCAAGACGGTCGTGTACAAAGGGATGCTGCTGACCTCCCAGCTTCGCGAGTATTATCCGGACCTGGCCCATCCGGCGATGGAGTCGGCGCTGGCGCTCGTCCATTCGCGCTTCAGCACGAATACGTTCCCGAGCTGGAACCGCGCGCATCCGTATCGTTACATGGCCCACAACGGCGAAATCAACACGTTGCGCGGGAACATCAACTGGATGCACGCCCGTCAGGCCTTGTTCGAGTCGGAATTGTTCGGCGACGACATCAAAAAGATCTTGCCGATTGTCTGCACCGACGGCAGCGATTCGGCGATGTTCGACAATTGCCTTGAGCTGCTCGTGCTGGGGGGGCGTTCGCTGCCGCACGCCATGATGATGATGATTCCCGAGCCATGGACGAAGCACGAAAGCATGAGTCCCGAGAAGAAGGCTTTTTACGAGTATCATTCGTGCCTGATGGAGCCCTGGGACGGCCCGGCTTCGATTGCATTCACCGATGGCCGAAAGATCGGCGCGGTTTTGGACCGCAACGGCCTTCGCTCCTCGCGCTATTATGTTACCAAGGACGACCTGGTAATCATGGCCAGCGAAGTCGGTGTGCTCGACGTGCCGCCCGAACGCGTGCTCCAAAAAGGCCGTTTGCAGCCGGGCCGCATGTTCCTGGTCGATACCGAGGAAGGGCGAATCGTCGCGGACGAGGAAATCAAACAGAAGATCGCCACCGAGCAACCGTATCGCGAGTGGCTGGATAAGAATTTGGTGCGCCTGGCCGACGTGCGCGATCCGGGCATTGCGACCGCACCCGCCCACGCGACGGTCGTCCATCGCCAGCTTGCTTTCGGTTACACTTTCGAAGACGTGCGCATGTTAATGCTGCCGATGGCGCGCGACGGAAACGAAGCCGTTGGTTCGATGGGCACGGATACTCCCTTGGCGGTGCTGTCGAACAAGCCGCAGCCGCTGTTCATTATTTCAAGCAACTCTTCGCGCAGGTCACCAATCCGCCAATAGATTGTCTCCGCGAGGAGATCATCATGTCCACGGAGACGGCGATTGGCTCGGAGGGCAACTTGCTCCGGCCAGGGCCTGAGCATGCCCGGCTGATCGAGTTGAAATCGCCCATTCTGAGCAACGAGGAATTTGCTAAGCTCCAGCATCTCGACCTGCCGGGCTTCAAGTCCGTTACCGTGCCGATTTTGTTCGAAGTATCGGAAGGCCCCGCGGGTTTGGAACGGGCCATGGAAAAGTTATGCGCCAGGGTCAGCCAGGCGATTCGGGAGGGCTACAACGTCGTCGTGCTTTCGGACCGGGGAGTGAGCAAGGAGTGGGCGCCCATACCGTCGCTGCTGGCCGTGGCCGGCGTTCACCATCACTTGATTCGCGAAGGCACGCGCACGCGCGTGGGCCTGGTGCTTGAAACCGGCGAACCGCGCGAGGTCCACCATTTTTCTCTGCTCATCGGCTACGGCTGCGGCGCCATCAACCCGTATTTGGCGTTCGAGACGCTTGGCGATTTATTGCGCCAGGGCCTATTGACCGGCATCGATCACCAGACCGCCTGCAAGAATTACCTCAAGGCGGCGGCGAAAGGCGTCGTGAAGGTCATTTCGAAGATGGGCATTTCGACGATCCAAAGTTATTGGGGCGCGCAGATTTTCGAAGCCATCGGCTTGAAACAATCGGTCATCGACAAATACTTCACCTGGACGCCCTCGCGCATCGAAGGCGTTGGACTCGAAGTCATTGGCCAGGAAGTATTGGCGCGGCACCAGCGGGCTTTTGCCGAGCGGTCGTCCAATGGCCACGTGCTCGAGGCCGGCGGCCAGTATCAGTGGCGCGAAGATGGCGAATATCACTTGTTCAACCCACAGACCATCCACAAGCTCCAAAGCGCCACCCGCACGGGCAATTACAAGATATTCAAAGAATATTCCGCGCTGGTCAACGAGCAGAACAAGCATTGGTGTACTTTGCGCAGCCTGCTTGAATTCAAAAAGGCCAAGCCCGTTCCCATCGAGGAGGTCGAGTCCGTGGAGAGCATCATGAAGCGCTTCAAATCCGGCGCCATGAGCTACGGCTCGATCAGCAAAGAGGCGCACGAAACGCTGGCGGTGGCCATGAACCGCATCGGCGGCAAGAGCAACACCGGCGAGAGCGGGGAAGATCCCGCGCGTTATGTTCCCATTCCCAATGGTGATTCCAAGAACAGCGCCATCACGCAAGTTGCCTCCGGACGCTTCGGCGTCACGAGCCTGTATCTGGTCAAGGCCAGGGAGTTGCAGATCAAGATGGCCCAGGGCGCCAAGCCCGGTGAAGGCGGGCAGTTGCCCGGCCAGAAAGTATATCCCTGGATCGCCCGCGTGCGCCATTCGACGCCTGGCGTCGGGCTGATTTCGCCGCCGCCGCATCACGATATTTACTCGATCGAGGATCTGGCCGAGTTGATTCACGATTTGAAGAACGCCAATCATCATGCGCGCATCAGCGTGAAACTCGTCGCCGAGGTCGGAGTGGGCACCATTGCGGCAGGCGTGGCCAAGGCGCACGCGGACGTCGTGCTCATCAGTGGATACGACGGCGGCACCGGCGCTTCGCCGCAAACGGGCATCAAACACGCCGGAATTCCTTGGGAACTGGGCCTTGCCGAAACCCACCAAACGCTCGTCCTAAATGATTTGCGCTCGCGCATCATCGTCGAAACCGACGGCCAGATGAAGACCGGTCGCGACGTCATCATCGCCGCCTTGTTGGGAGCGGAGGAATTTGGCTTCGCCACCGCGCCGCTGGTGACCATGGGCTGCATCATGATGCGCGTTTGCCATTTGAACACTTGTCCGGTGGGCGTCGCGACGCAGGACCCGGAATTACGCCGGCGTTTCGCCGGGCAGCCTGAGTACGTGGTCAACTTCATGCGCATGATTGCCGAGGAAGTTCGCGAACTGATGGCCCGGCTTGGTTTCCGTCAGATGAATAAAATGATCGGTCGCGTGGACCGTCTCGAGGTCAAGCGCGCCGTGGAGCATTGGAAGGCCAAGGGCCTGGACTTCAGCAACGTTCTGTATCAGCCGGAAGTGCCGGACAGCGTCGGCCGCTTCTGCCAAATCCCTCAGGACCATGGCTTGGAGGAAGCGCTCGATAACACGGTGCTCCTCAAACTCTGCGCTCCGGCCATCGAGCGGAAAGAAAAAGTGGTGGCCGCGCTGCCCATTCGCAACGTCAACCGCGTCGTCGGCACCATCGTCGGAAGCGAAATCACGCGGCGCTGGGGCGTGGAAGGGCTGCCCGAAGACACCATCGACATTCATTTCACGGGGAGCGCAGGCCAGAGTTTCGGCGCGTTCATGCCCAAGGGCATGACCTTCGCGCTCGAAGGCGACGCCAACGATTACGTGGGCAAAGGGTTGTCCGGGGGCAAAATCATCGTTTATCCGTCCGAACAGTCCACCTTCGTCCCGGAAGAGAACATCATCGTCGGCAATGTAGCTCTTTACGGGGCCACGAGCGGCGAGGCCTATATTCGCGGCATGGCGGGCGAACGCTTCGGCGTGCGCAACAGCGGCGTGCAGGCGGTCGTCGAATCGGTTGGCGATCACGGCTGTGAGTACATGACCGGGGGCCGGGTCGTCGTGCTCGGCCGGGCCGGACGCAATTTTGCGGCGGGCATGTCGGGCGGCGTCGCTTATGTCCTGGACGAAGTGGGCGATTTCCCGCCCCGTTGCAACATGCAGATGGTCGCTCTCGAAAAACTCGACGACTCGGACGAAAAGGAAATCGTCTGGAAGATGATTCAACGCCACCAGACCTACACCAGGAGCGCGCGGGCGGCGGCGATTCTTGCGGATTGGCAAAATATGGCGCCGAAGTTCGTCAAGGTGATGCCAAAAGATTACAAGCGCGTGTTGCAATCCATCAAGCGGGTTCAGGAATCCGGCTTGGGCGGCGATCAGGCCATCATGGCGGCCTTCGAAGAAAATTCCCGCGACGCCGCGCGCGTCGGCGGAGGCTGAACCGATGCCGTCTTACGAAGGAAACCCGCGCGAAAAAACCCGGACCTGGGGCGCCGTTCGTTGCTTTACAAGGAACCAAACATAAACTGAGATGGGCAAACCGACAGGCTTCATCGAATATCTGCGCGAACTGCCGCTCGATCGTCCGGCGATGGAACGCATCCTTGACTGGAACGAATTCCACCTTCATCTGGGCGAGAAGCAACTCCGCGAACAAGGGGCGCGCTGCATGGATTGCGGCATTCCGTTTTGCCATACCGGCACGCTCATCAGCGGCATGGCCTCGGGCTGTCCCATTCACAATTTGATCCCGGAATGGAACGATCTCGTTTATCGCGGCTTATGGAAGGAAGCTCTCGAACGGCTCCACAAGACGAATAACTTTCCGGACTTCACGGGACGGGTTTGCCCCGCGCCGTGCGAAGGCTCCTGCGTGCTCGGCATCAACGCCCCGCCCGTTACGATCAAGAATCTTGAGTGTTCGATCATCGACCGCGGCTGGGAGGAAGGCTGGGTCGTGCCCGAGCCGCCGAAAATTCGGACAGGGAAGAAGGTCGCCGTTATCGGCTCCGGCCCGGCGGGATTGAGCGCGGCCGCTCAGCTTAATCGCGCAGGCCACCTGGTCACCGTGTTCGAACGGGCGGATCGCGCCGGCGGGCTGCTCATGTACGGCATTCCGAACATGAAGCTGGACAAGCAAACCGTCGTTCAGCGCCGCCTCCAACAAATGGAGGCCGAAGGAATCCAGTTTCTGACGAACACCGAGGTCGGCGCGAATTATCCGGCGCAAAAGCTTCTCAAGGAATTCGATGCCGTCGTCCTGTGCACCGGGGCGACCAAGGCGCGCGATTTGCCCATCGAAGGCCGGGGGCTCAAAGGCATCCATTTCGCGATGGATTTTCTCACCCACAATACCCGCAGCCTGCTCGACAAGCATCGCAATGGAAATTTCATTTCCGCGCAGGACAAGGACGTGATGGTCATCGGCGGCGGGGACACCGGGACCGATTGCGTCGGCACGGCCATGCGCCACGGCTGCAAGAGCCTGGTGCAATTGGAAATCCTTCCGCGCCCACCACAGGACCGCGCCGCCGATAACCCCTGGCCCGAATGGCCGAAGATACATCGCCTGGACTACGGCCAGGAGGAAGCCGCCGCGAAATTCGGCGCGGACCCTCGTGTCTATCTGACCACCGCCAAGAAATTCGTCGGCGATGACCAGGGCTGGGTGAAGGAAGTCCTCACCGTCGAAATTCAATGGGAACGCAATGAGAAAGGCCAGTTCGTGCCCAAGGAAGTGCCGGGCAACGAGCAAACGCGGCCTGTGCAATTGGTGCTGCTGGCCATGGGATTTCTCGGTCCGGAGCAGCCGTTGCTCGAATCGCTTGGCGTCGAGCGGGACGCGCGGACCAATGTGAAGGCCGAGTTCGAGAATTATTCCACGAGCCTCAAAGGCGTCTTTGCCGCGGGTGATTGCCGCCGGGGCCAAAGCCTCGTGGTCTGGGCCTTCAACGAAGGGCGCGGCGCCGCCCGCGAGTGCGACCGCTTCCTCATGGGGCAAACTAATTTACCGTAAGGGGAGAGGCACGTTGCGCAGAATGCGGGAACACGTGCGCATTTTCATAGCTGTCGATGCAGGCAGTGTTCCTCGCTGCGCATTCCTGTCGGTCGATTCGCTCGAATTTCATTCAAATGGGTTTGGAGGGGCTTTTGCTCCTTCCTTGTCCGGAGGTTCTGCGCGGAGCGGTTTTACTTCCTGTGGTTCCACTTCGAAACCGGAGTTTCCAAAGGAATTATAAACGTAGGTGAGAACATTCGCGATGTCGTCGTCATCCAGCGGGAATTTGGGCATGGTATTGTTGAATCTCGTCCCGTTCACGACCACCTCACCCTGCCGGCCATTGATGACGATTTTGATGGCGCGGTTTTTGTCCGCGTTCAAGAAATCCGATCCCGCCAATGGCGGGAACACGTTGGGCAGACCGCGACCCGTAGGCTGATGGCAGGCCGCGCAAATGGAGGTAAAAAGCCGCCGGCCCAGCTCGAGCCTTTCCGTCTTGGATTTCGGCCCCCCAGGCGGCGGCGCGACGCCTCGCAGGCTCCCTGATTCAACCCACTTCTTGATCGTCAATCGCTCCTCATCGGTGATGGCCAGCGACTCCGGGCTATTGGCAACCGGCATCGACTCTTTGTAATACGATCCTTTCCAACTGTCCCACAATCGTCTTCTTATTTCCCAGCGGTCGTGGAACGCCGTGCCGTAATCCAGCCAGTTGTAAACGAACCGCGCCTGCTCGTTATGACATCTGGAGCACTTGCCCATGAAAATCGGCAATATGTCCCGGAGATAAGTCGGCGTCTGATTCGTCGTGCCGGGGCTTGAGGCAACCACCGGGGCCTCGGCCTTGGGTGTCGAAGCCTCAACTTCCGCCAGCAATACGATTGGCGCCTGATTTTCGAATTGACGGACCGAAGTCCTGTCGGGCCGAATTGCTGATCGATCGTCCACGTCCGCAATTGCAGGCTCAATCCGGGCATTGGCGGTGCTGTCCGAGCGGCTCTGCGCTGAGGCCTGCTGGAAGGCGATACACACAACCGCCAGCAGGAGCGAGCAGGATGGCGGAATTAGTTTCTGACTAGAAACCATAGGAAAGCTGCAGGATGAATTGATCTTGTTGCGAAGGATCATTGCTATTCAAAAACTCGTAGTCGCCTTCGAAGAGCAGCGTGTTCGTAAGATAGTAAACGCCTCCAACCGTATATCGCCGCGTCCTGGTTCCAAGACCGTCCCGCAGGAAGTCATAGCGGCCAACCAGTTCGAGGTTGTTCACTCCCGGAAATTCGAGATTCAATCCTGCCAACTTGTAGCCAACCTGTGCCCACCACCCATCCGGCCGGACGTTGCCATGGTCGTCGGTTCCGTACCAACTGCGGATGTACTCACCCTTCGCTTCGAAGCAAGGTCCCAGGTGGAGGCTTGCGTCGACGACGCCGGCCGACCAAACATGGCGCCCCGCATTGTCCCATTCACCCGACTGGCCGGACAGGCCCAGTTCGAAGTCGTAATGGGGCTTGTACGGAAAGAACCATCCTACTCGCGCGCCCCCGCTCGGACTGCCGTGCAAATTCGCCACTGCATTATCGGATCTTAAACCCACATTCCCACCCAGATCGAGCGCGCTGGCATTTCCAGTCCCGTCTGCCGAGGAAGGCCCGTTCACGCCATAGACCGAATAGTTGAGCAACTTTCCGTTCTCTCCGACCGGAACGGCTCCCCGCAACTCCGCCCCGACGCCGTTTCCAGGCAAAAAGCTTCGTGCGAGCGGATTGTCCGGAATCTTGTTCAACCATCCCGCGCTGCGCTCGCTGTAAGTACCAAGCGGTAACAGCAAATTCCCCGCCGCCAGCGTCACATAGTCGCTAAATAGGTAATCCAACTGGGCAAAACTCAAATTGATCGTGGTAGTGGAGCCGGGACTATTGGGGGCGTTGTTCTGAAGAATGAAATCAAAGCCCGCCTCGAACAGAATATTATCCCCGCCGCGGTACAAAAAGATGGGAGCAAAATCTGCCAGCAAAAATGAGCCGTGTTGGCCGTCCGTCTTGGCATATTGGAATTCCGCGTCGCCCAGAATGAGAAAATTGTGGTTGACCGTGGCCTCGTCGATTGGCACTCGGGAAACGGGTGGCATTTGTGCCGCAACGGCGGCATCCGCGGCCTTCTGTTCAGCGGACGCGGCGGTCCTTTGCGTCTCACCAAGCTTCTCCCGCAATTGCCGGATTTCCTCCATGTCTTTCTGATGTTTCTGTTCATCCGTCATGTGCGTCTGCCTGAGCTTCTCGACTTCCTGCCCCAATTTCTGCATTGCTTCCCCCTGCTGGCGCACCGCCTCCTTGAGGGCATTGAATTCGTCCTGGCTCACATCTGCTTCCGCGCATGGAGGCATTGCCAGCCGTATTGCACATCCAGCGATGGCGAATCCAAAGATCAATGAACGAGTCTTCATCGCAGTGTGCTGTTCGTTCAAGTCATGGATCGACTACTTATCTTCCGCTGTTTTCCTGAAGGAACTTGAGGATGGTTCTCGCATCCTCAGCGGGAAGGTTTGCTCGCACGCGCATGTGGAGCATGATGGTTTTCCATTGCGCCGCCGTCCTCTCGGTTGGGTATCGTTCGGGGTGGCATCGGTTGCAATGCATCGAATAAAGTTCCGCTCCGCTGGGCTTCCTGGCGGGCTTCTTCTCCGCCTTCTTTGCCTCTTGAGCGTCGGCCTTCTTCGAGTCAGTAGGTTTGGGATTCGCGGCCTTCGCGTCGGCCGGTTTTATGTCGTCGCCGGTCACGCTGTCGATGGACGCGGCATAAACAGCCACAGAAATCAAAATCAAGCCCAGGCCGACACCGAGCCGCGATTTCATGAGATTACGCCGTTTCATGTCTGCCTTTCATCGTTTCACCGCACGTCCGCAAAGCGGCGGACGAGACCGAGTTTTCTCACATCGCTGCTTTAGGAGCAGGAACGTTGTATGTCAACGAAAGCTCGACCGCTACTTGCCTATTGGCTTTTTCTTATCGCCTATTGGCTTCGCTCCGCAGGCCTCTGGATGAGCAAGAAGGAAAGGATCCGCCTTTCAAGCAAGGAATTGGGACCTCAAGGTAGTGCGATACTGGCCCGGCGGCATGCCGACGTTCTGTTTGAAAACATTGTTGAAACGCGGAATGGACCCAAATCCCGCATCGTAAGCGATCTCGGAGATTCGCAGAGATGTCTCGAGGAGCAACTCCTTGGCCTTTTCGACGCGAACGAGCGACACATACTCCGTGAAAGTCATGCCGGTGGTTTTCTTGAAGAGCTTGCAAAAGTAGAAGCGGCTTAAATGGACATGCTCCACGATCTGGCTCAGCGAGACGGACTCTCCGACGTGAACTTGGACGAATTGTTTGGCGCAAGCCACTGCGCTTGGTTCGTTGTGGCAAGCGGCGATCCTGTGGCAACTGGCAGAATTCGCCAGGTGCCGCGCGAATATACGAAGCAACTTGAGAATTGCATCGAACTCGCCGGACGTGACCACTGGAGTCTTGAAATATGCATCGCGCGCTTTTTTTTCCCAATTTCCATTCACGCCGACTCCGATTTTCTCGACGACCGTTGCAAAATCACGCTTGGTCGGCTCGCGGCGAAACACTCGCCCACTCAATAAGGTCGCCACATGGCGTCCGCCCACCACTACCGGCATGGCCGCCACGGTCAAGCCGGCGTAGCAGCAGATCTGTTGGGTCTTGAGTTCCCGCGCGCATTCGCGCACCACGCCGTTCTCGGTTTTCGAACACAAAGCGCAGCCTTCGGGAGTACTTGCCGCTAACGAGCAAAAACAGTCCTCGGAGCGGCCAAGGCTCGTTCGCGGCTGGGGTTCATCAGCCGGGACTAATGTAATCGACACCCCGGTTGCCTTGCGAAACGCCGACTCGAAATGCTCCACGTCGGGCAAACAGAGCAAATCCTCGAACGTTGCGAGCTTCACGGTCCCGCATTTTACCAAGAACTCAGCTCGCCGTGCAAGGGGTTGGTCAAAGTTTTTGGCTCAAGCAACCCACCCACCCTCCTGCGAGCGCCCTGCCGCAGGGCGAGGTGTGCGAAATGGGTCAAGCCAAAGTCCCGGCCACGGCCTCCGCTTCGTGATGGACGCCGTTCAGGTTCCGCGGCGGCAATTTCTTCTCCACCTTGCTTTTTTCGAGGGCGACGTACTTGGGCAAGCCGCCTTCGAACGGGACTTTGACTTCGCCTTCGACCAACGGACGGGCGTACTGAATGAATTTTTCGTTCGGAAGAAAACCGTCCTCGCTGATCCAATCGCGCGGGACGAAGTGCTCGACGTTCGCGATGTCAGCCAAAGGCTGGAGGCCGGTACCCCATCTGACCGGTCCGTCGCCCGCGCCCAGGTGGCGGATAATCTTCACCATGGCGCCACTTTCGCCCGCAATGGCGGCCTTCACTGCCGCTTCGCCGCAGGCAATCGCGTTGCTGGCGTCGGTCAGGCTGGCGCAATGCCCGGCGGCGCGCTGCGCGTATCCCAGGAGGACCGTGCGCGTCTTGGTATCGAGCCGGCTTTGAACCATTTTTTTCAACTCCTCGGCGGCCCCTGCCAGGACCGGATGACCGAAGGAGTCGACGCGCGCTTTGTCCGCGCCCACTTCTTCGCCGGCGGCGTTCTTGATGCCCTCGCCTACCACGACGATGCAGTACTTGTAAGCGTCCACCGTCTCCTTGACCTTGGCGATGAATTTGTCCTCTTCGAACACCAGTTCGGGCAGCAGGATGATGTGCGGCGGATTGGCCGGATTGCCCCGCTTGGCCAGCGCCGTGCCGGCGGCGATCCATCCCGCCGAACGCCCCATCACTTCGATGATGCAGCAAAAGCCGTCGTCCGTCGCCATACTGGCGACATCGATGCCGACCTCCATCACGGTGGTTGCGTTGTATTTGATCACGGACCCGTACCCGGGACAGTTGTCCGTGTGTGGCAAATCGTTGTCGATGGTCTTGGGGACGCCCAATACGCGAAGCTCGTAGCCGCGCTTGAGCGATTCCTCATGGATCTTGAGCGAAGTATCCTGGGAATCATTGCCGCCGATGTAAAAAAAGTAGCGGATATTGTGCGCCTGGAAGACCTCGAACAGCCGGTCCATGTCTCGCGCGGCCTGCTCGGGGCGTTTCTTGAAATCGAGTTTGAAACGGCAGGTCCCCAGCGCGGCGGCAGGAGTGTATTTGAGGCCCTCGATGGTCCGCGCCCTTTCCTCATTGATGTCGATGAGTTCCTCATCGAGGATGCCGAGGATGCCGTTGGCGCCGCCGTAGATTTGTTCGATGCACTCGTGCCGCCCGGCTTCCTGGATCACGCCGGCCAGGCTGGCGTTGATGACGGCCGTGGGGCCGCCGGATTGGGCGACCAAAAGATTTCCTGCCAATTCTGCCATAATTTTCGATGTTTTCGTTATTGCGACGCGAGAACCCAGCCAACCGAAGCTGAGAGCACTCCCACATTCGGAGTAAAACATGCCCATCCTGCGTCCGCCTGTCAAAGAAGAATTCTTTGCTTTTGCACGGATCGGGCCGGAATTTTTTTTGTCACCTTTTCCGCAGTTGCGGGGACGTATTGGGCATATGAATATGAACTCGAAGATGTCGGTTGGCGAATATAGCGATGCTGAACTCGTTTCCCGCAGTTTATCCGGCGATCGGGACGCGTTCAGCCGGATCGTTGTCCGATACCAAAACTTGATTTGTTCACTGGCCTACAGCCGCATGGGCAACCTCGGCCAGAGCGAGGATGTGGCGCAGGAAACGTTCATCACGGCCTGGAGGCGCCTGCGGCATCTGCGCCAACCCGATAAGCTCCGCGCCTGGCTGTGCGGCATCGTTCGCAACCGCATTCGGAAGAGCTGGCAACGGGAGGGGCGCCAGCCGATGCACGACGCCGCGCCATTGGAGGAAGCGCAGCATTCACCGGCGGCAGACGCGCTGCCTTCGGAACAAACCATCAGCCGCGAGGAAGAGACGATCTTGTGGCGTTCGCTGGAAAGGATCCCCGAAACCTACCGGGAACCGCTCATCCTGTTTTATCGTGAGCATCATTCCATTGCGAACGTGGCGTTGGCATTGGATGTGTCCGAAGACGCCGTCAAGCAGAGGTTGTCGCGCGGCCGCAAGCTATTGCAGGAGGAAGTGCAGGCTTTCGTCGAGAACACGCTGCGCCGGACGGCGCCGGGCCAGGCGTTTTCGAGCGCGGTGCTCGCGGCGATGCCGATGGCGCAGACGGCAGCGCTCGGCATGGGCGCCGTCGGCAAAGGCACGGCGGCGGCCAAGTCAGGTTTTCTCGGCGCGTGGCTGGCGCCACTGGCGCCCATCCTCGGAATGCTGGCCGGCTTCGCGTCGCAATGGATGATTATTCGCGCGACGGCTGTGTCCGCGCGCGACCGCCGTCAGCGTCAGCGCCACCTTATTATCGCTTTTGTTATTCTGATCGGAACTTCCTGGGGCGGGCAGGTTGCTGTGAGGTCCCTGGAACAACGCTATCATTGGGACGACCGGATTAGTTTCGTGGCCGCGGCGATCTTTTGGTGGCTCTATAGCGTTGGCTTGGCGTCGTGGATTATTCTGACAATCAGGCGAATTCATGCTGCACGACAACAAAGCCCGGAAGCCCTGGCCGCTTTTCGAATGGCGGTGGCGCAAATGAAACCAGCCGCCGTCGCATTCATGGTGGCTGGCTGGCATCTCATGTTGTTTACCGGCCCGCTCTTGATGGCGTGGCATCTCCATGACTGGCTGGCGGCGGGAATCATCACCGCATTGATGGTAGGGCTGGGCATTTGGAATTTCCGCAGTCGCCAGAGCCAATGGGGAGTTGGCGGCGGCCGGCATCTGGCTTTGTGTTGCGCCGTGGTTTTGGTAATTTTCAATTTACGCCTCGATGTGTGGCTGGCATCTGCCTACGGCGTCAGCCTTGCCGAAATCTCCGACCGATTGCCAATCTGGATTATTCCACTGTTCAGCGCGGCCCTCGTACTTTGGGCCGCAGTGCTCGTGGGTCTGACGAAGCCCAAGTCCAGCCCTCAATGAAGTTTCTTTTCTGCGCCGCCGCGGCCGACGCGTCGTTAGGGAAGCTAGAGTGTCTTTCACCCTCCCATTTTGCCCGCACAGAACCCGCCCGGCTAGATGGGGCTTACCGGACGCTTACTATTTTAGGTCAGGTTTAATCGGGCGTCGATGACTATTGAGTCAATCCGCTTTTCCGAATTAGTTATAGACATGGCTTGGTTGGAGAGTCCTCTCCGTAAGTCGGCAATCTCAGTGCAACTTTCCCCGCTGTTTTTGCGCGCGTCATTTTGCCAGTTCCACGCGTTACACGTGAAATATGCAACGGCATAGATCCCGAAATGCATATCGCTATTATTGAGGTAACGATCATACAATTGATGCTGCATGTCGAGTAGCACACCACTGTTCCAAGCACATTTAACTTCCACAATCACGCTCACCGGCGGGGCAGGACGGCCATCCTCACCGAAGGGGATGGCCCGCACTTCAAGGTCAACGAGTTGAGCGGCATCATTTCCGAGTCGCGGACGAACCTGCACCTCCCGACCCGCGATAACGCCACGCTGACTTAGATCACGTTCTAGGAAGCGTTTCAGGCAGTTCGAGAGATTCATCTCGTCTTTCGGTTGCCAGAATTTCTCCCTGCCTTCATTGGTTTCATTCCAGAGTTCCATTGAGGGTGGCACCCCGTGTAATTCGTTTTCAAAGCGGCGTAACGATTCAAGGACTACGCCATGTAGTTCGCCGGCGGTTTGGATCAGCCGCTTGTCCGTCGAGGCAAGCACCTGCATCAACGCCGAAGGGGAAGTGCGCACCCACGCGTTTCGATGGCGAGTATTCCTCATATCGGCCAAAACATTCCCTAACCAGAAGTCATCCGGACGCCTTCGCATGAGACCAACCATGACTCCACATGCCTCGGGTGTTCCAGACCGTGCCAAGGCTGAAAATATGCCGTTTCGAAAGTGATAAATGTCGTGCTCCAGTGTTACCTCTCCACCACGTTCGTCTTTTTCGTAAGGGTCTCCAGGATAATTGCGAGTTAACCATTCCCAGAATTCCGCCAGTTCCTTTGGTGGGATTTTGGAAATCCAGTCAGCGGGATACCCACCGTAAATCAGACGGCGGAGTACCGCATGACCAAACGCCAAGTCGGTTTGGATCCGTTGGAGGAAGCGAATCACCCATTCCTCGGAAAAATTCTTCATCAAAATCACCATCGCAGATGGGACGTGGATACTGCATGCTTCCTTGCCATCTAGCTCTGCGATAAACGAGGCGAGCAGGTTCTCGGTCTCTCGTGGCTCTTGTGATACCAAAAGTTGGAAGACGTCTTGCGCCGCAGACGCCTTGATAGATCGAGTGTAAAATAAATCCAGCAATATATCTTTGAATTCGTTACTCCAAATGGGGCTCAAGTGCCAGATAATACGACGCTCGGAATCGTTATCTATGCCCGCGGCTAAATGACGCCTGAGGGCTGTCAAGAAAGGCTGTTTTGCCTTTGAGTACGCCAATGAGAGAATGGTACTGTAAGCTTCTTCGTGGCTTCCATTGCGGCGCGAGCTATAAGCGAAAAAGACACCAATCCATTTGCCCCAGAGGTCATCAGTCAAAGCGTGCAATGTGTGTCTATGTTCGTCAAACAATAAGACGAGCAGAGGATTCAACAGCCCATATGCCAAGTACCATTGTTGCCGGTCGCGTACCTTTTCTTCTTCGACCGATTGAGCGTTCAGATAAGCTGGGGCCGCATGCAGAATTCGTTTCTGAACTTCGGCCGTTAATGATTTCCAGACCTTTCCTTCAGAAAATCGCAAACCAAGAGCTACAATATTCTGCGAGCCTTCCGGGTCCCAGTCCAGCACATCGAATATTTTACAATAAGCTTCGATTTTACCGCTTTCGTAATCATCGAGCATTCGTGTGATGACCTGTGGGAGTGATGGCTTTATGGCTGGTTGCGCGCCGACACGTGCCCGCTCACGCATGTAGTCCTCCCTGACCCAGTTTTCCTCGTCAGGCACAACTCTACAGCTAGTATGTGCCGCCAAGTCTTCGGCCATAGCCGGGTCGGATTGCGCTAGCTCGGAAAGCAATTCAAGCGCGCCACTATCTTCAAAGGAAAACACTAGAAAAATAAGCCTTCGCCAGCGTGCACGAACCTGGAGATCCGAGCAGCCTCGGTACCTGCAGATAAGCCTCACCGTGTCTTTCGGCGAGAGTAGACCTTCAGAACGCATGGTGCTGCGGCTGAGAAGCCTGGTGATATCCAAATCCGAGTTTACGACAGCTTCCCAAAAGTTCAGCCGGCTTTCTGTGGTTATTTCCCCCGTCTTAATGTGGCCGTGCCATAGCCGATGAAGGTGCTGTTCGTCAAAACTCAGCAGTCGTAGAACAGCATCACGAGTGGACGGATGATGCATCAGTCCCAAGGACCGCGCAAAGACCTTCGACGGCAGATAGCCGAAATCGCCCAGTATATCGAAATCGATGTCGTTTTCTCGAAGCCAATCAATCATTCGCGGCAGGTCATTATCGCTCAAAGACTTTGGCAGTTCATATTGAAGGAACATTTTATAAGACCCGGTGTATTTCTGCTTCTTAGGCGGAAGCAAAGGGAGAAGCTCATCAAGTGTCATGTGAGAAGGCCACAGTATTTGCAGATAGTACCCCTTGAGATCGTCGTCCATGTCGCCGGTCCAACTCATAACGTCCTCCTGCTTCAATAATACACGAATCCCATCAGTTGCAGCCTCTTTCAAAGCAATGGCTGCATGCTTGCGGACCCTGAAGATGTCACCGGTATCGACGAAGACAGCGATAAGTTCCGTCGCGGCTGCCGAGAGAGCGCAGTACCCTGCGATGTCAATGGCAGTTTCCCTCACGAGCGGATCCTCGCTGCGATCCACAATGACAGGACGAAGCTGGTCGGCAAGTCCAGGGTGAGACAGGCGCGAATATATATGTTTCAACTGCCAGTTGATCTCCGCGACCTCGTGCCGTCGTACCAACTCCAAATAACTCTTAACCAGCAACACGCGCTGATTATCAGTCCAATGCGAGTCACACCGGAGAAAAATATCAGCATTACTAGTCACAAGTGATACCCAAACGCTTGGAACTATATCGGCTACCCAACACGCGGTTTCCTCCAACTGCGGAATAATTCGTCGAGTATTGTCAGAGGTGTCCGTCAAAAGTGCAACGATCTCTGCGGTCGGCATTCCTCGATGCTTAAGGTACTGCGCAGCCAAAAACTCTGCGTAAGATTGGTGACGCCATGACTGAGCGCCTTCGATTCGCTCGGCAAAAAGACCTGTCTGCAGAGTCTCGATTGCAGTATCACGATCAACAATAGCTCGCTGACCAGAGACTGGTTCTTCGGTGAATCCAAGAAATTCCGCTGGCTCCAATACATCCACCCGGGAAAGAGAGCGCTCAGAATCGCCATTAATCAGGAGGCGGTTTGTAAAGACACCCAGTGCGGCCAGTCGGCTGGCTATCACCAAACGCTGTTCGGATGTTGTTTTGCATTGTTGGGTTGAGAATGCAACATTATCGTCTGCGCAAAGGCGCAAACAGCCGTTTCGATAGAGTTCCACCCGCGATGTTGGAAAGTCCCCACTTTTCTCATATAACTGTAATAACATCTTGAATGTAATTGGGTGTGAGGCTAACGCCTGAGCGCGCTTGGCAACGATACGGCCGAGCAAATGATCGGCGTCTAATTTGTTGGCAATTGCAGCTTCTCGCACATTGTTCGCGGAAAGAGGAGCAAGGACGAAGATTTGAACCGGTGGACTCGGCGCGGTTCTGTTTGAGAAAAGCCGGTCCAGCGCCTTGCCGGCATCGCCACGCCATTCTGCGGAACGGCAAGTGAGTCTTAGGTACAAAGGCTGGGTTTCTTCGCTAATCCGTCGTTCTAGTTCGCCGGCGATCAAAAGCTCCAAACCTTCTATACGGCGCCAACATTCGTCGAGGCTGTCGAGGAAAAGCGTAAGTTTATGCTCGCCGCGAACCCATGCGTGGATTTCAGGGCTTTGGAATATGCATCGCTCAATTTGGGTCTCCGACAAACGCTTGAGGTCTTGGTATAGGACCGCATGCTGTTGCCCGGCCAGTGCTGCTTTTATCTCTTGGGCTACTTTTTCAACTGTTGTGCTCTTACCCATTCCCACATCGCCCAAAAGAATAAGACACGGCACATCATTTAGATCACGCAGGGAATAACCATTTGAATCGGGCCCGAGCCACCGAATGCCCGCAGATGGGTCGACAAATAGCCCGTCTTCAATTGCCGGATGCTCGCCTTTTTTCACCCAGTATCGCTTCCACTGATAAGTCAGATCTGCAGGCATAGCCGGTTTGCTTCTACTGCCCTCGAACGAATCGCTGGCGCTCAATGATGGAGAGGCGATTCACTACTTGCCTTTTGGTCGAGTGTCGACCCCACGTGTCTTGGCCTTCGGAGATTTTGCTTCAAGAAAGAACACAATCACATAGGCCTCCCCGCGGTGCACCAACGAATGGTTCGTGCCTCGTACCTCGATGAGGGAGACGACCTGCGTTCCCGCAAAAATGTTGTCCGGTTGGTGTGACATGGCTCCGTGCCCGGTTTTGAGGAAGCGTAACGATTTTTGGCCCAGACGACAACCCTTGCCGAACCAGGGTAGCGGCGATTCATTTCCACATGAGTGCGCCTTCCCATTGTACTTCCGCGTGTTCCGCGTGTTTCGCGGTTAATCTCGGCTCATCCGGCAATTTCATCCCTTCGCGCGTGCGACATTCGGCGTGGCCAACGTCAAATCTGACGGTTTGCTGACGACTTCTGACGCTTTCCTGACGGTTTGTTGTTGATTGACATAACGAAATTGCTAAGGATTTCGCATATTTTTTCGCCGGGAGGTCGATCTTTAACGTTATTTACAGGGGGTTGACGGTTTGAAAGTGCATTTGGACCAATGTTTACAGGGATCCTGACGGGTTGACGGTCTGTACGGGGGTAATGGGGGTGTGTCGGCCTTTCTCGTCCTCGTCCTCGTCCTCGATATCCGCTGGGGGTTGGCAGGGGATCGTCCTCGCTTGCCGCGCCGAAGCCTCGCGAAGGCGGGTCCTCGTCCTCGTGGTTCGAGGGGGTCGGCGGTGCGCGAAAAAACACGCCTAAACACGGTTAGACACGCTAAAAAAGCACTGGGGGGAGCAGGAAGGATCCCAGTCACGTAAAGCTATGTAAAGCCATGTAAAGCTAAGTAAGGTTAAGATTTCCGTTCGCTCCAGTTCATCCGCAAGAAATCGAACCGCCAGTCGTGCCCCTCTTTGCGCTTGTTCTCGGCGCCGGAGAACAGCAGGATTCCCACATGAAGAAGGCACTCTATATCTGTTTATGCATTTTGGGTTGGACCGCGGTTTCGTGGCCCGCGACGGCGGCGGACCCGCCGGCGAAGTCTGATGAGAAGAAGCCCGCGGAACCAGGCAAGGACGCCGAAAAGCCCTCCAAACCCGAGGAGGTGCGCGTCGAAACCAATCACGTCCTCACCATCAACGGCCAGAGCATCAAGTACACGGCGGTGACGGGCACGATATTGCTGCGCGATGCCGAAGACAAGCCCACGGCCAGCATCTTTTACATCGCCTACACCAAGGACGGTGTTTCGGACAAGTCCAAGCGCCCGCTCACGTTTTCCTTCAACGGCGGTCCCGGCTCGTCGTCGGTCTGGCTGCACCTGGGCCTGCTCGGACCTCGGCGCGTGATGTTGAAGGAGGACGGCTACTCCTTCCCGCCGCCTTACAAGCTCGTCGATAACGAATACTCGCTGCTCGACGAAACCGACCTGGTCTTCATCGATCCGGTCAGCACGGGATTCAGCCGCCCGGTCAAGCCGGAGGACGCCAAGAAGTTCCACGGCGTCGAAGAAGACATCAGTTCGGTCGCCGATTTCATTCGCCTCTACACCACGCGGAACACGCGCTGGGAATCGCCCAAGTTCATCATTGGAGAGAGCTACGGCACGACCCGCGCCGCCGGCCTGAGCGGCGAATTGAGCGAACATCAGCACATGAACGTCAACGGCATAATGCTCGTCTCGGCGGTGCTGAATTTCGAAACGCTCGATTTTTCGCCCGGCAACGATTTGCCGTTCGTCTTGTACCTCCCAAGCTACTCCGCCGCGGCATGGTATCACAAGAAACTGGCGTCCGAACTTCAGGGGCTGCCCGTGAGCGAAGTCGTTACGCAGGCACAGGCTTTTGCAATGGGCCCGTACCAGAGCGCCTTGCTGCGCGGCGCCTCGCTCCCGCCCGACGAACGCCGCGCCGTCGTCAAGGAAATGTCGCGTCTCACCAGTCTCTCGGAGGAATTCGTGGATCGTTCGGACCTGCGCGTGCCGCTGGGACGGTTCGCCGCGGAACTCCTCCGCGCGGACAACCGCGTCATTGGCCGTTACGACGCGCGTTACAAGGGCTATATCCGCGACCGCTTGTCCCCTAGGATGGAATATGATCCCTCCTTCGAAGCGGTGGGAAGCGTCTTTGCCTCGACCTTCAACGATTACGTGCGGGAAGAGTTGAACTACAAAACCGACTTGCCCTATGAGGTCCTGGCCAGCGTGGGCCCGTGGAACTGGGGCCAGGGAAACGGGTTTCTGAATGTCGCCGAAACCCTGGCGGACAGTCTCACGCGCAATCCCTATTTGCGCATCCACATTTCGAGCGGCTACTATGATTTGGCCACGCCGTGGCTGGGCATTCGCTACACGCTGGACCATCTCCACATCGACCCGGACCTGAGCAAGAACATTACTCTGGATACCTTCACGGCCGGACACATGATGTACTTGAATCTCGCCGATCTCAAAAAACAGAAGGCCGATTTGGCGGCCTTCATCCGCTCGGCCGCCGCGCCAGCGATGTGAGCGGCGAGGAGGAATGACGAACTCCGATAAATCGCGAGCGGGTGACGAATGACTTGCCGTCGGACTTCGGCGAGGCGAGCGCCTGGCCAAAGACAAATGACGAATGACGAATGACGAAACCCGAAAGAAACCCGAATGACGAAACCCGAATGCCGCTTCGAGCTTCGGGCTTCTTTCGTCATTTGGCATTCGTCACTCGTCATTCCCACAAAGTGGGGTGTCATTCGTCACCCGCTCGCGATTTATCGGAGTTCGTCATTCGGCTGTCGATCTTGTTCATCGTCTTGGCAGCCCGTGCCGGGGCAGCCGCAGATTATCCGGCACCCACGGCCGGCGATTTCGTTATTCACGACTTTCATTTTCGATCCGGCGAAGCGCTGCCCGAATTGCGCGTCCATTATCTCACGCTCGGCACGCCGCAACGCGACGCGCAAGGCGTCGTGCGCAATGCCGTCCTGATCATGCACGGCACCACCGGCAGCGGCGGCAATTTCATCCGGCCGGAATTCGCTGGCGAGCTTTTCGGCAAGGGCCAGATCCTGGACGCCAGCCGCTATTTCCTGGTGCTGCCCGACGGCATCGGCCACGGCCAATCCAGCAAACCGAGCGACGGTTTGCGCGCGCATTTCCCCCATTACGGCTATCGTGACATGATCGAGGCCCATCACCGTTTGCTCATCGATGGATTGAATGTCAATCACCTTCGGCTGGTCATGGGCACCTCGATGGGCGGCATGCACACCTGGCTCTGGGGCGAGACGTATCCTGAATTCATGGACGCCCTGCTGCCGCTGGCCAGCTTGCCCACGCAAATCTCCGGCCGCAACCGCGTGTGGCGCCGTATGATCATCGACGCCATCCGCACCGATCCCGGCTGGGACGACGGCGACTATGAGACCCAGCCGCACGGCTTGCGCATCGCGTCCGAAGTGCTTTGGTTCATGGGCAACAATCCGCTCCAGCGGCAGAAGGAAGCGCCGACGCTGGCCCAGGCCGATCACTTGCTGGACACGAGCGTCGCCAGCTCTGTGAAGACGCACGACGCCAACGACGTGCTTTACGCGCTGGAAGCCTCGAGCGACTATGATCCCGGCCCGGCGCTCGAGAAAATCAAAGCGCCGCTGCTGGCCATCAACTTCGCCGATGATCTCATCAATCCGCCCGAACTGGGCATTCTCGAACGCGAAATCCATCGCGTGCCGCATGGCCGCGCGCTGGTCATTCCGATGAGCGACAAGACCCGCGGCCACGGAACGCACACCCTGGCCGCCGTCTGGAAGAAACACCTCGCCAAATTGCTCAGGAAATCGGAACAGCGCTGATTTTGGATTTCCTCTTTTTGGCTCGGCGGGAATTGCAGGCCAAAGGCCTGATTCATACCAGCCCAGGGCAAAGCGAAGCGGTGCCCTGGGTCGATCACCAATGATTGTCGTGTTGCAGGCCAACGGCCTGCCTCATACGGGCTGCTGGCGCCTATCCATTCTAAACGGATCCTGCAAGTTGGCAAATTGCCTCGGCAGAGGACGAAGTGGTTGATGAATCGCGCCTTCAGCGCTGACACTCGTTTTGGGCAACGATCCCGGGGCGTCGCTTCGCTCTGCCCCGGGCTGGTATGAATGACGCCGTCGGCGTCTCAAAAGTCTCGTCCGTACTTTTTTTGCTCGCATTGGCGAATTTGGTTCGCAACCATCCCGCCCTTGTTTATTCGAGTTTATGCTAACGAAACGTTTGGTCGAGAAAGACCCCACCCTCAAGAAAGACGATTTGATCTTCATCGGCGGCGGCGGCGGATTCATCGGCGGCGCCCTGGCGCGTTATTTCAGCGATAAGGGCTTCCGCCGCATCCGCGCCGCCGACAAGAAGCCACTGCCCGAATGGTATCAGCGCGTGCCCAGCGTCGAGTGTCTGACGCTCGATTTGAGCGACGAAGACAACTGCAAGCGCGCGTGCGAGGGGGCCGTCGAGGTCTATAACCTGGCGGCGGACATGGGCGGCATGGGCTTCATCGAGCGTTTCCGCGTCGAATGCCTGCGCAGCGTGCTTATCAATACCCATCTCGTCGAGGCCGCCTACCGGGCCGGGGCGCGCCGTTACTTCTTCTCCTCCTCCGCCTGCGCCTACAACACGTTGCTGCAACAGGACCCCAAGGTCCGGGCGTTGAAGGAATCGGACGCCTACCCGGCGATGGCCGAACGCGGTTATGGCTGGGAAAAGCTCATCTCGGAAATGTTCTGCGAGGAGTATTGGGCCGAGCGCGGCCTCAAGACGGCCATCGCCCGCTTCCACAATGTCTATGGACCTTTCGGCACCTGGGACGGAGGCCGCGAAAAAGCGCCCGCCGCCATCTGCCGCAAGGTCATCGCGGCACTCGACAAGGGCGAGCACAAGATTTCCATCTGGGGCGACGGCCACCAGACCCGCAGCTTCATGTATATCGGCGATTGCGTAAAAGGCATCGACATGATCATGCACAGCGACGAGTTGATCGCGACGCCGATCAACCTGGGTTCGAGCGAATTGGTGTCGATCAACGATCTGGTGTCCAAGGTCGAAAAAATCGCCGGCGTGAAGCTCAAGCGCGACTACGACCTGAGCGCGCCGCGCGGCGTGGCTGGCCGCAACAGCGACAACACTTTCATCAAGAAAATGCTCAAATGGGAACCCGACACCACGCTCGACGAAGGGCTGCGCACCACGTATAAGTGGATCAAGGAACAGTATGAGGCGAGGAAGAAGGGGAAGCGGATCGTGGAATAGCCGCGCGCATCTGATGCGCGCGAAATCCGAAATCCGAATGTCGAAATCCGAAGGAAATCCGAATACCGAAGGCCGAAAGGGGGCGCGTCAATCGCATTGCGGCCATCTGCGGTTAAATTTTCCCTATGTCTGATGCTGAACGAAAGACCCTTGACGACCGCAACCGCATGACGGAGCTGGAGCGCATGCGCCATTCGTGCGCGCATGTGATGGCTACCGCCATCCTGCGGCTTTGGCCCGAGGCGCAGTTTGCCGCGGGGCCGCCGGTCGAGAACGGGTTTTATTACGACGTCGAGTTGCCGCATCGCATCTCGCCGGAGGATTTCGCGAAGATCGAAGAGGAGATGAAGAAGGAGATCAAAGCCAACCACCTCATCGAAAAGCGCGTGGTGACGCGCGAGCAGGCGATGCAGGACGCGCAAAGCGGGCGGCTGGGCGGCTTGAGCGAGCGGCCCGCGTCGAGCAAGTTCAAGCTGGGCAACCTGGCGGACATCCCCGAAGGCGAGCCGATTTCCTACTACCAGAACGGCGACTTCCTCGACCTGTGCGCGGGGCCGCATGTGATGCGCACGGGCAACATCGGCGCGTTCAAGCTCACCAGTGTAGCCAGCGCCTACTACAAGGGCGACGAGAAGAACCCGCAACTCCAGCGCATTTACGGCACCGCGTTCAAAAACAAAACGCAACTCGACGAGTATTTCAAAATGCTCGAAGAGGCCAAGCGCCGCGACCATCGCAAGATCGGCCAGGAAATGGGCTTGTTCGCGATGGACCCGGAATTCACCGGCCCCGGCCTGCCGCTATGGCTGCCCAAAGGCGCGGCCATCGCCGAGGAATTGGAAAAACTGGCAAAGGAAACGGAATTCCTCGCGGGCTATGTGCGGGTGAAGACGCCGCATATCGCCAAGGAGAAGATGTACCTCACTAGCGGACATTTGCCGATTCTTTATGCGGAGTCGATGTTTCCGCCGATGGAATTGGCTTTGGACGCTCATGCTAACAAAGAATTGGAGGCCGAACTACAGAAAGCCAACGCAGTTTACCAGAGCGCCGTCACGAAAGAATCGGCTCTTGCAGGCATGGAACCTTTCCCTCTCAGCCTTGAATTGCAGGACAGACTTCTGAAAGCAGTGAAGGAGAAGGAGGAGGCATTTAAAGCCGTTAAATTGATCGAAGCCAAATTTGAAAAAAAACAGAAATACTACCTCAAAGCCATGAACTGCCCGCACCACCACCGCATATTTGCGGCGGAGCCGCGCAGTTATCGAGACTTGCCGTTGCGCCTCGCCGAATACGGCACCAACTACCGCTACGAGCAGTCCGGTGAGTTGTTCGGCTTGATGCGCGTGCGCTCGCTCAACATGAACGACGCGCACATTTACTGCTCCCCGGAGCAGTTCGCGCAGGAGTTCAACGCGGTTAATGAAATGTATATCAAGTATTTCAAGATTTTCGGCATCGAGAAATACGTCATGCGCTTCAGCACGCACGACCCGTCCCGCCTGACCGGCGACAACGCCAAATTCGTCAACGAGCCGGAGCTTTGGAAGCAGACCGAAGATTTGGTCCGCCAGGTTTTGATTGATTCGAAGATTCCCTACGTCGAAGTGCCGAACGAAGCCGCGTTCTACGGCCCGAAAATCGACGTGCAGGTGTGGAGCGTCATTGGCCGCGAGTTCACGCTGGCGACGAACCAGGTCGATTTCGCCGTGCCCAAACGGTTCGGCCTCGTCTATCGCGACAAGGACAACACCGAGAAGACTCCGCTGTGCATCCACCGCGCGCCGCTCGGCACGCACGAGCGGTTCATCGGCTTTCTCATCGAGCACTACGCGGGCAATTTCCCCCTGTGGCTCGCCCCGGAGCAGGTGCGCGTCCTGACGATTGGCGAAGACGAAAAACTGCTCGCCTACGCGAAAGCCATCGTGAACGAATTGCGCGCCGCTTTCGTGCGTTGCGAGTCGGATTATTCGTCGAACAAAATCAACGGAAAAATCCAGGACGCCGAAATCGCCAAAGTCCACACCATGCTCGTCATTGGCGCGCGGGACATGGAAGCCGGAAACGTCTCCGTCCGATTGCACGGCAAAGGCAACATCGGGGCAAAACCAAAGGGCGAAGTCGTGGCGGACATTTTGGCGTCGATTCGGGAAAGAAGGGCGTGAGATAGGCACGCTGATCCTGCTTTGAAACGGAACAGTGTGGGACTATACTTTGACTGTGAAAACAATTTCGACATCTGAATTGCGCTCAAAGACGCGTTCGCTGGTCCGTATGTTGGAGAGTGGAAAACCGGTAGGTTTGACTCATCGCGGCCAAAGGCTGGCAAGCATTTTTCCGGTGCGGCAAACCAATGGCATTAGCTCCGACGATCCGCTCTACCAATTCCATCGTTACGCCACCGCCAAAGCAACGCGTCTGAGCGACCGGGATATCGATCGCATCGTTTATGGCGGCGGCACCGCTGTTCATTGATTCTGGCGGCTTCTACGCGCTGGTCGCGCCGGCCAACCAGGCTCACGGCCGGGCCGTGAAGTTCATGGAGGAAGCTTCGAGGACGCGACAGCGAATGCTCACGACGGATTATGTGCTCGACGAGACCGCGACGTTGCTCTGCGCGCGCGGACTTTCGAAGTTGCTCGCCCAGTTTTTTCGCCTTACCGAAGAATCCCATGCCCTGACTATCGAATGGGTTTCTCCCAATCGCTTTTCTGCCGCCCGCAAATTCATGCTCAAGCACCTTGATCAGAAATTCTCCTTCACGGACTGCGTCAGTTTCATCGTAATGAAGGAGCTTCGATTGACCGACGCGTTGGCAACGGACGATCATTTTCGCATCGCTGGCTTTAGCCCTTTGCTTGCGGAATGACTGCCCGCAAGCGAGCGGGACGCCCCTCAGTCGAGACTGTTTCGTACTGCTGGAAACCTGCGCCAGCCGGTGCTGCCGAATTCGAATAGACGGCACTTGCGCCATCGCCGCTGAGGGTGTAACAGTTTCTTCGATCGCTATGAAGGATTCCAGTGCAACGGAAGGTTCCGCCGTTTCGCGGCGTTTGTTTTTGAAGAGCTTCGGCACGACCGCCGCCGTGGCGGCGACGGCGCAGGTCGAGGCGGTGGCGAAGGAACTGGAGAAAGCGAATTCCGAAAAA
>Ga0073928_10003172_pt1 | contig 26390 bp, 18 predicted proteins | sample PaiPotPPA55metaG_FD_76969 | JGI IMG/M metagenome (GOLD analysis project Ga0073928, IMG submission 76969) | Iron sulfur acid spring bacterial and archeal communities from Banff, Canada, to study Microbial Dark Matter (Phase II) - Paint Pots PPA... ...
CACGAGCCCGTGGGGGAAATTGTCGAGATCGGTGCCGGGGTTACGTCCCGTAAAGTGGGCGATCGCGTTGGCGTGGGATGGGTGCAAAAAGGTTGTGGACGCTGTGAGTGGTGCCTGCGCGGCAAGAAAGAACTTTGCCAGAATGCAATTTCGACCGGCATCGGCCTGCAGGGGAGCCACGCGGAATACATGCTGGCTTTTGCGGACGCGACCATGTTGATCCCCGACGCACTGAGTTACGAGCAGGCTGCACCGATTTTTTGCGCGGGATATACGGTATGGAGCGGTCTGCGGATAGCCGACCCCAAGCCTCACGAGCGCGTCGCGGTAGTCGGCATTGGAGGACTCGGGCATCTGGCGCTGCAGTACGCGAAGGCGGCGGGCTTTGAGACGATCGCGGTGACCAAGTCGAAAGACAAGGAAAAGATGATTCGCGAACTGGGAGCCGACGAAGTGGTCGAGAGCGGAGCCAGGCTGCTGGCGGCGGGCGGCGCTGACGTTTTGCTCGCGACTTCGAATTCCTGGGCGGCGACCGCAGAGGCCGCGCAAGGAATGCGTCCGGACGGCCGCGTCGTCGTGATGGGCGCGTCGAACGAACCGCTGGGCTTCAACATGGGCATGATGATCAGCCGCGTGCGCATTCTGGGATCGAGCCAGAACGGCCCCGAATATCTCTACGAAGCGCTGGATTACGCCGCGAAAGGCAAAGTGAAAGTGGTTGCCGAGACCTACAAGCTTGCTGACATCGGCAAAGCCTACGACCGCGTGGCGGAAGGCAAAGTCCGATTCCGCGCCGTGATCACAATGAATTAACGGCCGAAGGGCTCGTGTGGGGCCGAGCAGCGTGGGGACGTCTTCGCCCGTCCGGCCGAGCGAAGCGAGGCGTCGTCTGGTTATACTTCGGCCATGCCTCGCTCCATGGCGCAAGAACAAGACATCCTAAAGCGGCCGGCGCCGAAACGGCCGCCCCGCCTGACTGCGCGCCGCATCGGCATTCATACTTCTTCAGCGGGAGGCGTGCAGTACGCCGCCGAGCGCGCTTATCGCCTGGGTTGCAATACATTTCAGATTTTCTCTTCCAGCCCGCGGCAGTGGGCTCCCTATGAACTCGGTGAGTTGCAATGCGTCGAGATGAATCGCTTGCGTGCCGGCTACGACCTGAAGCCGCTAGTCATCCACACCAACTATCTAGTCAATCTGGCCAGCTCGAACGAATTGTTTCTGCGGAAATCGATGCTGGCATTTCGCGGCGAAGTGGAGCGGGCGCTGTCTTTGTGCGCGGAATATTTGGTGTTGCATCCCGGCTCATTTCGTGGTGCGGACCGCGAGCAAGGACTGCTGCGCACTGCGGCTGCCATTGCGGCATCAACAGAGGGGCTCGATCTGGCCAAGGGCGGTTTGACTATTCTGATCGAGAACACCGCCGGCGCGGAATTTTCTCTCGGCGGAAGCTTCGAGCAAGTTGCGGAAGTTCTGGAGCGCCTGCGTGGAATCGTTCCCGTCGCGGCCTGCATCGATACCTGTCACACACATGTGGCTGGATACGACATTGTCAGCGAAGAAGGTCTATACGCAACTTTGCGGCATCTCGATGCGACGATTGGACTGAACAACGTGAAGGTCTGGCACTGCAACGACGCCAAAGCCGCACGCGGATCGAAGCTGGATCGGCACCAGCATGTTGGGAAGGGAACCATCGGCAAAGAGACGTTTCGCATTCTGCTCAACGACCTGCGGTTGGCGCATGCGGCGTTCATCGCGGAAACGCCGATCGATGAGCCGGGCGATGATCGGAGAAATGTTGATGCGCTGAAAAAGCTGGTCGTAGAGACGTAGCTTGCGACGTCTTGCCGGCGGCAATCCGGATGCTGGGGAGAGAGACGTTGCAAGCAACGTCTCTACGGCCGTCCTTTGTATAATCTGGGTTTTAACTTTTGCCCAAGTTCATTTATGCAACAGGAAGGAAAATCCGAGACCACCGTGACGGAACGTCACAACCCGGAGCGTAACGACGAACGCTACGATCCCCAGCGCGTCGAGAGCAAGTGGTTCGAGCGCTGGAAGCAGGATGCAACACTCTACGCAGCCGAACCGGATTCGAAGAAGAAAAAATATTACGTGCTTGAGATGCTGCCCTATCCCTCGGGCGCGCTGCACATGGGACACGTGCGCAATTATTCCATTGGCGATGCGCTGGCGCGCTACATGTGGATGAACGGTTACAACGTGCTCCATCCCATGGGGTGGGATTCGTTCGGCTTGCCCGCGGAAAATGCGGCCATTCAGAACAACACGCCGCCGCGCCAGTGGACGCTGGGCAACATTGCCAACATGAAGGCGCAGATGAATCGCCTGGGCTTCGCTTATGACTGGTCCCGCGAAGTTACTACCTGTCTGCCGGATTATTATCGCTGGAACCAGTGGTTCTTCCTGAAGCTGTTCGAGCGGGGACTAGCCTATCGCAAGAAGAGCAAGGTTAACTGGTGTCCGAAGTGTTGCACTGTGCTCGCCAATGAGCAGGTTCTTTCTAACGGCTGCTGCTGGCGGCACGAGGACACGTTGGTCGAGCAGCGCGAACTGGAGCAGTGGTTCGTGCGTACGACGAAGTATGCCGAAGAATTGCTGCATGGTCTAGATAGGCTGGACGGCTGGCCGGAAAAAGTTCGCACCATGCAGCGCAACTGGATCGGTCGCAGCGAAGGCACGCTGGTCGATTTCAAACTTGACGGCGCGAGCGGCCCCGCGGGCACGTCCATCAGCGTGTTCACCACGCGTGTGGATACGATCTACGGTGCGACCTCGGTGCAGCTTGCGCCCGAGCATCCCATCGTCAAAGATCTTGCCGCGACCAATGCCGACCTGCGTGCGAAGGTCGATCAACTCATCGCCGAGCAAAGAAAAGCCAAAGAAGCCGGCGACATCGGCGAGATCGAAAAGCACGGAGTCCCTACCGGCCGCTATGCCATCAATCCGTTTAACGGCGAGAAGATTCCGGTTTGGGTCGCGAACTATATTCTAATGGACTACGGCACGGGCGCCATCATGAGCGTGCCCGCGCACGATGAGCGAGACTACGAATTCGCGAAGAAATATAAACTCGAAGTCAGACTGGTCGTCGTGCCTGTCTCGAACGATCCGGAAGAGACCGTCGCGGAACCGCCGTTGCCGTTTATTGCGCATGAAGGCGTATTGATCAACTCCGGTCACTACAACGGCCTCACCTGCGACGAAGCGATCAAGAAGATGTCGGCGCATGCCGAGAAAGAAGGATTCGGCAAAGCGACCGTTACCTATCGCTTGAAAGATTGGGGAATCTCGCGGCAGCGTTACTGGGGCACGCCGATCCCGATGCTCTATTGCGAGAAGGACGGCATTGTCGCCGTGCCGGAAAAAGATTTGCCGGTCATCTTGCCGGAGAATGTCGACATCACGCTGACCGGCGGATCGCCGCTCGGGCGAGTGCCGGAATTCGTCAATGCGACCTGCCCCAAGTGTGGGGGTCCGGCGCGCCGCGAGACCGACACCATGGATACGTTCGTGGATTCGTCGTGGTATTTCTATCGCTACACCGACGCGCACAACGATCGCGCGCCCTTCGATGGAAAGATCGCACAGTATTGGTTTCCGATTGATCAGTACATTGGCGGCGTAGAGCACGCGATTTTACACCTGATCTACTCGCGCTTCTGGACGAAATTCATGCGCGACCTGGGAATGATCACCAATGATGAACCTGTGGACCGTTTATTCACGCAGGGCATGGTCATTAAAGATGGCGCGAAGATGTCGAAGAGTTTGGGCAACGTAGTCTCGCCCGACGAGATGGTTGCGCGTTACGGTGCCGACGCCGCGCGGCTTTATAGCTTGTTCGCCGCGCCACCCGACCGTGACCTTGACTGGCAGGATTCCGGCATCGAAGGCATTCAGCGATTCCTGGGGCGCGTGTATCGGTTCGTGGTTCGAAATACACCTGTGTTGGCTGTGTCTCGCTCGGCATCTTCCGGCACAGCGCACGCAGAGACGTTGCGAGCAACGTCTCTACAGCCGGGGGCGCGCGTCATTCAACGCAAGTTGCACCAGACCATCAAGCGCGTCAGCGATGATTTTCGGGGACGCTGGCACTTCAATACCTGCATCTCGGCCATCATGGAACTGGTCAACGTTTTGTATGGGGCGGAGGAAGCGATTGCCAGGAATGAGATTCCGGCGCCGTTCCTCGCCGAGGTCGAGCGCAATTTGGTCTTGCTGCTGGCGCCCTTCGCGCCCTATCTCGCCCATGAACTATGGGAGATGCTGGGCGAAAAGGGAAATCTGCTGAAGGCGCCGTGGCCGAAGTACGATGCGGCGTTGGCGAAGGAAGAAGAACTCGAGATCCCGGTGCAGGTGAACGGCAAACTGCGCAGTCGCGTCGTTGTGCCAGCGGATGCCACGGAAGAAACCGTTCTCGAACGCGCGCTGGCCGACGAGAAAGTGCGGGCGGCGATCGCGGGCAAACAGATCGTGAAGAAGATTTATGTCCCTGGCAAGCTGGTGAATATCGTAGTCAAATAAAAATGGTTGAAATAAAAGGGGCTGAAATAAAAATAAAAAAGACGGGCGCGCTGAACGCCCGTCTCGAAGTTCTCACTGGAGAGTCGCTGCTTTACTCGCCTGCGACGACCAGCGCTTCCTTGCTGTGATCGAATTCGATCTCGTCGACTTGTTTCGTCTGATCGGCAAGAGTGCTCTCAGTCACAGCGCTATAAGGGGAAGGCCGATCCAAACTCTTGAGATGGCCTTGCGTAGTGGCGACCGTCTGGCCGTGTTGAAGGATCGAGACCTGCAGGTTATCCGCGGGTCCGCTCCATTCCGCCTTGTAGTCCCCGGGTTGAAGTTCGGTGGTGCCCACTTTGGCTGACTCCGACAGCGTGAAGTTGCCGGAATGATTGTCCTTGGCAAAAGCGCCAGCAGACAAAATGAGTGTGAACACTGCGAACGACGCCAACGATGTTCCGATTTTCATGTTTTTCTCCTATGAATATGAATCGTTAATAAATCCGCCCTCGGTTCACGACGAAACGAAAACTCCCGGCGGTCTTATGATCGTGCTTACACTTACCAAGATGCTCGCCGCGAATAAGCGGATGCAACTATCGTGTCAAGATACGTCAAGAATGTACGCGGCGTTTATCTATCATGGAGCAGTGTCAACAGATCGACACTCCGCTCACGATGGCATTCACTCTTTGGAGTTAGAACTACTCACATTCCCTCACGAAATCCGGCGCTCCACTCGGCGATGTCAGCGAATGAGTTATCCTGAGCACACATGACGATCTCTCCAACGGTTGAAGGATTTCGCGCAGCGTTTCGGAGGCCGTCGTTGGCGCTGGCGGAAATTATGTGGCGCTGGATCGTCGGCGCAACTGCGGTCGCGCTCTGCGTCGTTGGGTTATTCGAATATCTCGACACGCTGCCCGTGACCAACGGGGAACTGCTTTTTTTGCGCACGCGGCATCCGTATCTCGTCGGTGAGGCGATCGCGCATATTCTTCGGGGAAGTTTGAATCGGGCCGCGATGGCCTTGTTGCTGGCGGCATTGATGCTGAGCGTTCTCTGGATGGTCGCCGCTTCAGTGGGCCGGATCGCGACTGTGCGCGGCTTGCTGGATTATTTTCGGGACGTTCTTGGCGACTTCTTAGATGGCGGCATTACAAGTGATGGCAAGAGAGACGTTGCAAGCAACGTCTCGGTGACAGCTTTTGTTGTACTTCTCAGGCTCAACTTTCTGCGTGTCGTACTGGCGGTCGCCGCAATTGTCGGATTCGCAGGCATCCTGGCCGGATTCGCTTCTCCGGACGCCAATCCTCAACCCGGGCTGGCGTTCTCTCTTTTTTTGCCACTCGCGGGATTGATCTGCTACTTGTGGTGGGCACTGAACTGGCTCTTATCGCTGGCGGGCATGTTCGCCGTCAGGAATGCCGAGGACGCAATAGGCGCGATCGGTTGCGCCGTGGATCTTACGCGAGAACATACCGGCGCAGTTTTTGCGATCACCACCTGGACCGGACTTGCGCATCTGGTGGCTTTGGTTGGGGCGAGCACGATCGTGTCGATCCCCCTGGGATTCGTTGGGTTGATTCCTTGGCGGCTGATCATTGCGGGAATGATTTTGGTCGCGCTGATTTACTTGGCGCTTGCGGATTGGCTCTACACGGTGCGCCTTGCGGGATACGTCTGCGTCGCGGAAACGCCGCAGGCGTTATTGTCCCCGTTGCCCCCTACTCCGTTGCCGCGGACGCCGCCGGTTCAGACTACGCCGGTTCAGACTATGATTGATCGCGACGAACCCATCCTGAGCGACCTTCCAAATCTCGCCGTAGAGACGTAGCGTGCTACGTTCTTGCTTACGGCATGCCGAACGATGGCGAGAGAGACGTTGGAAGCAACGTCTCTACACATGATTCCGGGGCGGTACTTTACACTTTCTGCCTGAATTTGAGACACTCATCCGTGGAAACCCAATCCCGGCACAATCGGTCTTCGCTCGGACAATCCTCGCTCACCCAATCTTCCCTCGGCCAGAGCATCGTCATCCTTGACTTCGGCGCGCAGTATACCCAGCTGATCGCGCGCCGTATCCGGGAGCAGAACGTTTTTTCGGTCGTGCTGCCTTGCACGGCCAAGCTCGACGAGGTCAAAAGCTATGCCCCCGTGGGCATCGTTCTTTCGGGAGCGCCGTGGTCGGTGTACGACAAGGACGCTCCACCCGCCGACGCGCGTGTCTTTCAGCTGGGCGTGCCTGTGCTTGGCATTTGCTATGGATTGCAATTTATGGTGCACACGTTGGGCGGCAAAGTGCGTCCCGCCGACAAGCGCGAGTACGGCCACGCCGAAATCGATATTGTTTCCGACTCGATTCTGTTTCAGGGACTGGCCAGGAAACTTGCAGTCTGGATGTCGCATGGGGACGAAGCGCTCGAATTGCCTCCGGGATTCGAGTTGATGGCGAAGACGCATTACGCTGTGGCCGGCATTCAGAATACGGCGAAGCGATGGTACGCGGTGCAGTTCCATCCCGAAGTGCACCACACGCCGCAAGGCACGCAGATGCTGAAGAATTTCATCTTTCAGATTTGCGGCGCGAAACCTACATGGACTCCGCAGCGCTTCATTGATTCGACCATTGAACAGGTGAAACGGCAAGTAGGCAGCGGACGCGCTATCTGCGCGCTCTCCGGCGGCGTGGACTCGTCGGTTGCGGCGGTGTTGGTCGACCGCGCACTGCGCGACGTCAAGGGTAAGCATGCCCTGAGCGGAGCCGAAGGGTCGCGGCTGACCTGCGTTTTCGTGAACAACGGCGTACTACGCAAGAACGAATTCGAGAAAGTACAGAAGGCGTTGCGCGACAAGCTCAACCTGAATCTGGACGCGGTCGACGCGACCGACCGCTTTTTGGGAAAGCTTAAGGGCGTCAGCGATCCCGAAAAGAAACGCAAAATTATCGGCAACGAATTCATCAAGGTGTTCGAGAAAGAAGCCCGGCGCATCGAGAAGACGGAAGGCAAGGTCAAATGGCTGGTGCAGGGGACGCTCTATCCCGATGTGATCGAATCGCGCTCGGTGCGCGGGCCCTCGCAAGTGATCAAGTCGCATCACAATGTCGGCGGCCTGCCGGAAAAGATGAAGCTCAAGCTGATTGAGCCTTTGAAAGATTTATTCAAAGACGAAGTGCGCAAAATCGGGCGCGACCTGGGCATGCCCGACGAAATTCTGCAGCGGCAGCCGTTCCCCGGCCCAGGGCTCGCGGTACGCGTGGTGGGGGAAGTCACGCCCGAGCGCCTGGCGCTGCTGCGTGAGTGCGACGACATCGTGGTCAGCGAAATCAAACAGGCGGGGCTTTACCGGAAAATCTGGCAGTCTTTTGCTGTGCTGCTGCCGGTGATGTCGGTCGGCGTGATGGGCGATATGCGGACCTATGCCTACACCTGCGCCATCCGCGCCGTCAGTTCGGAAGACGGGATGACGGCTGATTGGGTTCCGCTCCCTCACGAAGTGTTGAAGATTATCTCTACACGGATTGTGAATGAGGTGAAGGGTGTGAACCGCGTGGTGTATGACATCACGTCGAAGCCGCCGGGGACGATTGAGTGGGAGTGAAAGCTCCTAGCTCCTAGCTTCTAGCTGCTAGCTTGTAGCCAAAACGAGCGGTCAAATCATCTCAACGTGTGCGGCGCGATTTCTTCAGCCCCTCCCCTTGTATTTTCGCTTTCAGCCGCCTATCGCGGTCTGATCATCTCTGTATCCCGGTGCACGCTCTCCATTGAAAACGCGGGCAGGCAAACCGCGATGTATTCCGCGCCGCCATCTTGTGGGGTGGAGTAACGAACCCATTCGCCGGCGTGGGCGATAACGGCTTGTCCAGCGTTGACGTCGAGCATGCCGCCTTCGTGTTCGACGCGGAGCATTCCTTTCAGCACGATGGTGAACTCGTCGAACTCGGGAGTTTGGCCGGGCTCGAGCCATCCTTGGGGGCTGCGCATGTGGGCGACGCTGGCGGCGGAGGTTTTCGTGTTGACGCGGCCGACGTATTCGTCGATCAGTTTGGGTTTGTTGCCGGCGGATTGGATTCGCGTGGGTTCGGGGATGAGTGTGGGCATGGGTTCGGGCTTCCGGCGCTCGGCTTCCGACTTTCGGTTGCGGGATAAGAGTACAACAAAAGCTTTATCGCAGAGGTCGCGAAGGAAAGGCGCGGAGTGCGCGGAGAAAGGCCGGGTCAGAGATTGAGGATCACGCAGGCAAGGGTGTGCCACGGAACGGCACCGCGGTTGTGCTGGACGCAAGACGTAGCAAGCTACGTCTCTACGGATGAGGAGTTAGATCTGCCCAGTTTTGCTCGGCTGGACAGCCGGGGCGGCTGCCCCACGTGATCTTACCTATTCTTCCCTTTCTTCCCTTCTTGCTTCTTCATTCTTCTTCTTTCTTTCGTCCTTTCGCCGATACTGCATGCTCTTAAAAACGTTAGGAGTGATCACTCCCACAACGGGCGCCGGTCCCGAGCTATTCGGGTTAGCTTACCAAAGCGCCCTGGCTTTCGGATGTCCCAGCTGTCCCTCGCTCGCATGGGGAGGTTGCGGGGGCCGCGAGTTTCCTAGGACTAGCGCGGCGCCACACCCGGTACCTGCACTTTCCAAATTAGACAGAATAGAAATCTCAGTGAAGGTTGTTCGTCACACGCGCAATAAAAAATCTGTGGAAAACCCAAGAGCCTGGGTTTCGACGGCGCGCTCCGGTTTCCCGCTTACGGACACGGATACGGTGTGCCCGGAGTCGCCGGTATTCCGGGGATCGTCGTTGGGGGTCCGGGAACGCCATCCGGTCCGGGGATACCAGGAATGACGGTGTCGGGCGTCCCTGGAGTGCCAGGTGTGTAGCAGGTTCCATGATCCGGGTTCGTCGGCTGTGGAGGCGCGACCGGACGCTTCGCGATCGGCTGCACCGCGACCGGTTTTTGTTCGGAGTCACGAACGGCATCGGCTGCCGGCGGTTCCTGCAGAGTCAGGGGTTGCTGCAGGGTCATCTCGACGGGTGTTCCTACGTTGAGGAAAAAATTGTGAGAGCTCGCGAGCAGCACGAGTGACGCCACGAAACCAATCGCGCTGCCGATACCTGCGCCGATGATCGCGTCTTTGGCTTTCGTGCCGAAGACGGGCGTGGTTATCGGGCCGCAAAACGGCGGTCCTCCGATGCACCCGGGAGGGAAGTTGGAGGTGACTTGAGATTGTGCCTGCCCGACAGAGTGGCCGATTAGCGCGCCGACGCCAGCTCCAGCTGCGGGTAGAACGACGAAGCCGATCGTCCGCTTCTGGCCCGGATCTTTCAGAGCATAGCCTTCGTCGCTCTCCAGTATTACCGGTCCGGCAATGGAAGCGACATAACCGTCGGGGAAAGTGATCGACATGGATTGAAGATGGAGTTCCGCGCGTCCTGCTCTTTGTTGGAGCTTGTCGACCTTGCCTTGCACAAATGTGCCGGGAGGAATCACCATCTCATTACCGGAAGTGACTGGAGAGGTGATCTGTGCATAGATGTCGTCTCCACGACGCATCGATCTGCTCTGGACATCATGTGTGAGCACCAGAGCAATTCTGGTTCCGGCGGGAAGCGTCACGGGCGACGGTTCTGGCAGGGCCTGAGCCTGCGCACTAGTTTGCGAGTCCGACTGTGAGGGCGGCTGGGGTTGAGTTTGAGAATTATCCTGAGCCACGCAGGTGAAGGTAAGAAGTGACGCGGTGAATGCAGCGAGTGATTTCCTTGCGATTGTCCCGGCCACAGTCAGAAAGGTCGAAACGGGGTAACTGCCGGTGTATACCATTTGCTACCTCCTGTCGAAAGCCCGTGAGGTGCAGCCTTCGACCTGTAGACCTCGGGAGCGGATCGGCTCCCTGTGGCTTAGACCCGCGACCTAGCACAAAGTATCTTTTTCGTGGGTAAAGGTTTGCAAAGAGTCGGTAGGGAATTGTAAAAGCTGGGCGGATCACATCGTAGAGACGTAGCTTGCTACGTCTTGCCGGCAGCGCCTTTAGACAATGCTTTTACCGACGATGGCACCCGAGATATTGCGAGCAATGTCTTTACGAAACTTTTTCTGCGACCCATCGCGAGATGGCGGTAACCATCTTGCGCGGGGCGAAAGGCACGGATTGCGCCAGCAACCAGTTGTGCGCGCCGGAGATGGCGACGATGCGGCCTTGCATCAAGGCCCGATAGCCGTCACGCGCCACTCTTTCTGCGGACATGGCACCCAGCTTTTTGAACAGCCGCGAATTCTCTGTGCCGGCGCGCTTGGCGAAGCCGGTGTGGGTTGCACCTGGACAGAAGCATGTCATGGTTACGCCCGAGCCGCGCAGTTCGTTGGCGATCGCCTCCGAGAACGACAGCACGTAAGCTTTGCTCGCATAGTAGACGGCCATGAGCGGGCCGGGCTGGAAAGCCGCCGTGGAAGCGACATTCATGATGCGACCCGAACGGCGCTTCAGCATCGGCGGCAGGAAGAGACGAGCGAGTTCCGTAAGCGCGGCGATGTTGAGTTGGATCTGGCCCAGGATTTCTTCTTCGGGCATCTGGGCGAATTCTCCGTAGGCGCCGAAGGCGGCGTTGTTGATGAGGATGTCGATGGGAATGTTCTCGCTTTGGAGCCGGTCGAAGAGAAATTTGGGCGCCAGTGGCGTGGCCAGATCGAGTGTCATGGTTTTGACCGTAACGCCGTACGCTTGCAGTTCGGTCGAGATCTGCGCGAGTTTGTCGGCACTGCGGGCGACCAGCACGAGGTTGTAATGGTCACGGGCAAAGAGTTTGGCGAGTTCGTATCCGATGCCGCCGGAGGCGCCGGTGATGAGAACGTTCATCGGAGTATTTTAGCGGGAGGCGGTGGTTGGGTTTGGGAAAGTCAAAAACCCCATCCTAACGTCGCAAAGAGCGCGACGTTAGGATGGGGCACCCACTTTTATTCTTTTTCACCAACTCTAGGCGTGGACCAGTTCTACGCCGTAGATGGCATGCCAACTGGTGGCGGCTTTTAGTTTGTCATTAACGTTATGGATGTTCTTCACGCCTTCGGTTTCGAGCCACTTGCGGAAGGCGGCTGCACCTTGCTTGGCGTAGATCGGGATGCCCTCTTTCCATGTGGCCCTACCGCAGAGAACGCCGTTGAACTTCACGCCGGATTCTCCGGCAAGTTCGAGGGTCTCGCTGAACTCGGCGTTGCTCACGCCGGCCGATAAATAAATGAAAGGCTTGGTGGCGACGTTGGCGGCCTTGTGGAATAGTTCGATGGCTTCCTGCTTGGTGTAGGCTTTTTGTCCGCCGAATGACTTGGTGCCTTCGACGAACTTCATATTGACCGGCACTTCGACTTTGAGCACGTCGACGCCGTAACGGTCTTTGCTGAATTCGCGCATGCTCTCGGTGACGATGTGCGGTTTCTTCTTGGCGTAGTCGAGGCCCTTCTCGTCTGCGCCTTCCTGATAGCCAACGAATTCCAGGAAGTAGGGGATGTCGTTGGCGCGGCATTCGTCGCCGATGCGCTCGACCCAGGCATGCTTCTTGTCGTTGACGTCCTTAGGATCGTCGGGCGTGTAGTAGAGCAAAATCTTTACGCAGTCGGCGCCGGCCTCTTTCAAGCGGCGGGCTGACCAGTGGTCGAGCAGATCGCCGAGGCGGCCGGGACCGGTCTTGTCGTATCCCGTCTTTTCATAGGCGAGCAGCAGGCCTGCGTTCTTGGCGCGGCGCTTGGAGGCCGGCAGTCCCCACTCGGGGTCGAGCAGAATGGCGGTGGCGTGCGGAGTGAGAACTTCGGTGACCAGCGACTTGAACTCCTCCATCATGGCGTCAGTCACTTCGCCGCCTTTTTCTTTGGCGAGAGATTTTTGCAGGGAGCCGCGCTGGTCCATGGCGGCGGCGGCGATGACGCCGCGTTCGTTCGAGACTTTTTTAAGGCCGGCAAGTTTGCCCGGGGTGATTTTCATAGGATCCTCCAGAATTGCAGAATCAGAATTGCACAATGAAGACGAGTGCGCGGAACGGATCATTGTAAACCACGGGTGCAAGAATCGGAGGAGGGGTTGACGATGCCTCAAAGAGCAGGTATCACAGGAATTATGGCCATCGCAAGCATTAATCCCGCCACCGGAGAAGTCGTCAAAACCTTCCAGGCGCTTTCAGACGCCGAGATCGAAAAGAAGTTGGAGCTCGCGGTCACCGCGTTTAAGGCTGAGCGGAAGACGTCGTTTGCTATGCGCGCTAAGCGCATGATGAAGGCGGCTGACATTCTGGAGCGGGACAAGGACAAGTTTGCCCACCTGATGACGCTGGAGATGGGCAAGCCGTATAAGGCTGCCGTGGCTGAGGCGGTCAAATGCACTACCGCGTGCCGCTACTATGCGGAGAATGCGGAGCGGTTTCTGACTGACGAAATTGTTGAAACAGGAGCGAAGAAGAGCTTCGTTCGTTATCTCCCGATCGGTCCCGTGCTGGCGGTGATGCCTTGGAATTTTCCGTTTTGGCAAGTGATTCGATTCGCGGCGCCGGCGCTGATGGCCGGTAATGTTGGGCTGCTGAAGCACGCTTCGAACGTGCCGCAGTGCGCACTAGCGATTGAAAGTATTTTTCTGGAAGCGGGTTTTCCGGAAGGCGTTTTCCAGACGCTACTGATTGGGTCGGCACAGGTGGATGCGTTGCTGAACGATCCGCGGGTGGTGGCGGCGACGCTTACTGGCAGCGAGCAGGCCGGGATTCAGGTGGGCATTGGAGCTGCGAAGCGGATCAAGAAAGTTGTGTTGGAGTTGGGCGGGAGCGATCCGTTTATTGTCATGCCGAGTGCTGATCTGGATGCTGCTGTGAAGACGGCGGTCGAGGCTCGCGTCATCAATAATGGACAGTCTTGCATTGCGGCGAAGCGGTTTATCGTGGCCGAGCCGATCGCGGCGGAGTTTGAACGCAAGTTTGTGGAGCGCATGGAGAGCCTGAAGATCGGGGATCCGTTTGATGAGAAGACTGAACTTGGTCCGCTGGCTACGGCTGATGCGGTGACTTCGCTCGATGCCGATGTGCAGAGAACGGTGAAGGCGGGGGCGAAGGTGTTGACCGGAGGGCATCCTCTGAAAGGAAAAGGGAATTTCTATGCGCCCACGGTATTGACCAACATTGCGAAAGGTTCGCCTGCTTATGGCGAGGAACTATTCGGCCCGGTGGCGTCGATTTTTCGGGCGAAAGATCAGGATGAGGCGATCCGCATTGCCAACGACGTTCGCTTTGGACTGGGTGCGAGCGCTTGGACCAACGATGACAAGGAGCGCGAGCGCTTCATCAACGAACTGGAAGCGGGAATGGTGTTCATCAACAAGATGGTCGCCTCCGATCCGCGCATTCCGTTTGGCGGGGTGAAGGCTTCCGGGCACGGACGAGAGTTGGGGGCGCTTGGGATTCGCGAGTTCGTGAACGCCAAGGCGGTGTGGATCGCTTAGAGCAGCGCCTGCTGCATTAATTCTCAACGAGAGAAATCGTGGTAACAACCGTAACCTAACCCATCCGCTGCAGAGTGGATCTCAACTACCGTCTCCACTCCACCAGCGTTTGCTGCGAACGCGTAGGCTTGGGAATAATTCCGAGAAGTGAGCAATTGTGAACGGTCCCAACGTTATCTTGAGACAGATAATTCAAAATGAAAAGTAACTCTTAACGCGACCGCCGACAGAGCCGCTGCGTTGTCCTTCTTGGGAGCAAAGGTTTAGGGATGACCATATGGGCCACGATTGGACCCTCACATCCGCACGAGTTTCGACACGTCGGCAGACGGTTCGGGCACTCTTGTCGGCAGCCGCATTTATGGATCACTAAACGCGGCGAGTAGGAAGGCTGCTATCTGCGAGACCAAAGAGGAAGAATGCTCCTAATACCTTTTGGCGACGCTCGTCTTGTGGGGCGACTAAACTGGCATGAGACATGGACCAAGGTAGTAGCGGTAGTATTTTTCCTTGTGGCGCTGTCGTGTTCCGGGTACCCCCAAGTTGTGACTCCGGTGGAGGGAGAAAGCTGGCTGGAGCAAAGGCACCGGGCGTTTGACGCAACTAGCATGGGCAAGTCGTCCTTCGTCTACGGCCCCGCGGCCTCGATCCCCGGCGAAGGGCAGGCCCCGCACCCTCCGTTGCAGCTTTCCAACAAGTTCACCGGGCAAACCACTCGACTGTACGGGTCCGACCTGTACCGCCTGAAGTGCCAAGCCTGCCACGGCGCGTCCGGTGCCGGCGCCCCGCCCGAGATAAACTCCGTCATCGACCCCGTGCGGGCTACGTCAGCAACGATGTACATGGACCGCATGAAGAAGGCCGGGATGGACGTGACTTCGAAGGATGCCGCGGCGCTCGCCAAACAGGCCAGGGGCACGCTGCTCGCCCGGTTGCACAAGGGCGGGACTGACATGCCTTCCCCTAATCCCGACCTCACTGATGTGGAAGTCCGCTCGCTGTTCGCATACCTGCGTCAGCTTGCCGGTATCCGGGGCGCGGATAAGCAGCAAGTTCCGGTGGTCGAGCCGCCGTTGCGCGTCGGCGAGCATATCGTGAAGTCCACATGCCATATCTGCCATGCATCGGTCGGCCATAACCCCAGCCCCCGGGAGCTGATGGCGGGGCAAATCCCGCCGCTCAGCAGTTTCACTTCGCGGCTGGACCTCAACGAATTCGTCACCAAGGTCACAGCCGGAGCGACCGCGCTGGAAGGGTCGCCCGCAGCAGCCGTCCGTGGTCACATGCCCGTCTTTACGTACCTCACGCCGGATGAGGCGGCGGATGCGTATTTGTACCTATCGCGGTACCCACCGCGTAAGTAGGCGGTGGCATTTTGAAGGAGGAGTGTTTATGAAATTCTTTTCGTTGCTCGTTGTCCTGTTGTCCTTATGCCACGGTGCTTTCGCCGGCACGCTAAGCGGAAATGTCAAAGCCACTGGCAAGTCGGCGGTGGTGCTTGAGACCGTACCCGCCAAATCCTTTCCTGAGCCCAGCCAAAAGGCCGCGATGGATCAACAGGGCATGAAATTCGTACCCGCGCTTTTGGTCATCCAGCAGGGCACCACAGTCGTGTTTACCAACGGTGATAGCGTCGCCCACAACGTCTTATGGCCGAATATTTCCGGCAACAAAAAGCTCGCTCACAACGTTGGCACCTTCAACAAGGGCAAGACCGTGAGCTTCAAGTATGACAACGCCGGCAATGTGCCACTGCTGTGTTCATTGCACACTGAGATGTTGGGTACTATCGTGGTCAGCCCCTCGCCGTACTTCGCCGAAACGGACGCTGGCGACTACTCGATCAAGGATGTCCCGGATGGCACATACAAGGCAACGGCGTGGCACAACGGCAAGGCTACGACCCTCACGGTAAGTGTGAGCGGAGACACCAAGCTCGATTTCTCCCCAGCAAACTAAATGCAGGGCCGCCTTACCATGTTGGGCGAGAGGCGGCCTTGTTCACTTTACCGGTGCCAATCGTCTCCAAACCAAAAAATTGATGGCGCTGGCGAATCTGCTCCGTCACTTCGAAGACATGACCTCGAGAAAGAGATCGCGAGAGCGGGGGTGTGCCGAGAAGGGGACGGCGCTGATAGCAACTTGTGGTAATAAAGTGGGAGTATCCGGAGCCCTAGTAGCGGTGCAGGTTTGTCGGCATTGAAACGATGTAACAGGAATGCGACGATTTAGTCTGTGACCGATGAACATGCCAGGCAGAGATCGCAGCAGCCCACCCGTGAAACTGCCGCGGGTGGGGCATCCAGTGTCGTGTTAGGCTACGGGTGTGCAGCCGATCGCGACAGCTCATAGTTAACGCTCCGTGGGAAAAACGGCGCCCTGACTGAGTTCACCGGCGCCGCCGTGTTTGAGAGAAAGCTGCGGCTCAAAAGTTGACCTTCATCGCGACCTGCATAATCCGCGGATCACGCGTCGAGGTCACTTGGTTGAACAGCGAAGAGACGTAGCTCAGGGAGGCGCAGCAAATCGGGTTGGTATGGTTGAACGTGTTGAAAGTCTCCCAGCGTAACTGACCCGTCAGGTGCTCGCTGAACCGCATGTTCTTGAATAGAGAGAGGTCGGTTCGCCAGAAGCCAGGGCCGCGAATGGCACCGGGGCGCTCGGTAGTCTCCGTGGTTTGGGTTGCACCGGGCACGGCTAAGGCAGCCGCGTTGAACCAGCTAGCATAGGTGTGTGGAGCAGCAGAGTTAGGGTTGCCCACCAGATTTGGACGGCAGCCCAAAGGTGAGGCCGAGAGCAGGCAGCCCGAACCTGTGGGATCGACACAGGTTGCGCCAGTACCGTTAACGCAGCCGCCGTTGCCTAGGACCGCAGTCAGAGGAAGACCGGTCTGGACAGTCTGCACGCCGGAAAACTGCCAGCCTCCGAGAACGTGTCCCGTTACACCGTGGAGATTGTGGGTCCAAGGTATTTCCCAGACGAAATTTGCGGTCAGCACATGGCGCCGGTCGGCGATCGTGGGCCCGTAATTGCCGCGAAGGTCGCCGGTAACCTGTGGAAGAGCCGCACCTCCCGTGCTGCGGTCAGCAGGATCGGTAGTCAAGCCATGAGACCACGTGTACGAAACGTTGACAATCGAGTTGCCGGAGAAGCGCTTCTGCAACTGCGCCTGCAGAGAATGGTAGTTGGAGGTGAAAGCGTCGACAAAGAAGAGCCCGGGGCCGTAGCCAGTGTAAGGCCTCAGCACCGCCAGCTTGTTCGAATTGGTCGTGCCATTGACCGGACCAGTGATGATGACATGGTCTGCGGCAGATGGAGCGGGGCCAGCCGTACAGGGGGTGGCGGCGGTGCAGTTCAAATAAGATGCCACCGGGGCCTGGTTGAAATCTTCGAAGCCGGGAAGATGGATTCCGTTGCTGCCGTAGTAGCCGACATCGGCCAACCAGCTCACGCCGAATTGACGTTGAATATCCAGGCTCCATTGCTGCGAGTACGGTGACTTGTAATCGACGGGCATGCGCGACTGGATGGTGAACGGGGTAGTGGTGGAAACCGTCGTGGTGGCGCCGGTCGGATCCGAGAATGTGCTGCGGTTAATGCTGAGATTGGTTAGGAAACCCTGGCTTAAACCGACGTTTAGCTCGGGATTACCGAACTCGAGGCCATTGTCATAATACATGCCATAGCCAGCGCGGACGGAAGTTCGCCCGTTTCCGAAGGGATCCCATGCGATGCCGAGGCGCGGTGCCACGGCTCCATCGAACTCCTTGCCAACCTTGGTGCCGAAGGGCGATTTCGTGCCGACGAACCCGTGAAAGTTAGGCGGGTTGGCGAAAATGAGTCCATTGAGCGGGTTGTAGTTGGGGTTGCAGGCGCTGCTGTTCGGAACGCCATTGACCAGGGTCACGTCCATTGCACCCGAAGCGGTAATGCAGGGCGCTTGGGCCGGTTTGTAGAAGGCTGGATCAAAATTGACGAGACGGCTGGTGCCGCCCGCGCCGCTCGCATCGGTCGGCTGCCGGAAGAAGGAGTGCCGCAGGCCGTAGGTAAAGGTGAGGTTCTTTCTGATCCGCCAGGTATCCTGGCCGAAGTACTCGAACTGGTTGTCAAAAATATTAGCGGTCACGTCGAGCGACGCTTGCGCGAACGTGCTGGTCTGACCAAGCAGAAAGTTCGCGTACGATTGTTCAAAGGAAAAAGGACAGGTGCCCCCTGTGGCAGCGGTTCCCGTGCAAACCGGGTTTCCGCCAGATAAAGTCGCCGAAGTGGGAGCGTTCTGAGCGTCGAAGGAGAACGCGCCGTTGTTGCTGCCGCTGAGCTGGTTCTCGTGCTTGTTGTAGTGGTAGTAGATGGCGCCGAACTTGAGGGTGTGCGAGCCAAAGACTTTGGTGACGTTTCCGTACACCGTATGGTTGACGTTGTAATCGTTATACGGACCGAAGTCAGCAATGCCCGTGCCACCCGTGAGAGTAACACTCGGTACCCGACCGAGGAGATTCTGGAAGGGCAGTACGCTGCCTAACGCAGTCCGTACGTCCGGTGATTGAGAGTAATTCTCGGCGCCGATCACGGTACTGAGAATGGCGCCGTAAGAATAACGGTAGCCCGCCTCGATCAGGAATTTTCCGGTGGGCGTGTAGGTGGCGGCGATGTTGTACTGGTGTCCCGGCGAGTGGGTCGACGTGGTCGCAATGCCGTTGACCGGCATGCTGGTAAAGAGACCTCCAGCCTCGACCGTCGGGTTGGTATCGTGCAGGAATTTGCCGTTGATCGTCAGCTTGGGCCCAAATACATGATCGATCTTCACCATGTCTTCCCGGAAGTTAAAAATGTTTCCGAGCGTGGTTATGTCGGTGAAGGGACTGGCGACAGTAGCGGAATTGGGCAGTGGGAATTTGGAGAAGAGGTCTTTCACGTACGCTGCGGCGACGGGGTCGATGGAGGTGGAAGGGATGCTCGTGCCATACGCGGTGCAAGGTCCCGGAGCCCCATTGCTGTTTGCCCACTGGGTGCAAACCACGTGGTTGAACTGGCCATTCGCCATCCCCGAATAAGGAACGGTGGCAGTGGGATTGCTGTAAGTGACGATGCGGCGGGCCTCATCAGAGAAGAAGAAGAAAGTCTTGTTTCGGTGCTCGTAGATTTTGGGTATCCAAACCGGACCTCCAATGGTTCCGCCGAAGTCGTTGTATCGCAGCTTCGAGCGCGGAGTAACGGGCTTCGTCGCGTTGTTGAAATAGCTGTTGGCATTGAGAATGTCGTTGCGGAAAAACTCGTAAATGCCGCCGTGAAGGGTGCTGGTTCCAGAACGGGTAATCACATTGACCTGCGCGCCAGCGGAACGCCCGGACTCGGCATCGTATGCCCCACGAACGACGCGAAACTCACTGATCGCGTCAATACTGGGGAACGAGAGCAGCGTGAGATTGGAGCCGCGATCCATATTGTCAGCGCCGTCGACCTGCCAATTGTTTTCCTCGCGGCGGCCACCGTTGATTTGGAAGGTGACCAGGTTGGTTCCCAGCGGAGCGGTGGCGCCAGGAAAAATCTGGTCGGCGTTGCCGGAATCGGAAGCGCCAGGGACCAAGAGCACCAACTGTGCGTAGTTGCGGCTGTTCAGCGACAGCTCGCGGAGTTGCAAGCCCGAAATCACTCCGGTAGCGGTCGCGGTTTCCGTATCAACCTGCAGAGCATTGGCCTCCACGTGCACCGTCTCGCTGACTGAACCCACGTCCAGCGAGAAATTTACTGCGACCTTGTCATCGACATTCAAAACGATGCCGGACTGGATTGCTTTCTTGAATCCGGTAGTTTCCGCAGCGACGTCGTAATGCCCTACAGGCAAACCTGGGACGACGAACTGGCCATGGTCGTCCGTTGAGACGGTACGCAGCACTACCTTTTGATCCGCGTTCGTAATCGTGACCGTTACCTTGGGAATCACGCCGCCTCTGGGGTCAGTTACCGTTCCCAGAATTGTCCCCGTGACGTTTTGAGCAGAAAGGGCAGCCGGCCAAATGGTGAGCAATGCCGCCAGCACTAGGGCGGCAGAAAGACCCCGGTTTTTCCGTTCCTTTTTCATTTTCCCCCCCGGAATTGACTCTAACGAAAGAGAACGTACTGTTTCAGCGCGCCGACGTTAATGGGGGTTCCGTCAGCTAACCTAAAAGAACGAGGGATTATACACCCGCTTGTCCACCTATACAGTTCGAATGCACTCGGTCCAGGCCCTTTATCAATTGGCTGGGCGCAAGTCGCCTCCGATCCGCGCATCCCGTTTGGCGGCGTGAAGCAATCGGGGCATGGGCGGGAGTTGGGAGCGCTGAGGATTTGTGAGTTTGTGAATGCCAAGACGATCTGGATCGCTTAGAGGCAGCGTCTGCTGCATTAATTCTCAACGAGTGTAATGGCTTGATCAACAGTTAAGGTGCCCGTCGGTTGCCTTGCCGTTAGACGGAGTTTTAAGGTTGCGAATTGTTAGCAACAGAGGGCTGCAGTAAAAGCAGACCTGTACCAAAAGAACAGATGTCTGAATACTCATCGTATTCAAAGTGTTTTCCGTACTTAATGGCCGAAGGTTGGAAATGTTGCAGCCAATCGACTACTTTTGATACCGAAGGTGGCAATGGACTCTTGCCGTCCGTATTTGACCACTGCAGCCGCCACTTTTCATGTTCAAGCCGTTTGACAACTCCCTCAACACGCCATCGGTCACCTAAAGGAATCTCCGCCCTAAATCTCTCGGCTTCCTCACGAAGTACAGGACTGCCATGATTGGTCAAATTTCGGAAATCAGCGGCTCCAAGCAGCGTGCTCAACTGAAGAAATTCCCCCTTCGGTATTTTGCCCTGTCGCCGCCGAGTCACGCCGACGCCCAACAGCTGCAGCATTCGATAATCTCCATCGCGAGATACCGCGATGCACACACGCCGCACGTCTCCCGGCAGAGTAACTCTGGGATTGTCGTAGGAAAGTCGAGCCATCAAGTTGGAATCAGCGGAAAGGGGAACTTCCTGAGCTATTGAAGCGGAAGCGACCAAAAGAGTCACTGCCATCAGCAGTGTTTTCGAGAAGGGATACATTGCGACCTCCCAAAGCGCCTTGAACAATTTTAATACATCTCTGACCCGAGCCTTCCTGTTGTCTTGAGAACGTGCTTAAAGGCGTTTACTGCAATGACAAATGGGGGCGGGCCCGGGCCCCGCCTATTGCCTCAGCGTCAGCGCTTGCAGCACGGCTTGCTGTTTGGCGATTAGAGTCTGCACGCCCTGGCGGGCGTAGGCGATCATCTTCGCCAGTTGCGGCTCGTCGAAGACTTGATGTTCCGCGGTCGCTTGCACTTCCACCAGTTTATGGCCGGCAGTCATGACGAAGTTCATGTCTACGTCGGCGCGCGAGTCTTCTTCGTAGCAGAGGTCGAGAAGGATTTCTCCGTCCACAATTCCCACGCTTACGGCGGCGACAAAATCTTTGAGCGGAACGGACGTTAGCGTTCCTGAGTCCACCAATTTTTCGAGGGCGAGGCCGAGGGCTACGAATGCGCCGGTGATGGAGGCGGTGCGGGTGCCGCCGTCGGCCTGGATGACGTCGCAGTCGATCCAAATGGTGCGTTCGCCCAGGCGCGTCAAATCTGTCACCGCGCGTAAAGACCGGCCGATCAGGCGCTGGATTTCGTGGGTGCGTCCGCTCTGGCGGCCTTTGGAAACCTCGCGCGGGGTGCGGGTCAAGGTGGAGCGAGGGAGCATGCTGTATTCGCTGGAGATCCATCCCTTTCCCGAGTTGCGCATGAACGAGGGGACGGTTTCTTCGATCGAGGCGGTGCAGATCACGCGGGTGTTACCCACTTCAATCAGCACGGAACCTTCGGCGGTGGAGATGAAGTCCGGGGTGAGGACGACGGGGCGGAGTTGGTCGGGGGAGCGGTTGTCGGAGCGATAGAACATTTGTTTGGGATTGTAAATGATGAGGTGCGGGTGGCCTGTGCTTGGGCTTCCGGCTTCCGCCCTAGTCGTTGGTGTCCCAGGTCCGAAGAATCCGGAAGCCGACAAGCGGAAGCCAGAAGCCGCCTTCCTACTGCGTGGATTGCAGCTGCGTGGCTAGTTGGTTTACCGCGGTGACGTCGTAGAACGATGAGAGGTCGGCGTGGCCGGCCAGGGTGTCGCGTTCGTTTCCGTCTACCAGGATCTTCACTTTTTGAATGCCGGGAGTGTTGGCGGAGATGGTGTGGATCAAGGACGCGACGGTCAATTCTTCCACCAGGACGCCGGAGCGGTGTTTGTCGGCGAAGGCGGAGTTCAAGTCGATGACTGCGACTCCGGGATCGACCAGAAAGACGGCGCGGACTTCGGCCCCGGCACCTAGGACATGGGGCGAGGACTTGTCGAGATATAAGGAGAGCAGGGCGCGGAGAAGTTCTTCGGCGCGCTGCTGGCGTCCGGAAGGCATGGGAATCTGGGCGGATTCGGCGCGCAGGCTGCCGTCAGTGTCGTGCGCGACAAAGAGAGTGACTTGCTCGCTGGGTCCGGCTATCGGGGGCGCTAGCGGGCGAGTGTCGGTCGAGGCGACTGGAGTGGAGGCAGCTGTTTTTCGCATGTGCCAAGCGTAGCCGCTCAGGGCCAGGACTGCGATCAGCAGCACTGCGATCGCGATCACGAAGTGGCGGGGGATCATTGCTGTGCGGCTCCTAACTGGTCACGGGTGGCGGCGATGGCGGTGGCGACGGCGCTGGTGACGAGCTGCTGGTAGTCGGGTGCGGTGAGTTGAGAGGAGTCGGGACCCTGGGGTGCGACTTCGACGGCGATGGCGGCTCCGATGACATTGTTCAGCGGGCGCAGAGGGGCGGCTAAGGTTCGCACCGGGATTTGGCGGCGTTGCATTTCGGCGGCAACCGCGTTGGCGGCGCTCTGGCTTAGCGGCAAGGACGCGTGCTGAGCTGAGGTCCAGGAGCGGAAGGTTCCACGATCATCGCCGCCGAAGGGGAGCAAAGCAGTGTAGACGCGCACGCCACGACCGTTGGACGCGGCGTGCAGCGCGATATAGATCGCAGCATGACCGGCATTGGCGAGGCTGGCCCTCTGGTCGAGCGAGAGGCTGGCGTCGGAATCCCGCAGCACAAGTGTAGGGATGCCGCGGCTCTCGAGTTCCTGGCGGAGGCTCCGGGCTAAGGCGACAGTAACGTCTTTTTCGAAAAGCGTGTTGCTGAGAGTTTCGCCGAGATCATCGCCACCGTGGCTGGCGTCAACCACAGCGAAGTAGCGGCGTCCAGGCGCGATTGTTGTGGGTGGGGGAGTGGAGGTTGCGGGAGTGGGTTGGGTTGTTGTGGCTAGCGGCGCGACCGAGGTACTTGGGTTTGGGCTCGGCGGTGGCGGACTCGCGGCGGCGGATGTGGCGGTCGGAGAGATCGTCACGGTGCGTCCGTCAGTGCTGAAGCTGGCGATCACAGGGATGGAGGCATTCACCGTGAGCACCGCCATCCCGTTGCCTTCGCTGTAAATGGCTGAGGGAATAGCCTTGCTGCCGAAGGTAAGAGTGGGAGAAGCGGGCGCGACCAGCGGTTCGCGCGAAAAAGTCATGCGCAGTGCGCCCGGTTCGGTGGCGATGCTGGGGTTCACCGGCGAAGTGAAATGGAAGACCAGGCGTGGTGGATTGTCGGCGGTTAAGGAGGCGGTGAAGTGGGTGGCGACGCTGCCGATGAAGAGGCGTCCGGACTCTTCGTGCAGGGTGGCGGGGCCGCCCAGAAAGCGCGGCAGCAGGGAAGTAAGTGAAGTGACGGGGACCAGTCCGCGATTATTTTCTTCGAGAAATCTTCCTCCAAGATCGGCGTCGCGGCCCTGCACACGGGCGTGAGTCTTGCCGACCTGGAAATCGCCTTCCACGTTGTTGTAGCGCAGACGCCAGCCCCACTTCTCGGACTTGGCGCTGACTTTGCCCAGGGGCTCGAGCACTTCGAGCAGGCCGACGTATTGGCGGCCATCGCGCTGCACTATGGGGAGAGAATAGTTGGCGGCGACGGAGTAAACGGAGAGATGATTCTCGGGCGGGGCGCCGGAGAGGACTGACGACAGCATCATGGCTAGGAAGAATGCTGCGAGCAGGGATGCGGCTGGCCAGCGCGGGCGGGATGCCCCCGCTATAGCCGGGGGGACGCCGGCGCTACGCGGGACGCCGGCGGTAGGCGCGCGTTTGGGGCTAGTCCAGGGCATAGGCGGTTAGGCCGCTGAGGAGTTTGGGGTAGAAATCGGTGGACTTCTGGGGCATGACTTCGCCGGCTAGGGCTATGTCGCGCACTTGCGCCACCGGGCAGGGATTCATCAGGAAGGCGATGTTGGCGGCGCCTTTACGAACTTGATCCATCGCTTCGGAGGCGTCGCGCAAGTAGGAGAGGTTCTGCTGGTTGCGAATCGATTCCTCGGAAAGATTGAGCACGCCCTCCAGCAGGCACTTGTGCAGTTGGACGACGTCGAGCGCTTGCTGACGAGGCGATAGGCGACCAAAAAACTTTGCGCCCGCCGCTTTGGGCGAATGCAGCAGGGAGGCGCGGTTGGCTGTGACGGCTATCAGAGCGGTTCCGGCGCGACCTTTCTCGCGCAGCAGAGCGGTAGCGCGTTCGGCGTCGATGGCGGGGTCGATTTCTTCCACTGCAAAGAATTGGCTGGTGTTTTTCTGAAACTCATCTACGGAAAATGAACCGAACGAATGCACTACGCGATGGGTGGGCAGGACCAACAGTCCGGGATCGTTCATGTTGACCAGGGTCATCATAACGAATTCGTAGGGCGCTTGAGGATTCGAACCTGTTCCGGCTGCGGTGCGGCATTCATTGCGAAAGTTGAGGGCGGTTTCGTAGCGGTGATGGCCGTCGGCAATGACCAGCTTCTGGTCGCGCATTTTTTTCTGGACGCAGGAAATCACGGTGGGATCGGAAATCTGCCAGACCCGGTGCACGACTCCGTATTCGTCGTCTACTTCAATCGTGGGGGCGGTGGCGGGCTTGAGCAGGGAAGCGATTTCGCCGGAATCTTCGTAGAGCAGAAATAATTGCTCGTAATGGGTGCGGGTGGCGCGCAGCAGGTCGAGTCGGTCAGCCTTGGGTTTGGACAGAGTTTGCTCGTGGCGGAAGACTACCTTGGCGGAATAGTCCTCCAGGCGCCCGAGGGCGATGAATCCCCGGCGTTCGAATCTCTTTCCCGAGGGGGCGGTGAATGTCTGGGAGTAGACGTAGATCGAGGGTTCGGAATCCTGGCGGAAGATGCCGTCGGTCCGCCATTGGCGGGCATAGGCCGCCCCCCGGGTGTAGACGTTACGGTTCCCGCTATCTTTATCGTTAGGTTCGCGGCGGCCAAGAATGATGCGTACCAGGTTGTAGGGGCTGGCAGCGTAGTAGCGGTCCTGCATAGTGGGCGTGATCTTGTCGTAGGGTTGGGTCACTACCTGCGAGGCCGAAACTCGCTGCAAGTCATAGCGGAGGGCGCGAAAGGGATGGATGTCTGCCATGGAAACTTTTGATTGTAACAAGATAGCGGTAGTCGTTGCGGAAATGGGGTGAAGCAGCTATGCCCCACTTCTCCCATCTTTTTGCGAGAAGTGGGGATGTTATGTTCGTTCGTCACAGACAAGGGTTTGGCGCGCGATTTACGATTGCTGATGCGCGACTGGCCGGATTCAGAGCGGAGACTTAAGCCCCGGTGGAAGAGCCCACTTCTCGCAAAAGATGCGAGAAATGGGGCACCCAGGGGCGTTTGGCGCTCATGGGTGTCGCCAGATCAACTGGGTAGGCAACCCCCTTCCTATAAAAGAACAACCAAGCTGCGGTTCTGTCAGTTGTCTCTGAAATTTGACAAAAACCTTTGCGCTCCGAGGCGGAAGCTGTGCTAACATCCGCCTCATTGAGGTATTTATGGCCCGCCTGCGAAGCGATAATGGGCGCTGGTCATCTCACCCGATGGCCGTAGTTCGACGTGGCTGTCTGGTTCTCCCCTGGGACCCGACGAAACCCCTCCTGTGCAAAAAATCCACTTTCACGAGCTTGATCCAGCTCTGGCTTTCGCTTGCTCTGGTCGGACTGGCCTGCCTCGCGGTCCCCGCGTTTGGGCAAACCGACGTGAATGATGTACACGTGCAGCCGCGGGAGGCGGACAAGCCACCCGAAACTCCGAAGCCGGAGTTGGTTTCCAATTCGACGGACCTGAGCGCGCGCGTGCGTCCGCTCAAAGTTGATGTCGACCTGGTGCTGGTGCCGGTGACGATTACCGATCCGATGAATCGGCTGGTGACGGGTCTGGATAAAGTCAATTTCCAACTCTTCGAAGGAAATTCGGCGCAGGAAATTCGCACCTTCTCCAGCGAGGATGCGCCGGTGTCGCTAGGCGTGATCTTCGACTCCAGCGG
>Ga0073928_10003175_pt1 | contig 26368 bp, 22 predicted proteins | sample PaiPotPPA55metaG_FD_76969 | JGI IMG/M metagenome (GOLD analysis project Ga0073928, IMG submission 76969) | Iron sulfur acid spring bacterial and archeal communities from Banff, Canada, to study Microbial Dark Matter (Phase II) - Paint Pots PPA... ...
CATTCGCGGTAACAACTCGCCAAGCTCACCCTCTCCCGTTACGCCCGCCGACCTCACCGACGCCGAAACCACCACCTCGATTGGACCCACGTCGGGCTTGAGCGCCGCGATTGCGGGTCACACCACGCTCTTCGCTTCGGCCCTGGGGCTGGCAGTCGCTGTCCCCGCGATTGTGGTTCGCTCGCTCAGCAGGACTCCTGGGTGCGGCTGCACGGGCACGACGACGGGCAGCGGCGGTAACGGCCAGGGCGGCGCGACCCATCGCGGGGGATCGCATCACTAGCAGCGTTGTCGGGAAAAGAACCGCACTCAGGACTTCGTTTTCTCGCCGAGGACTGTCCAAAACCGCCAAGCCAGCTCACTCTTTGGATCAAGAGGCCGGCTTGTCCGGAGCAGGCTCGAAAGCGTAGAAATCGTTTCGAAACCGCTCGCGGTACGATTCGAGGAGCTCACGGATGCGCTCCGGTTTCGACGACCGCAGCACGAATCCGGCGTGATGATCTCTCTTGATGCGCATCACAATTTCGGGATCGTCATAAGCTGAAGTGTCCGGCTCCTCTTGTCGCGCCAGCGAAAGAATCACGGCGGCATAATCCTTCCCCCATTTCGGCGGCCGGTAAGGCGCCTTCCCGCCCGCGACCTCGATGCGCGCCCACTCTTTCCACAGGCTGATTCCCGTCGCCGCCTCCACCATATCCGCGATGTAGGCTCCGCCCACGCGGGCCGCGCATTCGAGAAAGTAGAGTTGGCCGTCCGCGCGCCCCTCGATGAACTCGCTGTGCGCCACGCCGCGGTTCAGCCCAAGCCCTTTGATTACCTCGCGGTTCATGGCCTCGAGCGCCCGCACCTTCGCGGACCCCGGCGGCAGCGTCCGCGTGGCAAAGATGCCTCCCTGGTGCGCTGTTTCAAAGGGCGGGCAATCGTAGGCATGCGTCGCCGCAAACAGCGGCTTTTGCCCGTACACGATGCTGTCCACGTGATACACGTCGCCGGGAATGAACTGTTCGAGCAGATAGAAGGACTGCTTGTCTCCCAGCTTCTCCAGCAGCGGCCAGATTTCCTTCGCCTCTTCGACCTTTTGCAGCCCCACGGACGCGGCCTGCAGCCTGGGCTTCAAGATCCACGGCGCTGGAACGCGCTGCATGAATTCCCGCAGACGGTCGTAGTTCAGCACGTGCACGAATTCCGGAACCAGTACCCCTGCTTCCTTCGCCCGCGCTCGCATCGCCAGCTTGTCCCGGAAATACCGCATCGTCGTCAGGCCCATTCCCGGAACGCGCAAATGTTCCCGTAGCTCCGCCGCCGTCTCCGCGTCGAATTCATCCAGTGCCACTATTCGCTCAATCTCCTGCGATCGAGCCGTGTAGCTCACCGCGTGCAGAATGTCTTGGAGCGGCAGATTTTCCGGCAAATAGAAAAACTCATCCACGCAGTCCCTCGGCCAGTCGGCCGACCTCAGCTTCTCCGCTGTCAGCAACAGCACGCGACACCCCTCCGCCTTGGCCGCTCGGAGGAACTCCTGCCCTTTCACGTAGGTGGCAATGCAAAGGATGGTTGGTGGGCGCGCTCGAGGCATCAATGGCCCCCGTTGCCCCTGGAACCGAGAAGGAATGCGGCCAGCCGGGGCGGCGCGATTATAGCCCCGGGCCCCGCGCGGGAAAAAGGAACTTCAGGAAATCTCCGACGCGCTCGCCCCACGCCGCTTCGTTGTGGGCCGCTCGCTCCACCACAGCATAATGCAGGTCCCTGCCGGGCGCCCAGCCGCGCTCGAGCAGCGCATCCCGCAGCAGGGCCACGTCTGCAACCGCCCGCGCGCTTTCCTCGCCGCCGATATCGAGCCACACCTTTGGCCGCTGCTCCAGCGGGGCCTTGCGCACGATCCGGAGGATCTCCCGCTGGCCCCACCACACCGAAGGCGAAAGCACTGCGAGCTTTCCAAAAACCGCCGCATATCGCAGGCCCAGGTACATCGCCGCCAGCCCGCCCAGCGAAGAGCCTCCCAGCCCAGTTCGCTCCGGCCCACCGGCGGTGCGGTAGCGCATCCCGATAAACGGCAGGATCTCTTCGATCAGCATCCGGCCGTAAACGTCCGCCTTCCCGCCGCCCAGTCGTCTCACCCGCGTCGGCGTGTACTCCTCGATCCGCCGGGGCCCAGCATGGTAAATCCCCACGATAATGAGCGGCTCCACTTCCCCGCTCTCTATCCAGCGGTCCGCGGTCTCCCCTACGTGCCAGTCCATCCCTGGCACGTAGGCAGTTTCGCCGTCGAAGAGATTCTGCCCGTCCTGCAGATAGAGCACCGGGTATCGCCTTCCCCCGCTTTCATCGTATCCCGGCGGGAGATACACGATCAGGTCGCGCGCATCCTTGAGGAAGCGCGACCGGAACCCTTCATGCTTCAGCAAATGGGGACGATTGGCAACGGGCATCGGCCGCTCAGAATAGCAAAATCGATGCCTCAAATCGCAGAGGAAAAGACGCTCTTGGCGGACCGGGGAGTTATGTGCGCAACCGCTTTGGGCCGCTCACAAACGGGTTGCCGCGCTCGTAAAACCGCAGCAAGCGGCTGACTTCCTTCGTCAGGCCGATGCGCTGGCTCTTGCCGATGGGGCCTGTGGGCCGCACCGCCGTTCCCAGCCAGAGCGGCCCGCCGGCGCACAGGTCCGCGCCGTCAAGCCGCCGGTCGATTCGCATCGCGGTGGCGAGCCGCCCTGGGCCTCTCGCCAGATCCTGCAAGCGTGCCCCACCGTGCCGGCGCTTCATCAACGCGATCCCTTCCAGCGGCTCCAGCGCACGCAGCAGTACCCCGGAGCCGACCCCCTCGGGCTCGCTTGAGATGTTCATCATGTACCACGACCCATAGACGAAATAAACGTACGCATGGCCATGCTCCAGATAGAGCGAGCGATTGCGCGGGGTGGGCCCGCGAAATACGTGCGCGGCCGCATCTCCGGCAACGTACGCTTCCGTCTCCACAATTCGCCCGCTCAGCCGGCCTCCGGCGAGGTCGTGAACCAGCGTCTTGCCGATCAGAAAGCGCGCCAGCTTGACCGTTTCGACCGGCAGTTCGGCGCGGAGAATGCGGCGGATGGGGACTCCTGCTTTCGAGGTTCGGGAAAGTTTGGAGGCGCGGGTGGGAATCGAACCCACGTATAAAGGTTTTGCAGACCTCTCCCTTACCACTTGGGTACCGCGCCGCTTTCCGTAGTATATCGAAAACTCTGGCCGGGACGCATCCAGGAATCTCGGCCCGGACCGGGCTGCCTTAGCGGATCTTTAACTCAAAGGGGATGCGCGCCTGCACCGGATCCGTCACCCCGGCCAGCCGGCGCACAACTGCTTCGAGCGAATTCGCCCTCAGTTCCTGCGGCCGCTCCCGTTCAAAAAAGATCTCGAAGAGTGTTCTCTCCTCGGGAAGCCGGAGAATGCGCACACTTTTCCCCGCCGGAATATGCGCCAGGTCCCGCGCCACGGCGATCGCCCGGTCGAGCCCTCCGAGTTCGTCCACCAGGCCGATACCCTTCGCCTGCTCGCCGGTCCAGATGCGGCCCTTGCCGATCTTGTCCACCTCCTCGACGCTCATCTTTCTTCCATCGGCGACGCGCTCGAGGAACGACCGGTAGGTTTCTTCAAGCGACTTCTGTATCGACGCGCGCTGCGCCGGAGTAAAACTTTGCTGGTCCCAGAACATCGTGGCGTTGTCGCTCGTCGCCACATAGTCGGTGCTCAATCCCAGCAGATCATAGAGGCCGGAGATGTTCAGCTTGCCGATGATCACGCCGATCGAAGCCGTGATCGTGTTCGGATCGGCGACGATTTTGTTCGCGGACATCGCAATCCAGTAGCCCCCCGAGGCGGCCACGTCCGACATCGAGACCACCACCGGCTTCTCGTCCTTCGCCAGCTCCACTTCCCGCCGGATCACCTCGCTCGCCACCGCCGAGCCCCCGCCCGAGTCAATCCGCAGCACGATCGCCTTGACGTTGCTGTCCTGCCGCGCCCGGCGAAGGTCCGCCGCCACCGAATCCCCGCCCATGATGTCGCCGCTGTTGTCCGAGCGCCCGGAAACGATCAGCCCCGATGCATTCACCACCGCGATCTTCTCGAAGCCGTCGTTTTTCACTTCCCGCCGGTACGTGGAAAGGTCCACCGGCCTCCAGTCTCCGTCATTCTTCTCGAAGAATCCTTGCACCTGATCCCAGTAGGCAAGCCGGTCCACCAGTTTATCTGCGAGCGCGTCCTTCGCGGAAAAGGGCCCCTGCTCGACGAGCGCGGCGAACTTGGAGTGGTCCATTCCCCGCGCCTGTGAGGCTTCGGCCAGGTACTGGCCATAAATGCTGTGCAGGACGGATTCCACTTCTTCACGGTGCGCCGGCGTGAATTTCTTTTCCGTCAACTGGTTCGTCGCCGTCTTGTATTCGGCGATGTGGTACATGTCCGGAACGATCTTCAGCTTGTCCAGCGTACCCCGCAGGAAGAGCGCTTCCGCCATCATCCCCCGGACGTACATCGGAGCGGTCGGCACCAGCCATACCTGCTCGCAGGCGCTCGCCAGGTAGTATTCCGGATTGCTGATGCCGTCGCCGCCCAGGTAGCAGACGCTCGGCTTGTGGCTGGTGCGAAACGCGAGCAGGTGGGAGCGGATCTCTTCGAGCTTCGCCCAGCCGGTCGCGAGCGGCTCGATCTTGATCACCAGCCCGCTGATGCGCGAGTCGGTCCGCGCCGTGTCAATCGCATCTACATAATCGTGCAGCACCGGCACCGTCACGCCATTCAACGCGCTCAACAAGTCCACCGGCCGCTGCTCGTTGATCTCCCCGCCCACCTCCAGCACCAGCACGGATTTCGACGCCAGGTGCGGCGGGCTGGACAGCGTCCAGCCAAAAAACACGACCACCGCCAGCACCAGCAGAATGATCACCGCTCGCCGCTTGCCCCACGTCATTTTGCCCACCTCATTCCCGCCAAAGTCTCTTTCCTTGCTCCAACTCTCAACGTAGCATCATACGTCCAGTCCGATCAATCGCATCAGCTCCAGTGCATTGCTTTTCGCAACCACTCCGTCGCGCAATCTATAGTCGAACTGCATCTTGCCGCCCTCGACGGTATCCTGGAAATGTACGTTGTGCACCGCGTTGCCCAGTGGCTCGGTGATGTCCGTCAGCGCCAGATCATGTGTGCTCACGATGCCGATCGCACCGCCATTCAGCAGCGCTCGTATCAAGCCCTCTGCACCGATCCGGCGGTCCTTGGAATTCGTCCCTTCGAGCAATTCATCGAACATAAAAAGCAGCGGCGTCTCCGCCTTCCTCAAATCGAACACCTGCCGGATGTGCAGGATCTCCGTATAGAAACTCGACCGGCCCTCCTGCAGCGAGTCGGTGCTGCGAATCCGCGTTCCAACTGCAAGCGGCGTCAGGCGCAGCGACTTTCCTCGAATCGGCGCACCTGCCATGGCTAGAATTGTGTTGATTCCCACCGTCCGCAGCAACGTGCTCTTGCCGGACATGTTCGACCCGCTCACAAGCAGCACCCGCGTTTGCTTGTCCAGCCGCACGGAATTCCGCACGCATTGCGCCGCAGGAATCAGCGGATGGCCGAGCGCCTCGCCGTCGAAGAGCGCCTCTCGATCCCTCCCTTGCGCGAATTCCGGAAACGGATCGCCGGGATGCTCGAACGAGTAGCTCGCCAGCGAAAGCAGCGCTTCCATTTCACCGGCGATATCAATCCAGCCGCGCATCTGGGCGCCCCACTGCCGCCGCCAGGCCTCCAGCGCGAAAGCGACTTGCACCGTGTAGAGCAGCGGCAGGTTCAGTATCTTCGCGAGCAGCCCCTCGCTGGCATCGGCCCAATACACGGCATAGGCCAGACGCCGTATCGCGCGCGAAGCCGGCAGCGCGCCCCCCTTGAGCTTTTCGACGAAGCCGCGCAATCGAGGCGAGGTGAATGGCTCCGCCTCAAAGCGCTTGAGGATTTCCGAAAAGAGAACCAGCCCCTCGGCATTGGACGTCATGCCCGCGACGACGGCCGCCGCGCGCCGGTGCAGCCAGCTCAGCAGGATCGTTTCCAGTACCAGGACAATCAGCAGTGGCGCGTACGACCACGTCATGACTGCGTAAACGAGGCTCGCCGTCGCGCCGACCGCGAGAAAGGCGGCCACGCCGCGCCAGGCAGGCGCGGGAAGGATTGGCTTGCCTTCCGCCCAGTCCGGCAGCGTCTCCGGATTCAAGCGCGCGCGCAGGTCCTCCCCGGTAACCGCCAGATGCTCGCGCAGGTCCAGCTTCTCGCGCAGTTCGGTGACCAGCGCTTGCCTCTCGACCAGCGCGCCGGTTGGAGAAGGCGAGAGGAGCCACTGCGCGAGCCGTTCCTCGCCCATCGGCATCCGCGCCGTCGAAAGCAATTCGAACAAACAGCCGCGTCCAAAGAGGTCGAGATCCTCCGCGTAAACGTGCTTGGCATCGCGGAACCGCTCTCCGGGGGCGCCGGTGCCGGCCCAGAGATCTTCCATTCGCGCGAGTCCCTTGCGATAGAAAGACGCGGCCGTTTCCGCTCGCGTTCGCGTGCGGATCACCTGCTCATGCAGAACCGCAAGCACTGCATACAGCGCGACGGGAACGGCGAGCCAGGTGGGCGGAAACAGGTGTTTTCCAAGGGAGAGCCAGGTGAGCACGAGGCCGGCGACAATGATCGCCAGTTTTGCATTGCCCACTCGGCGATGGACGCGTTCCCTGCTTGCGATCGTTTTGAGGCAGGCTTCCAGCCGTTTTGAGTACTCCGCGTGCGGGTCCGACACGCTCGCCTCCCGAAATACCGTCAGTCGTGTGCCGGAATTTTCTGGATCCCGTTGATGCGCGCTGCTCTAGGGCTGCGCCTCGCGCAGGAAGCGAGCCGATTCCTCGGGCGGTGTCGGATTGATGTAGAAGCCGGTGCCCCATTCGAATCCCGCAACCTTCGTCAGCTTGGGCATCATCTCGATGTGCCAGTGGTAGTGCTCGTTGATTTCCTCTCCGACCGGCGACGTGTGAATCACGTAGTTGTAGGAAGGATGCGCCAGCACTGCATCCAGGCGCCCCAGGAAATCCCGCATCAACCGCGCCAGGCTCGCATAGACCGGCGCCGGATCGTTTTCGAAGCAGGAGCTGTGCTGCCGGGGCAGAAGCCAGGTCTCGAAAGGAAAGCGCGGCGCGTAGGGCGCCAGGGCGATGAAATGCTCGTTCTCCAGGATCACCCGCGTGCCCGTTTCCACTTCCTGCCGGATCATGTCGCAGAAGATGCATCGCTCCTTTTCTTCATAATAGCGGCGCCCGCTGTCCACTTCCTCCCGCACCCGTTTCGGCACGATCGGCAGCGCGATCAGCTGCGAGTGCGTGTGCTCGAGCGAAGCCCCGGCCGCCTCCCCGTGGTTTTTGAAAAGGAGCAGATAGCGAAAGCGCCTGTCGTTCTTGAGATCGAGCATGCGGTCCCGGTAGGCCCGCAGCACTTCCTCGATGGCGTGATCGGGCAGTCCCGCCATTGTGCATTGATGGTCCGGCGTTTCGATGATCACTTCGTGGGCGCCGACGCCGTTCATACGGTCAAACAGCCCTTCGCCCTGGCGGTCGAGGTCGCCTTCGATTCCCAGCGCCGGAAACTTGTTCGGCACCACGCGCACCCGCCACCCCGGCGTGTCCCGGCTGCCGCCGTTCCGCCCATACGCCAGAATCTCCGGCGGCGTTTTCGCCTCATTGCCGTAGCAGAAAGGGCAGAAGCCGTTCCCTTTGATCTGCACGCTTTCGCGAACAAAATCGCTCGGCCGCTTCGCGCGGTCCGTCGAGATAATCACCCACCGTCCCGTAATCGGGTCCTTGCGCAACTCAGGCAAACCGTCCTCCTCGATGCCCCTTGCGTTTGGCCGGAATCATTCCGGCGCCCCACCCGCACGTATCTTACTACGCCGCTCCACCACCCAAGCAATTCCTCGTTTAGCCGTGCCGTCGCTCGCACTACCCTCCTGCGTTGAACGCCCCTTTGTGCAGCCGAACCTCCGGCCGCCGCCCCTCCCGGCATTCGATCGCCAGAACGTCAAAACGGCAGTCGGCCTCCGCGAGGCGACGCTCGGCAAGGAAGCGCCGCGCCATGCGTGAAAGAATGCGCCGCTTGTCGGCCGTAACCGCTTCCTCCGCCTCGGCTCGGGAATCATCCGCAGCGCTGCGCGTCTTCACTTCGACGAACGCCAGAACCCGGCCGTCGTAGCCGACCAGATCAATCTCTCCCTTGATCCCGGGCGCGGTGTAATTGCGCGCGACGAAAACATAGCCGTGCCGCCGCAGGTACCAGTAAGCGTACGTCTCGCCACGAATTCCGGTTGCACGGGCCTTGTCCCGGCGTGTTTCGCCGCTCGAGCCGGCCAGCCCCTTGCGAGCCGCCGCGTCCACGAGTTCAAACATCAGCCGCGAAAAAATCGCCATGCTACTTCAACACCTCGAATTCAAATTCCATCACCTTGCCGCGGATGATGTAGCACAAATAATACTCCCAGAAGCGCCGGAACCATGCGGCGTGGTTCACCAGCAGCTCGAAGCCCAGCATCCGCCACACGCGCAGCAGCTTCACCCTCACCTGCCGCTCCCGCATTCTCGTCCGCGCGCACCAGATCCGCTGGCCGTTCCGGCTGCTCGGATCGAGATAGTCGAACGAATACGAATTCAGGTGCCAGCGATGCGTCGGATCGCAGAACGAGCTGAAGTCGGTGTAGTGCGGCGTGACCAGAAAGACCATGCCGCCCGGTCGCGCCACACGATGAAACTCATCCATCGTCGCCAGCACGTCGGCCACGTGTTCGATCACGTGAATCGCGCGCACTTGGTCGAAAGAGTTGTCCCGAAACGGGAGCCCGCCTCGGTCCACGTGGCAGAGAACGTCGGCGTCGGTCTCGCGATTCGTATCCACGCCGATCGCCCCGGGATATTTCGCCGACCCGCAACCCACGTCCAAAATGCGCGGCAAATCGTCCTCCGCCCCGTCCGGCTCGCTCCGCCCTAGAGCGAGCGTTCCACCTCGCTGATGCAGGCGTCCAGCGTGCTCAGGGCAAAATCGGCCTGCTCCTCGTCGATCAGGAGCGGCGGAGCAATCCGCAGCGTCGTGTCTCCCGAGCCGAGGACAAGCAGCCCCTTGTGAAACGCCATCTGCAGGAGGCGGTTGCGCAGGTCGGACGCCTTCTCTTTGGTTTTTTGATCGCGCACAATCTCGATGCCGATCATCAGCCCCTTCCCGCGAATGTCGCCCACAATCTTGTGCCGCTCGCGCCAGTTCGCCGTTTGGCGCATGATAAACTCCCCCATCCGCGCCGCATTCGCAATGTATTTCCGTTCGAGCAAGCCGATCGTCGCGAGCGACGCTGCAATGCACACCGGATTGCCTCCGAACGTCGAAGCATGCGCCCCGGGCGTCCAATTCATCACGCTCGCCCGCGTGATGATCGCGCTCAGCGGCATCCCGGACGCAATCCCCTTCGCCGTGCAGATGATGTCCGGCTCCACTCCCGCGTGATCCACCGCCCACCACTTCCCTGTCCGTCCCATTCCTGACTGCACTTCATCCGCCACCAGCAGGATGCCGTATTTCTTGCAGATGCGCGCAAGACCCTGCAGGAATTCCGCCGGCGCCACCAGATAGCCGCCTTCCCCTTGGATGGGCTCGATGAAAATTCCCGCCACTTCTTCGGGCTCCACGCGGCGCCGGAAAAGCTCGTTCTCGAGATAGCTCAGGCAATCGGCGGACGCCTGTTCGGGACGGACACCGTAGGTGCCGCGATACGTATCCGGATAAGGCATGTGGAACACGCCCGGCAACAGTGTGCCGAATCCCTTGCGCTGGACCGCACGGCTTGCCGTCAACGAAAGCGCGCCCATCGTGCGCCCATGGAAGGCCCCGTGAAACGCAATCAGCATGTCCCGCTTCGTGTGGTAGCGCACCAGCTTGATCGCCGCTTCCACCGCTTCGGCGCCCGAGTTGCCGAAGTAAACTTTCTTTGCTTCCTTGCCCGGCGCGATGGAAGCCAGCTTCTGCGCCAGCTCCACAAGATTCGGATAATAGAAATCCGTACCCGACATATGAATCAGCTCGCCGGCCTGCTTCTGAATCGCCGCCACCACTTCCGGATGGCAATGGCCGGTTGCGACCACCGCAATCCCCGCGGCAAAATCAAGAAACCTGTTGCCGTCCACGTCTTCCACCATCGCGCCGCGCCCGGTCTTCGCAACCATGGGGTAATCGCGCGTGTAGGATGGCGAGACAAACTCTTTATCTAATTCTACGATTCTCTTGGCATTAGGCCCCGGAAGCGGGGTAATCAGGTGAGGCAAATTGGCCGCATTGGCCTGCTTGATTTCGGTCATTTCTCCCTCCAATTGGACTGTAATGTCTCTCCCGCATGAGCGGGGTTGCGGCACGGACTCGTGGAGGAAGACGTGGTTAGTCTACGCCGAACAGGCTGGGGCGTTCCTGCGAGGGCAGGCTGTGCAGCAGAAGCGACTTTTCGCTTTTTCCGTTCATGGGCTTTTACTTGCGTTTCCAGCGGACCCCGCCGTCGCGGGCGTCTTCTATAATGATACCACTGTCCGCAAGTCTGCGCCGAATCTCATCGGCGCGGCTGAAGTCCCGCCGTTTCCGCGCGTCCTGCCGCTCGGCCACCAGGACCTCGGCCTGGGCATCGCTCATTCCCGCGCGCTCGTCTCCATGGAAACCCAGGCGCGACAGTTTTTGGGCATCGTCGTCGGTCAAAACCGCAAAGATTCCGTCGAACTTCCGCATGGCCGCCAGGACGGCTGCGGCGTCGCCCTGGCGAAATTCCCCCCGATCCATGGAGGAATTGGCGTCACGTACCAGATCGAAGATCGCCGCCAGCGCGACGGCCGTGTTCAGGTCGTCTTCGAGCCCTTTCTCGAGATCCTCTTCCGCGAGCTGTGCACGCGCGCTGCCGGAATCGCTCGTCCCCGGCGGAAACTTTCCGGTCTCGAGTCGCGAGATGAAATTGCGCAGCCGCTCGACGGAGCTGGCCGCCTGCGTCAGGCTGTCCTTCGTAAAGTTGAGCTGCCGGCGATACGGCACCGAAGCCAGCAGAAAGCGGATGGTCGAAGGCTTGATGCCTTTGGCGAAGAGGTCGCGCAACGTGTAGAAGTTGCCGAGGGATTTCGACATCTTCTCGCCCTCGATCAGCAGGTGCTCGGCGTGCAGCCAGGTGCGCACGAACGGCTTTCCCGTGGCCGCTTCGCTCTGCGCGATTTCGTTCTCATGATGCGGGAAGGCCAGGTCCACGCCGCCCGTATGAATGTCGAGCGTCTCGCCCAGATATTTCATCGCCATCGCCGAACACTCGATATGCCAACCCGGCCGCCCCGGCCCGATGGGCGTCTCCCAGAAATGTTCGCCGGGCTTGGGCGCCTTCCAGAGCGCGAAGTCGCGCGCGTCGGCCTTCTCATAGCGGTCCACGTCCACTCGGGCGCTGGCACCAGCTTGGATGCCGCCCAGATCAATCTTCGAAAGCTTGCCGTAGGACGGGAACTTCGCGATGCGATAGTAGATTGAGCCTTCGCTCTGGTAGGTGAAGGTCTTCGCGGCCAGGCGCTCGATCAGCGCCACCATATCGGGGATGTGATCCGTCGCGCGGACTACGTGCTCAGGCGTTTCCAGGCTCAGCGCCCGGCAGTCTTCGAGGAATGCCTGAGCGTACTTCTCCGTGTACTCGCGAATACTCACGCCCGCCGCCGCAGCGTTCTGGATGATGCGGTCGTCCACGTCCGTGAGGTTCATCACCTGCATCATCCGAAAGCCGCGCGATTTCAGGAAGCGCCGCAGGATGTCTTGAAACACGAACGTGCGAAAATTCCCGATGTGGGCAAAGTCGTAGACGGTCGGTCCGCAGGTGTACATGCGCACCTCGCCCGGGTGGAGCGGGACGAAGGGCTCGATGCGGTTCGTCAGCGTATTGTGAAGACGGATTTCGCCCATCGGAACGGCTCGCGCGCGTCAGTGTAAACGGAGCATTCTAGCTGACGCTTCGCCGGCAATCAAACGCGATCAGGATCGCATCGAAGCTGCCAGATAACCGCAGGAAGGAAAAAACGGGACGAACTCAACGCGATGTTTCAGCGCCTTCCAGCCACGGTTGGGTCTCAGGAAGCAGCGAAAGCACTTCTTGTTCCATCTCGTGGGCGCTCTGGAATTGCTCCGGATAGTTGTATACGAACGCTTCCGAAGAGAAGCGGTTCCCGCCCCCGATTGCTTTGAGCGCTTCCTCCAGCCGGAACTTGACGCGGTTCGCGCCCGCCGTGTTTGTGTCCGGCAGCACCAGGCCAAACACGCCCGGGCCCAATACAAAAATCGAATCGGTCGGCCTCAGATTCCGGGAGAGCTCTCTCGCCGCCTCGCCCAGGGCCGTTGTTCCATCATTCGTATCCACAAGGTTGCGCGACAGATTCACTTTGATCACCACCAGTGACAGCGTTCGCTGCATGGACGCGGCCCGCCGGTGTTCCATGGACAGGCGGTCCTGAAAGTGGTTCAGGTCAGGGATCGTGTGCAGCAGGTCCAGGTTCGCCTGATGGCGCAATTCGAAGTTGCGCTTCAACTCCGCCACAAGCTGCTGTTTCAGCCCGTGCACCGTTCGCTTGCGGTCCAGCAGGTAAGCCGACACCAGCACCGACAGCAGGCAAAAGCCGCCGAAGGCGAAGCGCAGAGTCCACTTGTTCGCCTCATCCGGGTGCACGAACACCAGTGGATACATCAGCAGTGCCACGCCCGCGGCCATCACCAGAACGACGGCCGCCGCTAGAACGGACAAATGGAAATCGCGCCGCTCCAAACGATCCAGTTCGCTCTGATCGAATCCCACGATTTTCTAAGCTCCATCCATCTCAGGAGACACACGGTTAGCGCCAAAGCCTGCTTGACGCGATCGCCTATCCTTCTATTTTTCGCCGGAGACCGCCCCCGGCACAAGAAATCTTTATGATTCTGTGACCTGGCTGCCAACGCAGGGGCGGCAGATTGTGCATCCCGAGGGGGTTTCTACATGGAAATTTCCGTCACGATTCCTTTACAACGTTCGCCGGGCCGTGTTAGCCTCCCTGTCACCGCCGATTCCGAAGCGCCAGGCGGCTGGGCCAGCAACACGACCAGCCATTTTTGTCTCGAAAATCCTCCGCATGAATGTTTAAATCCATGTCTCTTCGCCTGCAAGTGCGAAGGGACGGCGTCCGAAGGGGCCAGCGTGCTCAAACTGCGCAAAGTGGAGTTGTTGGGCTTCAAGTCCTTCTGCGAGAAAACGCAGATTACGTTCAGCGGCGCCGGCATCACCTGTATTGTCGGCCCGAACGGCTGCGGCAAGTCAAATATCGTCGATGCCATCTCCTGGGTGCTGGGCGAGCAGAGCCACAAGCTGCTGCGCGCGGAGCGCATGGCGGACTGCATCTTCAACGGAACCGCCAAGCGCCCGCCGCTCGGACTTTCCGAGGTCTCGCTGACCCTGGTCGACGAGGAGTTGGCCGAAGCCGCCGCTAAGGTGCTCGAAAGAGTGGAAGAGCCGCTGGTGCCGCTCGCGGAGGTCCCCGCGGAACCGGCGCCGGAGGAAGCATCTCCCGAAATCTCAGCCGAAGCGCCCGCCGGCGAAGAGTCTTCTCTCCCCGGTAAGCCCTGGAAGAAGCGCGCCGCGGAAAAACCGGTCCTGGCGATGAAGCCGGGAGAAGTCGTCATCGGACGGCGGCTGTATCGCTCGGGTCAGAGCGAATACTTGATCAACGGACGCGTGGCGCGGCTGCGCGACATTCAGGAATTGTTCATGGGCATGGGGCTGGGTCCGGATTCTTACGCCATCATCGAGCAGGGCCGTATCGGGCAAGTGCTGAATTCGAAGCCCATGGATCGCCGCGCGATCATCGAGGAAGCCGCCGGCGTCACGATGTACAAGACCAAGCGCCGCCTTGCGGAAGCCAAGCTCGAAGCGGCAAAGCTCAATCTCTCGCGCGTCAACGATATTCTGGTCGAAGTCGAAAAACAATTGGCGTCGCTCAAGCGCCAGGCGTCCAAAGCGCGCCGTTACGCGGAGCTGCGTGAGGAGATGCGCGGCCTGCTGCGCGCCGTGCTGGCAAGCAAGGCGCTGCAGCTCGATCGGGAAGCCGAGCGCCTCGAAGGCGCGCTGCGGGAAATGTCCTCCGCCGAAGACCGCGAGGTCCGCGGCGTGCGCGAGCTCGAAACCGAGCAGGAGCGCCTCAGCTCGCGGAGTTACGAGCTCGATGCCGAGCTTCGCCGCACCCAGAACCTGCTGAGCCAGTCGGCGCTCGAGCTCGACCGCGCCGAGAACCGCATCACCTTCAATCGCGAGCAGGCGGCGCAGCTCGAGACCCGCGCCGGCAAACTTTCCGAAGAGGCCGGGCAGACCGAAGCCCAGGCCGCCGAGCTCGACGTGCGGGCGCGCGCGCACCAGGAAGCGGTTGCAGCCCTGCGCGAGCAGGCAGCAACACTCGAATCCACCGTCAAGGCTTCGCTCGATAGCGCCACCGCTGGCGCCGCCGAGCTGGGCATGCTCGAAGCCCGCATCGAAGAGCTTCGCTTGGCTGCCGGGCGCCTGAGCGAGGACGCCGTCCGCGCCCAGGCCGAGCTCCAGCAGGCGCAGGAAGCACTGGCCCGCCACGCCGCCGCCGAAGCGCAGCGCGACGACGTGCACAAGCAGCTCGAAGCCGAATGCGCGGCCCAGGAGCAGCGCGCCGAATCGGCAGAGGCGCTCTTTCAGCAGGCGGAAGGCCGGGCGCGCACTCTCGAAGAGGAAGTCCGCTCGGCGCAGACGTATTTTGCCGCGCTCCGGCGCAGCCAGCTGGAAACCGCTCAGCAGATCGAGCACACCCGCGAAGGCCTTTCCGCGGCGCGCGCGCGGCGCATCTCTCTTGAACAGATTCTGAACGACCGCGCTTACACCGCCGAAGCAGTTCAGAAACTTTTCGCCGCCAAAGGCGAAAGCGAGTTGCACGGCTTCCGCGCCGTCGGCCTGCTGGCGGACTATGCCGAGGTGGCCGAGCCGTACGAAGGAGCGGTCGAGCAGTTCCTGCGCGACGAACTCGAGTACGTCGTGGTCGAAACGTTCGACCACGCTCGCGCCGGAATTGCCCTGCTACGCCAGGAGATGGGCGGCCGCGCTACTTTTTTTGTCGATTCCCTGCGCCACCTCGCGCTTCCCGCCGAGGAAGCTTCGATCCCGTTTGGCGATGAGAAAGGCGTGGTGGCGCGGCTCGACCGGCTGGTGGATTTTCGCGACCCGCTCGGCCCCGCAGCCAAGCATTTTTTGCCCAAGCTGCGCGCAGCTTTCCTGATTGAAACTGCTGATGTGGCGGAGCGGCTGGCGCGGGAGAACCCGCAGCATCACTTCCTGACGCTCGATGGAACGTGCTACCACGGCCGGATGGTGAGCGGCGGCCGTCCCGGCGAGGCCGGACCCTTGGCGCTGAAGCGCGAGCTGCGCATGCACGAAGCCGATGCCAGCCGCCTCGAACGCGACGTCGAGAAGCTCCAGAATCAGATGGCGGGCATCGAGGACGAAGTGCGCGCGGCCGAAGCCCGCATCGCTGCGGCAGCCGCCGGGCATCTCGAAGCCGAGAAGGCTCTGGTCGCCGCCACGCACCAGCGCGAACAGGCGCGCAGCGAGCGGACCCGCGCTCAGCAGCAGCTTGGCTACTGCAGCGACGAAATCGCGCACATCCGCCAGGAAGCCGAGGAGGCACGCAGCCGGGCGGCGGAAACCCAGCGCCAGCAGGCGGCCGCACTCCAGGAGCGCGCCGCTGCGGAAGCCGAAGGCGCGGCCGCCGCGGAACGTCTCGCCGGGCTCAAGCAGGAAATGTTGACCCGGCACGAGCAGCTGGCCACCCGGCGGGAAGAGCTCGCCGTCATTGCCGAGCGCCTGGCCAGCGCTGAGGCGCTCGACCGGCGCCTGACCGAAGAAGCAAGCCAGTCCCGCGAGCGTGCCGGCTCGCTGCGCGCGCAGCTTTCCGCGCTCGCCGCGGAGAAGGACGGCCTCGAAGCGAGCACCCGGGAGCAGCGGCAGCTTGCGGAATCGTTCCGCGCGGAGAAGGCGCGCCTCGAAAGTCAGAATGTGGAGCTCGAGAAGGAATGGGAAGCGCTGCGGGCGCGCACCGGGGATATCGACGAGACGTTGCGCACGCGGCGGCAGTCGCTCGAGGAGCTGCGCGGCAGCCGCAGCCAGCGCGAAATCGAGAAGGCGCGCAATGACGCCGACCGCGATTATCTCCGCCAGACCTGCGCCGCCGAAGTCAACGCCCAGCCCGAAGAGCTGATGGCGCAGCAGTCGGATCTCCTCTCCGGCGAGGAGCTGGCCGCCGCCGAAGCCCGCTACGCCGGGATGAAGGAGCGCATCGAGTCCATGGGCCCGGTGAACATGATGGCGCTCGAGGAGTACCAGGAATGCGAGCAGCGCGAAGGCTTCCTCAGCCGCGAGCGCGACGACCTCGTGCAATCCATCGACAACACGCGGCTGGCCATCGCCGAGCTCGAAGAAGTGTCGCGCCAGAAGTTCGAGCAGGCCTTTGCCATTATCAACCGCAGCTTCGACGAAGCCTTCCGCGCGCTCTTCGGCGGCGGCACCGGCGAAATGCGTCTCACCGAGCCCGATAGCTCGGGCGACGCCGGCATTGACATCGTGGCCCAGCCCCCGGGCAAGCGCCTGCAGAACGTTCTCCTGCTCTCGGGCGGCGAAAAGGCTTTGACCGCTCTGGCCCTGCTCATCGCCGTCTTCCGTTACCAGCCCAGCCCCTTCTGCATCCTGGACGAAGTGGATGCCCCGCTCGACGAGGCGAACGTCGGCCGCTTCAACCGCATGCTTGCGGAGATGGGCGAGCAGACCCAGTTCATCGTCGTCACCCACAACCGCAAGACGATGGAGATGGGCTCGGTGATGTACGGCGTGACCATGCAGGAGCCGGGCGTCTCCAAAATCGTCTCCGTCCGCTGGGACGAGCCCGCCGCGCGCGCCGCCAGCAACGCCGCCTGACCGCGCGTTTTTTCCGGCGTTCGCGTTCCCGCGCGCGCGCCCTCGCCGGTATTCAATTTTTCTTCTCCGTTGACAACCGCGAGCCCTGCGCTAGAATACCCGCCTCTCAGGAAAGGTAAGGGACTCCTTGGCTGCTCCAAACATGGGAACTGTTGTCTCGCAAACGGAATTTGCCGGCCTGAAGCTTCTTGGCCGGGGGAAGGTACGCGACCTGTACGAGGTCGGCGATCGCCTGCTGATCGTCGCTACCGACCGGCTGTCGGCTTTTGACGTCGTTCTGCCCACTCCCATCCCGGACAAGGGGCGGGTGCTGACCCAGCTTTCTCTTTTCTGGTTTGAGAAGCTGCGCGACGTGATTCCTCACCACGTCGTCGAGGCCGTCCATTTCCCGGCCGAGCTGGCGCCCTTCGAGCGCGAATTGCGCGGCCGCTCCATGCTGGTCCGCCGCACCGAACCCCTTCCCATCGAGTTCGTTGTGCGCGGCTATCTGGCCGGTTCGGGCTGGAAGGAATACAAGACGGGGGGCAAGGTCTGCGGGATCCCTCTGCCGCCGGGTTTGCGGGAATCCGACCGTTTGCCGGAGCCGATCTTCACGCCCTCCACAAAGGCCACCACCGGCCACGACGAAAATATTTCCTTTGACCAGGCTGCCGCGCAGATCGGCGGGCCTTTGGCGGAGCGGCTGCGCGACATAAGCCTGGAGATCTACCGTCGCGCGTCGGAATACGCCGCCGGCCGTGGCATCCTGATTGCCGATACAAAGCTCGAGTTTGGCCTCGCCGGCGGCGAGCCGGTGTGGATTGATGAAGCGCTCACGCCGGATTCCTCTCGCTTCTGGCCTGCAAACGAATACGCGCCCGGACGCGCCCAGCCATCCTTCGACAAGCAGTACGTCCGGGATTATCTTGAACGCATTGGCTGGAACAAGCAGCCGCCCGCCCCCGCGCTGCCCGCCGACGTGGTCGCCGCCACCCGGGCAAAATATCGCGAGGCCTACGAGAGAATCACGGGCCGCACTTTCGACTGAGGCGGCCGGCGACGGCTCGGGATCGAACAACGGGCCCGGAACAGAACGGTGCGGCGTCACTGCGGAGCGTGCCATCGTGAAAGATCAACTGGAATCCCTCATCGGCATGATGGTTGAGCGTGGCATCCTTCTCGAAGAAGCGGTGGGCGAGTTCGAAAAGAAATTCATCAAGCGCGTGCTGGACCGCTCCGATGGCAATCAATCCCGCGCTGCCCGCGTGCTGGGCATTCACCGCAACACTTTGAGCCGCAAACTGGACGAATACAGACTGGACCACCGGCCGGGGCACCGCGGCTGATCTGAATAAGACACACCCAAATAAAAATGGCCGCCTCGGGAAACCCCGTGGCGGCCATTCGAACGAAAAGCAGCTATTTCTGGCCCGGCTTCTTGAGCGTCCGCTTCTTACCCGGTTCGGCCTTCTCCGCCGGCACGTCCTCTGGATTGATCTTGGCCTTGTCCCAGTGGATAAGCAGCGGCTGCGGATCATAGCCGATGAGCGCCCCTGAATACCGGAAGTAGTCTTTCTTATTGAAGCGCGTCGCTCCGGGTTCGCCGGTAATCTTCAACTCGACGTTTGGCCCCGTGGCGGCATCCATCTCTTCCTGGCTGGCGCCGGTGTACATCTCGAACGTCACGCTGCCATCGGCGGCCGGAGTCATGTCGACGATGCGTCCCGGCACGTCCTGGAATTCCGAGCCGCATACGGCAAGCCAGGTCATCTTCGCTTTGTCGCCTCCCGTTTTCAAGTCGGCGATAACCGTGAGGATCGTGCTGGACTGCCGGATCTTGTTCAGGTCGTCCGCGCTCGGGATGCTGTAGGTGGCGGGGCGGTCGGCCGCGGAACCCGCAAGCTGGATCATCTCGTTCATCTGTGCGTCCACGACGTTGTCACAGCCCGCTTGCTCATAGTCGGCCAGGCGCTTCCTCAGATAATCGCGCACCTGCGCTTCACCCGGCCCCTTCAGGGCGATCGAACGGGCCAGCGCCCAGAATCCGTCCATGGACTGCGGGGGTGCCTGCTGCAGGTAGGCAACGCCCAGGCGGAAATAGGTGATGCCGTCGGTGGGATTGTCCTTCAGCGCCGCCTGGAAGGAATCCACCGCGGCCTTGTAGTCCTTCAGTTGCAGCGCGGCGAAGCCCGCGGTGTAATTGAAAAGCGCGGACGGCGCCTTCTTCTGCTGATCGAACTGGTCCTGGGTCATCGTGTCGGGCTTGGGCAGCGCGCCGAGGGTCTTCAGGCCCTGCATGGCCGCGTCGCGCGCATGCTTCAGTTCGTCCGCCGCGTTCGGGTCGTTCTCCTTGAAGGCGAAATTGAACGCCAGCGCGCGAATATAGAGCGCCTGCAGCTGCGTGCCCATATCTTCCTTGGGATCGCTCGCCGCCACATACTTGTCCGCGAACTCCACCACCTTCGGATAGTTCTTGAGATCGTTGTACGTGCCGTAGTCGAGCTGGTAGATGTACTTCATCAGCGTCGAGCTCGGCCACTTGGCTACGAAATCTTCGAGAAGCTTGATTCGCGCCTGCGGGTTCGTCTCCGCACGCGCTGCCTGATAGGCGTTGTACTCAGGAATTGTGTAGGCAGGTTGTTGGCCCTGTTGCGGGCTGTAGGCGGCTGCCGGCAGGACGGAGAGGCACAGGAAACAACCGAGCGTCAAAAGTATGTTCACGGCAAGCCACTTTCGTATCATTTCGATCCTGCCTCCTCACTTTTCGTTCCAGGCAAGCGCTGAATTTTCGGGTCGCCACGCCTGCAGGCTACGCGGATATAGGAAAGCCTCGAAATTATAGGGAAAGCGCACAAGCGGCGCAAGAGTCTTTCCTTTACGCGTTCCTTTTGCGAGCCCCTTTGCGAAGCTCGGCGAGCGCAACACCAGCCGCTCCTCTCGGGCAGCTGGAACCCCGGTGTTAAGATGAGAGATGGCGCTGGAAGGTCGCCTGAGGAGGCGCGCGATGTCATCCGAAAAGCCTTTGGCCGGAAAAGTTGCTCTGATAACCGGCGCAAGCCGCGGCATCGGCTGGGCCGTCGCGCGCCGGCTGGGAAGCATGGGCGCGCGAGTGAGCCTCTGCGCGCGCGACGCCAAGACGCTGGAGGCTGCCGCTACAACCCTGCGCCGCGAAAACATCGAAGTCGCCGCCCTTCCCGCCGATGTGCGCCGCGCGGAGGAAATTGCCGCCCTCGTCGCGCAGACCCGCCGGGCGCTTGGCGAGATTGACGTTCTCGTGAACAATGCGGGCATCGGCCGCTTCGGTCCCGCCCACGAAATCAGCGAAGCCGACTGGGACAATGTATTAGACACCAATTTGAAGGCGGTGTTCCTCGTAAGCCGCGCCGTTGCCCCCGACATGATCCGCCGGCGCACCGGCCACATCGTCAACATCGCCTCGCTGGCCGGCAAGAACGCCTTTGCCGGCGGCGGCGTCTACTGCGCCTCGAAGTGGGGCTTGCTCGGTCTCACCTACTGCATGGCCGAGGATCTGCGCGGATACGGCATCCGCGTCAGCGCCATCTGCCCGGGAAGCGTGGCCACCGAATTCTCGCCCCACGCCGGCAAGGACGAATCAAAGATGCTCCAGCCCGAGGACGTCGCCCACGCTGTCGCCATGGTCTTGACCGAGGCGCCGCAAAGCTTCATCAGCGAAGTCCTCCTGCGCCCGACGCAGAAGCCCTAAGCGCTCTCCCTGGAACCGTTTGCAGGCCCTGCGGCGTTCGGCGAAGCGCTCGTCAGTTGGATGAATCTTTTTCATTCGTTTAACATCAAATAGTATGATACTGAACGAATATGCCGACACACTACCGAGGCTCGCCGAAGCAGGTTCGCGCCCTGAACGTTTATATCCCCCTGCTTCGCGCCGCCAATTCGCTGGCCGTCCGCACCGCAGCGGCGTATGAAGCTGCCGGGCTCACCGTCAGCCAGTTTGGGGCGCTCGAGGCCCTCTTGCATCTCGGGCCGCTGTGCCAGCGCGAGCTTGGACAGAAGCTGCTCAAGAGCGGCGGAAACATCACCCTGGTCGTTGATAACCTCGAGAAGCACGGCTGGGTGCGCCGCGAGCGCCGCCGGGACGACCGCCGCATGGTGACCGTGCGCCTCACGCCCGCGGGACGCCGCCTTGTGGCGCGCCTCTTCCCTGCCCACGCCGCCGCCGTGGCCCGCGAGATGCAGCGCCTGTCGGATTCCGAACAGGATGAATTGCGCCGCCTGTGCCGCAAGGTGGGCCGGCGCGAAGAAACGAAGCCAAACAAAAAAGGAGACCGCTCATGATTCAACTACGGCCCGCTGAGGAACGTGGCGAGACCAAGATCGGCTGGCTCGACAGCCGCCATTCGTTTTCGTTCAGCGATTATTACGACCCCGCGCATATGAATTTCCGCAGCCTTCGCGTCATTAACGAGGACTGGGTCGCGCCGGGGCAGGGCTTCGGCACGCACCCGCACCGCGACATGGAAATCCTCACCTACGTGCTAGAAGGGGCGCTCGAGCACCGCGACAGCATGGGCACCGGCGCCGTCATCCGCCCCGGCGAATTGCAGAAGATGAGCGCCGGAACCGGCATCACGCACAGTGAATTCAATCCTTCGCCCAAGGCGCCCGTGCATCTCCTGCAGATCTGGATCCAGCCGGACCGCAAGGGCTTGAAGCCCGTCTACGAACAGCATACCTTTGCCAAGGGAGAGCTCGATGGAGGCTTTCACCTGATCGCCGGTCCGCAGGGTGCCATCTCGATTCACCAGGACGCCGACCTCTACGCGGCGCGCCTCGAAGCGGGCCAGCAGGCCGCCCACTCGCTCAAGTCCGGCCGGCACGCCTGGGTGCAGTTGGCCCGCGGTCAGGTCCGGTTGAACGGAACCGAGATGAAGGCTGGCGACGGCGCGGCCGTTTCCGGCGAAGAAAAGCTGGCGTTCGAGGCCCTGGCGCCGTCGGAGATTCTGTTGTTCGACCTGGCGTAAACGGCACGAAAATAAATCTGACGTTCGGAGCCACTATGGAAAAGCATGCTGAAACGCAATATCCCGTTAACGACCTGCTCCGTCGCCGCTGGAGCCCGCGCGCCTTCGCCGCTCGCCCCGTGGAGCGGGAAAAGCTCCTCAGCCTGCTCGAAGCGGCGCGCTGGGCGCCTTCGTCCAACAACGAGCAGCCTTGGGTTTTTCTCGTGGCCACCGCCGACAATCCCGAGGGGTTCCAGCGCATGCTGAGCTCCCTGGTGGACGCGAACGTCGCCTGGGCCCAGCACGCGCCCGTGCTGATGCTCTCCGTAGCGCGCCGCAATTTCGAGCGCAGCGGCAAGCCCAACCGGCACGCCTTCTACGATGTGGGCCAGGCCGCCACGAATCTCTCGATCGAGGCTACGGCTCTCGGTTTGGCCGTTCACCAGATGGCTGGAATTCATCCGGACAAAGCGCGAGAGGTCTTCGGCATCCCCGACGATTGCGACGCGGTGACGGCACTCGCCATCGGATACCCCGGCGATCCCGGCTTGCTGCCCGAGGAATTGCGCAAGCGCGAGCTGGCGCCGCGGACCCGCAAGCCGCTCGAGTCGTTCGTCTTCGACGGTCGCTGGGGCGAGGCTTCGCCGCTGCTAAGCAAGAAATCGTGAATCATCTGCCCCAGCCGGCATTGCGCTTCCATACCTCCGTCGAGGCCGGCGCTCAAATCCGCGGCAGCACGATTCCCTGTTGCGACTGGTACTTGCCCTTCTTGTCCTTGTAGGAAATTTCGCACGCCTCGTCGGACTCGAAGAAAAGCACCTGGCACAGTCCTTCGTTGGCGTAGATCTTCGCCGGCAGCGGCGTCGTGTTGCTGATCTCGAGCGTCACGAAGCCTTCCCACTCCGGCTCGAACGGCGTCACGTTGACGATGATCCCGCACCGCGCGTACGTCGATTTCCCCACGCACACCGTCAGCACGTTTCGCGGAATCCGGAAATACTCCACCGAGCGGCCCAGCGCAAATGAGTTCGGCGGCACGATGCACACCTCGCCCTTGAATTCCACGAACGACTTTGCGTCGAAATGCTTCGGGTCCACGATCGAGGAATTCACGTTCGTGAAGATGCGGAACTCGTCCGCCACGCGCATATCATAGCCATACGACGACACGCCGTAGCTGATCACGCCGTCGCGCACCTGCCGGTCGGCGAACGGCTCGATCATGCGCTGCTCGGTTGCCATCTTGCGGATCCAACGATCCGGCCTGATGCTCATCAACTCCTCCTCGGGACGAAAGACACCTGTGTCGCGCCGGTCAAAAGCAGCGCATCTTATTACACGCGGCAGCGCTTGACAACCTGCAACCCCCTGACTAGCATAGCCTTCCGCTTACGTTGATCCATGTTCGCGGCAAGCGGTCCGAGCGGGAGGGTGGCGTGATCAAACTCGATATCGTTAATGCGGTCGTCCAGCGCACCAATATCACCCGGACGAAGGCCGAGCAAGCAGTTGAAACAGTCTTCGAAGCCCTGAAGAACGCTCTCGGGCGCGGTGAGCGCATCGAGCTGCGCCGCTTCGGCGTCTTCAACGTCAAGCCGCGCAAGACCGGCATCGGCCGTAATCCCCGCACCGGCGAGCAGGTCAGCATCCCGCCCGGCAAGGCCGTTCGCTTCAAGCCGGGCAAAGAACTGCAGACGCTGTAAGCCGTCCGGCCCCGGAGCAAGCCACCGGCGTGCCCCGCGCCTGTTGCGGCAGAGCTTGTCGCAACAGGGTTGAACGATTAGGCGTCCTCCGCAGTGGCCGGAGCATCGAAACGCATATGAGCGGCGAAAACGGCCACGGTCAGGCTCCGGTTGAATTCCTTGAGCGTCATTTCCCGCCCCTCCTCGAAGCGCGCCCCGATTTCGCCCCGCCGGCCCGTCCGCGCCGGCCGTGGCGCCTGGCTCTTATTCTTTTCGTACTGACCATTCTCTCGACGCTGGCGGTTGGCGTGGAGTTCGCAAGTGCCTATGCCGCGAGCGAAGCTCCATTTTCATCCGACGTGAATCCCTTCTCCGGCTTTTTCATTCCCTTTCAGCATCCCCGCATGCTTCTCGCGGGCATTCCTTTTTCCTTCACGCTGCTCGGCATCCTGCTGGCTCACGAGCTCGGCCACTACTTCGCCTGCCGCTACTACGGCATCAACGCCAGCTATCCCTACTTCATTCCCGCACCCACAATCATCGGCACCATGGGCGCCTTCATTCGCATCCGCTCGCCCATCATCAACCGCCGCGCCCTCTTCGACGTTGGCATCGCGGGCCCGGTGGTCGGATTCCTCTTCGCCGTGCCGGCGCTGGCCGCGGGCGTGGCCTACTCGAAGATCGTTCCCGGAGCGCAGGCGGATGCCTCGCTGGTGTTCGGCAATCCGCCGCTGGTCCGGATGATGCTCACGCTGTTCCATCCGGGAATCGCCGCGGAAAACGTCTTGCTGCATCCGGTGGCTCGCGCCGCTTGGGTGGGCTTGTTTGCCACCGCGCTAAACCTGCTTCCCGCCGGCCAGCTCGACGGCGGCCACATCGTCTACAGCATCGCTTCCGACCAGCACCGCAAGATTTCGCTCGGCGTGGCGCTCGCGCTGGTTCCGCTCGGGATTCTTTTCTGGCAGGGATGGATCTTCTGGGCGGTGCTGCTGCTCCTGATCGGTTTCCGCCATCCGCCGCTGCTCGACCGTTGGGAGCCGCTCGACGCGCCCCGGCGCGCCTGGGCGGTCGTCGCGCTGCTGATTTTCCTTCTCTGCTTTACGCCGATCCCCTTCACCGTCCACTAAAATAGGCTCGCCGGGTCCACGTCCACCAGCACCGCCGATTCCGGAATTTCCTTTGCCGCGCAAAAGTCGAGGCATCCCCCCAGCGCGTGCGTCAGCAGTGAGCGCTTTGGCGTCTTCAACAGAAACTGGAAGCGGTATTCCTGCCGCAGCCGCGCCAGCGGCGCCGCCGCGGGCCCCAGCACCTTCAATCCCTTCGTTTCAAGCGGCGCGAAGTAGCCCGCGAGCGCCCGCGACCAGCGGATCGCATTTTCGATCTTGCGGTCGCGCACGATCACGTTCGCCAGCGCCGTAAACGGCGGATAGTGCATCATCCGCCGGAAGTGCAGCTCCTTCTCGAAAAATGCCGCGTAATCCTGCCGCGCCGCGTACTCGATCGCGTAGTGCTCCGGATAATATGTCTCCACCAGCACTTCGCCCAGCAGCCGTCCGCGCCCCGCGCGCCCCGCCACCTGCGTCAGCAGTTGGAACGTGCGCTCGGCCGCGCGAAAATCCGGCCGGCTCAGCGCCAGATCCGCCGCCACCACTCCCACGAGCGTCACGCGCTCGAAATCGTGCCCCTTCGCGACCATCTGCGTCCCCACCAGCAGGTCCAGCCGCCCCGCCGCGAACGCGCCGAGCACCTGCTGGTATTCGCGCTTCGTGCGCACCGTATCGCGGTCCAGCCGCCCGATGCGCGCCGCGGGAAACTCCCCCCGCAAATATTCCTCCACGCGCTCCGCTCCCTCGCCCACAAAATACAAATACTCCGACTTGCACTTCGGGCACTCCTTCGGCACGCGCATCGAATACCCGCAGTAGTGGCATTCCAGGCGCCCGCGCCGCTTGTGGTACGTCAGCGAGATGCTGCAATCCCGGCAGCTGACCGCCGCGCCGCAGCTCCTGCACAGCATGAACCACGAATAGCCGCGCCGGTTGATCAGCACCAGCGCCTGCGTGCCCTCTTCCATCCGCTTCGCGATGGCCTCGCGCAGCGCGCCGGAAACGGGCGCCGCGCGCCCGCTCCGCCGGAAATCCTCGCGCAGGTCCACCACTTCCACCCGCGCGAGCGGCCGGTTTTCCACGCGCATGCTCAACTCGAGCAGCTTGTATTTCCCCGACCGCGCGTGGTGATACGTTTCCAAAGAAGGCGTCGCCGACCCCAGCAGCGCCACCGCTCCTTCGAGCTTCGCTCGCACGATCGCGGTGTCGCGCCCGTTGTATCGCGGCGTTTCCTCCTGCTTGTAGCTCGTCTCCTGCTCCTCATCCACGATCACCAGGCCCAGCTTTTCCACCGGCGCGAACACTGCGGACCTCGTCCCCACCACCACGCGCGCCTCGCCGCGCCGCGCACGCCACCATTCCCGCGCCCTCTCCACTTCCGGCAGCCCGCTGTGCAGCACCGCCACCCCCGCGCCAAACCGCGCGCGCACCAGCCGGCTCACCCACAGCGTCAGCGCAATCTCCGGCACCAGCACCAGCGCCGCGCGTCCCTGCGCGAGCGCTGCTTCGATCGCCGCGAGATACACCTCCGTCTTGCCGCTGCCTGTCACGCCGTGCAGCAGCCCAACCGTAAACGCCCGCGCCGCAAGC
>Ga0073928_10003176_pt1 | contig 26364 bp, 21 predicted proteins | sample PaiPotPPA55metaG_FD_76969 | JGI IMG/M metagenome (GOLD analysis project Ga0073928, IMG submission 76969) | Iron sulfur acid spring bacterial and archeal communities from Banff, Canada, to study Microbial Dark Matter (Phase II) - Paint Pots PPA... ...
CGGCCTCGGAGCCCACCGCCGTACTCGTCGCGAAGGCAAACTGCGGCATTCCGCAATTCCGCGACGGCGAGATCCGCTTCAACGGAACTCCCGAGCTGATGGCGCAGTACGCGCGGCTTTCGCTGGATTCTGGGGCGCGGATCATCGGCGGCTGCTGCGGTACGACGCCCGGCCACCTGCGCGTCATGCGCCAGGCGCTCGAAGCCCATGTGCGTGGACCCAAGCCCGACCTCGCGACCATCGAATCCAGCCTCGGCGCCATTTCGACCGGCGCGACGGCGCAATTGCGCGGCGAGCTGAGCCGTCAAGCGGGCGCCGCCCCCGGCGCAAGATCTACGCGCGGCACCGGCCGCCGCAGTGCAAGAGCGGAAAATACCTGAAGCCGAGGCCCTCGGAGGTCAAGGGTATTTGTTTTCTACGGCGTCCCGGACGAGATGCGTGTCGTACACCAGCACTACGGACGCGATTCGGCCGGTATCCGGATCGAAATTGAATACGTCCGCGCATTCGAACGCCACCTTCGAGCCATCCTTCAGCCGCCAGTCGTAGAGATAGTAGGCGACCGCTCGCATATGCCCCTCGGCGCTGACCAGAACATCATGCACGGTGAGCTCGCTGGCGCTCGATGCGCTGGCGACCTTCGTCATGTAGGCACGCACCGGCAGGCGTCCCAAAAACGGCGACTGGACCCAGCCATCGGTGGTGAACAGCGCGGCCGCCTTGTCAACGTCGTTCGCTTCAAGGGCCTTGAGATACTTGCGCACAGCTTTCTGCATATGCCCTCCATCCTGCGATGCCCGCGAGATGAGCCTAAACCTACGGGCGCAACAAGGAAAGGGGCGGGGCGGTTGGTGCGGGAATCCGGTATGTTACGCGGCGCAACGGCGGCGCGGCACGGGCCGGAACCCCAAGGGTCATCGATGAGCGAAAAAAAATCGGCACCGGATCTCTGGCTCGGCCTCGACACCGGCGGAACGTTTACCGACGCGGTGCTATTGGCCGACGGCCGCCGGGTCATTGCGAGCGCCAAGGCGCTGACCACTCCCTGGAATCTCGCCGTCGGCATCAGCAAAGCGATTCGAGCCGTGCTGGAACTGGTTCCGGAGGGCGCCGGCCGCGAAGACGTGAGCCTCGTGTCCGTGTCGACGACGCTTGCGACAAATGCCGTCGTCGAAAATCGCTTCAGCCCGGTCTGCTCCTTGCTGATCGGCTTCGATGATGCGATGGTCGAGCGATCGGGTCTGCTGCGGCCCGGGAGCGGCGGCCTGGTGGTTCGGGTCCCGGGCGGGCACGCCGCGACCGGCGAAGAGTCCGCGGCGCTCGACGAGGGCGCCATCACGCGCGCGGTTGCGGAGCACGAGACGCGGGTCGAGGCGTTCGCGGTCGCGGCGAATTTTTCCGTGCGCAATCCGGCCCATGAATTGCGTGCGCGGAAGTTGATCCGCACGTTGACCCCGAAGCCCGTGACTTGCGCGCATGAATTGAGTTCCAAGCTCGATGCTCCGCGGCGCGCGCTTAACGCCGCGCTGAACGCGCGCCTGACGCCGCAGATTCGCCACTTGATTGAGGCGCTGTCGCGCGTGCTCGCCGAGGAGTCGATCGACGCACCGCTGATGATCGTCAAGGGCGATGGCTCGCTGATGAAGGCCGAAATTGCGCTCGAGTATCCGGTCGAGACGATTCTATCGGGCCCCGCCGCGAGCGTGGTCGGCGCGGGCTTCCTGACCGGCCTCGAGGATTTCGTCGTCGCGGACATGGGCGGTACCACGACCGACGTCGCGGTCGTCTCCGGCGGCCGGCCGGTCATCAGCGGCGAGGGCGCTCTGGTCGGCGCCTGGCGCACGATGGTCGAGGCTGTGGACGTGAGCACCAGCGGTCTCGGCGGCGACAGCGAGGTGCATTTCGACCGGCAACATCGGCTGTGCGTGGGGCCGCGCAAGGCCATGCCTCTCAGCCTGCTCGCGCACAGCTTCCCTGCCGCACTCACGCAGTTGCGATCGATCGCCGAACTCGAACGTCTGCCGGCGCATCCGGCGCAATTCGCGTTTCGCAATCCCGATCGCGCGCCCCTTCAGCATCTGTCGTCGGTCGAACGGCGAGTGTGGGATGCACTAGGCCTTGAGCCGCGCCAAGTGTCCGAGGTCGTGCGCAGCGGCGCAGGTCTCGAGGCGCTGCGCCGTCTCGCCGATGCGGGGCTTGCGACCCACGCGGCGTTTACGCCGAGCGATGCCATGCACGTGCTCGATCGACAACAGGGATGGAACCGCGAGGCCGCCGAGTGCGGCGCACGCATCCTCGCCACCGAGGAACGAAATGCGCGCGCCGCGCGCGCGGCGGTTGCGCCGCACGCGATCTGCGAGCGAATCTACGAACATGTCGTGCGCGAGACCGGCCGGCTGCTGCTCGCCGCGGCGTTGGCTCAGGATCCCGGTCTCGAGGCGCGAGGCCGCGGCTGGGGCGAGCTGGGATCCAGGCTCATTGAGGAGACCGTTGCCGGGCGGCGGTTTTCGAAACTCCTGCAGACCACGTTCGGACTGGCACGTCCGTTGGTCGCCATCGGCGCGCCGGTCGGTGCCTACTACCCCGAAGTGGCTCGACGGCTCGGCGCGCCGCTGTCCATCCCCACGCATGCGGCGGTATGCAATGCAGTGGGCGCCGTCGCCGGTGTGGTTTCGCAGACTGTTGAAATTCTGGTCAATCAGCCGAGCTTCAAAATCTTCCGCGTCCATGACCCGGCGGGTAGTCACGACTATCCGGATCCGGAACCCGCGCTCGAGCATGCGCAGCGCATATCGCGCGAGCTCGCGCTGGCGGCGGCGCGGCGCGCCGGCGCGGCCGATCCGCACGTCGAAACCAGCGTGACCGAAAGGCTCGCGCAGGTGGGTCCGGGTGCCGACTATCTCGCGGAGGCGGTGGCTCGTTCGACGGCGACGGGACGTCCGCTTGCGGGGCATGCGGACGCGCGTCATATCGGATAAAGGCATGTAGCCCCGTCGGCATATCGTATTAAGGCATAGCGAAAAAAAATAAATCACTGCGGGGTGTGGAAACTGCGTAGACCGGCACGGAGACGCGGTTATTTTTCCCTATAATAATTTCTCGTCCACAAATCGCGAGCAGCAATGAAACAGCCTGAAGAGACGGTCGGCCGACGCAGCCGACGCCGGCCCGGAAGCACCGATGTCAGCCACGCGATCTTCGATCGCACGCGGCCTTACCGGCATCTGCGCAATCCGTTCACGCCGATGAAGGTGTTCTCCGATGATCAGGTCGCCGCCATTCACGAGGCCGCCCTCGTCATCCTCGAAACACAGGGCATGAAGGTTCTGTCCGCCGACGCGCGGGTTCTGTACCGGAATGCCGGCGCCGAAGTCGACGAGGCGACGCAGATTGTGCGGCTCGCGCGGGAATTGGTCGGCGCCTCGCTCGCAACCGCCCCACACGATATTACGTTGCACGCCATGGATCCGGAGCGCCACGTTCCACTGTCGAACCAGTGCGTGGCATTCGCGCCCACCTCGGGGCCTCCGAACATCATGGATACGGCCGGCGGCCGGCGCGCCGGAACGCTCGAGGATTTCTGCAATCTGATCAAGCTGTGTCAAAACTTCGAGGTGATCCACGTGCTCGGCGGGGCCACCGAGCCTCAGGACATTCCCGTCCACATCCGTCATCTCGAGGTGACGCGCGCGCAGCTCATGCTCTGCGACAAGATTCCATTCATATTCTCGCGCGGCCGCAAACAGGTCGCCGACAACTTCGAGCTCATACGGCTCGCGCACGGCATTTCGCCCGAAGAGTTCCGCTCGCGTCCATACACCTACACCATCATCAATACGAACTCGCCGCTGCAGCTCGACATACCGATGGCAGACGGCATCATTGATTTCGCAACCGCGGGCCAAGTGCTCATCATCACGCCCTTCACGCTGGCGGGAGCGATGGCGCCGGTGACGATCGCGGGCGCGCTCACGCTCGCGCACGCTGAGGCGCTCGCGGGGTTGACCCTGGCCCAGATCGTGAGGCCCGGCGCGCCCGTCGTGTATGGGAGCTTCACGTCGAACGTCGACATGAAATCCGGATCGCCGGCGTTCGGTACGCCCGAGTACGTCAAGGCGGCCTTCGGCGCCGGCCAGCTCGCGCGCTTTCTCGGTTTGCCGTGGCGTTCCTCGAACGCGACGGCCTCGAACATTCCCGACGCTCAGTCGGCCTATGAGTCGCAGATGAGTCTCTGGGGCGCGTTGTTCGGCGGCTGCAACTTCGTCCTGCACGCGGCCGGCTGGCTGGAGAGCGGGCTGACCACGTCATACGAAAAATTCATCCTCGATATCGAGATGCTGCAGATGTTCGCCGAGGTGTTTCAGCCGGTGGGGGCCACGCCGTCGGACCTCGCGCTCGAGGCGGTGGCCGAGGTGGGCGCCGGTGGTCATTTCTTCGGCTGCGCGCATACCATGGAACGCTACCGCAGCGCGTTCTACGCCCCTCTTGTCTCCGACTGGCGCAATGCCGGCACCTGGGCCGACGACGGTGCCAAAACGGCAACCGAGCGCGCCACCGGGATCTGGCAGGGCGAATTGCAGCGTTATGCCGCGCCGGCACGCGATCCCGCGATCGTCGAAGCGCTTGACTCCTATGTCGCGCGGCGCAAAGCGGAGGGCGGCGCGCCGCCGGTCACCTGAGGATGTCGCGTCTGGACATGTCGCCGTCGCGATATCACAAGTCCAGGGGGCGGTTGCGTCTTAACATGGAATACGATAAGGACCGTGTAACGCACGGTTGCGGTTCGGAAAATAAGGATTGGAGAGAGTATGTCAGCGCCGACTGAGGGTGATTTCGACCTGGCCTCGCTCAATGACGAGGAACTGACGGAGCAGGTCCACGACGATCTATACAACGGCCTCAAAACCGAGGTCGAGGAGGCGACGCGGATTTTCCTGAAGCGGGGCTGGTCTGCCGAACGCGTCCTGAATGACGCCCTCGTGGAAGGCATGCGCATCGTAGGAATCGATTTTCGCGACGGCATCCTGTTCGTGCCCGAGGTACTGCTGGCCGCGAATTCCATGAAGGGCGGCATGGAGATCCTGCGGCCCTTGCTGGCGGAAACCGGAGTGGAGCCGATCGGCAAGATCGTCATCGGCACGGTCAAGGGCGACATTCACGACATTGGCAAGAACCTGGTTTCGATGATGCTCGAGGGTGCGGGTTTCGAGGTCATCGATCTCGGCATCAATAACCCCGTGGAGAAATACTTGGAGGCGCTCGACAAGCACAAGCCCGATATCCTCGGCATGTCGGCGCTGTTGACGACGACGATGCCGTACATGAAGGTGGTCATCGATACGCTGAAAGAGCGCGGCATTCGCAATGATTACATCGTGCTGGTCGGCGGCGCACCGCTCAACGAGGAGTTCGGCAAGGCGGTCGGAGCGGATGCCTATTGCCGCGATGCCGCCGTTGCTGTCGAGACTGCCAAGGGGCTGATCGCGGCGCGGCGAGCCGGCGCGGCGGCCCACTGAGCCGGCGCAGTGACTCAGAACGCAGAGCCGCGGGGCTTGAGGCTGCTGATCATCGCCTGCGGAGCGCTGGCGCATGAGATCACGGCGCTGCGCCGCGCCAATGGCTGGGACAGGCTCGACGTGAGCTGTCTGCCGGCCGATCTGCACAACCGGCCGGAAAAGATTCCCGCCGCCGTTCGCGCCCTCATTCACGCCTCGCGTGCACGCTATGAGTCGATCTTCGTCGCCTACGGCGACTGCGGCACCGGCGGGATGCTGGACAAGGTGCTGCGCGAGGAGGGCGTTGAACGCATTCCGGGCGCCCATTGCTACGAGTTCTTCGCCACCTCCCCTAAGTTCAGCGCGCTTGCCGAGGCCGAACCGGGTACCTTCTACCTCACGGACTTTCTGTTGCGCCATTTTGACCGTCTGGTGATTCGGGGCCTCGGGCTCGATCGGCACCCGGAGCTGCACTCGATGTACTTCGGCAACTATCGCAAGCTGGTTTATCTGGCGCAGGCCCCGAAGCCGGGCTCGGAGGAACATGCGCGCGCCATCGCGGCGCGGATGGGGCTGGAATTTGAAATTCGTCAAACCGGCTATGGATCACTAGGGACGACGCTGGCCGATGCGGTGACGCGCGCCGCCGATGCGCGGCGCAGCGGCGCCCCACGCAGCGACAGTCCACGCGGCGACGCTGAACCCGGCGACCACGCCCCACGTGAGGACGAGGTGGTCGAATGGGTTCGCTGATCGTCATTTCCTGGCGAGACATCCCGGCGCAGGTCATCGTCAAGCGGGGCCGCGAGTCGGCCAAGGTCCAACTGTCGCACCGCTTCCAGGAAGCGGTGGACCGCGCCGCCATGCGTGCCGGCAAGGGAAGTTCGGATGCCTATCTCGCCGACTGGGCGCGCAGCGCACCGCGCCCCTGCGGCGATGACCTACAGGCCGAGGCGTCCGCGGAGGCGGCGCGCCTCGAATCGAAGTTCACGGACGAGGACTTGGAACGACTGGTTCGCTCGAAGGGCGTGGACGCGAATCGGATCGTTCCCGATTCCGGGCCCGCGCCGGCTTCCGAGTCCGCCTGATGTATGCCGTCAGGCTATGGTCGGTCCGCCACGCGCGCGGCCTGAACGCATTCTATCGCGGCTTCGAGGCAACGCTGGTGCGTCTCAACCCTCTGTTTCGGGCACTGGGTTATGAGCGCATCGAACGGCCGGTGGCGCGCGTCGAGAAGGCGGTCAAAGGGCTCTTGTTCGATTGCCGCATGTGCGGCCAATGCGTGCTCAGTTCAACGGGCATGTCGTGCCCGATGAACTGTCCCAAGTCGTTGCGCAACGGCCCTTGCGGCGGCGTGCGCGACGACGGCACTTGCGAGGTCAAACCGGATATGAGGTGCGTGTGGGTCGAAGCCTACCGCGGCAGCGAACGCATACCGGGCGGCGTCGAGTCCATGAGCAAGGTGCAGTTCGCCGTGGATCAACGTTCCCAAGGTCATTCATCGTGGTTGCGGGTCGTGCGGGAGAAGAGCGGCAGTCCGAAGGCCGCCCCGTGAAGTTCGAGGACGAACCGGTTCCCGGCTATCCGCTGCCCATCCTACCCGGCCATACCTCTCCGGGACGGTTCGAACGGGTGCTGCGCGCGGGCGGCTTTGCGATCACCACCGAGCTCGCGCCGCCGGATTCCGCCGACCCGGAGGACGTGTACAAACGGGCACGAGTTTTCGACGGCTATGTCGATGCGATCAACGCGACCGACGGCAGCGGCGCGAACTGCCACATGTCGAGTCTCGCGGTTTGCGCGCTCCTGACGCGCGTCGGTTATGCGCCCATCATGCAAATCTCCTGCCGCGACAAGAACCGCATCGCGATCCAGGGCGATATTCTGGGCGGCGCCGCGATGGGAGTCTGCAACATACTCTGCTTGACCGGCGACGGCGTGCAGGCGGGCGATCATCCTCAGGCGAAACCGGTGTTCGATCTGGATTGCGTCTCGCTGCTCGATATCGCGCGCACTCTGCGCGACGATCATCATTTTCAAAGCGGGCGCAAGATCAGCTATGCGCCGCGCGTGTTTCTCGGCGCCGCCGAAAATCCCTCCGGTCTGCCGTATGCCTGGCGGCCGCAGCGGCTGGCGAAGAAAGTCGCTGCGGGCGCGCAATTCATTCAGACTCAATACTGTTATGACTTGCCGCTGTTGCACCGCTTCATGGAAGAGGTCGAGGCGCTCGGGCTCTTCGGCAAGGTCTTTATTCTCGCCGGCGTCGGTCCGCTGCGCTCGGCCAAGACGGCCGAGTGGATGCGCAGGAACGTCCCCGGCATGCATGTCCCGGACGCCGTCATCGCACGTCTCGGCGGCGCGCAGGATCAGGCCCGCGAGGGCCGCAACATCTGCATCGAGTTGATTCAAGCGATGCGCGAGATCCGCGGAGTGAGCGGCGTGCACATCATGGCCTACCGCCAGGAAGAATCGGTGGCCGAGATCGTCGATAAATCCGGGATTCTTCGCGGCCGCTCTCCCTGGTATCCGGAGCGCGACGCCCCTCAATATTCTCACAGGACAGCAACATGACCGACACCGTTATCAGTTCCGCCACCAAAGAGGTCGTCATCGGTTTCGATCGGCCCTTCGTCATCATCGGCGAGCGCATCAATCCGACGGGGCGCAAGATCCTCGCCGCCGAAATGGCAGCGGGCGACTTCACCCGCGTCGAGGCGGATGCGCGTGCGCAAGTCGAGGCCGGCGCGCACATGCTGGACGTCAATGCCGGCATACCGCTCGCCGATGAGCCCGCGATTCTCGCGCGCGCCATCCAGCTCGTGCAGTCGATCACCGATGTGCCGCTGTCCATCGACTCATCCATCGTCGCCGCGCTCGAGGCCGGGCTTGCCGTCTACAAGGGCAAGGCCCTGGTCAATTCGGTGACCGGCGAGGATGAACGCCTGGAGAGCGTGCTGCCGCTGGTCAAGAAGTACGGTGCCGCGGTGATCGCGATTTCCAACGACGAGACCGGGATATCCGAAGATCCGGACGTGCGCTTCGCCGTGGCGAAGAAAATCGTGGAGCGGGCGATCGATCATGGCATCCCGGCACGCGACGTCGTCGTCGATCCGTTGGTCATGCCCATCGGAGCGATCAATCAGGCGGGCGTGCAGGTCATGCGTCTGGTGCACAGGCTCCGTACCGAACTCAAGGTCAATACCTCCTGCGGCGCCTCGAACATCAGCTTCGGTCTGCCGAACCGCGACGGCATCAACAGCGCCTTTCTGACGATGGCCATGGGAGCGGGAATGACTTCGGCCATTACCAATCCGATGCATGTGGAAGTCATCAAGGCCGTCATGGGCGCGGACGTCATGCTGGGACATGATCCCGACTGCGCCCGTTGGATTCGCCGCTTTCGTGACGCGGCTCCTCCCGCCACGGGCGCCGCGAGCGCCGCCGGTGAAGCGCCGCGCGGCCGCCGTGAAGGCGGCCATCGCCGGCGCCCGGCTTAAGGTTAGGCGGTTCGCATGGCGGCTCGAGATCCACTCGTCGTATTCACGCCTTCCGGCAAGCGCGGCAATTTCCCGGTAGGGACGCCGCTCTTGCAGGCTGCGCGCAGTCTCGGCGTGGATATCGACTCGGTCTGCGGCGGCCGCGGTCTTTGCGGGCGCTGCCAAGTATTGGTCGCGGAGGGCGAGTTCGCCAAGCACGGCGTCTCCTCGTCCAGCGCCAGCTTGTCGCCGTTCAGCGAGCCGGAAAAGCGCTACTCGCGGCGCGTGCCCATGGCCGAAGGCCGGCGCCTGTCGTGCTCGGCGCGCGTCGAGGCTGACGTGGTCATCGACGTGCCCGCGAGCAGTCAGGTCCACCGCCAGGTGGTGCGCAAGGACGCCGACGCGCACGTGATCGAGCTCGATCCGGTCGTACGCCTGCATTACGTGCAGGTGAAGCAGCCGGATATGCACGATCCGTCCGGCGATCTGCGCCGACTATTCGAGGCGCTGGAATCCGAATGGAGCCTCAAGGATCTCACCTGTGATCTGTCGGTGCTGCAAACGCTGCAGCCGACGCTGCGCGCGGGATCTTGGCAGGTCACCGTGGCGGTGCACGCCGCCAGGCAGATCATCGCCGTCTGGCCCGGCCTGCACGAGCTTGCGTACGGGTTGGCGGTCGACGTGGGTTCGACCACGATCGCCGCGCATCTGTGCGATTTGGGCAGCGGCGAGGTCGTCGCCTCCGCGGGCGTCATGAATCCGCAGATACGCTTCGGAGAGGACTTGATGAGCCGCGTCTCTTATTCGATGATGAATCCCGGCGGCGCCGCGCTGATGACCGCGGCGGTGCGCGAAGCGCTGTGCGGGCTCGCGGTGGATGTGGCACGCCAAGCGGGCATCACTCACGAGGACATTCTCGAAGCGACGCTGGTCGGCAACCCGATCATGCATCACCTGCTGCTCGGCATCGATCCGGTGGAGCTCGGCGGCGCGCCGTTCGCGCTGGCCACCGATCACTCGCTCACCCTGCGGGCGAACGTCATCGATTTCAAATTGCACCGCAACGCGCGGATCTACGTGCTGCCGTGCATCGCCGGTCATGTCGGCGCGGATGCGGCGGGAATGGTGCTCGCCGAGCGCCCGGATCTCGCCGAGGAGATGACCCTGCTCGTCGATGTCGGCACGAACGCGGAAATCGTACTGGGGAACAGCCGGCGTCTCGTCGCCTGTTCCAGCCCCACCGGCCCCGCGTTCGAAGGCGCCCAGATCAGCTGCGGTCAACGCGCGGCGCCGGGAGCCATCGAACGCGTGCGCATCGACCGCGAGACTCTCGAACCGCGCTTCAAGGTCATCGGCTCCGACCTTTGGTCCGACGACCCGGGGTTCGATGCGGCCACGGCGGCCACCGGCATCACGGGCGTGTGCGGATCCGGGATCATCGAGGTCATCGCCGAAATGTATCTCGCCGGCATCATCAACCAGGACGGCGTCCTCGACGGCAGACTGGCGGCACGCTCACCGCGCATCGTCGAGAATGGACGAACTTTCGCTTATCTGCTGCATCAAGGCGCGGTGGTCGAGATGAAGATCACCCAAAACGACGTTCGCGCGATTCAACTGGCGAAAGCGGCGCTGTATGCCGGCGTCGCGCTGCTCATGGAACGGCTCGGCATCGATCACGTGGATCGTATCCGGCTCGCCGGGGCCTTCGGCAGCCACATCGACGTCAAGTACGCGACGATTCTCGGGATGGTTCCCGACTGCGATCTCAACCAGGTACGTTCGGCCGGCAATGCCGCCGGAACCGGCGCGCGCATCGCGCTCTTGGATGCGACCTCACGCGGCGTCATCGAATCCTTGGTCAGGCGTATCGAGAAAGTGGAGACCGCCATCGAGCCGCGCTTTCAACACCACTTCGTCGAGGCCATGGCGATTCCCCACAAGACTGCCGGTTATGCGAACCTGCGCAGAGTAGTAGATCTGCCGGCGCCCAAGGAATCCACCAGCCAGAGCGAGACTCGCGGCCGCCGGCCGCGCCGCGTGGGTCCGTTGAAGACGGACTAGGGCGGCGGGCATCGGTCACAATTGGACCCGCACCCCGAACTCCAGTGTCACATCGTAGAACTCCCGCTGAATCGGGCGGTCGGCGCTGCCTTCGTTGAAGCGCAAGGGCGTATTGAGCAGGTTCTTGGCGTTGAAATAGATCTGCGCTTTGGAAAGCACGGCGTAAGTCGAGGTTAGGTCCATGGTGATCCGCCGGTCTTGGATGACGTCGGTGGCGGGGCTTGCACCGATGGTGGAAAGGCTCTCTCCCACATCCTGTGCGGAGAGCTGCAGCTCTAGACCGTGTTTGGAATAAAAGATCGAGGCATTGGCGGTCAACCGCGACGTCGCCGGAAGAAGGTGGTGCTCACCCACGCGCAGTTCGACGTCGGAACTCACGAGCGTGACGTTGCCGCTCACGCCAAGGCCGTCCAGAACGCCCGGCAGGAACCAAAGGGGCTGCGAAACGGCGGCCTCGAGGCCCCTGGCATATGCCGTCGGGGCATTGACGAACGTGGTGATGAAGGCCTGGCCGGCCACCCCTGGGAAGACTCCAAAATTGGTCCGCCCGACGACGTAGTTTTTGAACTCCTTGTCAAACAGGCCCAGTTGCACAAGGCCGGCGTGCGGTAGGTTGGCATCGAAGGAAAGATCGAAATTGTTGCCTGTGATTGGACGTAGACTAGGATTTCCGGTGGCGACCGAGGCCGGGAACACGGCCAACTGGATCTGCGTCGAAGGAGCGACCTGCGTGAAACCCGGTCGGCCAATTCCCGTGGAATAGGTGGCGCGCACGATCGCGTCAGGGTTCACTTGATAACGGAGCTGCGCGGTTGGGAAGACGTTGGTGTAGTCGTGCGGCGTCGAGGTCGGCGTGATCTTCGGCGGCACCGGATTGCCATTGGCGTCGTTGGGGAGGACGGCGACGATGTTGCCAGTGTAGTCGGCCCTTGTGGCCTCCACCCGCACCCCCGACAGGAAGCCGAAGCGACCCAGCGTCGTCTCGTACTGGCCATAGCCGGCGTAGATGTTCTCCTGAGCCTTGAAGAAGGCGGCGGCGTTGAGGGTCGGATCGTTCGGGCTTTCAGGAAACGCCGCCTGATTCTGCTGGAAGAACCTTGCGAACGCATTCGCATCAATGTTGGACCCGACATTGTAACGGCCGCCATAGAAGTTGGTGAAGGGGCCGTCGCCGAGCACGCTGGTCAAGTTAAGCGCCGGACCGCCGAAGGGCCCACCGAGGAATACTTGGGTGATCGGCGTGTCGATCTTGTTTCGCAGGCGCACCTTGGCGCCGAACTTGAGGCGATCCGCCCCGCTCAATAGATCGACCGGAAATAAGATGTCGGCACGGTAAGACCATTCCTGATCCACGGACTGATCGGTGAGATTGAACGTGTACAGTAAATTGTACTGTGCAGGGTCGTGAACATTCACACCATTCAATATGTTGAACGTGGGAAAGCTGGGGTTGGTGTTGTTGTCGTAGGAAAGCGATACGCTGGGGCCGGTGAACGTTGGATTGAAGTCGTGATTCTTGGAAAAAGTCGCCCGGGAATAGGCGACTTCATAAGTCAGGGTCGCGAGACCGATGCCACTGGTGCCTCCCAGAGCGACGACGGTGTTGCGGTGGGCTTCCTCCTCGCTGCGTTGAGAGAGCTGAGTACCAGCCGCCGGGGCGAGAAAGCCCCTTGGGTTTTTTGGATCGAACACGGCGGTTCCGGCAGCCGGATCACCGGTCGGCGAGAGGAAGGCGCCGGTGGGATCCAACTCCATTCCCGTGTAGTGAAACTGTTGGTTGTTGACGCTCTCAATATAGCCCGCGACGTTGGCGCGCAGATGGATGCTGTTCTTGTCGTTGGCCTGGAAGAATAGCTCTCCGCCGACGCCGAACCGCCGCCGATGATAGTTGTAGCGGCGGAAATTGATCGAATCGAGCACCCTGTTGGCGCCTGGGAAGTTGTTGGGAAAATTAGCGTCCACCGCATAGAAGGGTTCGATGTCGTCGATCGCCCGCCGGTCGTCGTTTTCCGAGGCGGTGAATACGAAGGCGAGCGGTCCGTCGGCGGAAAGACCGCTTCCGCCGAGGCGACCGCCGACCACGAGCTCGGCGCGCCGGGGCGAAAAATTGGGCCGCAACGCCTCATAGCCCGCCCCCAACGCCATCTCGGCGAACAGGGGCCGCCGGATTGCCGCGGCCGAGCGCGGCGAGAGTTCTATCGAACCGCCCAATCCTTCGGCCTCATGATCGGGAAGGCCGGTCTTGGTGACGATGATCCGATCGATTGAACCCACCGGAATCGTATCCAACTCCACCCCGCGCCCCGATCCAAACAGAGTTCCTTGTGGTTGCGTATTCAGCAGCACCACGCCGCCGAACGTCGTCCCGTTGAGATTGTTGTCGATACCGCGGATGTTGACGAATCGCCCCTCGCCGGTATCGCCGGTGAGCGACACCCCAGGCACCCGGCTGATCGCCTCGGCCGCGTCAAAGTCAGGAAATTTGGCGATCTGCTCGGCCGATTGGACGTTGATCAGGTTCGGCGCTGTGAATTCCTGCAGACGAGCGGTCTCCTTCGCTCTGGGAGCAGTGACGACCAGTTCATCAATGGTCGTCTCCGAGGGGACCTGGACACTTCCGGGCGGCACCGGCGGCGCAGTTTGCCCGACGGCGGGATGTGGGAGTGCGGCGAAGCCTCCCGCGCAAATCACGCAGAGAAGCACTCTGGATAGATCCATTATTATCCCCCAACGCCTTTTGGCGTGTCCCCACTGTGAGGCTAGCTCGGTGAGACTAGCTCGTTATTGTCGGCACACCGGTATGTGACGGCCCGCGAGCGAAACGTTTAATCCGACGAAAAATAAATTCGCCAAACGAACGTCTCAGTTCAGCAGATCATCGCGCTGGGGCGTTCAAGCAGGCAATTTTTGCTTCTATTAGCTTGGGAAGACTTGCAGCACGCTCGTTTTATTCCACGAATTTGGAAAGAATTTGTGAACGCTACAAGATCCGTGCGCCCCGCTCATTTCCGCCGCGACGTGGACATCCGGCAGCAGTGCAAGAAAGGGCATGCCGTTCCCGGCATGCCCTGTGCTCATTCGATGAAATGAGATTTCGCCTTACTCGTTTTCCGACCCGCCTGCATCGAACAGGAACGGCAGCACGGGGATTCCTTCCGTCCGCACCGACTCCAATTCGCTGGGCTCGATCCCAAGCGACTTCAGAATCGTCGCCGCCACCTGCGACGTCAACACGGGCGTTTTTATGACACGTGGGTCCATCCCCGGGTTGGACACGATCAATCCCACATTGGTGTCCCCGAAACTGAACCCGCCGTGCTCGGCCACCTTGTTGCTGCCGGGTTTCGTGTAAATCGTTCCGTACACGGGCTGCACGATGATGTCGGGGGTTCGGCTGTCGTGCAAGGGATCGCGGAATTTCAGCTTCAGCTCTTCTCCGGACATGACTTCGTCGATGTACAGGGCCTTGGCGTTTTGGTTGAGATAGTCTGCAACCAGCTTCGTCTTACTCTGATCCGGCAGCCAGATCAGCCCAATGTCGTCATCCTGCACCCACCCGCACGGCCCTTCTGGACAATTGTTGCCTGCATCCGTGATGATCTTGGCCCCTTCGCTCGTCTTGCAATTGGAAACCGTGCAAACGAGATCCGCGAAGTGTCCCGGCTTGACGAGCTTTTCTAGATTGATGGGCGATTGGCCGTGCTTTGCGGTCACGATGATGAGCGTCGAATCGTAAATGCCCGCCTTCTTCAAGCCCTGAATGAATTGCCACAGTGCATCGTCGGTCTTCTTGAGCCCGTAGGCCAGCACGGCGGAGGGTGTGCCCAACCCGTCGATATAGCCTCCACGCTGTCCATTGATCGTCGGATCCGTATCGGCCGCGCAGCCGCCGCCGGGATTGTCCATCAGCAGCTTCTGTCCCACGCTGACGGCCTGGAAATTCATGCCGAAAACGGTGGGCACGCCGACGCGCTTCGTGCCCTCATGGTTCATCCCCTGGATCTCATTGAGAACCGCCGCCACCTTCAAGGCATCGTTCTGCACGGTGCACACCACGCTGATGGTGTTGTCGAAGCCACCGACGTTGGTGATCTCCGGGGTGTACAGGTCGTCGACCCCTTTACCCGAGCGGCCATTCACCAGGTCATAGGCGGGGTGCTTGTCCGCCCAGGCGGTGCGGCCGGCGCGCTCTGCCTTGATCACTTCGAACACGGTGTTGGTGCGGATCGCATCGTGCGGGAAGAACGGCGAGCACCGTCCCTGTGCATCGATGTGGCGCGGGAGCGCATCCATATTGATCTTGTTTTGCGAAACGCCGCCCACGTACTCGTCGATCGACTCGTCGAAAATCATCTGCGTTCCCGGCGGCCCGGAACACGTCTTGTTGTCCGGCGCCCAAATCGTTCGATCGTAACTGTAATCATAGAAGAGCCCGTGGGTCCGCGGCGAACCTCCCGTTACCAGCGCCAGCAATCCCGGAAACGAATCCGAATTGGCCGGGGTCCGTGCGTTGGAAAATGCGACTCCGTGCTCGCTCAATTCGTCCAGCGCCGATCCCTTATGTGCTTTCACGTAGTTGGCCACGTCCAATGCGTGCAGTCCGTCGATGCTTATCAACAGTACGTGTTTGATCTTCCCCTCATGCAATCCGTCCTCGGCCCAGGCCGGAGCTTGCACGACTGCCGCCGTCAGTCCCATCGACAAGGCCGCTGCGAGTAACTGCCTTTTCATAGTGGTTCCCCTTGGTTGCGGTGCGTTTTGGTTGCTATGCACCGTGCGCGGATTAGTTTCCGGCGAGACTGTTGCGGTCTGATTACAGTGCTGCGCACTCGGCCTGCGCGATCGGGTCACACTCGACATGATGCCCGTCGCTCGCTCGGCTTTCGTATTCCGAAGTTGCATTCGAAGATGCAACTTTGTGTACTAATGGAACGTCTACGGTATGCGCTTGAGTTAACCAACCCGAGAGGAGCATTGACATGTCAACGCAAACTGTCGCCAGTCGCCTTGCGGAGCTTTGCCGTCAGGGCCAATTCGAAGCCGCACAGAAGGAGTTGTTCGCAGAGGATGCCGTCAGCATCGAACCCCGCGAGACGCCGGATTTCCCGAAAGAAACAAAGGGATTACGGGCAATTATCGAGAAAGGACATAAGTTCGAGTCGATGGTGGAAAAGGTGCATGGATGTACGGCCTCGGCGCCGCTGATCGCCGGCGATGCGTTCGCGCTCACGTTGGCGATGGATGTCACCATGAAAGGGCGCGGACGCGTAAAGCTCGAGGAGGTCTGCGTGTACGAGGTCAAAGACGGGAAGGTGGTGTCAGAGCGGTTCTTCATGTAGCTCTCTGAAAGCCCTTCAGTCGCAAGTGGTTGTCTTTGTCTCTCGCTAGAATCGCAAAAGAAAGTTTCCAGGAAACCAGAAAAGGTTTCAAGGAATAGAATATAAATATCTTATAATATATTGATAATACAAGAGAAATTATTATACGAAGAATGCATGTCTAAGAACCGGCGTTAGCGGGTGACGCATGTACCCGCTAACGCCTTAGATTTCTTGCCGAGTCAGCGGCGATGCAGCCCACTCAGTGGCGCTCATAGCAGAAACGCCTCATAGGATCTCTGAAAGTAGTTCAGCAGGTGGCGCGGAGCGATCGGATCCTGCAAATCCGGCTGCAGCCGCGACATGAAGCATTGCAGGGCGTGCGTCTTGGCCCGCCGGGCCTCCGAATCCAATGGAAATTTCCCCCAGCTCACCTCGCGAAACTCGGCCGGATCTGCGCGTTGCCAAGTCCAAATCGGATACCGTGCCAATGGAATTCCTCGCGTACGAGCGATCTCGCAGCAGATACTGCCCACGACATCGTGGTCCGGGTGTCCATCCCGTTCATACGGCGCGATCATGGTCATTGCCGGCTCGATGAGCGACAGAATCGCACCGCGCAGTTTCTGTTGAAAATCACCGACGCGCCCATCCGGAATTCCAAGCCGGACAACGGAGACGTGGGTGGCACAGAGCTTACGCAACGCCTCTTTCAACTCCTCCCGCCGGATGACATCAAGGTTCTTGCGCACCGGAAGCGCAGCTTCGCCGTCGGTCACGCTCAGCACGGTCACGGATCTTCCCATCCCCGCCCAGGTATGGATGAGTCCGCCGGCGCCCATGATCTCATCGTCAGGATGAGGCGCGACGACCAGCAATGGGCCTTCTGCGGGCGACCAGTCTGATCGACGAAACAAGTGTTGCGCCCAGACTCGTTCCGATGTTCCGGAGATCGTGGGGTTGGCGACATTGGAGTGAGAGGGCTGCATGATGATCAATGATCACGCGGCGAAAGATCGGCGGCTGTCAGTCGATGGGCTATTCAAATGTAGGAATACGCCGCTTGGGTCGAGCCGCGCCGCTTGAGTCCGGCTGGAGGGTCGGCTTGATCGAGCCGCAATGGTGCTGTCTCAAAGGGTTTCCCGCGCATGCTCCCGCGTCACGGTAGCCAGAGCCTCGCGCAACTCCTCCATCCGGAACGGCTTTGGGATGATCCTGATCTGATGGGCGGCAGCACTGCGGCTGGCCGCCTCCGCGTAGCCGCTGGTCAACAGCACCGGTAGATGGGGACGTCGCCGCCGAATTTCCTGCGCCAAGTCAACGCCGTTCATGCGCCCCGGCATCATGATGTCGGAAAGCACGATGTCGATCGCCCGTTTGTCCGCGAGCGCACCCAGCGCGGCTTCGGCGCTCGCCACTCGTGTCGTGTCATACCCCAGCTGATTGATCATTTCTACGGTGAGCGCCGCCACCTCATCGTCGTCCTCCACCAATAAAACTTGACCGGTCGAGGGCGCCGTTTCGGGAGATCGATCTATCAGGGGGTCCGCGGAACAGGTGGGCGTCTTGAGGGTTCGCGGCAGGAACAGGGATACCTTGGTGCCTTGTCCCAGGGTGCTGTCGATCCGCACCGCACCTTTCGACGCGCGAGCGAATCCATGGGCTTGCGCGAGCCCCAGCCCCGATCCCTTGCCGGCCTCCTTGGTCGTAAAAAACGGTTCAAAGGCATGAGAAAGCACATCGGCCGCCATCCCCACGCCGGTGTCAGTGATGTCCAACCGCACGAAATCCCCGGTCAACTCGTGATCAGCCAACGCGGGAGAATTGTAGGCGCTGATCGTGACGATCCCACCCGTGGGCATCGCATCGCGCGCATTGACCGCCAGATTGAGAATGACGAGCTCGAGCTCACCGGGATCGACCTCGACCGGCCACAAATCCTCCGCGAACTCGGATTGAAATTGCACATCGCCTCGAAGGCTGCGGTCCAGCAATTCACGCATGGCGACGATCAGACGATTGAGGTCCACCGGCTCCGGGCGCAGCGGTTGGCGGCGTGCAAAGGCGAGCAGCTGGCGGCACAGGCTCGCGCCGCGTTCGACTGCCTGTTTCATGGCGTTGAACACGCGCTCGCGCCCTGCCGGATCACCCGGACGTCCCATGATTTGCAGGCCGCCTGAGATTACCTGCAATAGATTGTTGAAATCATGCGCGACGCCTCCGGTGAGCTGTCCGATCGCCTCGATCTTTTGGGCTTGGCGCAGCCGTTCCTCCACGGCGCGACGATGAGTGACGTCGGCAATCACGCCGGCAATGCGCATCGGTGCTTCTTCCGCGTAAAAGGTCTGTCCGCTGACGTGCACCCAGCGAATCTCACCATCAGATGCGCGCCGGATGCGTGCCTCGACATCGACCGATCCCGTGAGTTCCGCCTGTGCAAATGCGTGTTCCACCAAGGATCGATCGTCGGCGAGAAAATGCTCGACCGTGGTGTTCAGGTGCCACGACAACTGCAGCGCGCCGTAGCCGAAGATCCGGTCGTGCCGCAATGAGCGGCGTATTGCGCCTGTGGCCAGGATAAGTTCCCAGCTGCCCATTCCAGCAGCATCCAAGGCGAGCTGAAAGTCCCCCTCGGCGCGAGCACGCGCTTCAATTTCCTCGGCCAGACGCGCCTTGGTCGATTTCAAGTCGCTGCCGTCGTGGACGGCATCGAGCGACGCCTCTGCCTCGCGCAACCGCTGGATCAATCGCGCACGCGTAAGCTTCTCTACCGGATCGCGTGCTTGACCCGAGGATGGGTTCGTCATGAAGCCGCCCCGCTTGGCGCTGTAGGATGAGTTGCGGGTTCAGTTCAACCCGAAATTGCCGCGGTGCGTAGCAGACATTCTCCGAAAACGGCGTAGGGCATCCACGGACACATGCGCGCGGCGCGGCGTCCGCAGCGCTTTGTCGCGGGCGGCCGGGCGCAGAGCCGCGCCTCAGCGGTAATGAGGGACCTCAGCCGCGTCCGATGAAGGGCATGTTGGTTGCCATTACCGTCAGAAACTGAACATTGGCCTCCGGCGGCAGGCTGGCCATGTAGACGACGGTGGCCGCGACATGGGCAACATCCATCGTCGGTTCCGGCGCAATGGTGCCGTCGGCCCGCATCGATCCCGCTGCAAAGCCCGCTGTCATCCGGGTGGCGGCATTGCCGATATCGATCTGTCCGCACGCAATGTCGAAATCGCGGCCTTCCAGCGAAAGAGCCCGAGTGAGTCCGGTAATCGCGTGTTTGGACACGGTGTACGGAGCGGACCTTGGCCTCGGCACGTGGGCTGAAAGCGATCCGTTATTGATGATCCGGCCGCCCCGCGGTGATTGCGCGGCCATGCGCCGGAAGGCTTCGCGAGCGCAGAGGAACGCACCGGTCACATTGACCGAGATGATCGAGGACCAGTCGCTCAAGGTGACCTCGGCGACGCCCGAGGAGGGCGATACCGCTCCGGCATTGTTGAACAGCAGGTCGATGCGGCCCAGGCGCGCGATCGTCTCGTCGAATAGATGGCGCACGGAATTTTCATCGGTGACGTCGGCTGGGATCGGCACGAGATCATCGCTGCTCTCCGAACGCACGGCCTTGAGCGCAGCTTCGCGGCGGCCTGCCAGCACGACGCGCCACCCGGCGCGTCCCAGCGCCAATCCGACCGCACGCCCGATCCCGCTTCCGCCGCCCGTCACGATGGCCACTCGACTCATTGGCGTCAGCCGGCGGTCACTTCATGGACACGAGATCGAGCCGTCGCGTCGACATCGGGCGCGAGATCCGTTCGCACGCAATTGCGTCCGGCGCTCTTGGCTGCGTAGAGCGCAGCGTCGGCGCGCCGCAGCATCGAGGTCACGGTGTCCGCAGGGGTGGACGTCGTGACACCGATGCTGATCGTAATGCATCGCTCGCCCAGCCAGCGCGCCAGATCGATCAAGGGCACCTGGGCGCGAATCCGGTCTGCGATGAGATGTGCATCGTGCGGGCCGGTATTGGGCAGCACCACGACGAATTCTTCGCCGCCCAGCCTTCCCAAGAGCGCGGGCGTGGCCACCGCGCGTTGCAGCTTGGCGGTGAGGACTCGCAATGTCTCGTCGCCGACCTGATGTCCGTGCTGGTCGTTGACGCTCTTGAAATGGTCGATGTCGATGACGAGGATCGAGCATGGCAGCGCGGCTTCCTGCCGCAACAGTGTTTCCAAAAGCGTCAGCACGGCCCGGCGATTGGGCGCGCCGGTCAGCTCGTCGGTCATCGCCAAGGCGCGCATGTGGCGCGCGCCGCGCCGTTGATACAGTACCAAGGTCGTCAGCAGAGCGAGCAGCATCAAGCTCAATAGTATGACCATCGTCTGCAGGGCGTTCGCGCGCCGCTCCTGAACCAATGCCTTCTGGTCGGCCGCGTTCTGGCTCAGCAACAGCGCGTTTTCTTTTTCTTTCGTTGCCGTGTCGAATTCCACCTTGAGCGTCGCAAAGCGTTGATCAAGCTGATTGTGCAGCAATTTTTCCGAGGTGGTCTGTGCTTCGCTGCGGTACTTGTAGGCGCTGCGCCAGTCGCCCATTTGGGTGTGCACCATCGCCAGCTCGTCATAAGTCGCACCCAGCTCTTCCAGCGAATTGGCCTGCTTGAACACTGCCTCGGATTGCTCGAGCGCCGAGAGTGCCTCGGCCCCACGCTGCAGCCGCCGCAGCGCCGCACCGCGCGCCAGTTGAATTTGCGCGTTCAGCCGCGCATCCGGCGTGCGGCGCTGCAGTTCCTCCGCCTGTACCAGCGTGCGCAGTGCGCCGTTCGGATCTCCGGTGGCATTGTCGACCGACGCGAGACCGACCAGTGCATAGGCCTCGCCGCGCGTGTAGTTGAGTCCTTGACTAAGTGCCAGACAGCCGGAGAAATCTGCGCGCGCCGCATTCCAGTTGCCGAGCATCAGGCGCGCTCGTCCGAGGTTGTGCAGCGTCACGGCCTCATCGCGGCGGAGGCCCGCATCGTGCTGCTCGGCCCGCACACGATCATAGATCTGTGAAGCCTGCTCGTAATCGCCCATCCGCTTGTAGATCGTGGCGATCGAGTTCAATACCGTGAGCGCATGCTGCGGCATGCCGATGCGATCGAATAATTCGTGCGAGCGCCGCATGTCGCTCATGCCGGCCGCGTATTCGCCCTGCAGACCCCGCAGATAGCCGCGCGAGAACAGCGCGTCGGCCAGCATCTGCTCGTCATTCACGGCGGTCGCGACGGCCACCGCCTCGTCGAAGTCCGTCATGGCGTGCGCATTGTCGCCGGCGGTTTCCAGCGTCTCGCCCCGGCAGGTCAGCACGCCGGCGCGCAGACCCTTGCGTTTTGCCCCGTCGAGCAGGGCATTGGCTGCATCGATCTGTTCGCGTGCGGCGCTGCCGTCGCGCTCGGAGTAGTAGTCGCATAGCAACAGCCGTGCGCGAATTTCGAGGTCCGCATCGGGGTGGCTGCGGATGATATCGAGAGCCTGCTCGGCGTCCTGTTTGCTCGCGTCCGGGTCCGTACGCATCGCGACCGTGCCGAGTTCGATGAGCGCCAGCGCGGGGTTCTGGTCAGCCGCCCATGCACCCCCGCAGGGTGCGGCGGCAAACAGCAACCATGCCGTCATGCTGCGGGGCATTCTTGTGGCGAGACCGGTGCGATAACGCAAGCTGCTACCCTAGTTCCGGCGCATAGCGGTGTGCGCCCGCTATTGTAGAGGCCGGTGCCGTGTATTCTCGCCGATTATCCGAAGGTTTGCGCGCCATCTCTCAGTAATTGCCGCCGGGGTGCCGGCCCGGTTGACATAAGCGTCTGTGCGCCGGACAGGCTCCTAGGGCTGCCCCCCGGCCTGAATCTCACTGCGTTGATCCCGCAGGAACGGACGGTCGATCTGCTCCGCGTAGAGATCGATGTCCCCGGAAGTCACGCCACAGCTCTTGAAGTGCTCCTTCCAACCGCCGACGACGCGCGCGACGGTGCGTACTTCTCTGACCGCATCGTCCTTTCCCAGCGAAAACATGAGCGACATCGACAGGGCGTTGATGATCGTAGAGTCGGCCTCCTGCTCACCGACGCGCATCTGTTGAAAACCGAGCGCCTGACCCGAGGGAAGGACATCGTATGCCGGTGAGAGTGCATACTGCTGCGAGTCGGTCACCAGCAATGCATGATTTTTCTCGTGATCGTCCGTGTTGTCGATGAGGATGTTGAATACCATTCGCCGAAACAGCTCACGCATGTGACTGACGTACGCATCGCCCTCGGTCACGCCTCTGCGCCGAAGCAGCTGCGCCAACTCCGGATAGCCGAACCGCTCGGCAGCGGCGCGCAAAGCGACGCACGCCGAAAGGCTGTGCAACCGCTGCCCTCGATTGCGATCGAAGCGTTTGACGGCCACCGCGTGTCCGTGGGTGAGGCGTACCGGCATGGTGGGCGCAACCCGAATTGCGGCCTTCTGCGCGAGCGTCATCGTCGCGTGCTCGATCAGAGGTACATCCGTGGGGTCGCCGTCCGCGAACTTGATGACCCACTGTTCACTTGCAATATCGAGGAGCGCCTTGGGCCGTGCACCCCCCATGGTGACCCCGGGCGAGATCAAGCGCTTCTGCTCGGCCGGAACCGGTTCGTTGTCCAGCACCTTCCTGATCAGCTCTTGGATCTGATCTGCGTCCCCGAGTGTCGGCAAGGGACCCAGGCGCCGCGGCAAGTACTCGTCGGCCGACGTGGAGACGCCAAGAGCGCCAAACCGGTCGTCTCCGGCGAAGTACAGATACTCCAGCAACGATAAGCGCGCGGGCTTGTCGATGTGTCGGATCACCCGTTCACCCCACCGGTCCGGTCGAGCGTCGTCAACGGCGCCCGCGGCAACGCCTTTTTCTTCAGGAAGGAATTCTTCACCGATGAGCGGGAGGTCTTCGCTGAGCGAAAAGCCGCGCCGCAGCCAGGGGTCGGCATATCGCAACGATACGCCTTGAGTGGAGCGGACCAGATTGAGCTCGCCGATCAACACGGGTTGCTCCGGTCGAGTGAGCAGCCAGAGATGCAGACGATCGGTCGGCCGGTATTTCGCGACAGCCTTGTGGTCAGCCACGACGGATGTTCTTGCGGCCCAGCCGAGCTTCCGCAGAGGCAGCGGACCGCACGGCGCGCCGCTTCAGGGCGTCGCGGACATCGCTTTCCAGGGCGCCGCGGTCGCTGCCGGGCGCGGCGAGATCGGGCAGAGCGCCCGACCTTCCGATCAACCACAGTGCGGTCGCGTAAATGCCCGCGCCGACGCCCGGATCCCCTCGTTCCATCCGGATCAAGGTGGGAACAGAGACACCGAGGCGCTTGGCCCAGACACGCTGCGATTCGCGCCGCCTCACTCGGGCGATTGCCAGGTTTTCACCCAGCGTCCGTAATGCCTGAGCGGCTGCCGGGGGCAGGGTCAGCAGGGCGGGAGGGCTCTTTGGCATAATATATAGTTTATCAATTCAGCACATTTGGTCAAGTTTATATAACTTGGAGCTGAAGCCAGGCCATGGAGAAAGAAGAAACAGCCCGCCGGCGCCGATCAGACGTTCGAGTCGGGGAACGCGGCCTTGCGCCTCGCCATATAGTCGAGCAGCGCCTCGTCGATCGCGGGGTCCATCGGCGGCAGCACATATTCCGCCAACTGTTTCTTCCACAGTGCATTCGCGCGCTTCGTCATGTCGGGCGAGCCCTCGGCCTCCCACTGCTCATAACTGTTGTTGTCGGCGAGCGGCGAACGGTAAAACGCATTCTCGAAATTGGCCTGGGTGTGGGCACAGCCCAGGAAATGCTTGCCGGGACCGACTTCGTGCATGGCGTCGAGTGCTTGCCCGTTCTCCGACAAGTCCACGCCCGCAAGCAGCGTGTGCATCATGCCGGCCTGGTCCGCATCCATGACGAATTTTTCATAGCCCATGGCCAGTCCGCCCTCGAGCCACCCGGCTGTGTGCAGCACGAAATTGACGCCCGCGAGACAGGTCGGCAGCAAGGTATTCGCCGACTCGTAGGCCGCCTGCGCATCGGGTATCTTCGATGCGCACAGGCTGCCGCCGGAGCGAAACGGTATCCCGAGACGCCGGGCGAGCGCGGCCATGGAGTACAGCACCAAGGCCGGCTCCGGGGTTCCGAACGTCGGGGCGCCCGATTGCATCGAGATGGACGAGGCAAAACTACCCAGCACCACCGGTGCGCCCGGATTGACCAATTGCACGAAGGCGAGGCCCGCCAGTGCTTCGGCGAAAGTCTGCGCCACCGTGCCCGCGACGGTCACCGGCGACATCGCGCCGGCGAGAATGAACGGCGTGATGATCAACGCCTGATTGGCGCGTGCGTAGACCTTGGCGGCGCCGAGCATGGTCGAGTCGTAGGTCATCGGCGAATTGACATTGATCAGATTGATGATCGTCGTCTTGGGACGCCCGGTCAGCGGATCGTTCAGTTCCTCGCCAAACACGATATTCGCCATTGCGACGGAATCCGCGGCGCGCTCGGGCGCCGTCACGGAGCCCATGAATGCCTTGTCGCTGTACTTCAAATGGCTGTACACCATGTCGAGGTGACGCTTGTTGACCGGCAGATCGACGGGCTCGCAAATCGTGCCGCCCGAATGGTGCAGGGAATTGGCGATATATGCGAGCTTGACGAAATTGCGGAAGTCCTCGATGCGCGCATAGCGCCGGCCTTCGTCCAGACTGCGCACGAAGGGAGAGCCATAGGCCGGCGCGAACACGGTGTTCTTGCCGCCGATGACCACGCTGCGGGCTGGGTTGCGCGCGTGCTGGGTGAACTCGCGCGGCGCAGTGCGCTGTATGAGCGAACGGCACATGCCGCGGGCGAGATGCACGCGCTCGCCTTTCACGTCGGCCCCGGCCGCTTTCCAGATCTCGAGCGCCTCCGGGTCGTCGCGAAAATCGATGCCGATCTCCTCGAGAATCGTATCGGCGTTGCGCTCCATCAGCGCGAGGCCTTCCTCGCTCAGGACCTCGTAGTAGGGGATCTTGCGCGTAATGTACGGGATCGACGCCCCCGCGCGGGCCGCCCGCGCAGCCCGCTTCGCGTCGCGGCCGCTCGGACGGCGCGCGTGACTGGTTTGCGTGTTCTGTTCGTCCATCGCCATCTCCCGATCTCAACGTGTCCGATTCTGGCGCCCTGGCGCAGCGGTTCGTGGGACCAAAACCTCAGTATGGTCACTGTGGACGGGGGTGGCTGATCAGTTTGCGTCATCGACTTGTCATGAAGCGCCATTATCCCGAGCGCCGCCGTTCACTCCCCGTAGAACTCCCTTGCGATTTCGCCGAGCAGCCCTGTGACGTAGCCGCTGAACGAACGCCATACCTCGAGGTGAAACGCGTCGTCGCGCGTGCGCCAAAGCACGATATCGGCCTTTGCCAACACGGTTCGCGTGCACATGCCGACGGGAAATTCTCCGAGGTCCAAATCGAGAGGACAGGCGCCGCTCAACAGGGTTGCCGCATGGACGCCGCTCACCTCGAGTGCAAATTGCCGGTGACTGATATTGACCAGGGCATGCGGCATCCCGCTCAACGAGCGCTCGAGTGCCTCCGCTGCCGCACCCTCCGAGGCGGTGTCGGTACCCAGCAGCAGGTATTCGTCGGGGCCCAGCCACAGCGTGGCTCGTGCGGCCTGCAGCATGGCGCGGCACGGTTCTTCCGCAAAAGGAGATCCCCAGACCGGGGCAGCCGCCGCGCGCACGCGGGCACACCCTTGCAAAATAAAGCGCATCGCAGGCGCCGCTGCCCTCATCCATTCGCTCGCCGGCACCGGCGGCAGGCTGCGTATCGCGGGTTCAGGCATTCTGCGTATCGCAGGTTCAGGCATTGATGCGCGCTCCGGCGGGATCGTAGAAAACCGGTGCGGTGACTTCGACCTCGAGGTCGCCCCCGGGCATGGGCACATACAGAGTCTGCCCGAGGCGCGCACGCCCGCCTGCGACTACCCCTAAGGCAATCGAATGGCCGAGCACG
>Ga0073928_10003177_pt1 | contig 26362 bp, 24 predicted proteins | sample PaiPotPPA55metaG_FD_76969 | JGI IMG/M metagenome (GOLD analysis project Ga0073928, IMG submission 76969) | Iron sulfur acid spring bacterial and archeal communities from Banff, Canada, to study Microbial Dark Matter (Phase II) - Paint Pots PPA... ...
GCCCCCTTTTCATGGCCGAACAGCTCGCTCTCCATCAGCGTTGGAACGAGCGAGCCGCAATCCACAGCCACGAACGGCATTTGCGCCAGCGGCCCGTGAAAATGGATCGCGCGCGCCACCAGCTCTTTCCCGGTTCCGCTTTCGCCGGTAACGAGCACGGGTGTGCGCGTATCTTTCAGGCGCGAAACCATGCGCAGAACGTCTTGAATCTTGGCCGAGGAGCCGGTGATCCCATTCAGATTGACGTCGGCGTTCACGCGCTCGCGCAAGAATTGATTTTCAGTGACGAGGCGCACCTTCTCGGCCATTCGTTGTAGAAGCTGCCGCAATCGCTCCACGCGGAACGGCTTTTCGATATAGTCGTAGGCGCCGTGCCGCATGGCCTCGACAGCCGATTCGATTGACCCGTGGCCCGTCATAATGGCCACCTCGGCGCGCGGCAAGAGTTCCTTGATTTTCCTGAGCAGATCATCACCGGTAAGGCTGGGCAACTTCAAATCCGTCACCACAAGCTCCGGCGGCACAACCTCAACGGACTCAAGAGCTGCTTCGGCGGTTTCCGCTTCGGCACACACGAAGCCCAGGCCCTGGCCGACGGTCATACAGAGGCGGCGGATGCTCTGCTCGTCATCGACCACCAACAATCGAAGGCGTGAATCGTCTTTCATGGCTTACCTATGGCTTTCTCCACCGCGGCCATGAGCTGATGAACGCGAAATGGCTTTTCCACACACGGCGTGCCCGCCTGCTGCAGCAAGTAGATCGTTTCGGCGCTGGCCGTATCTCCCGTGATGAAAACAATCCTTGCGGCGAGTGCAGGCCGATGTCTTCGCAACCAGTCGTGCACATCGGCTCCGTTGATTCCTCCGGGCGTCCGAAAATCCGAAATCACGCCTTGGAAATCCGCCGAGGCGAGCATTTGCAAGCCGTCTGCCGCTGAGGGCGCAGTCACCACTTCGTAGCCGCGCCGGTCGAGGGCCGTTCGAAGGAAGGCGGCTACAGAGGGCTCGTCCTCAATGACGAGAATCCGGGGCCGTGCGGCGGTGGCAGCGATTTGAGGCGCCGTCATTGCGCCGCCTCGCTGGAAACCAACTCCGGAGTGGCCGCAGCAACAGGAAAGCGCACAGTGAATGTGCAGCCCGTGCCGTCAGGATTGTTTTTGGCGACGATTTCACCGCGGTGGGCGCGAACGATTCCGTAACAAATACTCAGTCCGAGTCCTGTTCCCTTGCCGACTTCCTTGGTCGTGAAGAATGGATCGAAAATGCGATCGGGATGGGAAATCCCGGCGCCGTTGTCGCGGAATTTGATTTCGAGATGGTCCTTTTCATGCGATGTCGTAACTTCAACTCGCCCCGGCCTGCGCGTCTCTTGCACGGCGTCGTACGCGTTGTTCAAAATATTCAAAAAGGCCTGCTGCAACTGATGGGAGTCGCCGAGAGCGAGAGGAAGATCTTCGGCATAGTTCTCGTGCAGCTCCACGCCGTGATTTGAGAAATCGTACGCGCGCAGCTTCAGCGTTTGCCGCAGAATTGAATTCATTTGCACCGGCTCTCGCTGCGCCGGCATCTGGCGCGCGAAACTCAGAAGATTCTGGACGATCGCGCGAGTGCGTTGCGCTTCCTGCAGGATTACTCGCAATTCTTCTTTGGCCGTATCGGGAACGCCCGGATTTTCGAGCAGCAAGTCCGTGAATCCCACGATTGCAGCCAGCGGATTGTTCACTTCATGCGCCACGCCCGAAACCAGTTGTCCCAGGGCCGCCATTTTTTCGGTTTGCATCAACTTTGCCTGGAGATTCGCGGCGTCCGTGATGTCGGTGATGACCACCACCACGCTGTTGATGCCGCCGTGATCGTCGCGCATCGGGCTCAGGCTCAGCGAAAACTGTCCCTGCGTGCCATTTCCGCGAAGCAGTGGAATCTCGAGCGGTTCCGTCGCGTCGCCCTGAATTGTCCGTTCCAGAGATTGGGCCAGCGTAGGGCGGCGCGCGGGCGGCACCATTTCCGTCAGGGGGTGGCCGAGAAGTTCTGACTCGGAATATCCGGCCTCGAAACAGCGCTGATTCGCATAGCTGATGAGGCCTGCCGTGTCGAGAACGAGAATCATGCTCTGCGTGTTGTTCAGGATATTTCGATTGAAGTCGCGTTCGCGACGGTAGCGGCGCTCCGCCTCGCGCCGGTCCGTGATGTCCTTGAGAACGTGAATCGTCCGGAATTCGCTCTCGTTGTGGGCGCGAATCCTCGAAGTTGATATCAGATACGTGCGCTCGGATTCGGGATGAATGTGTTCTTCGCGCGCCGAATGCAGGTCGCGGCAAAACGGGCAGCCGCCCGGTTGAGCCACAGCGCCAAGAATCTTCAGCTTGCCGATCTCCCGGCCAATAGCGTCCGTCAGGCGGATGCCGAGTTGATTCGCAAGAACGCGGTTCAAGCGAAGCACGCGATTCTGCGAGTCGTGGACGACGATGAAATCGGAAATCGCGTCGAAGTCTTCCACCCATTGCTTGCGTGATTGCTCTACCCGCGAAAATAGCTGGGCGTTCTCTATGGCGACGGATGCGTGGCTTGCGAGTGCCTCCAGCAGTTGCCGCTCGCTGGCGGAAAGGTCACGCCCGAGATCAGCCAGGCACAAAACTCCGAGAGGTTCGCCTTCGCTGCCGGTCAATCGGGCGAGCGCGACTTCCGACCACGCCAGCGCTCCTGCAAGTTCGCGTCCCAACAGGCGAGCAGCCGAGCCCGATGGAGGCGTTGCGGGCGCAACCGGCTGCGCCTCGGCGAGCGCGACGGCCAGCTTTGATTGAACCGAAAAATCCCAGCGATGCGCGGGCCCGGTGAGGGCTGCGATCTCCCATTCCGTTCCACGCCGCACCGCGAGGACGGCGGCGCGGGCGCCAAGCATTTCTGAGGCACGAGCCGTCAGGCGGCGGGCAAATTCAGGAGCGCCGATCGACGGGTTGAGCTCCAAGGTCGCGGCCAAGAACTGCGCCAGCAGATGCTCGAACGGTCCGGCGAGTTGAGACGGGATTTCCACGGTCTTCTTCAGTGTGCGCATGAAGGTCACGGTCTACGCCCTGATTAGCCTGTTGACGTTACTTTGGGGCGTTGCTCATTGACGTTACGGTGCATTCTCAATTTGAGTCAAGCGAACCGCACGTCGGTGTTGCTTATCGAACAATCGAGAGAGTGTCGCAAGGTGAGACCCTCAATTGCATGGCCGCCATCGTTTGAGACGGCCAGCACCAGCTTTGCCCTTTCATAGCACGATCTTAGGAACGCATAACTACAGCACCCACAGGGCTTTGCAGGAGTCCCGCAACGCGATCGAACCCCATTCCATACCTTCTCTGAGCATGGCATCACCTTTGCAATTCTTCAGGCGGGGTTTTCCGTTCTGGGGAGGAGACTGCAATGAAGGTAGCACTCAGAGTGGCTAGCGTGGGACTAGGCGTCGCGTTGCTGGTTGGCAGCTTCGCGATTGTCTCCCCAAGGGCAACCGCGCAGGAGTCGGCCGGCGAGACAAAACGCAAGCTGAAAAGCAAGGTAGTTCCCGAGTATCCGACAATCGCCAAGCAATTGAGCTTGGCCGGCAAAGTAAGGGTCGAGACCACGGTATCCGCCGATGGACACGTGACCAACACAAAAATTATCGGGGGCAATCCTGTGCTGGCAAGTTCAGCGCAGGACGCCATCAAGAAATGGCGCTTTGAGCCTGCTCCGAAAGACACCGTGGAGATTATCGAAATCGACTTCACGGGGAAGAACTAGGGCGTTCCTAGCGAGGGGGCTTCCTGAAAGTGAGGAAGCGGAGGTTTTGCAATGACGATTGGCAAGAAATTGTACCTGGGATTTGGCGCCGTTCTGGGAATCATGATCGTACTGCTCGGCGTCAACATCATCACGGTGAAGCATGAACATGATGCGCGTGGAACCGTAGCCGCCACGCTGAACGACGTGCAAGCGATTGAGAGCGTCCGCTATCAGATGATGGAAAACCGGCTCTTCCTCGGGAGCTACCTGCTCAGCGGCGACCTGCGGGACGAAGACAAGACCAACAAGGGCATCAACGATCTCCAGGAACTTCTCAAGCAATCGGAAGCAAAAGTGGACGACACGATCCTGCGCTCGGCGCTCTCTCAGGTTCAAGAGAATGAACGCGACTGGGCCGAGAACTTCGCCAAGCCAATGATTGCGAAGCGCCACCAGGTGGATGCGGGCGATGCGACGGTCTCCGATCTGCAGATCTACTACCTGCAACACGACCCGTCTTCGTGGGTGAATAAATCCACGGGTGTCCTGGATGAATCCAGCCGCAACGTCAAGAAGGCGTTCGAGGAAGCCGACCAGTCGGCCGCGTCCGCCACCCTCTGGAACACGATCATCACGACGATGGGCATGCTCTTCGCGGCCGCGATTGGCGGCCTGATCGCTTTCTACACCGCGAAATCCATCAAGGAGCCCCTCAATCACTTGATTGAAGTCGCGCACCGAATCGGCGAATCCGGCGATCTCGATCAATCGATCGATATCCACCGCAGCGATGAAGTGGGCGTTCTCGCTGAAAACTTCAACAAGATGATCGTGCATTTGCGCGAGATGGCCGCCGTATCCGCGTCTATTTCCGAAGGTCAGCTCTCGGTAACGATCCAGCCGCGATCGCAGCACGACACGATGGCAAAGGCGTTCGCGCGAATGACCGAAGGACTGCGCGCGATGGTCCGGCAGGTCCGCGACAGCGCCTCGCAGGTGGCCAGCGGCGCCGGCCAGATGGCGAGCGCTTCCGATGAATCGGCTAAGGTCAGCGTCCAGGCCGCGTCGGCGATCGACGAAGTCACCAGCACGATGCACGAAATGAGCATCAACGTTCAAAACGTGGTCAAGAATACGCAGGTTCAGGCATCGAGCGTCGCGGAAACGTCCGCGTCGATCGACCAGATGGTCACTTCGATTCAGCGAGTGGCCGACACAGCGAAGCTTCTTGTCGAAATTTCCCACCGTTCGCGCGAAGAAGCGCAGACCGGCATGGTCACGATGGATAAAGCCACTGCGGGGTTGAATCGCACGAGCCAGGCGATTCAGTCTTCCGCAGAAATTATCGACGTGCTCGGCCGCCGCGCGGATGACATCGGCAAGATCATCGAAGTGATCGACGATCTGGCCGAACAAACCAACCTTCTGGCGCTCAACGCCGCCATCGAAGCAGCGCGCGCCGGCGAACACGGCCTTGGCTTCGCGGTGGTTGCCGAAGAAGTGAGAAAACTGGCCGAGAAATCCACCCAGTCCACCAAGGAAATTTCCGAACTCATCGAAGGCATTCAAAAAGAGGCCCGCGAGGCCGTGGAAAACATGGAGCACAGCACCACCATGGTCCAGGAAGGTCTTACGTTGAACAAAGACCTCAGCGTGGCGCTCGAGAAAATTTCCGACGTAGTTTCCGAGGTTTACAAGTTCTCGCAGGAAATCGGCGCTGCCACCATGGAGCAATCCAACGGCTCGGCGCAAATCGCGAAGGCCACCAATCGTCTCACTGAAATCACGCAGGAAATCAACTCTTCGGTGGAAGAGCAGGCTTCCGGCGCGCAGGCCGTGGTTCGCGCGATGGAAAGGATGCGCGAATTGGTTCAGCAATCCACTTCGAGCTCGACGGAACTCGCCGCCGCGGCCGATCAGATGTCGAAGCTCTCGCGCAACTTGCTTGAATCGATGGACCGCTTCGTCCTCGAAGAGCACTTCAACGATCCGCGGAGAGGCGGCTCGCGCCGGCCCTCCCTTGGGGACCATTCCACGGTTCCTGAATATGCGGAAACGTTTCGCTCCTGAGGGTGCATACGGCGACTATGGACAAAGAAATCCAGCTCGTTGGCTTTCGAATCGGGCGAGAGATTTTCGGCCTCCCGATCGCGATGGTCCGTGAGATTGTCCGCGTTCCCGAAATCACTTCCGTACCGAACGCGCCTGACTACATCGAAGGCGTAATCAATTTGCGCGGGCGAATCATTCCGGTGGTCGATCTGCGCAAGCGTTTTGGCGACATGTCGGGCGCGACGAACAAGAAGAACCGCATCGTTGTGGTCGAACTGGAAAATCGGTCCATCGGCCTTCTCGTGCATTCCGCGTCGGAGGTCCTCAGGATTCGGCCTTCCGATATCGAAGCGCCGCAAAATATGTTTCAAGAAGGTGAATTGAGCTACATCACGGGCGTAGGCAAATTGAAGGGACGCCTGGTCATCTTGCTGGACTTGAGCCGGATTCTTGAGCGCAGGGAACTGCGCCGGCTGGAAGAGTTCGCCGACTCTGCCACCCCGGTTGCCGCGGGCATTGGCGAGCGCAGTTTTTGAGCAGAAGCGGGAGCCCCAACACCGAGGAATGAATGTCCACACTTGCGACGGAAGTCCCACTTACTGATCCGGAATTGAAGCTGTTGCAGACTCTCGTCTACCAGGAGTGTGGCATGTATTTCGACGAACGCCGCACGCATTTCCTGCGGGATCGCCTGCAACGTCGCCTGAAAGCCTGCCAGATGGATTCGTTTTACAGCTACTACCGGCTCCTTACTAGCCGCGAAGGCAAGAAGGAACTCATCGCCCTGCTCGAGAACCTCACCGTAAACGAAACGAGTTTTTTTCGAATTCGTCCCCAGCTTGAGCTTTTTCAGAAGGTGGTTCTCGAAGACCTCTTGAAGAAGAAACAGGAACGCCGCGACTGGTCGTTGAGGGTATGGAGCGCTGGTTGTTCCACGGGCCAGGAGCCTTACACGCTTGCGATTTTGGTCTGCGACGCCCTCGCCTATTACTACTTGCGGAATCCGCTTCCATTCGAAATGCCCACTCCTAAGCCGCTGATTCATCCGCCCTGGAAGGTGGAAATCGTGGCCTCGGACATCAACTATTCGGCGCTACTCACCGCACAGCAAGGCATCTACACCGACGCGCAGATGGAGGCGGTGGATTACACGTGCAGGCTGCGCTACTTCGAGAAGATCGGCGACAAATATGCGGTTAAGCCGGCGCTGAAGGAGCTGATCCAGTTCGACTTTCATAACCTGAAAACGGAATACCTGCCCCAGCGCAACGACATGATTTTCTGCCGTAACGTGATGATCTATTTCGACGAGGCTGAGCAGAAGCGGCTGATCGAGAAGTTTCATCGGTGTCTCAACCCCGACGGGTATCTGTTCGTCGGACACGCGGAAAGTCTTTTTGGATTGACGACGAAGTACCACATGATCCACGAGAACAACGCGACCGTGTATCAGCGACTCGAGGCGGCGCAGTGACCTTTTCTCCCGACGACCGGTCCTCCGAGCTTCGCGATCTCTTTTTCGAGAGCGCCGAGGAAATCCTCCAGGACATGAATGAAGCGGGCCTGGGCCTCGAGGCGCATCCCAAGGATCCGGAAAAGCTGCGAAGCGTTCGCCGGGCCGTGCACACGCTGAAGGGCGATTCTGCGGCTTGCGGTTTCCGGCAGTTGAGCGAGCTCGCGCACGAGCTTGAAGACGTCCTCGTTCCGGAGTTGGCCGAGGAGAAAGCCGATTCGATCGGTGAGGTGGTTCTTACTGCTGCAGATACCTTTCACGAAATGCTCGCGGCCTACCGGAACAACCTTCAGCCGCCGGCTGGCGGGCTCCTTCGCGATCATATCCGCCGGCTGCTGAACAAACCCGAGGGCCAAGCGCCGAAATCCACGGCCAAAGCGAAATTCGAGTGGACCGAATACGAACGGCTCATGATCGCGGAGGCGATTCGGCGCGGCGAAACCGTACATCAAGTGGCCGTGCACCTGGATCCGGAATCGCTCCTGCCTGCTGCGGCCTTTGAGCTCACGCGGAAAGCGCTCGAGGGTGCCGGCGCTGTGCTCGCGCTGCACCCGCAGAGCGTGGCGCCAACGGATCAGGTCGCGCTCGTGGAGGCCGCGCTTTCTTGCAACAAGCCGCCGGCCTGGATTCGGGAACGATGCCACGTGCCGTCCGTTGTGACGAAGATTGACATCGAGAAGGTCGTAGCGACGCCAGGGGCTCCTCGAGATTTGCTCGAAATCCTTCTTGAATCCGAGGCCGCTGCCATTTCAGCCGGCGTCAAGCCGGACCGGTCGCCATCACTGCTCGCACCGGAAGAGGAAGAGCATGAATCGTCTGCTCCGGCCGGACTTGCTCACGCCGTCGCCGAAAATACGTTGCGCGTCGACGCAGGCCGAATCGACACGGTGATGAATCTGGTGGGCGAACTCATTATTGGGAAATCGATGTTGCAACGGACGATCGCGGAGTTCGAACGGCAGCACTCGAAGGACCCGCTGCGCGGCAAATTCTCCGACGCGCTGGCTTTTCAGTCGCGCGTGCTCGGCGAGCTGCAAAAATCCGTGATGAAAATCCGGATGGTGCCGGTCGAGCAACTCTTCCGGCGATTTCCGCGGATCGTGCGCGACGTTGCCAAGCAGCGCAACAAAGACATTGCGCTCGAAATCTCCGGCCAAACAACGGATCTCGACAAGAGCATCCTGGATGCCCTGGCGGAACCGCTTGCGCACGTCGTCCGCAATGCCGCCGACCACGGAATCGAGTCGGCGCCGGAGCGCCTGGCGGCCGGCAAACCCGCGCGCGGAACCGTGCGGCTTAACGCCTATCACGAAGGCGATCAGGTAGTCATCGAAGTCTCCGACGATGGCCGCGGCCTTGATAGTCGCAAGATTGTCGAACGCGCCATCGAACACGGAATCACGACTCGTGACGATGCTGCCCGCTTCAATGAGGCGGAATCGCTCCAACTGATCTTCACGCCGGGACTGAGCACCGCCGAGGAAGTCACCGAGATTTCCGGACGCGGCGTCGGGCTCGACGTCGTCAAAACCTCGCTCGAAGCGCTCAAAGGTTCGGTGGAAATCGACAATGAACTTGGCCGCGGAGCCACGTTCCGCTTGCTCGTCCCGCTTACGCTGGCGAGCATTCAGGCCCTGCTTTTCCGGGTCAACGCGCGCTTGTACGCTGTCCCTCTCGCCTCCGTGGTCGAGATCACGCGAGTCACCGAGGAGGAAATCCACCGGGTCGACGATTCCGAAGTCTTCCAATTGCGCGAGCAGGTTCTCACGTTGGTGCGTTTGGAGAAGCTTGGGCTGCGCGTGGAAGGCGAGCGTGCAAAACGTTTGTTCGTGATCATCATTGGGGCGGGAACGCGACGCTTCGGCCTGGCTGTGGATAGCCTGATGGGCGAAGAAGAATTGGTGATCAAAGCGCTCGAGGATCGCCTCGTGACTTCGCCGCTGGTGAGCGGCGCGTCGATTCTGGGCGACGGCACCGTCGTGCTCATTCTCAACGTCCCGGCCGTGGTCTCGTATCTTTCCAGAATCCCGGCAGTGGGAGCCACGGCATGAGCGGAAAGATTCGCGTCCTCGTCGTCGACGATTCGGCGTTGATGCGCAAGCTGATTCCGCAGGTTCTGCTGCGAGACTCTGCGATCGAAGTTGTGGGGACCGCGGCGGATGGGGCGATCGGCCTCAAGAAAATCGAGGAGCTCAAGCCCAACGTCGTAACGCTCGACCTCGAGATGCCGCGCATGGACGGAATCGAGATGCTGCGTCAGATCACGCGCAAGTATCACGTGCCCGTCATCGTGGTGAGCGCGCACTCCGACCGCAGCGCCACCATTACCCTGCGCGCGCTCTCTCTTGGCGCATTCGATTTCGTGACGAAACCGCAGGAAGCCGCATCCGGCCGCATCGAACAGATCGCCTCCGAACTCGCTCTCAAGATCAAAGTTGCGGCCGCCTCTGGTGCGCCGAAGGTGATCATCACCGTTCCCACATCGAAGCGAAAGGAGCCGCGCCCGTTTTCAACGCAACCTCGCTGGCCCACGAAGATCATCGCCATCGGCGTCTCCACGGGCGGACCCAACGCCCTTCAGTATCTTTTCGCCCAGCTTCCAGAGGACTTCCCCGCATGCATTCTCGTTGTCCAGCACATGCCCGATGGGTTCACGGAAATGTTTGCCAAGCGCCTCGACGAGTCTTCCGCTATCGAAGTGAAGGAAGCGCAGTCGGGCGATTTGCTGCTGGCCGGACGCGCCCTGATTTGCCCCGGTAATCGCCACATGAAGGTCCGGCGCATGCAGCACGGAGACATCGCGATCCTGGTCGATCAGCCGCGCGTCAACGGCCATCGGCCGTCGGTGGATGTCCTGTTCCAATCCGTCGCTCAGGAGATCGGAGCCAAGTCCATCGGCGTTCTGATGACCGGCATGGGCGAAGACGGCGCGGTGGGAATGGGAGCGATTCAGGCCGCTGGAGGCATCACGCTCGCCCAGAGTCCGGACACATGCATCGTGGATAGCATGCCGAGATCGGCGATCGAGCGTGGTTTCGTTACTCGAATCGTATCCTTGCCCAGCATTGCCAGTGTTCTGCAGTCCAAGTCTGCGCCAGAAAGTCCAAGCGACCCTACTGGTTCAAAATTTTCGGTAAACGAGGCTACAGGAGCTTCGCGGAGGAGGTAGTCATGAAACAGTTCGACGCATTAACGCGAAAGAAGGACCACCAGCCCGTCCGTTATCTGATCGTGGACGATTCTGTCTTCGCGCGGAAAAGCCTTGCGAAGATGGTGGAATCGTTCGGGGGCCAGGTCGCGGGTGAGGCGGGGGACGGCTGCACCGCGATCACCGAATACACCCGCACCAAACCGGACATCGTCCTGATGGATATCACGATGCCGCAGATGGAGGGCATCGAGGCCGTCGAGCGCATCGTGCAGGAACATCCGGACGCGCGCGTCGTGATGGTTTCCTCCGTAGGGTACCAGGACAATATCCTGGCGGCGCTTCAGAAGGGCGCGCGTCATTTCGTGCAGAAGCCGGTGAAACCCGACGCCCTGTATGAAATCATTCGCTACGTCCTGAATGACGACGGCGTCACAGCGGCGGTCGGCGCTCGAGGGGAGAACTAGAAATGAGAATGGATCTCATCCAACCCTTCATCGGTTCGCTCGATACGGTTCTCGCGGAGATGACTAAGTCCACCGCCACGATCGCCGATCTCTCGATGGAGGAGGAAGGCTATCGCAAGAAAGGCCTCGCCGCCATTGTCACCTTCAAGGGCCAGGTCGAAGGCCGCATCGTTCTCGATATGGAGCCGGGCGTGGCTGCTGCGATTGCCGGCTATCTCGCCGGCGCCGAAGTGGATCCGGGGGACGCGATCGTATCCGAGGCCGTCTGTGAACTGGCGAACATGGTGATCGGCAACGCGGTTACGCAACTCAACGACCGCGGATTTCAGTTCAAGGTTTTCCCACCGCAAGTACTCACCCAAGAGCAATGCGAGAAGGCAGGTCAAAGTTCTGAGGCGACCGTGCTGCGTTTTGAAACTCCCAGCGGGAACGTGCATCTGAACATCGCCATGCACTACCATGCCCGGCGCGGGCGGGAACGCTCAGTGGTTTCCGTTCGTTAACCTTCCTCGCGGCGCCGCAACCTGCCGCAGGGGATTAGCGGGCGCGAGGGCCCACTCTCCGATATTCCGTGCCGTGCCGAAATAATCCTGCCTTGGGCATTTCTTCCGAATAGACGATTCGTGCCGGCAGAAAGATATTCGCCGCATCAGGCGAATACGGAACAGCCACTTCCACGGGGGCATCCACGTCATAGCGGCGTTTGCTGCGGAAGCACATTCCCACCGGCGAGATATCTTCGCAGACCGCCAGTTCGTCATCTGCGTTCGACTGGCGGACGCAAGCCGTCAGCCGTGTTTTCAGGCGCAGCCGCTGGCGTCCGCGTTGTTCCTCGTCCGGCGGACCGGCGGGCGGCTCAGCGGTTTTTCGCGCGCGTGCCGCGCGGGCGGCAATCTTTTTCTCATCCTCGTGCGGAGCCTGCGTCCATATGCTCGGCACGCCGCAGGTCTTGCAATGACGCGCGATTCCGCGATTCGTTTCGAAGCCCTGCAGCTCGATATCACTCAAGTAGGCCACTTCACGATTGCGGCAGTAATTGCACTCGAGCAGCATCCGAGCCACGGCTTCGGCGGATTCTCCGATGGCGGGGAACTCGATGCCCCAGAGATCTTTCTGATCATCCAAAATCTCAACGCCGTACAGGTAGCCGTCTTTCTGGCGGCCGAACTGCCCCACTACCCGAACGTCGCCTTCCCGATGGGCTTCGGCGGGCGCCTGCCTGCGGAGGTGAATCTGGCTCTCCGGCTGAAGCTCGCGATCGAGCACGATCACCGCTCCGGTGCGGTTGATTAGCAGCGTGCGGGCCGAGTCCTTGAATTCGTGCCCGTGAGCATCCCTGCCCGAAACCTCCAGCAACAAGGTCAGCGAAACCCGGTCGCTGCGACGCAGCGCTGCCGATGCCATTCCCAGCCTCCTAGAGGACGAAGCTTCCCCGCTCGTCAAGATAGCACACCCCTGCATTCACCGGCCGGTCGCAACCGATCAGGTTCTTCAAACGCTTACCGTCCCTCGATCTTCTTGGCACGTCCAAAGCTCGACCGACAGCCTTGGCCACCAAGTTCGGGTTGCCGTCGGCCGCCCTGTGCGATATACTACCCTCCGGTTGCATAGCACAGACCCGAGTATCGGAGCAGAGCCAATGGAATGGGCCACCCCAAGTCACGAAGAGATTCAGTTGAATTGTGAAGTCAGCTCGTACGCGGACGCTGAGCTGTAGTAGCTGAATGCGTGTCAAAGTCCTCGGCTCGGCCGCCGGGGGCGGCTTCCCGCAGTGGAATTGCGGATGCTCGAATTGCAGTCGGTTGCGGAGAGGCCTACTTAAAGGGTCTGCCCGAACGCAGACTCAGGTTGCGATTTCCCCCGCGAACGGTCCCTGGTTTCTCATAAACGCCTCCCCTGATCTTCGGCAACAACTCTTGGCTGATCCTGACTTCGCTCCTGCACCTGAAACCCGAGGTACCCCGGTTGCTGCTGTAGTTCTCACAAGTGCCGACGTGGATTGCGTTATGGGGCTTCTGCATTTGCGTGAGTTTCAGTCATTCCGCATCTACTCAACACCGTCGGTCCGGCGCATCTTGACCAAAGAAAATACTCTTTTCCGAACGCTGGAACGCGCGCGACCTCCGCTGCAGTGGGAGACACTGCCCCTGGACGAACCAGTCCATTTCTCTCAGCAGGAACCAGCGTTGTCGTGCACCGCCGTGCCACTCGGCGGCAGCTTTCCGGACTATGTCAGCGACCCGCTTCGCCGGAGTTTGCCCGGGAACGAGGCGGTAATCGGACTCGAGTGGACGCAGAACAAGAAGCGATTCCTCTATGCCCCGAGTCTGCCGGTCGCCGGAGACACGTTCCGGCGTCGCGCGGCGCAGAGCGATCTGTCGCTCTTGGATGGCACGTTCTGGACGGACGATGAACTTATCCGCATCTTGGACAGTGGCAAGACCGCCCGACAGATGGGTCACTTGCCAGTGTCCGGACCAGACGGCCTTCTCGAAAGCATGCAACTCGTGAAGAATGGCCGCCGCTTTTTGATCCATTTGAACAATACCAATCCTGTCCTTGATGAGGAGAGCGCGGAAAATCGCGCTGTGCGTCAAGCGGGGTGGGAAATCGCTCACGACGGAATGGAGTTTGAACTGTGAACGAGCCAGGCTCACAAGCTCTTCTGCCGGAAAATGAGTTTGTGGCGCGATTCCACGCTATTGGCGAGGAGCGCTACCATCATAAGCACCCCTTCCACCTGCTCATGCACGAGGGAAAACTCACTCGGGGACAACTCCAAGCCTGGGCGCTGAATCGCTACGCATACCAGAGCCGCATTCCTATCAAGGACGCGGCGATTCTGGCGCGTAGTGACGACCCGGCCTTTCGCCGTGCGTGGGGTAAGCGGATTTTGGATCATGATGGCGACGGCACCAAGCCAGGCGGCATCGAGAAATGGCTGCGATTGGTCCAGGCAACCGGCCTCTCTCCGGCGCAGGCAATTCGCGGCGAAGGCATTCTGCCGGCCACGAATTATGCCGTGGATGCCTATGTCCATTTCGTTCGCACTCGCACGCTTCTCGAAGCAGTCGCATCCTCGCTCACCGAAATGTTTTCCGGCAAGCTGATCGTGCTGCGAATGGACCGCCTTCGCGAGCATTATGCGTGGCTTGCCAGCGGCCTCGATTATTTTCAGGCAAGAATCACGCAAGCGCCCGAGGATGCCGATTTCGCGCTCCGCTGGGTTGTGGCGCACGCACGAACGCGCGAGGAGCAGGAATTGGCGCTCGCAGCGCTCTGCGCCAAGTGCGATATTCTTTGGGCCATGTTGGACGCCCTCTACTTTGCGTATGTGGAGCCGGGCTGGCCGCCGCCGGGCGCGTTCCGTCCCGCTAAGGAAGTCGGATGAGGCCGCTGCCGGATAGCCGCCCGCGCCTGGCGCCCGGATGCCGCTTGAACGAAAGAAGCAGCCCAACACGCATGCTCTTGATGCCCGAACGAGTGCTGCGACTCAACGGCCCAAGCCTTGACATCATCGAGCGCTGCGACGGCCAGCACACCGTTCAACAAATCATAGCCGACCTGCAAGCGGTGTACTCAAAAGCGGACCCTCCGAGGGTCGAGAGCGACATTCTTGAATACCTCGGGCAGCTCCAGGAGCAGCGAGCTCTGGATTTCGAGTGACGATGTGACGATTGCATCCATCCCTACCCCGCTGGCTCTTGTGGCAGAGCTTACTCACCGCTGCCCCCTCCACTGCGTCTACTGCTCGAATCCCACTGAATTGGTCAGACGCGAGAAGGAGCTTCCGACGGAAGTATGGGCACGCGTTCTCAAGGAGGCCGCCGAGCTCGGCGTGCTTCAGGTGGACTTCACCGGAGGGGAGCCTCTGGCGCGGCCGGACCTCGGCGGCCTGATCCGTTCGGCGCGCACCGCAGGACTATATGCAAGCCTGATCACATCGGGACTGCCGCTGGATGAGAGCCGCCTCGAAGAGCTTGCCGATGCGGGGCTCGATCATGTGCAACTCAGTTTTCAGGGCGCGCGCGAGGAAAGCTCTATCGAATTTGCGGGCCTGAAGGCGCAGGCACACAAGAAGCTTGTCGCCGAGTGGGTGAAGCAGCGCCGAATCGCGCTGACGCTCAATTTCGTGATTCATCGCGAGAATGTGGATCAGCTCGACGAAATGCTTGCGCTCACGGAGGCAATCGGCCCATCGCGCGTCGAGTTCGCCCACGTCCAGTATTACGGTTGGGCCTTTGTGAACCTCGCGCGCCTTCTTCCCACGCGCGAGCAACTCGACCGTTCGCTTGAGATTCTGAAGAGCGCCGAGGAGCGCTTGCGCGGAAGAATTCGTGTGGAATACGTCGTTCCCGACTACTACGCGAAATTTCCCAAGCCCTGCATGGGTGGATGGGGACGCAAAGTTCTGCTCATCACGCCGGCCGGAGACGTCCTTCCGTGCCATGCTGCGAATATTCTGCCGGGGATGACATTCGAGAACGTACGGGACCGGCCGCTCCGGCAAATTTGGGAAGAGTCAGACGCTTTTCAGAGATTCCGTGGCGAAGACTGGATGCCGGAGCCTTGCCGGGGTTGCGATCGCCGCGCCCAGGATTTCGGGGGCTGCCGCTGCCAGGCATACCTCCTGGCGAAAGACATGACGGTCACGGACCCGGTCTGCTCGCTTTCACCTCATCGAGGCCTGGTGAACGCTATTCTTGAAGAAGTGAACGCTGGATCTTCGAAAGGCGTCACGCCGAAGGTTGACTGGGTTTATCGGCCTAGTCCTGCCAGAAGCTGAGTCAAAGCGGCGAGGACTCTATCTTCGAATCCCAGATGTGCTGAATCAAGGGTGTGGGACAAGATCGGGCGGAGGGTACTCGGGCAACTTTGCGTCCTTGGCGTCGGTGCGCTTCACTTCGAGTTCGTCGATCAAGAAGGAAGGAGCGATCACGGTGCTCGGCACCGCGCTTTCGCGGTTGCTTACGAGTGGATCGTTCCCGGCCGCCACTACATCGTGCCGCAGAGTCCGCGCATCCAGTTCGTCGAACACCGCGCCTCGCACCAGCTCTTGGTGCCCATCCGGGTAGACCCGATAGAGCAGCCGCGGGTTAAAGCCGGCGAGAGTCTCTACGTAATATCCGAATGGTTTTCCTTGCTGGTTGCAAATCTCAATCAGCTTCTTTTTCAAATCCTCTGGTGAGAGCGGCTGCTTCGACTCAACAATTAGATTTCCGATTGTGGGTGACGGCGCCTGTGCCACGGCAGCGCGGCCGTGACCATTCGATTCCGGAAAATCGCGAATCGGTTCCCGGCCCATCAGATAGTTCACGAGCACTCCATTCTGAATCACCGGTACCTTCGCTGCGTGCACGCCTTCATCATCGTAGTCATAGCTGCCCGTCAGCGTTTTGCCTTGAAACGTCTTGAGAGTGGGATCGTCCACCACCGACAGGAACGCCGGCAGCACTGGTCCTTTGTAGTTCGACGCGAAATCCCCCGTCGTTCGAGCTGAGTCTCCCGGCTTCGGGCGAACTCCGAGAACGTTTCCGCCGATCATGCTGTAGAAAATGTCGGTAGCAGCGTCGGACGAAAACAACACAGGCCCTCGATAGTCCTCGTCAACCACGGGCGCTTCCCGCAAGGCCTTCAAAGTCGCCACCATCTTCTCTGCGTCGGCCTGAACCTGCGCCGCTGTTGGCATCTCGTTTATGTTCGCGGCCACGTAGTAGGGCGAACGCTCGAGCGTCATCCCATCGGCCGCCTGCGTGGCGCCCGCCAGCGTCAACGAATACACCGTGTAGCCGTGCCGCGTGACCGTCCCCTCCGTGTTGATGAAGTATTCATTCAAGCACCGGAAACGAAGAAGCGCCGAAAACGCTTCCATCTTCGGATCTGTGCGGAACAGCGCCGTCGACTTCTCCAGAATTTCGGTCCATGGCTTGGGCTCGAAGTCGAGCTTGGCCAGAGGCTCGACGGATTGGGAGGGAGTCGTATGCGCGAAATCGTCGAATGGCTGGTCGGAAGCGTATTGACGCAGCGTCGCTTTTTTCAGGGCGAGCGCCTCGCTCGCTCTTTTGTAGGCGCCGTCTGTCGCATTCCAGAGTTGCCGTCGAAGAGCGATTGAATCATTCTCGAGAGGAGCCAGGTCCACCGCTCCGACGCCCGGACCGTAGTAACTATCCTGCTTGTAGTCGCCGACGCGGACTACCACGCGGATATTGCGCGCGTGCGTGCGCTGATTCTGTCGCAGCGCGCCAAATGCAGCTTCCGCGTCATACTGTTCGAAATCGGATAGCCGGTACTCGATATAGTACGGCGGCAGAACGTTGTCCATTTTAAGCTGCGCCTTCGAGCGGTCGAGCTCCTGGCGCATCGCGGCGAGAATGGGATCGGCGGACGCATCCGCCGCCGAAGCGGCCGCGGCAGTAATCAGCCTCGCGCCCTTCGGCTGCTGCGCGGCCAGAGGAACCGCGTAAGCCAGCAGAATCGCCATCATCAGCCCGGCCAAACCTTGTGAAACTCTCGACGTTTTCCGAATCGCGCTCATGGTTTTCTCGTGTGCGGCTGGCTATCGGAACCCGGAGGAGCGAGGATTGGCGGCCGCTCCGTGCCCTTGCGGCGCTTCTGAACCTCGATCTCCGAGAACAGCATCGCGGGAGCGGCGGCGGACACGGGAACTTGTCCCGATTCAGCGCCGCAGACGCCGTTGAACACCTGCTGCGTATCTCCGGTGAGGATGATGTTGTTCAGCGAAAGCAGCGGCGTGCCCACGATATCGACACCGCGCACCAACTCATCGGGCTTGCCATCCGCATAGACGCGCCACACCATCACCGGAATCACCTGAAACGCTTGCGGCGTGGCCCGCTGCGTCAACGTAAATCCACCCTGAATATCCTCGAAATACAACCCGTACGGTTTGTTCTGTTTCTTGATTTCCTCCACGAACTTCGCCTTCAGTTCGGAATCTTTCACCGTGTTGGTGGAGGTGACGATCAAATTCCCCTGCCGCCCGGTGGGCATGAGCCCCGGCTGGCGCCGCCCGTGACCGTTCGAATGGCTGAAGTTCGTGATCGGCATGCGCGACATCAGAAAATTCTTAAGCACGCCATCCTCAACGGCCGTCACGCGCTGGGCCGGCACGCCTTCGTCGTCGTAGTCATAAAAACCCGCCAGTTTCACGCCGTTCAACTCTTTCATCGTCGGATCGTCGACGACGGTCAGGAACTTCGGCAGTACGCCCTGGCCCACTTTCTTCGTGAACGTCTGCCCTTCGGCCTCGTCCTTTTGGCGATGCCCTTCAAGCCGGTGGCCCAGCACCTCGTGAAAGAAGACGGCGGCAGCCCGGCCCGAAAGCAGCGCCGGACCCGCATAGGGCTCCGCAACGGGCGCGGCGCGCAGAGCTTTGAGGTCCGTTGCAATTTTCTCCACCGACCCCGCGAGCGCGGCGTCGGACGGAAGCAGCTCGAGCGAAGGCGCCTCGAAAGACTCCACGCGCATCAGGTCCATTCCGTCGTCGGCGCGCGTCTCCGCCTGGATAATCAGGCGGCTGATTGCAGACGGCCGCACAAGAGCCGTGCCCTCGCTCGTCGTCAGATAGGAACGATTCGCGCCGGATTCGAGGATGACGATGGAACTGTAAACCTCGGGATACTTCAGGAATCCCGCCGAAACCTTTCGGGCGCGGTCTTCCCACGCCTTCTGATCGAACGCCAGACGCGGGCGCGCTTCGTCGAGGTGAGTCTCGGGCTGGTCCTTCGAAAAGTCCGGTGACTTGTCTTCTTCCTCCGACCGCACCGCCTGATTCGTCTTGACTCTCAGAAATGCTCCAGACGCCTGCTCGTACTCGCGGTCGGTGAGCTGCCACAGGACGCGCGCCGTGGCGTCCGGATCATCGCCCAGCGGAAGCAGGCCGGAGACGATTCCGCTCGGACGGCTCTGGCTGTGCGTATTGTCCAGGCCCGGCGAACCCACCCGCATCATCACGTCCGCCTGGCGCCTGTTGAACTTCATGGAGACGAACAGGCTCCCGCTCGTGGCCCCAACCGTGTACCCCGTCGCGTCGTTCACCGCATAGCTCAGGTAGTACGGTGCGGGATCGGACTTCGCTAGCGACGACGTTGCGCGCTTCAATTCGCGCTGCATCGTATCCAGCAGAACGTCCTGCGCCATCGGCGAAGACAGCGCGCCAATGGGAATGGAGCACGCAATCAGCAGAGTCAGAACGGCGGGCCGGACAAAGAATCGGTTCATTCGAATGATTGGACGAATAGAATAGCGAATCGTTACTGTTTTAACGAACGTGTCAATCTAGCACACTGCCGCGCGCGTTGGTAGCACAGGCGCTCACATGGTTTCTCGCGCATCGCAAGGTGGAACCGCAACTCTTCTTCGAGGTCGCGGTCAAGCTGACGGCGCTTGGCGAGCGCTTTGATTTTCAGCCGCAGCTCGTTGAGCGATTCGCGGATCATTTGTGTTTGTCCTGACGTCTCAGGCCGCTCGAGGATTCGCGCGGTGACGACGCTCATTCGAGTCCAGTGCAATCGCACCGCAATCTTTCTCTGGTGGGCAGACGATTCTTGTTATGATGGCTTCGGGAGTTCGTAACTTGAAGCAAATTCGACAACTTGGCGCGCCGTTCCGCCCCGGACGCCGGCAAAGCGTTTATCGGCACGTAAAGAGCTCGTTAAAATCACGACGAGACTTCCTCGAGAAGCGGCTTGTTCGAGGCAAGAAAAGGAGACGCCGCAAGTCCCAGACGTAATGGAATCACCCAGATCTTTCCCCATGCTTCCCTGAAGCGCGAACCACGTTTCTTCTTCGGTATCTGGCGTTACAGCAAACGGATGTTCCAAATAGACACGCTCCTCTGATTTTCCCTGCCCCTCCGCTTTCATGGAATGTATCGTGAGGTAGCGACATCGAAAGCCGTGAAGGATACCGTTCGTGAAAAGACTGCGAATTGTCGTTGCGCTCACGACGAACGACAACGACTACCAGATCGAACAAGCTGTTGCCGCGGAGCAGGCCGCTCACCGTCTCGGCGTTGACGTTGAGATTCTTTACGCCGGCAACGACTCCATCCAGCAGAGCCAGCAAATCCTCAAAATTGTTCAATCGCCGAAAGATTCTCTTCCGGACGCCATCGTTTTCGAGCCTGTTGGCGGTACGGCTCTTCCTCAGGCTGCGCGAGCCGCGGCTGCTGCGAACGTCGGTTGGGTCGTCCTGAATCGCGAAGCGGAATACATGTCGGGACTGCGCCGCGTCACGCGCGCCCCGATTTTTGCGGTCAGCTCGGACCATCTCGAGATTGGACGAATTCAAGGGCAGCAGATTTCCACGCTCACGCCCCAGGGCGGCACTGTGCTGTATATACAGGGTCCGTCCGAGAACTCCGCGGCAAAAGACAGAACCAAAGGCATGCAACAAACGAAGCGCTCCGACATCAAGCTGATTATGCTCAAGGGGCAGTGGACCGAAGAAAGTTCGTATCGAACCGTTTCCTCTTGGATGCGTCTATCCACTTCGCAAAAGTCGCCGTTGGACCTGGTGGCAGCACAGGACGATTCAATGGCCACTGGCGCGAGGAAAGCGTTCCAGGACCTTTCTGACGCCGGTTTGCGTGAGCGGTGGCTCAAATTGCCGTTCATCGGCTGCGACGGCTTGCCGAAGACCGGCCAGGAATTCGTGAAGACAGGCATTCTCGCCGCTACCGTGGTCGTTCCGCCGAATACCACGCTCGCTCTCGAAATGCTGGTGAACTCCTATCAGACCGGCGCACAACAGCCCCATCTCGCGCTCACTGTGCCCGTGTCGTTTCCCTCCATAGCCCAGCTTTCGGCCGGCCAGCTGAAGAAAATCGGGATTCTGACGAAGTAGGAGGCGCCAACCTTCGCAATCCCTTCTCTGTGCCCCTTAGGAAACAACGCTATTCGGCCATTGCTAAACCGGGAGTAGAATTCTCCTCAGTGTTTTCGCCACAGCGTTCTATTTGAAAGGTCCTGCCGCCCCGCCCGGCAGGCAAGTCGACGAAGGGACGGCCATGATTTGCCTAGTATTCAGGTCCGTGCGTATTTTCTCGCGGCTCTCGTTCTCTTGCGGCAGCGCGATGCTGCTGGCGGCTTTCCTGGCTTCCGGAGCGAGCGCGCAATCCGACGCCGCGCGCGACAAAAATGACTCCCCGAAGATTCTCGCCGGTTACTTTGAGGAGTGGAGCATTTACGCCGCGAACTACAATGTCGCAAACCTGCAGCAGAACCGCGTGGCCGACAAAATTTCGCATTTGATCTACGCGTTCGCGAATATTTCGGTGAACACCTCCGGGACGCCTTCCGCGTCGTGCCAGATCGCGGACTCCTGGGCCGACTACCAGAGCCCCTATCTGCCAAGCGTCAACGCCACGCCATACACCGGACCCATCTACGGCAATTTCGCCGCGCTTCAGCAATTGAAGCAACTTCATCCGAATCTCAAGATCCTGATTTCGGTCGGCGGAGCTTCCGCCTCAAATACGGCCGCGTTCTCCGCAATCGCTGCCAGCGCGAACCTGCGCTCTCAACTGGCCGCGTCCTGCATCGACATCTTCGTCAGCGGCAACATCGCGCCGGGCCTTTCCGTTCCCAACCTGTTCGACGGCATCGATATCGACTGGGAATTTCCGGCGGCGAGCGACAAACAGGATTTCACCGCGCTGCTCCGCGAATTCCGCAAGCAGCTCGACGTGCTTGGCCAGCAGAACGACCGGCGCTATCTGCTGACCATCGCCGCTCCGGCCGCAGCCGAGCACTACTCCAATATCGAACTCCACAAGGTGGGCGAACTTCTCGATTTTCTCAACGTGGGAACGTACGATTATCACGGCTCCTGGGAATCGACGGTGAATTTCGAAGCTCCCCTTTTCGATTCCCGCCAGAATCCCGGCCGCTCCAATAATTTCTACATCGAATTTACGGTCGAGAGTTACCTCGACGCGGGCGTGCCTGCGCGAAAAATCGTTCTCGGCGTTCCCTTTTATGGTTATGGATGGACGCAGGTGCAGGACGAGCACCGCGGCCTGTATCAAGGTTCCAGTAGGCCGGCCCCTTCGCCGAATGGAGACTCGCTCGCAACGCCGGGCGTGGCCACCTACGCAAGCATCCAGCGCCTGACTGGATTCACGCGTTCTTTTGACGCCGAAACCCTGGCGCCCTGGCTCTACAGTTCGGAATCCGGAACGTTTTGGACCTACGACGACCCAATCTCGGTGGCGATTAAGATGTTCTACGTCAATCGGCGCGTTCCTGGCGGCCTGGGCGGCGCTTTCTTCTGGGCGTTCAAGGACGATGACCCCGCTGGAACGCTTGCGAAGACGATGGCCTCGGAGCTTGGCCGCCGCTGATCTGAAAAACCAAGCAGTTTAGGGGGTCGGAGCTTGAGCTCTGTCATAACTGCTGCTAATTCGTCAGGTGTTTTAACCCCTGAGGCGCGCGTCTTCGCTGTTCATTCCTTGGTTTGAGCGAGCAATTCTTCCGCGTGGATTGCGCCTTCAGGGGTGTCCTCATGCTTGAAATAGGCGAAGACGTCGCCGGCCGCCCTCAAGCCATTCACCCTTCCGAGCAATTCTTTTCGCGCCTTGGCCGATTCCAGCTTTTCGGGATCTCGCAGACGCAAATATGAAAAGTCCGCGGTCTGGACGTTTGGAGTCTCGAGTTTCTCGCTCTCCGCGATGCACAGCGCGGCGTTCGCCTCGCGGAGAAGTCCGAACACCTCCTCGTTGAACCACGAAGCATCCCTAAACTCGAACGCCACGCGCCGGTCTTTCGGCAATTCCGTCAGAAAATTCTTCAGGCGCGCCGCATCGCACTTCAAGAATGGCGGAAGCTGAAAGAGGACCGGCCCCAGTTTGTTCGCGTCGTGCAGCGGTTCCAGTGCCGCGATGAATTTCGACGTTGAGTCCGCTGCCTCCTTCAAGCGCTTGATGTGCGTGATCGATTGGTGCGCCTTGATCGCGAACTTGAAATTCGGGGGCGTGGCTTCCACCCAGCCCGTCAGCAGCTTCTCGGTGGGAAAACGCCGGAAGGTGTAGTTCACCTCGGTGGAATTCAGGCGGCTCGAGTAGTATCCGAGGAACTTCGCCGACGCCAACTTCGCCGGATAAAACGACGGCTTCCACGCCGGATACGCCCATCCCGAGGTCCCTGCGTAAACTGTTCCCATGGCCGCTAATTCTAGCCGCACCGCAGGGAGTCGAACGAAGGATTCTTGGTAGCGATACCGGGACTCGAACCCGGATTTGAGCCTTGAGAGGGCTCCGTCCTAACCTTTAGACGATATCGCCGCCGGCGGAAACTCGATTTTCGCATGACCGAATGGGGGCCGCAAGTGGCCCGCTTCAGGTGATGGAGGCCTTGCGAAGCGCAGCGGATATCGTCGCGGGTAGGATGCGCCGGAACGGCAGCGCGCTGAAAAATCGCTGGCGGCAGGGGTCGCAACGGTAGGCCGGGAACGCAAGCCATCTTTTCAGCGTCAGCATCATGCCCCTGTCGACGCGGTCGGAGGAAATGTGCTCGAGGTCGAAATTCCCGCAGCGCGGACAGTGCGCGTAACCCCAGAACGACAGCGCCACCACCGAAGCATGAAACCGCAGGTCGCACGAATGGCAGCGCCAGGGCCGCAGTCCCAGGACGCTGGACAGATGGTCGAATGCGCCGCTTCGGTGAGACCGAAAGCAGTCGACGCTCCGGCACTGTGGGCAGATCATGGCTGGGACAGGACCGCCTGTTTCGGCGCGGCAGAATACCGAATCCGCGCCCCGCAAGCAAGATTCTCTTCTTCCTGTCAGCCCCGGACCTTTAGTCCGGGGAGGGTGGCCTTCAGGCCGCCCGGAAGAAGCTCATACAAAATCCAATGGGCTTCAGCCCTTAGCCACACGTTTCCCCGAGGGTCGCTTGTTGTAAAATATCCCTCGACAAAATATTCCTCGAAAGGAAACACATGCCCGACTACACTGCCGCGCACGCAAGCGCCGGCATCGACGCGAGACTCCCCAAGCTGGACGCCTGGCCGAACCATTTTCGCGGCTACGAAATCACGATCAAGTTTCCCGAATACACATCCGTTTGCCCGAAGACTGGCCTGCCGGACTACGGCGCGATCACGATTTGCTATCAGCCGGCCAAGCTCTGCCTCGAGCTGAAGGCGCTGAAGATGTACCTGCTCGCGTACCGCAACCTGGGAATATTTTACGAGAACGCGGTCAACCGAATGCTTCGCGACATCAAAGCAGCCGTGCGGCCGGCGTGGTGCCAGGTTACCGGCGAATTCACCCCGCGCGGAGGCTTAACCACCACCATCGAAGCCCACTGGCCCCCTCGTCGCGGTCCCGCGCCTCGCTGACCCGCCGCTTCGCTTCCCTTGCAACCCTAGGGAGAATCTGGCATCCTCCCCTTGCAACACAAGGGGAGTCAGTGGACACCGCCAAACTCGAATTCTTTCGCGGCACCTTGGACGTTTTGATCCTCAAGGCACTCGTCTGGGGGCCGCTTCACGGCTACGCTGTCACCAATTTCATCCGCCACCAAAGCGAAGATGCGCTCCTCGTCGAAGAGGGCACTCTCTATCCCGCTCTTTGGCGCCTCGAAAGCAAAGGCCTCGTCGCCGCCGAGTGGGGTCTCTCGGAAAATAATCGCAAAGCCAAATTTTATCGTCTCACCTCGGTCGGCCGCCGCCGTCTACGTCAGGAGGTAAGAACCTGGGAGGCCTACGCCGCCGCCGTTGCCAAAGTGCTCGGCGCTACGCGTCCTCCGTTGCCAGAGGAAATTGGATGACATTCCCGATTTGGCGCCGCCATTCCCGCTTGTCGGGCGCCGACCCTGCCTCCGACGTGAAAGACGAACTGCGCTTCCATCTCGAAGCGAAGATCGACGACCTCGTCCGCCAGGGTTGGAACCCTGAAGCGGCCCGCAGCGAGGCCGAGCGCCAATTCGGCGATGTGCGCGCCATTCAGGAAATCGGTCAAAGCATGGGAGGGAAAATGGAACGCCGCCGCCGGTTTAGCGAATACTGGAGCGACACCCTTCACGACGCGCGTTATGCTCTTCGCACACTGCGCCGCGACCGCGGATTCACCGCTGTCGCCCTCCTCATCCTCGCGCTCGCCGTCGGCGCCAACATCTCCGTCTTCAGCGTCGTCAATACGCTGCTGCTGCGCCCGCTTCCTTTTCCCGATTCGCAGCGCCTCGTCTGGATTGCGCCTCCTCCGCAGACTTGCGGCTTTTCCTGCTCCACCTATTCCGCCGACGCCTACGAGGCGTTTCGCTCGCTGAGCCGCTCCTACGCCGACGTCACCGGCTATGAAGCCTTCACCGTTGAAAACAATTACAGCCTCTCGCAAGACGGCGACCCACAGCCCGCCACGGGCATCGAAGTCATCTCCAATTTCTTTCAGGTTCTCGGCGTTCGTCCCGCGCTTGGCCGCACTTTCGCGCCCGAAGAAGCGCTCCAGAACGCTCATCCCGTTGTACTCCTCGCCGATCCTTACTGGCGCCGCCAGTTCGCTGCCGATCCGTCGATCGTCGGCAAAGAGATCACGCTGAACGGCAAGCCCACCACCGTGATTGGTGTGTTGCCGGCTAGTTTCGACTTCGGCGCCGTATTTTCTCCCGGCAAGAGAGCCGATCTGATCGTGCCGCTCAGCCTGGATTTCGAACGCAATTGGGGCAACATCGTCACCCTGCTGGGCCGGCTGAAGCCCGACGTTACGATGGGTCAAGCCCAGGCCGAGGCCTACCTCGTTGTGCCGCACCTTTGCTGGAACAACAAAATCCCCCGCTCGTGCGGACAGTATGCGGGCAACCAAACGATGCAGTTGCGCACCCTGAAAGAATACGTCAGCGGCCATCTCCACCGTTCGCTGATCGTTCTCTGGGCCGCGGTTGGCGTCATCCTTCTCATTGCCTGCGTGAATCTTTCCAATTTGCTGCTGGCCCGCGCCGCCGCCCGCAGCAAGGAGTTTGCGATTCGTGGAGCGCTCGGCGCCAGCCGCATCCGCATCGTGGGGCAGTTGCTCGTTGAGAGCCTGGTTCTCTCCTGCGGTGGCTCCGTGCTCGGACTCGGCCTCGCCTTCGGGCTGCTCCTGTGGCTTGCTCATCAGGGTTCGCTGGCTCTTCCGCTCCTCGGAGCAGTCCGCATCGACGGCCAGGCGCTCGTCTGGACTGTCTGCATCGCAGTCCTTGCCGCATTTCTTTTCGGCCTCGTTCCCGGTCTGCGGATGGGCGCCGGAAACCTTCAGGAAGCTCTGAAGGATTCAGGCCCCGGCGCTGGACTCGGCCGCAGGCACGAGCGCATCCGGGCCGTTCTTGTCGCCTCTGAAGTCGCGCTCGCTTGCGTGCTGCTTGTCGGCGCGGGACTCCTCTTGCGCAGTTTCATGAAGGTTCTCGACATCGATCTCGGCTTCCAGCCCGACCGC